>Ga0209611_10000621_pt1 | contig 54983 bp, 37 predicted proteins | sample S1TSphgellanicum_3_FD_187693 | JGI IMG/M metagenome (GOLD analysis project Ga0209611, IMG submission 187693) | Host-associated microbial communities from peat moss isolated from Minnesota, USA - S1T2_Fc - Sphagnum magellanicum MG (SPAdes) (version 2) | ecosystem: Host-associated > Plants > Peat... | reverse complement strand
TTGTCGGGGCACGGAATTTGGGGGGTTGGTTAGGGGGGGGTGGGGGAAGGGAGGGGGCCATTGGGTTCCATAAAATGGGAATTTTATAGGGAACCCAAATGTACTAACCATATGTGATTCTTCAATATAATTAATAATATATTAATATAATAATAATAATAATAATAATAGGTCTATTTTTTATATGAGGATTTTTGAAAGATGATATTTTGGCTTGTGTTGAAACTTGAGATTTAGTTATTATAGAGTTATGATATCTTGAAAGATTTTGGGTTTCTTTTTTAGAGGATTTTTTTTTTGGAAGATTAATATATTTTTTGCATGGTGAAATATTTTGAATTTTCATAATTCTTCTTTTTTTGCCTTAGTAAGATACTTTTGAATGTTACCGTCTATGTTTGTACAAGCTTTAAGGAAGCCATCAACCTATAGTCGAGGTGATGATCATCTACCAAGACTAGTAGGTTGATGACAACATGCTACATCTTGTGCAAAGATAGATGTAGCAAGCCATCAACCTAGTCGAGGTGATGATCATCTACCAAGACTAGTAGGTTGATGACAACATTCTACATCTTGTGCAAAGATAGATGTAGCATGCCATCTACCTAGTTGAGGTGATGATCATCTACCGAGACTAGTAGGTTGGTGACATGCTACATCTTGTGCAAAGATAGATGTAGCATGCCATCTACCTAGTTGAGGTGATGATCATCTACCAAGACTAGTAGGTTGATGATATGCTACATCTTGTGCAAAAATAGATGTAGCATGCCATCTACCTAGTTGAGGTGGTGATGATCTATCGAGACCAAGTTGATGGCAATGCTACATATTAATATGTAGTCAAGCAAAAGGTGGTGTGAATATCATATCATTCATACATAGTTGAAGTTGCTACCTACCCCCCTTTTTGGCTATCTAGAGCTAGTAGTATTCATGTTCCCTACTTTGAATGAGAGGTTTAATGTAGAATTGTTGTTAGGATTTGAACATAAACCTTAAATTTGTTTAAAGAAATCAAAACAAACACCCCTTCACTACTAGGCAAACAAAAAGCAAAAAGAAAAGAAAACAAACACCCAAGCACAAGTGTGGGGGCTTTGGTAAATACACCCCGAAAAAAACAAGTTTCTTGCAAGAAGGGGGGCAAAAATAAACTAGACTCACAACCAAGTATTTTTGCTATTATAGGACATCTTACCCTAACATTATTATTATCAAGTGATTTTGGAACATTGAAATTCTTGCTTCAAAATTGTCCCAAAACTTGAACTATTTCCCAATATGAAGGCACAAATTAAAGTACCCTCCAAAAGCCAAGCATTTTCTTATGAAACAATATTACTATTATTATTATGCAAGAGTTGAAACAAGTGAAAACAAGTGCTCATGATGTAATGACTTTTGTATCCTTTAGGGTAGGTTCAATTGAAATCATGGGAAATGATGAAAACCATCTAACATATGGTTAGATAATTTGAATGCAAGATGAATTTGGAACTACCTAAACCTTGTTTTCTAAAGTACTTTTGAAAACAAGGTTTGGTAGTTTCAAATTTAATTTTCTTAGAATTTCAAGAGTAGAGGAATAAATATGCAAAATACATCTTGTGTTGTGCATTTTTAATAGCAACCCAATGGTTTTCAATTTTCAACAATTTTGACAAATATTAATTTTTATTTTATTTTATTTTTTCAGCTAGACCTTTTGCAAATTATTTTGTGTTGAACATCAAATGTAGGTATGATAATTCTCATCTACTTCACATATTGAATAATGTGATCACATCTTAACATGGAACCTCATAATATTTTTATTTTGTAAACATGCATTCACAATTTTTAAAATTTTTTTTTGTTAGATTTGTTTGAAGGGGGTTTTCTTTTTAAGGGTAAAAATAACAATTTTACCTCTTGAAATGAAATACAATTCCCAAAGAAATATTCTACAACTTGAAAGCAAATTAAAACATGGAAGTCATGAAAATATGTAAAAACAAAGGTATGGCGTGAAAATGTACAACCATAAATAATTAAGAAAACTAGGGTAAAGACAATTCACAAAATATTTGATATAGGAACATAATCACAAGTAAACATGAAAATTAACTATTTTAGGATAAAATGAAAAACAAGGAAAAAACTATTTGATTCTTCCTACTAACTTTAATAAGATTTTAAAAAAAAAGTAATGCATTATATTACATGAATCAATTATGTAAAAGTCCATAAGGCCCAATGACTAAATTACCTTCCTAGCTACTATCCCACTCATCCATAATGTGTGGAAGAAATGTATGGAATATGGATGAAATAACAAACGACTCTCATGTCTAAATTACATCCATATTTTGTGATTTAAACCATAGTAGGTTGCATGGTGTGTGCCATTGAAGATATATTGTAATGCATTTTTACAAAATATAAAAGTTTTTGTGGAATCCAAGTTCCCTAGAAAAAAAAAGACTGATTTCAGATTTTCTATTGAATTTCCAATGACAAAATTCCATAACTCATTTAAAGTTTTGTAATTTAAAGATCTCATTATTTGAATGTTCTTTGGTCAAATTCAATGTTTTTTTGGAGGAAATCACCAAATTTCTTAAAAATTAAGAAAATCTTGAAACATTGCCAGATTTCTAAACATGGTTCAAGTAAGTACCCGAAAAATATATAAATATGTTCAAATGTTTTCTTATCATATTTTATTAATAGCCCAATTTTGCTAAATCAGCTTAATATGGATGATCTCAAGCTTGGCTACATCACAAATTGGAAAAAAATAAGAACTGAACCTGACTCCTTAAAAACCACCTATAGAAATCCATCCATCCATCCATCATCCATCCGTTTCAATGAATGTATCATCCAAGGTGGATGAAGTACATATACCATTGCAAATTTTTTACCTACTTATTTTGTTAATCACTTGAGTTAAAGCAAAACTCTACTTCATTAAAGAGGCTGTTTAATCATAATAATATTTGAAAATTCAATTTGGAATATAGCTACTTGGGATGGGAAGCCATATTTGTAGATTGGATGACATTTTGGGACATCAATGATCATACTTCAATAGTCATTAGGATGAAAATTTGAAATTATTGAATTCATCCATCCATTCATTACCCTATTGTGTCTCTCTAGACCTCCTAATATATGTTTCAGATCTTTTTTTTCTTTTTTTTAAATTTTAATTTCCTTGAAATCTGACAACTTTGGTACATTTTTTTCACAAAATGCACTGGATTTTATTTATTTGTGGTTGGAAATTTGCCCAAAAAAGGGAGAGCCATATACACTTTGATTGTGGCACCTACAAGAATGTACAAAACATGCCATTCAATCGGATGATTTTTTTTCATAAGTAGGAAATGTAAGTGGTTACTACGTAGGTAGGTAATTACGTGTAGATTAAGCACTTGTTGCCTACTAACTAAGTAGGTAGACGCATGTAGATGGTTAGTACATAGCTAACCATCATGGTTAGTACATAGCTAACCACCATGGTTAAGCCTTGGGACACGAATAAAAACCCTAAAGTGTTTGTTGTCCACACACCATCAATCAATCGTTGAGGGTGCGTCCATGATAGGTGTGACCGATTTACTTTAGCCGGGACAAAATGGGTATAGATTAGGGTTAGGGTTAGGGTTTAGGGTTTGTTTTCTCTCCTCTTGTTAGATAAACTTAGTGGGTTGGTAAGTAATACCAAGATTTGATGGCGAATGCATGTTATATACACAATCTATCAAAAAGGTGTTTGATTGATGTGAAGAAGACACGGACCCCATGTTTCAGCAACCAAAGTAAGTTATTACGAGTACAAATTATGTTGCAGGCAAAAATTTGTCACTAGATCATGATGTTGTTAGATGGTGTCTGTGATCGAATCCTTGTACATATTTCGCGATTTGCTATAGTAAAAGGCATTCATCCATTTGATTTGATCATCCAAAAATCTGGTTCCAGTTCCATTCATTACTAACCGGAAGTGGCAATTCTTTACCCATCAAAGTGGTTACAAGCCCAACACCAATCCGGAAGTGGCGATTCCTTATACCCACCAAAGTGGGTACACACCCAAAACCAATCCCATCCACTTTGGAGACACGAGTAAGTAAGTAAGTAAGTTTGGCCTAATCCATCACCAATCTCATTGATACCCAAACCCTAAAACCTACTTAAACCCTAAAAAAGAAAGGAAGGCATCCTCTTCCACTTTGGAGATGCAAGTAAGTAAGTAAGTAAGTTCGGCCTAACCTACCAATCTCATCAACACCCCAAACCCTAAAATCTACTCAATCCCTTTTTAAAAATAAAGGAAGGCATCCCCTTCCACTTTGGAAACACAAGTAAGTTTGACCTAACCTACCAATCTCATTGACACCCAAACCCTAAAACCTACTTAAACCCTAAAAGAAAATGAAGGCATCCCCTTCCACTTTGGAGACACAAGTAAGTAAGTTTGGCCTAACCTACCAATCTCATTGACACCCAAACCCTAAAACCTACTTAAACCCTAAAAGAAAATGAAGGCATCCCCTTCCGCTGGGAACACAGAAGCCCCTTAATAGGTTTATGCCAATGTTGTGTTGGTTTTGTTAATTAACCTCTAGTTCCAGTTTTTCAACAAAGAATTGATTGTCTAAGTTAGGTTGCACACCTTCTATTTGGAGCTAGGGAATTTTGGATGTTTGGATGATTTTTGGATGATTTTTTTTTGACATCAATGTATAAAGCCTACTTAGAATTGTCACCTTTCAATCATTTAGTAACCTACCCATTCAATGGTACATCAATTTGGTAGAATTTCATTCCACTAAGACATTTACATCCCCCTTAGACATTTTTGAGTGGCCTTACCAAGCATATGTTAACTAGACCTAGAACTAGAGGGTCCTTTCTTTTCATTAAAAACCCTAAACCTAAACCTGATGGTTCAAATAAAAACCTAGACCCAACCAACACTAGTTTACACACACTTTGGAGATTATGTGTTTTGATAGCAATTGATTGACTCAATGGACCATCATCATGTCTTTGTGTGGTAGGCTATCATGGGTAGCATCTAGGATGATCCCATAGTGATTTGAACCCAAAAACACTACAAGGTGCTTGGTTGCTTTGGATGCACCTCTTCATTTCAAAAGATATGTTGGCCAAGTGTATGCATATAAGATCCAAATTTATGATAAATTTAGTTGTAAAATCACTTGAATTGGGCACAAGGACAACTAGTTTTGGCAAAAGAAGGAATCAAACAACAAAATTGAACAAGATTTCAACATGGTTAAAATCTAAGGATTAAAATTGGATTTTTTTATTTTTTATTTTTCCAAAATTAATCCAAAAAGGAGCTTGACTCCTAGTTACTATCAACAAGCCCAAGCGGTCTCCCTTCATGCCCCGCCTTTATTGTCCCTAAAAATGAAATGAATCCTACCATTCATATTTTAAGACAATGGAACTCTTCAATTTTTAGAATTTTTTTTGTTCTTTTTACTTGTTTGGTGTTCTCTTTGGGCTAACTTCAACAAAGAATTTCCAACTTAACATGAAATGGGAAATTCATGAAGTCCAAATTTGCACCCAAATTGGTGCTCAACAAGTATAATTTTAAAATAAATATAGTGATATATAAGCTTTGAAAAATTATTAATCTAGGTAAGAGTAAAGGTAATTAACAAACATTTAATCTCTTCAAAAAAATTAAAATAGAGCTAAATATTCACCATAATTATACATCTACCTTATGGAGAGATATGGGTAAATGGTTAGGGTAACCTTAATGTCCACAACAATGTGTGTATAATTATGGCACATTGGCAAACGAGGAAAACTATTAATTGTGAAATTGGAATTGCAAACATGAATAATATTGGACATTATATGTAGTGTAAGGGGGAAAAAAAGATTTGTTGAACAATAATATGTTCAAGGCAAAGTTTATTTTCTTTAGTTTTGAAATAGAATCAATGGTGAGCATCCAAAATATATATAGCAATAATTCATGGCATATTTTGATGGAGACTATGTGTGTGTGTGTGTGTGTAGATTCAATCTATCTCTAGCAATGTAGATAGTACTTAGATCAAATTCTCTAGCAATTTTCTTGAAAGAAAATTTTGAAATAAACCTCAAAAACATCATTTTTCCAATTTGTTGTTTTAAAAAAACCATCACAAAATAAAATCCTTGGTTTAAAGCATTCTTATGAATAATGGTAAATGGTACTAGAATCCAAAAAAGTTCCAAGAATATAAGGCAATAGTAGTCTTGCTCAAGGTAATTAAGCATATGAATGAAAATAAAATACAATAAAAGCAAAAGGATCCATGTGTTAGTCATCATAATTATGTGCCAAAGTCATAACTATGAGAAATGCATATAAACTACATAATAATCAATTATTGGTTTTTAGAAGAACTATAGAGTTAAGGTCTAGAGTTTTTTTTGTAAAATAGAAAACCCTTTTGTTGTAATCAACATAAGTAGGTAAAAAGAGAATATTAGAAACAATCTTCTTTGGATTTCATTATTGTATTTGTAACCATGACAACTAGGCAAAATAATTAGAAGTAGACTTTGGGATTATTCAAGTTCAAGCCAAAATGAAAAAAAATTGATGAAATTAAAACCCTTCTGAAAAGGCCTTTAAGTTTTGACCTTGCAAAAAGGGGCTTTAATTGACCAAGAGTTGTGAATCACAATGGACTCTTTTGGAGTGTACAATCTTATGTCAATTGAATATTGTTCAACCCTATTGAGGAAACCCAAAAAGCACACCAAAAATTCATAGATGAAGATTTGGTTGAAATGGTTGCGATTTTTTATGAGGATGTTGAGAACAATAGAAGGAGGTGAATAATAATTAGGACAAGATAATGGCTATTCTAGTAACTTTGATTAAAAAGTTGAAGGTTTTTTACCTTAGCTTTAACAATGATGGATGTGTCCATTCCATCATAACAAGATGCACACAAGGTGCTCTAAGAACTTCATAATAGTCTTTGAAATCAAGGAACAAGACAAACTTCCTTGAATGGTTGGTTCATCACAAATCTCTAAACCTCCTTAAACAAATATTTCCTGAAAAATTATTAGATTATAAATAAGAATATATCATTTAAAATTGTAAAAACAACATCAATGGAGAAGAATTTTATCAATTTAGAGAGGTTATCAACTTTGGGAGGATCATTTAACAAGTGTTAAATTGTATATTATATAATTATGTTTCAAAATGGATGTGGGCATGTACGTACCATTTGTTAAAAAGAAGTGTTAGGTTTTCTCCCCAAGGGGGGGCATGTGGACAGTAGTAAAAAAAAGTAGAAAATACATGAGTAAAATATAGGTTGCAATATATTGGTTGTGTAAAAATAGGGTGCAAGTACGTAGATAAGAGCCAACGGGATTACTTTACAAAAGGACCACAAGTCTTTTTTAATTTTTTTTCATTTTTTCATATGAATTGTTTTTGGAATGAAATCTTTTGTGACTTGTTATTCAAAATACATAATTTCCCCAATAGATCACATGTTTTGTGTTAATCATTGTTGAATAAATATGAATTTTTCAAAGTGTGTAAATTTTGTTAGATTTTACATTTCATCAAAAATTTATCATAATTTTGAATCATACCAAAATATGTTAACTATTTTAGTTTTTGGTTTCTTATATCATAAACTACAACTTTGTTTTGTATGTCATACACATGACACCCCATTTACATGTGGTAAAAGATTCTTGAAATTTTTTAAAAATTTAAAATACTTTGAATTTAAAAATTTTTAATTCCATATATTTTTAATTGTGAATGATTTTTGAACTTGGGATGTAGGTTGCTATCATCTAAAATTTTTTACCATCAAAATTGTGTTATTACAATAGTCCTTTACCTGGTCTTTTGTAAAATTACCACATTTGATGGAACATTTATTCAAGTTCAAACATCCTTTTTAAAAACCAAAACCCAAATTTTAATTTAATTAATTTTTAAATTTTAATTCCTCAACTTTTTATTTGAATTCCTTAACTTGGAATGATTAACATAACTTTAAAATGTCAAGAAAAAAACATATGTTAAAAAAGTTCACAATTTTCACCACTATCCAACATGGTTTTTGGTTCATATATCTGTACTTACGCCCAATTATAAGTTAATTAGTTAAAAAATAGGGTGCATTTTATTCAACTAATCAATTTAATTATAATATATGGTATGTAATAATCTAAAGCAATGGATTATAATTAATGTAGGGTGGTTTTAATATGTATATATATATATATATATATATATTAGATAATTAGACAATAATATGGTGATAAAAAATAGGTTGGACAATTATCTAATACCCCCTTTAAAAATGGTCAATTGATGCACACAAATCCCAAACTTTACACTAAGTGTCCCCCCTAGGGGTCATCTAGAAAAGGTGTTTGGTGATGGGTTTGGGTTGTCACATTCCAATGCACACAAATTTGGGAATATCCCAATGCATGGGATGATAATTGATTTGTAAAGGATTTTATTTAACATAGAATTATTAAAAAATAAATCACTATGTGAAGTGTGTGTTCAATGGTTTATATGTTTCATAGTCCAATGCACACAACATAATAAAAATCTTTTAAAAAACAATTCATGGGGCTTTAAGTGTTTGGTTTAAGTTGTGACCTAGGGCAAATCTATGAACATTACAATTTATAGTGTGATATAAATTGTTTAGTGAAATGGGTACAACATCATCAAAAGAGTTAAAACCCTAGCTAAGTTGTAATGCAAATTCAAAATTTGGGGCGGAAGGTGCATTTATGCACCTTGTAACAATCCAACGAAATAATCAAAGGACATGTTGTGGGCTTTGAATACTACAATGCAAAATTTATGAATAATTTTGAGGACCACCAAATAGATCCCTATACCTACAACCAATGATATTTCCCACCAAAACAAAAGCATTATAATTTCAATTCCAAAATGCTTCAATCATGCTTCAAGTTCATCAAATCATTTAATCTTTTCAACCAGGAAAAACATGTCCAACTTACCAACAAATGTGCTAGATGAACTCCAAATTAGTCTCTTAAATCTTTCAATGTCTACTACTATAGTGTTAAGACCAACATCAAAAGATAAAAACATGCATGAAAGTAAAGGACCAATCTAGTGATTCAAGGAATTTAGAATTTTAGAAATAAACAAAGTTTATAGCAAAAGGTTATCTAATACTATCATTAGGTAGCTAAACATGTAATTACACAAGTAAGAAAAATGCAAGAAAAGTTGGCCATTGCAAATTTGAGTGCATTATCACCTCTTCTAGTATCTTATAGCTTCAAAATCACATTAATAGCTTCCACAACAATAATATATAGAAATCTAGATTGGCAAGATTAATTCGTAAATTTCGATGATCCAATCAATGTTAATGTAATGATAGGAGAACATGCATTTCCATCATTTTATGACCTAGCCTACTTTTTGTTTTCTAGGTTTGATTGTAAAGGGAAAAAAACATACCTCTTGTGGGGTTTAGGGTTACCCCATGAAAATAAGAATGGATGAAAATATTTCATCTTATTTATATGTGCATCATTTGGGTTTTAAACGCATGACATTTGTGTGCAAAATGTAAATGATTTTCACATGAATTCCATTACCAAATTATGGGATGGGAAGTTTGTGATGTTGATGTTTGTTTGCTCAATTCACCCTACTAATCTTGATTTTATTGTAAAGAAACAACCAACCAATTGGGAGGAGATTCAAGATTCAAATTTCTTCCTTTAATTAACATCACAAACTTATCAACTTCATTAGTTTGTTCAAAACTCGCACGAAATTTATTATTTCATGGGTTCATGTTTTTTACACATGGATGTCATATGTCTAAAACACCAATGATGCATGTATAAGTAGATGAAATATTCTCAATCAGTTGAAAATCTTATTTATATGTGTTTTAGACGCATGACATCCATTTGCAAAAAAATGAACTCGTGAAAAAATGATTTTCGCATGATTTCCACTATCAAATCATGCGACGAGAAGTTTGTGATGACTTGGACAAAACATTATCAAAGTTGTAAAGGTAAGTTGGGATTTACATGTTTTTTTACTTTCAAGATTTCAATTTAGCTTTGTTATGAAAATGAAATTTATTAATGTTTGTCTAAATGCTTTTAGGACGTATTTGCATTAAATGCATTCTTCAAAAAGATTCGGACAAATTATGCATAATTTCAAATTATCATTGTTTAAAGTGAAAACTTTGTAAAATTATGCAAGTTATCATTTGTTGTGAATAGCTTCAACATTGTTAGGCAAACAACACCAACATATTGAGAGAGCTTGGAACACACTCAGCAAATGTGGATTGAATACAATTGTCCATCTAAGAATATTATTAACTATAATTGAAAGAAGTTCAATGCATACAAAGTTTGATTGAATAGTTGGCATGGAAGGAAGAAAATAATATCCAAATTTTTCCTTTCTAATATTTTTTCAACAAGGCTACTTGTTAATTGAGATTTGAAATGGGTGGCAAGATTTTGGAGCTAATCTACTAATTGTCTTTCTAAAGTAAAGTCAATTAAAAATGTTATACAATGTTGATACTATTAAACAACACATATGCATTGTGGGAAAGGATTCATGTGAAATGGGAGAACGAAAATATTTTAGATGGGACTCGCACCAATTGGGAAATTGATGTTTAGTTGTTCGTGGGGCTATAGGAATTTTTGTTTGTTTGACTTGCAAAAAGGCTCTTGAGTCAATATATGATGTTGCATGATTGATCAACAAAATTTGAAGGTGGAACACATAGATAATGAACAAATGTTGTTGGAAATGTAAGAAACAAACAAAAAATCTACCATGAAATTATGGTCTTTTATGGGTTTTCAATTTTTACATCTATAAACCTTATGTTCTACATAATGGAAAACTGGCATGAAAAGGAAAGGAGGCATAGGTACAACAATATGTTGTTTACACTTCTAGATAGTGAGTTTAACAAGGATGTTTACAAGTTTAAAACAAGGTTGAATCCTTCAAAGGCTCCACCACCATAGCAGTTTACTAATATGCTTCAAAGATGGATTGAAAACATGGACCTAACCACCATAAAAGTTGAAATAATCCTATAAGACATTCATTACAAATATGTGACCCTTCGTAATTTGGCTGCATTAAGGTTATAATCAATAGTGATGTAGGCATAAATAAATTGCTAATTGTTGACATTCCTTCAAGAATTGTTGTGGTGTTGACAATTCATGCCCCATAAAAGAAACTTCATGTTTGGAAAGGTACAGATTGGGAATGCCTATTTTTTACCCTTTTCAATTGTAAGGTCAACTTTCAAATTATTCTTTGTCATTGCAATCATGATGCATTTTTTCATCTTTTTTCAATAGTACACAAATACTAATTTTCCACCAAATTCCAAATGGAGTTTGGGTAATATATGGCAATTGATGCAAAGGTGCCATTTCAAAATGATACAATTATGAGATCTTTTGTATTCTTTTATACCTATTTCTTTTGTAACTAAATTGAGATCATTGTGAAAATCGACTTGTTTGGTCAAAAAAATTTCATTCATTAATGGTTAGCACTGGAATGGCATTTCCAAAAAATTGTTGACTATACAACTAGGAAATCAATCTTAAAGCGTTGAAGACAATTATGGATTTAAGTAAAAAAATAATAATGGGCTACCTAAACATTTATGGAGGAGGATTCACGATTCACCTCTATTTGGTAAAATTTCCTTACATTTACATCATTTTTTATTTCGTTATTATGATGTTTATAAACTACAATCCATTATCGAATCTTAGTCCCTTTTTTTCAATGTAGGGAAAAAAATGAAGGATTTTTAACCTTATGATTGAAATGCTAAAGTGAATGGATTTAAGAAATTACATTTGTTTACTTCCATATGCTTCAATCAAACAATTGATAGACAACATGTGGAAAAATATGAAGCTACCTAGGAATGAAGAATTAGGCCATATGAAATTACACAAGAAGGGGGAACCATTCAAGAAGAAGCCACCCAAGAAGGAGAGGACGCCACATAAGAGATTGACATTAAAGCAAGAAATGTCAAGAATAGAGGTCCTCTATCCATCACCAAAAACCCCATGCCAAAAACTCCACATGCTAGGCCCAAGTAGTTAGCAAAATAAAGTAGAAAGCCTTCATCCCAATCCATAAGAAAAAAAAGTTAATATGATCAAATGACTACTAGACATAAAAAACAAGATGAAACAAAAGAGACCACTACAATCACCACTTCATCCATTGGTAGAATTTTGTTGCAAAATCTTGATAGCTATTGTACACCTTTTGAATCATCCTCAATACCATCCTTAGATGAAACCCACTCAATAGGTTTAATTCCATAGATAATCCTTGAATGAGAGGTTTTAAATAAAATGTCAATTTTGTTTTTCTTAAAAGAAATTTGAGTCCTATGAAATAATTAAACACAATTGCAATAGTACATTGGATTAATGAATGCATAGTCGTAAAAAAATGACCCATCATAACATTTTGATTTATTTTATTTAAATAACCATTTTTATATTTTATTCATGTCTAACATCACATCATGGGATGTCAAAATCTTCTACATTTTTGGTATGTCACATATCTTCTTTTTATGTCTATGCCATGATTATAAGAAACAACCTAGTAATCAAATCTGGTTTTAATACTTCTCTATCTAGAATGGAAACAACTTGGTGGCCATTAGGTGCTCTTTTTGTAACTATGTTTAGAGAGAAAACCCCATGGTGGTTAATACTAGGTTATCTTTCTACTTTTTGGTTTAAAGGGGAAGCCATTGGTGGCCACTAGGTGGTCTTTCTACCTCTCTATTTAGATGGGAAACTATCTAGTTGTGCCTACCATGTGCTCTTTGTACCTTTTGTGTCTAAAAGGAAAACTACTTGGTGGCAACTAGGTGATCTTTCTACTTCTTTGCTAAGATGGGAAGCCACCTACTGGCCACCAAGTGTTTTTTGTACCTTTGAATCTAGAGGGAAAACCACATGGTGGCCACCAAATGGTCTTTCTACATCTCTTTCTTGAGGGGAAACCACTTGGTGGCCATTAGGTGTTCATTATACCTATGTGTCTAAAGGGAAAATGTGTCTAGTGGTCTTTCTACCTTTATGTATGAAAGGAAAGTCACTTGGTGGCTGCCAAATGCTTTTTATACCTATATGTTTAGAGGGAAAACAACCTAGTGGTCATTAAGTGGTCTTTCTACTTCTAGCATAAAACACTTGGTGGCCACCATGTGGGGGTACCTATGCCTCTAGAACTTAAGCCAATGTAATCATCAATTTAAGTTTAAATATTTGTGGGATTTTTTTAAAATTATGAATTTGTCACACTTTTACATTATTCTTTTTTTGATAGGTAGAGATCATGTTCAAATTTATTGCTTAGAGAATTCAAGGATGAATAGAATTGTTTTTCCTCCTATGGTTGATGTCCATGCTGGAATAGGAGGATGGGTGAACTTGAGTTCTAGTGATGAATTTTAAGAATTTCTCTTATGTGGCCTTTGACATCAATGTAAGGGGAAAATGTTGAAATTTGGTCACATCAATATTGAAATTGATGTTCAACCAAGTCTATTGACTCATTTGTTTGAAGTTCGGTAAAAATTTGATGAGGTTTTTGAAATGACTTTCTTTTCAAAACATTTATGATTTGATTCAGACAATTAGGGAAAAGTAGGATCTCATTATGGCGTTGGTGGAATTCACAAGAATGTTATTCAATTATTTGGAAAAGAAAAAATTGAAAGCTTGGAATCAAGAGGTAGGACATTGTTACTACCTCCATCTTTGCCATCCTCTTTACCATATTTACCATCCCTATCTCCATTTCTAGCATCCCCACTTGCATTTATGCCCATTTGTAGAACTTGATGTTTTGAAAAATGAAAAATTGCCTCTAGTTGTCCTTGACATTGGTGAAAAAGATACAGGCTCAAATCTTCAACTAGTCAAATTTGAAAACCTCAAATCTCCTCATTATAATGATGCATAGGACCTTAAGGTGAGTCCTTTGCACATAGTTTTTGACTTAAAAGGTGTACTTGTTGGGAAATGATATTTCATGATTAATCACCTATTGATTTTGCCACTTAATTATGTTATTATATCATCTTTAACAAGATGGTCATTTTGAAGCCTACACTCAAGGAATTCTTCATTAAATGCATAAAACAATTTACAATATACTTATGAATTTGAGCTCAACTTCATAAGATGGAAATGTACTTGATGAAAATCATGAAAAGGGTGAAAATAATGATCAATCCTTAAAGGATTATTGGTTGAGATTTATGCAAAATTCACAAGCATATATTACAAGTTCTCAATAAAAACACCTTCAAACACAACAATCTTAAGACTCACAATAAAATTGTTTACCATTAAAAAAAATTTAAATTTTTTCCTAGGTACTTTCTTACTCACCTTAGAATTACATTGTTGATAAACAAACACCTTATAGATGTTGCCATAATCTTCCTTTTAAAGAAATTTTCTTTCAATTTTATGAGGACAAATGAATGGAAGAAAATTACCTCATGGGAATTTATTTTATTATACTTGGAATCATTCATTACTTTAGGCTTAATGTCCCCACATTGTTGAGGACAATTCCTTTGGCACCATCAGAAGTATTGTTGAAGATGATGGCTATTACATGGCATTGTCTAAAAAATGCATCAACAAATGTAACACTAGTTTCTATAGAAATTAGTTCACATCCATAAAAATTAAAAATTTCCTTTTCTTTTTAAAATATTTTTGGATGGTTGAATCTATTTATATGGTAATTCCATTTGTGGATTATCTTAATTCCTCTTGGTTTTGTAGGTAAAAGGTGAGTTGTTTGGTAAGATGACATAAGATGTGGAGTTGTCAATTTCATGATCTTTTAGTAAACCATATTTTGATGAGATGTTTCCAATTTTAAGTCTTGCAATCAATACACAAGTGTTTCATTCACTTTCACTAGAGGTGAGTCCTTTATATGTTATTTTTGACATCATTGGAGTTCTCTTCGCAACATGCTTTGAGGTGATTCAAAATAACTTTTTAACTTGACATCAAATAACTCCATTTTGCACCTTCATTATGAGGCTTGAATTGAAGGAACTATTCAAAAGGTGTATAATGTAATTCATTCTATATTTTTGGTCCATAGCTCAACATCACAACATCAGTAATTATTTGAATAAAACTTGGTGTGAAACAAAAATTACCATTGATCTATTTAGAATACGTGGTCAAGAGTGTTGCATGCAATACATTAATTTCTTATCAATTAATCCTAACAAGCTTGTTTTTCACAAAAACCTTGAATTAAAAAAAAAAAGTTTCATGGCATTCATGTCAAAAATACATTACTTGTAAACAATATGCCTTGTAAAAGTTTCTTTAATGGATTGGGTGGTTACAAGGTATGGTTCATTTTTTGTGTCATAATCTAGTTTTTTGTAGAGTGGTGCGCATTTACATGCTATTAACATGGCATAAAAATAATAAATTTCCAAATTTGTGGCTAGATTTTGATTGTCAATATGAAGAACAAGACATTTATTAAAAAGATTGCAACATATATACACCAAATATATAGTAATGAATTTTTAAAGTTGAAAAATATGGATTGGTTTGTTGTTTGTGCCTCCATATACATGCATTTTTCTATATGAATTATATTTGAGATATCTTATAGGGACTCAATATATGACATGTTTAAAAAAAAAACCATATATGCAAAAAAATTGCTAGAAAAAATTTAACCAACAAAAAGTTATAGATTTTGGATGCCTTAAAATGAACTATATTTTCATAAGTCCATATCATAATCATTTTTGGGTGAATTTCAATTTTTATTTTTGTAACATGTACATTAAAAATTTGTTTACAATGGCTATTCTTCATATGTACTTTTTAGTTCATTAACCACCATGTAATTCTCCACTAAATTAATGATATCAAAATATATTATCATTTTAACACTACCATATGGACTTTTAGGGAGTGGAGCATCCAACTGAAATGAGTTACCTTAGTTTGCAATCACCCAGTTGTTTAGTGCCATGTTTTAAAAATCTTTTGATGATTTTTGTGGGGATAATGATTATTTGTTCAAGATTGTTTTCCTTTACTTGGAATCTTTTTATATTTCTAGATGTGTTGTTTCCACTTTTGTACATGATAGTCCCTTTGGTAGTATCAGAAGTATTAGTTAGGATTATCTTAAACAATATGAAACATATTATTTGTGAACTATAGTAGTAGATGTGATGTTCCATATTGTATATATGCAAATTTGAAAATGAAAAAATAATGGTAATTTGTTTTTAATTACTCTTTTTGCACTTTTAACTTCCTAAAAATTGTCCTTTCAAATACTTTAAACCATTAAACTTAATGAATGAAAAGTTATTACTACAAATGTTGAATCTAACTTTTGTTTTCAAGGTTTGTATTTTCAACATTTTCTTGATTTGGTGGCCAAGTTACGTTGAACTTCCTACTTCCTCTTGGCCTATTTCTACTATGTACATATTTTTAACCCTTCACAACTACAACGTCTAGTGGTTGCTTAATGTACTTCTTTGTTCACACTTATAATCCTCTAGAATCAAAACCACATAGTGATCACCATGTGGTGTTTTGTATGCTTTGAATCTAGTTTCTTAACTTTGTTTTATAAGTTCTCTATGGATGTTCAAGGTAAACATTTTGTATTATCCCTCTATGTTTTGGATTTTGTTCCGATTTTTATAAATTTTTGTTAAATTATCATTTTTTTTGGGTAGGTTGTTTATTTATGTCCATCTCCACTCACCCAAGGTTTGCACAAATGTTTTCATTCATGTTTTAGTATCCCCAAAAATTAGTTGATTCTTAGTGTGAATGATGTCATGTGTTATTTTCCATAATGTGATATTTTTGAAGGGAATTGTCATGTGAGGGGGAGCAATATTGACATCACCAAAGTGGAAGCAAGAAGTATAGTGCAACATCTTTTTCCTTGAGTGTTCAAAAAAATTATATTGCAATTTGGTCTTATATGTTGTTGGAAAATGTGATGTAAGTTTTTCATTTACTAATGCCACAAATATTTGTTGATCAATTTGTTTTCATTTGGGGATGTGAACAATGCACAAGGATGTTAGGTCAACTCACTTTAGAAACATATTATTATTTTAAGGATCTGAAACATGTGTATTTTGTATGTCAAGCATTAAATTATGGGATAGAAGATTAAAGGTTGTTCATTGATGACGAATCAATCAAGGTCCTTCGAAATTCCAAGTGTAGTGGTATTTTCATTGGGTCTTTTAATTCAAGGATGCCAAATAATACTTAGTTCAATGGTTGGACCTTGCATCTCAAGTGCGGTTAATGTTGATTGGATTGCCATTGGCGAGGGAAATTGATGTCCATTATGAAGTCATTGTCAAATATTTGAAGCCTCATTTCATATATGAAAAATGATAATGGGGATCTTGGCATTGTTCAACTACATACCTAAATTCATGTTCTTTAGTTGGATTTCTATTTCAAGAGGGTGTCAATATAGTTGCCTATCTAATTGTTGGGTGATCATGAATATTGTAACTACACTAATAATATTATGCCAACAATTGATGAATTCATTGGGCTTTCAAACTTGCAATCCAAGTTTTTTAGTTTTTAGATGAAATGACACAACTTAATACATTATATATAATAGTAAATTTTATTTTAAATGATGGATCTTCCATATTGCTTTTTTATTTTGAAAAAAATTAAACACTTCAAATATGTTTTGGTCTATATATTTTTGAGTTTTTGTTTTTCAATAACCATCACCTTGTGATTTTCCCTACAAGTAAATTTTTGTGCCTAAGTTATTAAGAATAAAACATTGAAAAGATTCTCTGATTTCATTTCACAAAATTCTTTTTCTTTCAAAAAAGGAAAATTTTCAGTTGGCACTTGTGAAAATATCAGTCCATGGCCAACTGGTTCAGTTGCTGTGGAACAAACTAGTTACCAAGGACATGCTTTAGCACATTGATTGGAAGGGGTGGAAAATTCTTTTAGTCCCACCTCTGGCAATGTAAATGTTGGGTTTGGTTTTTACAGGCAAATGTGATTGTGATACAACAACACATCATGGCAGTGTGCACCACAGAACTAGAGAAGTAACCTCTTGACTCCTAGTATCCCTTGCAGATGAACCTTCCATTCCCATTGCTAACTTCTTGTTCATAGACTTCTAGAACCCGTTGTAGACAAACCTCCCATTCACATTGCTGACTTGTTGCTTGTTGTTCGTAGTTGAATTATGATTTTCAGTGGCTCTGCTGTCCAGAGGGAAGAGACTTCACATCTGTGCAGGATCTGGGGAAGAAAATTTTGGTTTGATCTTGAACCAATGTGGGTGTGACATCTATGCATTAGAGGTGGAGAACTATGCATCAACATAGAATTTTGGGGTAAAATTCTAGCACATACTTCAACCACTGTACAAGTGACAACTGGAGAAGCTCTAGGTACCTTACCCAATTAAACATAGTTTTCTTCCTTGCACCAGTGCAACTCTTTCCCAAAAGGAAAGAATTCATTTTTCACATATCAGTACTTCCTCTAAGGAGTACTAGAGCAAACTAATCTAGAATGGCACTAACTTAGGTAAGCAACTGCAGCTTGTAAACTGTCAATCCTGGAGGACTGAGCTTTGAGTGGGTTAACTTCTTTAGAGGACTACGTTTTTGCAGCCAAGTACACACCAAGTCCTGACCACCCTAGTCCAAGAGAAGAGAATAATGATGATGGCTACTGGGAGCTTGGTGACAGGCCCACCACCAAGCACCCATTGATTGGTGGCAGGCCCATCACCAAGCATCCATTGTCCAATCCATAGCCATTGTCATCACTGCTGACTCATGACCAAGAAGGGGGTAACCCTGTTCTGAAGCTCTCAGCATTGCATTGCATTTTCAAAATCATCATGAACAACAAACTCTGTTGTATACACAGGTTTGTAGCTCCTAGCATTTTGGCATTTCTAGGACTCATTGCAAACTACAAAGTCATTGTATATTACAAAAGGGGGGGGAAAAAAAAACATGTGTGCTGCACACACCTGTCTGTGGCTTGATGATATTGTGTTTTATGCTTTTAACTTGACAGGATGGATTGATGGACATATGAAGTCTGCCAGTCCATTCCAGCTGCAAGCAAGCAAGCCCCCACCACCACCACCCAAAACCATGGCACCAATAATATCCACAGCCACATTGATGGATACAGATCCAAGTCCACATCACAAGTTTTGCTTCCTCTCTACAAAACAATCTACCATGATGTTCAGAATTTATATCAGTTCTCAAATGTGTACCAAAATCTACTACAGAAATTGAAAATATTGTGACTCTGTATAGCAGGAAAACTTCACAAAACTATGAACATAAAGCTTCTGCACACATTACCACTAGTGTGAAGGAACAACCTTAGACAAAAACAGAATGGCAGGAAGGGAGACTGCGTCACATCAATTATAAGGCCTCCAAACAAAATCAAGGCAGATGTTAGGAGCTGACCAGAGAAGATGGACTGAGCCACATACAACTAAACACAGTCCTAATTGATGTACAAGGGTGGAATAGGATGTGAAGGATCACCATGCTTGCAGATTCCTTTCCTGTCATAAACCATCATCTTTCTTTCAGTCTTGGTTGAACATGTACACCACCACTCTTCATCTCATTAGCTTCCTTTCTTGCATTTCTCTTGTTCTAGAAATTTCAAAGTTCTTATGTACATGGCACGGAGAATACACACCTTTCACCCCTTGAAAGCAAGAATGCTGGCCATGACATTACTGTGCCCTGCTATGGAATTTGGATGCAGAATGTATCACTATTTTCTGCTGCACAAAATACACACTTAAAGCCTTTTTCATGAATATACTTCTCAGACCTTTCTCATGCAGAATGCTTAATTACTGAACACAAGATTGCAATTAATCTTCTATGAGACCACAATATCAAAAGTAACAGGTGGTCTCCACTACACAAAACTGACATCCTTCTGTCTATAAAACCCATGGATTTAATGGGCCAGATTGACAAGACTTCTGAATGTCAGAATTCTGATAAGTGAGATAGCAGCACAACTGACCCAGATGTCAGAAACCATCTGGTGTGGATTTGTGGCACTCTTAGAAAGGTGATACTGTAGTCTGCTTGAGAGCAGAAGAAACAGATGCCCAACAATAGACTTTGGATCTGTAAGCTGTGTACCTCTGTCTGATGGCCGGGCTTGAGATATATCTGCAACAGAATGCAACACCATGTATTGCAAGACATAGCTCTGAACAAGAAGAAGCAGAGCCAGTCACAGAAGATTTGTTGCCTACAAGATCCAGCAAGAAGAACGACGACTCATCAAACAAATTTGCAAGCTGGGTTACATGGTGTGATGAAAAGCAGAGATTTTTTATTGCCAATACATGATTCTGCAAATCTTTCAACAGCATAAATCTATCTTGTTTTCACAATCTTTTCTCATGTGCATTAAAAAGAGCTCATGTCTAAGTTGGAGATCACCCTTTGGTTTGTCTTGCTTCTGCTTTGTTTTCTTACTCTGCACAAGATCATATCAGACAGAAAAAGGGTTACAAACACTTCTCTTCAAGGCTGTGTCTCATGGGAGAGTTCTTATGAAAGACTTGCAGAAAACTGGCTGAGGCTTCTCTTCCAATTTGCTGCCAGTTGCTGGAGCAACTCAGAGAGATGTTAGTTCTCCACCAACATGCATATATGGAACTGTTGCTGCAACAACAAGAAAGCCCTTCCTGCAGCAGTTGCTCAGAATTGGTACCACCGCTTGCAAGTTGCTGTATGCCAGTCCAAGCTTTGCAATTTGAGCAGTGGTTCAACAAAACTTCTGAGCTGCTTTCCTCAAACTTCCCTGACCAAATTATCACAGTGCTTCACGGCCAGGTGGCCTTAATTGCCGCCAATCCCTTCCTTGATTCCTACCCTGATCCCTTCCTTGGAACCCTTGCTTGCTGTCCAGTTGCTGTGAGTGCCTGTCCACAACTATCTTTTCACTTTGCTTTACACTGGGCATAGCTGTCATCACAACAGTGGTGGCTGCTTCTGTTTTGACAACAACAATTTTCTCAGTTTTCAGCTTCTTTCTTAAGGGTTCATCATTAGCATACACTGCTGCTGCTGCTGCAGATTCTTTCTCTTGTTGTGATTTTGTGCTGAGTTCTCTTGACATCTCCCCATTTGCAGTGCTCATCCCCTGCCTGGACAAAACACAAGATTGTTCTTGACAAGCATGAGTTCAATGCTTGAGACATAAGAAGAAATTTCCAGAATGTTATGCTCTGGTTCCAAGCAAACCCCAAGTTTCTATTTCCATTTGCAAGCTCTCAAAGGTGGAGAAGTACACATACCAACATAAGCCAATAGAGCCTCTCCCATTTGAGTTTCAGTATGGCAAAGTTCTGAGAAGAAGATTCGATAACTGGAGAGCAATCTCCACTTGCAAAAGAAGATCCTCAACCAAAGCTGTGAGGGCAATGAGGATGAAATAGGTTGAAGGAGAGAGAAATAGTCCCTACCTGAGATTTTGTCGTCTCATCTCCACCTCCTCAACGATCTTTTCCACTGCTGGATTGAAGTTCTGGAAGGACATCCTGCCTAGGGTTGCACTGGGCTTGGGATCCCCTTCCACAATGACTACACATTTGCGGGAAGCAGCTGCCGTATTGTGACCTGGTGCCACCCAGTGGCTGTCATCCTCCACACTACTCTCTTCCTCCTCTTGCTGCTGCTTTTGCAAGGCTTCCTCCCTCTTTCTGGCTCGTTGCATGAACTTCAGTCCCTGCAGCCGCCCAGACAACAGCTGCTGCTTGGATGATGGTAGACTCCCTTCCATGCTCTCCTCCTCCTCCTCCTCCTCCTCCTCCTCTCTCTCTCTCTCTCTCCTTCCTTTCCTCTCTTATACCTTCACCAATTCCAAATCCTCTCGCGAAAAAAAACAAAACAGACAAAAAATCTGAGAGACATTACGTGCTCTTGTCAAATTCCGGCATCCTCCTCATCCTCCTAACTACTTCTTTGCACTTCAATGAAAACTCCTCCGAGATCGAAACCCCCGATCACGAGAACGGCGGAACCAAACGGAGCCAAAAAAAACCTACAAAACGCAACAAGAAGAAAGGACCAAGCCAAATCCGCGAGAAGCCAAAGCGACGAAACCCGTAATACCGCGACAGACGAGAGAATCCAAGACGCGCAAGAACTCGCTGGCTGCTCCGTTTTCCGCGAGGGTCTTCTGTGTGCGGTAGCACTCACTCTCCGCGGCACAGCCCTCGCCAGGGGAGGAAGACAAGACGGGTCGCCCGGTTCCTTCCCGGGTCGAAGGATAGGGGTGGTCTAGGCGACTGGAGGTTTCGAATAGCCACAAAAAAAACACCATTTCTCCGGGTTCTTATTGGCTAAAAATTTATATTTCCTCATTTCTCCGCCTATGAGAGGTTTTTGGCGAGTAAATGGCGAAACGGCGGACCCCAAGGATCGCTGGGGGAGGCGAGGAGGAGGATCACCAAACCCTAGATTCTCGCGCGTCTCGTGCATTGTCCCTTGCTTCGTTGAGGACGTTTTCCCAGATCGTCTTTGCGTTCGTTCTGATCGCAGCTTTCTGCTGCTTGCAGTAGTGTGGTCAGCCGGACGAGGAGTGCGGGAGGAGATTCAGAAATTGAATTTTTAGGGTTTAGACACGACCACAACAATGGTGAGCGAGCTCTTGAGGAAGAAGAAGAAGAAGAAGAAGAAGAGGGCATGAAGAAGGCTAACGCCACAACAACGGTGAGCTAGCTCCTCTTGGCTACCAAATTTATATATTTCTTGTAGCAAAAACCCTAAACTGCACAAGTCATGTTGAAGAATATGTTCCTCTTCTTCTACTTGTTCTTCCTTTTGAATTCTGGTGTTAAGAACACAATATCATGCATGTTGTCATATTTCTTCAAAGATTGATTTGGTTTCGGGGTTGAGATGCATTTTGCCTCACATATGCGCTGGAGAACTTCCCTGTTGCCAGAATTTATGTGTCTTGTCTTCCAGAGTTCCAACTTCCCCGTGCCATCATTTATGGATCCAGGCATCTCCAGAGTTGTCTGCCATAGTAGACTCCTGACTTTTTGCTATTGAATTGTGTGTGCTTTCTCTGTGTAGATTTGAGTTTCTGCAACCTATGTTCAAGGCATTGATTGATGAAGGAGCACTACTGCATGAAGCCAGTTTTTTTTGCCCTCTCTTTCCGGTCTGATAATGGGATCTGTTCCATCTTAATCTCACTCTTTCCCATTGAGTTTTTTCTTTGATATATTACAAACACTGCAAGGCTGCTGGCAGCAGTCTTTGATACCTCTTACCAATCACTGTCCATTTGCTGGATGGAGGTCAAACTTAGTGAGCATTGTCTTGTTGGTTGTCTGATTGATCATGTACCATGGAATTGTCCAAGCCCCTGCTCATAATGAACATGATGCTGGACAAATCCACAAAGCATTGAAGATTGCATTATCACACATGACAGGAGAAGAATTTCTTCAATTTTGGGAAGGATTGAAAAGCAAAAATAAGTACAAAATCTTAATCAATCACAAACAGACAGCAAAGACTGATACTGTTCTGGAAGAGATTCAACAAGTGCAAACAAACATGGATACTATTCCAGATGATATTCTACAAGTTCGACCTAACATAAAAAGAGTTAAGGTTTCTCCATGATAAAGATGGAGTTTTCATCTGTTGGTGGTTTTTGTTTCACTCCAGCCACAGGTATATTTTGTCAGCAGTCATGTGGTAATGACACCAAATTTGCCATGGAATTCAGTGAGTCAAACCCTTGTGTTTAACAAAGACATTAAGGGGCAGGTGCATGATGTCTGACCATTTCACAGGTCCAGAAGTCTAAGGCAGCTTGTAAATAGGTAGTTCTTGCAAACTTTTTCATGAACTTCTGAACTTCTTCGTAAGGATTTTGGATTAAGGTTTTCCACTCATACTATGGAAGGAAGTGTCCAATTTGATCTTTGGAGAACACATGAACTTTTGAGAAGTTCATCAGTCTCAGAAGTTTATCACATATTGTACAAAAATTTCAGTTTCTCTTTGTTGCTGAGTGGGATGAGTTGTTCATGGACTATTGCTAAAGACAAATGAACATGGTGGTGGAGAGATGTCTTGGCAAGCAATATGGACACTACAAACCAAGCTCCTCCTTTTCATTGAACTCTGCTGTATCTGCACATTTTTCTTAGAGAGCAGGTGCCACAATCAGCCTACCACCCAATTCCTCATCCCCTTGGCCTTTTTTATTTTGCTTGTTTACTCACTGGTTACAAGATTACCAATAAGATGTCAGGATGTTGGTTATGTGAAGGATAACATGTTCAGGGAGGGAGAACGGCGCTATTCAACCTTTGCACAGGCCATTGCTCCTATATTTCCCAACTGCAAAATCCATGCTTCCAAGTCCCTCCAATCATCAAAATCAACAGCTTTCTGTGCAGCATCTTCATAGTCTCAACTAGGCTTACAAACAGGACTTCTCAGTCTACTATTCAGAGAAGCGTAACATGAAGCTCAAGTTGAAATCAGGCAGAGTTCACTAGTACAGCTTTCATGCCCTGATTAAGCCAGAAGTACAACTAGGGGAGCACAAAAGCTAGAGAAAGAAGAGGATGCAAACTCATGATCTCAATGGCTGTGAGATTGAAGGTTGTGTAGGGGAGGATTTGAATGCAGAATAAAAGCTCCTGAGACAGACCTTAGACAGAGGCACAACCATGGTTTCTTCACTAGATTTTGTGTGACAAATCTTGTCACCTGCATCCTGATGAAAAATTTCCAAATTGGCAGCAACCACACTTGTAAAAATCATCATGAACTGCAGAACATTGTTAACATGTGAACATCACCATACCGAAGAGACTACTGCTGCAGAGAAGTCTCTAAATAGTAATTTCTCATTCAAGCCTGCAACTGCAAACCCTATCCCATGAACACTGGAAAATCTTCATCAAAGAGAGCATGCAAAGGAGGGCAGAGATAAATGTCAGAGAGGTTTGTTACCAACAGACCCAATTCTCTCACATGGAAAGACAAAGAGAACCTTTTTCTGAACCCCCAAGATCCATGCTGCCTGAGAGAAAAGCAGAAGCACAAAAGAGGAACTCACTTGCAAAGAACCCTATAAGCTTCTTCTTCTTCTTCTCCAGAACCCAGCAATGTGATGGACGATTGAGAACCCAAAAATTTCGACAACCTTACCAGAGCTGATTCTTCCATACCCCATTATTGTCTGGATCTCCAGAATAAGTCCAGCAAACAATATCCTCCTAAAAGCTTCCTGATCTTCTTCTTCTCCACAACCCAGCAATTGCGACATGATTCAGATTCCACTCACAGAAACTCTAATTCTACAATCTTACCAGGGCTGATTCTTTGATACCGCATCGTCTGGATCTCCAACAGCAGTCAAGCAAACAATCCTACAAGCGCTTCCTCTTCTCCATAACCCAACAATTGTGATGTTTCCAGAACCCTAAACCTAATTAGGTTTTAAAATCTCGTAGTATGGTACCTTACCTCAGGTGGGTTGCCTTGGATTTCAGAACCAATTCAGAAATCTTCAATTGAAACATGATCTCTCAAGTAACCAAAATCAAGAATGAAAATTTTGAAAAAGGAAATTGGATTTCAGACTTTTCCATTCAAATTTGAACTTTTGTTCCTCACTGAATTTGCCAATGATGAAAATGACTGATAATTCAACATCTCCTGCAACTTAGATCTACCTATCAATTATGAAATCACCTCCATGCAACCCTAATCATCAGGGGTTTCCAAAAGTATGAATGCATATAGTGCCTAAACCCTAAACCCTAAACAGTTCCCAAACCCTCTAAAACCCAATTTCCCTATAATTTTGATTTTGATTTTGATTGAACTTTCAATGATAGATTTATTCAAATTTCAATACCTCCAGCATCCGAGGTCTAAACATTATCAAACCACCTTGCTGCACCTCTACTCATCAAAGGTTTTTCAGCGGTCCCAAGAATATGTCAATTGAAGCACTCCAATTTGGGAGATCTCAATGTTACAAAACAAAATGAAACCAACTAATTGCCTTCCTTAATAGATGGATTATGATTTGAACTCTTGCAAGTTGAAAAATTCTTAATGTGTGTTAAACTTCATCTCTTTATATAGAATCCCATATCACATTTCTAAAATTGAAAAAGGCAATATGAGAGAGTAGATTTATTTTGCAAGAGTGATAGGTGATCTTATTGAGTTTGGACCAATGTTGGTTGTATATTGATTTTTTGAATAAATGTATTTCACACAAGGTATCAAATATTGTAGTACCTTAAATGGATTTGATAGTAACTAAATTATTTTCTAAGTATCAATTTTTTTGAGAAATTCCTTGCTTGCATGTAATTTTTTTGAAATTTCAAGTTGCACGATGTTGAAAGTTTTGGAAACCTAAGGGTTATGAGACTCAGTTATTAGCATGTTTTTTGTCATTACAAATGTACACACTTTTCTTGGCTAATAGCATGGTCTTAAGTTTTGGTGGAGAATGAGATATTGTGGGTGCAAATGTTTGGTGAATAGGCTTGTGTAAATGTCAAAATTTGACATAAGATTGTTTCACACATTTCACCAAAATCACACTTTACAATTTTTAACCACCTTCAAAAACACAAATCTTCCACACATTTTAGTGCAATCCATTGCATTTTGAAGTCTCTAGAGATGAATTGAAAGCATAACAAGCAAAACATAAAAGCATAAAAATAAATGCAAACAAGAATTTAAAAATTTGATGCATGAATGTTTTGTATCAAAATGAATGAAAATTGATTAACATCCTCATTGATGCTATGAATATTAAATATTTTTAAACAATGTGCCAAACAATTCGAAAAATGTTATATTATAAGCCAAAATGCATTGTAATAAATAAATAAATAATTTGGCATTGGGGTGTTGAATTTGTTGAAGTAACTAATATAATTGGATTTTTAAAAATTAATGGGTTCACTTGGTATCAATTGACATTTCTAAACAATATTTTTAATTATCAAATTACTAAGGTATTATTTTTGGCAATACCCACTTATCATGCATAAGGGTTGATTTTTTTGGAACATTCGATTTGATAACCTTTTAATACACACTCATTATGCCAAAGGTCAATTTTTAAAAATGTCCTGACGTGTAGTGTCGTGACATACGATGTCATAAGGGTGTAAATCCATAGTAAATTCTATTAAACAAAAGGACTAAAGCCAGTCAAAAGTATAAACTAATCAACCAAAATTATATATATATACAATGCACAAGAGGAGGCTGAGATGAAATTTTCATGTATATTGAATTACAAAGAAAGAAGAACATGTAATGTATGTAGATGGTGGCCGTGCAATGGCCACCATGAGCATTTAGAATTCTTATCTGATTATGGAGGAAATTCTCTTGACAAAGGAATTCTAGAAAAACTAAAAAGAGAAAGGAAGGGCTTGGCCTTTTATATAGTTGCTAACAAACTGAAACCCTAAATACATAATAACATACAATCACCTATGAACGTACACTTGCCTTAAAAGCGTACATTAACCTTAAAAGGCATGATGGGCATACCCGTAACTGGCTATCATGTATGAAGCCATGTATGGGCATGAGAGCTATTGTGACGTACGGTGTCGTAAGGTTGTAAATCCATAGTAAATTCTACTAAACAAAAAGACCAAAGCTAGTCAAAGGTATAAACTAATCAACCAAAATGAGATGCATGAACACACACACACACACACATATATATATATATATACACATAATGCACAAGAGGAGGTTAAGATGAAATTTTCATGTATCCCCCCAAGACCTGAGCCAGGAAAAATGTGGCATGGTCTAAGTAGGAAGTAAGGTGTTGTAGGAAAACATGATGAACAATACCAATTGTTGGCGGGAACTTGAGTGAGCTCCGACTTGAGGCAGAAGAGATGGTATCGACCATTACAGTTATCGCAAAGTAGCATATGATCAGCATTGTCTATCCTCTAACATACCTGACATGGATAATCAAGTGGAGGAATCCAAGTCGACGTGATGATGGTAGGATCCAAGTTCAGCACGTGGCAAGGCACACAATTTTTAGAATGATCTCGAATTGTGCATCCGTCAACTCCTTGCAACTCCAACACACCTGAAGGCCTGATCACTTTAATCCTCAAGATAATGCGACCAGAAGAAGTGTTTAGAGTATCATTGGGTTGCCGCTGGAGATACACAAAATCACCAACATCAAATCGTCTCACCTCAGGTTTGTAACTGCCACCTTTTGTGTGTGCATATCGTAAGGTGTCTCAATGTTGTGCAATGACAGGTTTTCCATGGCCATGGGCATAACCCTCCTAAATAGAGCAGCCCTTTCTGCAATGACCCTAGCCCAAGTGGCTGGGGAGTCCAAGTCCATAACTTGGTCCATTTGAGCAACAATGGAAGAAGGTGGAATGGGATGTCTCCCAAAAAGTAAAAAGTAAAGAGAGAAATGAGATAAAGAGGTGTGTTTGGACATCTTGTAACCCATGGCGATGTAAGGGAAGGCTAGGTCCCAATCCTTTTTGTTCCTAGTGAAGCAAATCTTCTGAAATCCCTTCTTACACGTTTGAACCATCCTCTCTACAAGGCCATCAGCTTGGGGATGATCTTTTGAAATCTGAAAATGGTCAATGAAAGCATGGTCAAGTAGGTCTTGGAATTCTCCCTTGAATTCTGATTATTGATCAATAAAGCATTCAACACAAGCCCCAAACTTACTTAGGACTTGTTGAAAGAAAGCCTAGCTGGTGCTATGTGATGACTTGTTTGGTAACACAACAAGCTCAACCCATTTTGAAAAATGTTCAATCATAATCATGATGTAGACATTACCCTTAGAGGTTTGTGGTAACTCTTCGGCTAAATCACATGACCAGCGATAGAACATGCCTTGAATAGGGAGTGGAGAAAGCGTGAGCTGTCGAGAGGAGAAAGAAGTTCTCACCCTATCACATTGTTCACACCTAGCAATGATGTCTCAAACTTGAACATACATACCTCTCCAATGGTAATGAGGAGCAAGAAGGCTATAAGTATGCTTAACTCCAAAGTGTCCAAGTTCTGAGTGTACCTTTTGAATAATACCGGGCCATTCATGTGGTGGAGGAACCACTCTGTCACCTTGTGGTAAGCATTGAACAAGGTGATTGTCCTTCCATGAGTAATGTTTGGACTATTGTTGTATGTGATTCCTGTCGCAACCCCACTTTGGCCAAGTTTGGGGTGAAGCCCAACACTTGGAAAAGTTGGAGGTTGGGAGTCTTCCGGGACTCCCGAATGTTCAGAGCTCGACAGCAAGGCCCAAAACACCTTGCATTGAGGCGTTCTTGATGTCGTTGGAAAGGTCTTGAAACGTAGATATCGAAAATGGCCTCGCATTGGCAATTCGGACATCTGCAGCCCAAGTTATGGGCAAAAGAAGGGCTGGGAGTCAAACTGGCAGTTTGACTCCTGACCACTAAAAGTCGAGAATCGACCTCTTCCCGACGTCTCCTTGAAGAGTGCAACACGGCATTGGAAAGCTCTCGACGAGAGCTACAACATTGATTTAGGACTCGTCCCGATCCGAGTTCGGGGCGAGGAGCTATGGCCGTTCAAAGTTCCGGGAGTCCAGCCGGGACACTTTCGGGACTCCATTTCGAGAGTCCCAACAAAATGTGCCATTCGGATGTAGCCTCCGCGACCAGCCGCAGAGAATATTATATGGGGGAAGGTGGTGGCTTCCCCCGAGTTCGGGCCGTGGTGAGTCTTGTGTGTCCAAGTGATCGTGGCAAGTCCCAACACCCAAGGGTGTCCCGAATGCTAAACTAACCCGTTTTGGTTGGTTTTTGGATGCAGATTCACACGAGCTAAGCTAGTCCCTCTTCCTAATCTAATCCCTGGGCTCCCAACTCGACCCTCTACCCCTTTTTAGAGTTGGAAGCCGGGAGCGTGCTACCAAGTCTCAACTTTCCGCAATTTGACTTTGTGAAACCCTCAAGTGGGTTTCACCCCGTGACTTGGGAGCGCGTCAATTCCGATGATTTGATGTAATTTAGGGAGGGTATTCCCCATGCTGGAAAAACCTCAAAGTGTCCAAGTGCTCCCATATATCCACGATGGGATGCTCAACCAGGTTACATTGTAGTAGTGCAAGATAACTAGATGCATCAAATACATGTATTGTTGGAATTTGGTTGAAGTCTTACCTAGCTTCTGAGAAATCTTAGAGGTAGTGAGGGGTCTTCGCGACATGATATCCATGTTCTGATGTGTAATACTAGGTCGGTGAATAACCTTGAACTCATACTCTTGAAGTATAAACGCCCAACAAATTAACTTATTAGTAAGCTTATCATTGGTCATCAACCACTTGATAGGTTGGTGGTTGGTAAACAAAGTGAAATTGGTGCCATAAATATAGGGCCTGAAATGTATGACGACCCATACAACAAGGCACTCCCCTTCATATGAAGAGTAGTTGCTCTCAGCCTTGTTGTTGCTTCGGGATACATAGGCGATAACATATTATTTGCCTTCCTCATCAAGTTGGCCAAGAATAGTTCCAATACCAAGAGCACTCAAGTCAATGTGTAGAATGAAGACCTTGTTGAAATGAGGTCTTCTCAGAATGGAAAACTTTGAAAGCTTTTCCTTGAGTATGTTAAAAGCTTCCTGAGCCTCATCACTTTATGTCCAAACAACATCCTTCTTTAACAATGCATAGAAAGGATGAACAATAGTATTGAAGTCTTGGACATAAATTTTGTAGTAATTACATAATTTGATGAAGCTCCTCAACATGTGAACATTAGTAGGATTGGGTATCTCCAAAATGGCAACTACTTTGGCCCAATGAGCCATAATACCATTTGGCAAAATTATGTGTCCAAGGTAAATTACTAAGGTGATAACAAATTCACACTTTTTAGGATGGATCTTCATATTGACTTCGTGGAGCCTCTTGAATAACTCCTCAAGATGAGCCAAATGCAGGAGTCCCTTCCTATGCATTGAGACATCATCTATGTAACACTTCATGAAATCTACCCCTTCCAGAACCTGGTCCATGACTCGCTAAAAGAAGATAGGTGCATTCTTCAATCCAAAAAGCATCACAAGCCATTCCCACAACTTATTACTTCCATGGAATGCCATTTTCTTGCAATCTTTTGCAGTGAGCACAATCTAGTTGAAGCCTTGCCTCAGATCTACAATTATGAAAATGTTTGAGTCTCCAATGCTATCAAACAATTCTTTAGGGATGGGCATGGGGTACCTGCCCTGAAGTGTAACTAGGTTCAAAGGCCTATAGTCCTTGCACATCCTTTTCTCAGTCCATAATTTAGCTGAATCCTTTTTTGTTGGCATTACTATAGCGGTTGTGAAATCATAACTTGATGGCTAAATGAAACCAGCCTCATGGAGCTCTTTGCATCTTTCATCTACCACTTCCCACTCATGCTTACTCAACCTATACCTCCTCCGATAGACGAGTGTCTCATCTATAAGGTCCATAAATAACTACATGGTCTTACACTTACCTAAGTCTTTCATTGAGAATGTGAACACATTCTCGTACTTAATTAGCAAGTATGTGACATGGTCTCTCTCCTTCTTGGTGAGTTGGTTCCCCATAATGAAAGGGTAGTTGGAAACACATGGAATGGAATTGGAAAGTGTGTTTGAAAAACCTGGTGTATTGGGTTCTCCACTATCCAATTGCGCAAATTCATAGAAGGTTGTAATTATTTCTCCAAAAGCTTATGTACCTCTAGGTGTATCAGACACAACTTGAGTCAAATTACGTGGTACCTCCCCCCCCCCCAACACTAAGAATGAAACGTAAAGTTTTGAAGATAGGCAAGTGTACTTGGTCAGGGTGCCATGTGATCACATCGCTAGAACTGTAAGCTGATTAAATCAGTGTTGGTGTTGTGTACATTTGAAAGAGTACATAGGTTATCAATAACCATGTAAAGGAGTTCAGGTTCATGCTTCTCCCCAGTAAAGCGTTACGCTCCAATTTAGTCACCTTAGTGTGACTAGTAGTGCTAACTTGGAACCCCATAGCCCTTTCTCTTTCTTCTAGGCTTGGTTCATCCCAAGTGATTGAAGCATGACAATACACCAGGCCTGGTCCATCTCCTTGAAAAGCATGTGCTCCTAGGAAGGAGACAAAGGTGGGCCAAACACCTCTTGGTTTTCCTATTGTGTTTGTAGGAAACTAAGGACGTTTCTCTTGCCTTGTAACTGGTTGGCAAAAATTTTGATCATCCAATATGTGAAAAACTTGTGGGTTAAGGTCTCTGATGGTGTATGTCAGAGTTAGTTGCAAAATTGAGAATGGTGCAAGGTTTGTCCACCAATTGCGTAACTGGTGCGCATAGGAACCGCATTATGCCACATTTAGTAGGAGGGGCTTTCCAAGGTAATGCTTGACCAATGTGTAGTGCTCTTGGACTTTCTCCCTTTGATGAAGCTGAGAAGGGGTATTTTCAATTACATAACCAAGTGTAAGAAAAATGGATTGAGCCTAGGTGATCAATCGTACCATGTCCGTGAAGAGTCCGGATCTTGTGTCACTCAAGCCTTTTCCAAATCCAGCCGCAGAAAATCCTTAACACTCCCAACCTAAAATGATGAAGTTTACAAGGCTAAATAATTCCATATGCTTCTTTTGAATTAGTTATATGTCAGAGGGCAAGAAAGTGAATCTGGCCTTCCATGCGGTGGTTGAAAATTATTGTGGAAATCTAGCTGTGAGCTCTATCATTCTTGATGCTACCACTTGCCTTGCAATAAGATCAATGTCTACATAGAAATACCTTTGAACCACCATCCTTGATTGTAGTAGGGCTTCAAAACCTGTACCAATACCACCAAAAAGCTCTAGTAATGTTATCCCCTCTTTAAGCGGTGTCCATGTGATTAATTAACGAAGTACTGGTTTAATCGGTTTGCCATGGCTCCCCATGCTCTCAAAACTAGACAGAGCTTTGACCAAGGGCTCTTGGGCTATTTTGAACCTATGTAAAACCTCTTGTCCATGTTGAATGTCAGTAGGAACCACCCTCAAGCTTTCAATAGCTTGAACGTAATCTATCTCCTCTTCATCTCCCTTTATCCACTCGTGGTTAGTTTGTTGGATGTAGGAAATAGTATGTGCTTCCTGGAGCATATAATGGTGAGCCATAGGACTATGGTTCCCATGTAAATCAAAGGGTATGTATCCCAGGTGGTGGCCATCAGTCTCCCAATCCACTTGGTAGTAGGCATGCTCGAACTAGTTGTCAATTGTGAAACCTAGTGGAAACAAGGCCTTTTACCCAATGAGCACATCATAATTGGTGGCATTAGTGACTAAACATCTGACTTGTAAGCAAAACTCCTGATCTGGACCTTCATTGAAATTAAGTGCAATCAAATCCGAGCTTTCCCCAAGTACCTCCTCTACGCTCCCACTAATGGTGCGAATCTACCACATAGATTTCCATAGTTTAGAGTCAAACATGCCCATCTTCTTGGCAAATTGAATTCCAAGAATCATTAGTTGGGCACCTGTATCAAGAAGTACAATTCTGGGTGTATGTCCTCCCACTTGGATTGTTGACCCAGTATTCTCAATAATGGCAACTTTAGTGGCGATGGAAGTTCTCTCACTAGGCACCACCTTTGAAAATGAATGAGAGACTTTGTGGAAAGAATGGCTATCCACAACGCCTTTGCTGAGTAACAAACCCACAAGTGAGGTGTTCTTAACTCCCTTCTAATATGTGAATGTAAAATTAGAAGTAGGAGAGCCCACTAGTTTAACCATGTTAGAATTAGTGACCAAATTACGAACGCCATCTGCAACACGTGAACCAATTGAATGTCTCTCCAAGGTGTTGGTTGGGACCCTTGTAACATGCGGATTGACGATTGGTAGAGAATTTAATGTAGTGTTCAAGGTATCCTCTAGTATTGCAATTATGTCCTTCGTGCTTAGCTTCAAATCTTGAAAATTAAATAATGGTGTACTCATAAGCTTTTGCGCCACTTCACACATTTGAAGTTGGCATTCCATAAACTAATAAGTGGAAAATCGTGTGTTTTCCTGATGTACATGTACTCCTGGGACACGGGAATTAGTAACTTGTGGTGTAATAGTTTCCTCCCCCCTCATCAACAAGGTGCGTTCTTCTTCTGTGTTGAAAGGACGAAAAAATTGTGGCATGACTGCTCGAGCTTTTTTAGCCCTAGTAGGACTTGAACCAAATGCGAGTCCATCAGTCTGAATTACCTGCCTAGTGGCAGAAACTCTAGGTGCCACATTAGCCTCTTGTGTGGCGACATAGGAAGGGCAAAAAGAAATAGCAAATGCTGGTGTGAGACTATAATTATGTGCACTAGAAAGAACATACTCCCCAACCATGGCATCGTGTGGGAGGCCATAGAATGACCTAAGAGGTCCCTCTTGTGATCTTGAAGCTTGTATAGGTTGGGCATGATTAGCTAGTTGGGAAGACTTGTTTTTTAGATTAGCAAGTTGGGCCCTCAATGATTCAAGTTCATTTTGCAGAGTTTGAACTTGAATGGCATGGGCTTGAAGCACCTCCCTCTTGTCAATTGTGCTCCTTCTTCTTAACATTCTTATTAAAATTACCTTTGGTGGAGAAAGTTTGAGTGGAAGGCTAAGGTGCCTTGGCTTTTAGTTGAGGGGCAATAGAAGATGTTGGCAGATTTTGCTGTGATAATCGGAGTTGCTTCCTTTCCAGGAACTTGGCTAAACAAACAGCTTCCTTATGTCCCTTTTTCCCACAATAATCACAAAAAAAATCCTCGGAAGGAATGTTGCACTCACTTGCTTTGTGAGCAGGATTGCCATAGTAATTGCAAGAAGGTAAGATGGGTGCAGCCGAATGCACTACTTCAGTCCTTGAAGAAGAATGTGATATTTAGTTGGCGCAGCTGGTGGAGACTAAGGCCTTGAACGTGAGGGAGGCCTCATAGTACTGGCCTCATAGTACTAGCCTCATAATGTGCATGAACCAGTTCTAGCTTTTCAGAAATGTTGTACACATCCAACAAAGTGTACGTGTCTCCAAATTCTGTAAAAACTCGTTGCAAATCCTGCACATGGAGTGTCGGAGTACCTTCTAATGAATGAAAATACCAATGGGCAGCTTCTAGGTCTGTGATGCTCTGAGTATCCTCTTTAAGGTTTAGAAGCCTTCTGTAGAGCATCTTGAAGGTTTCATCTTTCTGTTGAGAGGAAGTGGCAAACTATAAAAAAAAAATTCAAAATTCTTCACCGGAAATTCTAGTTCAAGAACTCAAAAGAATTCCCTTGGTGGATCAGCAAAAGTTGGTGCATCGATCGTGGGAGGAATGTTTGTGATAGCAACAATGAGTTGTTGAGGAGAAAGGTTTATCTAAGTAGGTACTAGATCTAGATTATTGGGCATAGTCCCATGATGTGTAATGGCAGCTTGAAGTGCAGCTTGAGAGGCGATAGCGATGGCTATGGCATAAGCTGCATTGGGGATCTGGGTGATGCCCAAAATCCTTGGAGAATGTTATTCGTAGACATCTAATGCTTCATAATGCACATAACGGGTCAGTTGTTTGAATGCGAACACATCGGTGTAATTAGCACCGTACTTTGAATTCCCTCAAAAAAATAGTACCTGGCCTTTCGCTGAACTTCTCAATTCTCCCAGAGGAACTGTTGATCTCCATGGTGTATATGGGTGTAGAGATAATGGCTTGCAGTAGAATATATAGTGATGGTCTAAAAGTAGGTGCGGCAGCAGGCATACCCCACTAATGAGCCCCTCCAAATGGACTTTGATATACCATTGATGTAGTGTAACCTAGACCTGAATTCCTGGTAGGAGTTGTACTGGATGATGATGGTGTTGTAGATGTTTAATGGTAATGTCGTGAAGATCGTGAGCTTAAAAAAATCGACTCAAAGGATTGTGTGTTATTTTGTAGCTGAGACCTGGGCTTTAGCTGAACGGTAGTGCTTTCATCATTCGAAAACATGGTGTTGTCCCATGCCCCAAAATTTTGTAATAATACATAACACAACTACAAAATTTTAACACAACATACGGTTTAAAGAATATGGTGCGTCATTGGGAATGATTAGCGATAGACAAATGTCGAACGGAGGTTAAACGAACGTCCAACGAAGGCCGAACGAAGGTTGGATGGAAATCAAATAAACATTGGATGGAAAGGCAAGACGATAAAAAGGCAAGACGTAGGACGACAAAACACATGATGCAGGACGCATGACGGTAGAACGCAGAACGCAGAACGCAGAATGCAGGACGCAGGACTGTAGTCGGATGGAAGTTTGTGGATGGACGAAAGTCCAATGGACAAAAGTTTGTGGACGGACATCCCTAGACGAACGGAGGTCTGACAAACATCCCTGGACGAACGAAAGTTTGTGGATGGACGTCCCTAGATGAACGAAGGTCCAACGGATGTCCTTGGACGAACGAAAGTCCATGGACAAATGAAAATTGGCGACACAATGTCAGAGGTCATGGCACCATAGGGTGCCTATGAACTTCGCAACGATGGCTGACAACAACGTGATGTTGCAAGCGTTGCAAGCTCCTAGCAACGCTACAGGCATTGCCAGCTCTCGATGTTGCAAGCTCGCAACGTTGGAGCTCACCGCAGCGCTGTAGCTTGTTGTGACACTATAGCTTGCGATACTACAGCTTGTGGCACTACAAGCTCGTAGCGTTGCAAGCTGGCATGACTGCAACTCGCGGTGACGCTTCAGGAGTCTTCAACTCTATGTCTTTGCATGAGAGAAAGAGAAAGAAAAAGAGAGCGAAAAAGAGAAAAGGAGGGGGGAGGAGGTTTGAAACCTGTTTTGTTGGTTGGTAAAAATGTAACAACACAAGCTCCCTCCAACAACACTAGTAGCAACTTGTGCTCCCTCTGGCAGTAGCAACACTAGTAATAAAAATTCAAGAACACAAAGGCACAAAAAATCTATTGCTTTCAACATGAAACAACAAAAAGTAGAGTTTTTCTAGAATTGAATTACAAAGAAAGAAGAACATGTAATGTATGTAAACAATGGTCGTGCAATGGCTGCCGTGAGCATCTAGAAATTTTATCTGATTATGGAGGAAACTCTCCTAACAAAGGAATTATAAAAAAACTAAAAAGAGAAAGGAAGGGCTTGGCCTTTTATATAGCCGCCAACAAACTGAAACCCTAAGTACCTAATAACGTACAATCACCTATGAACGTACATTTACCCTAAAAGCGTACATTAACCCTAAAAGGCATGATGGGCATGCCCATAACTAGCCATCATGTATGAGGCCATGTACGGGCATGACAAAAATACTCAACTTGAAAACCACCTAATATCATGTCAAGGGAGGTTTTTAAGTTGATTTTGTCGTATTTAATTTTTTCCATACATTTGTCATGTGTCACTTTAATATCCTTCAAACAAATTTCCACCATATCTATCCACCACAAACCCAACCCCAAATTCATCTCCATTTATTTTTATTTTTGAGATTTGCAACAGTATCAAAGTGGAAAATAAAAAAGATTTGAAGCAAAGGATTGATGCAAATGGGAGGATGGAATTTTAACAAAGACTTTGTTAGTAACAAGTGTTAAATAGATATGCAGCAATGACACCAATGCTTTAAGGTGGGAATGATTCTTCAACTTTGTTAAAACTTTAAATAAAAAGTAATGTTCAAAGTAGGTTTAAGTAGATTCATGGGAATTCAAGCAATGTCATAATCTACTTTATAACCCTTATGTAGATTATAAGTAGATGAAATATTAAAAAATTTGAAGGGCTTAAAATGTACTTGTGACTTTTCACTTTTTTCACATTCTAATAAAAAAATAAATCTAGCTTGTAGGGTAAAAATAGGTTTGAAAAAAATATTTACCAATCAATTTCAAGCCTACTTGTTACCTACTTTTATTATACTAAAATTTTTCAAATTTTATATTCAACTTACTATAAACCCAATGTAAGCATAGATGTTTTCAAAATGAAAGATAAAAAACTTTCTAATTTACTATCTTGTGTTTTTGTAGAAAACTATCATATTTTGAAGTGGGATTTTAGATGGACTATTTTTTTGGTATCTTTAACATGCTTTCACCTTATTGTACTTCATGTAAAAGCTAATTTTTTTTACAATATATACTTCTTTAATTTTTCTAAATTAAAATGTGCCATTTGCATTGGTATATGATGGCCTAAATCCATAACATTTGGATTATTTAGTCTATTAGACTAGTATCAAAATTGAAAATCCCATTATCATTGTTAATAATTCACTATAGATACGTGGTGAATACATACATGTTATATGAATATGTAGCTTTGATTTTAGAGATGATTCACATACGATGATGAAACTATTCATATTTCATGTGGAAAATCTTGATATAACTGGTATTAACTAGTATTTAAAAAAGACTAACCCATCCAATATTGATTTAAATGTATTCAATAATTATAGAAAACAATAAAGGAAATAAAAATGTAAGAAACAATTGACCAATTTCAATGACTTGACTTGTAATGAAGGAGGGTGTAGATTAATGTAGGTTGGTTCTTACATTTTACAATTGAAAATGTTGGGTTTGAGACCCTCCAATTTAAGGTCTAGGGAATATTTTCAAAAATTAAAACTTGTTATTTTCAATGTTGGGTCAAATTTTCTTGACCAATAGTTCTGAGTCTAATGAGTCCAACCTTTTATAACAACCTCTAGTTTCAATTTTAGGCTAGGGATGATTCTAGTTTATTTGTTAGGACAATTACAAAGTTGATTTCTAAGCACTTTTGAATATTTTTTATTTTCTCATTCACAAATTGTTCCCACCAAGTTTGCATTGAATTCCTTTAATTTTCGAAAAAATTGCCAAACCTATTCCCAAAAGTAATATTATGAAAATATTATGTATGTTGTGTGGTTATAATAAATAATTAAGAGGGGCGTGCATACAAAGTTTTTTTTCTTTTGATTGGCCCATCATTAAAAAAACTCAAACCTTTAAGTGTTGGCACTCCCAAACAAAAAGGTTTGCACTTTGCATTCTCAAAACAAAAATATAGAAGTGTTTTCGTTTGATTACCCTTATAATTTTTTGAAAAATGTATAGTGTGGGATAAAAAGGTGGTGAAAAAAATTGGGTCTCTTGATTGTTACAACATCACCTCATTTCTTGAACATAATTTCTATTATTAAAAGTGTTCATCACCATTTTTGGCCTAATGGCAAAGATCACCACACTTTTATTTGAGACACTTTGTTTAACTTTGTAATGAGGAGACTTACAAAGGTAGTAGGGAACATCGCTTTTATCCCATATGCTTTATTCAAACTTAAGAAACCAATGTTGAGTGGCTTTCACATTTTTAAGAGAATTATCAAGGTCAGTTCTTAGAAGGCATTAAGAGAACTAGCCAATTCTTGAAACAAAATATGTTTAAAAATTTTAATCTTTGCCTCAATTTTCAAATTTACCCAAAACAAGAATTGGGAGTTTTCAATTAGTTCAATTATCACAAACCATTATCCTCAATGAGGATTTGAACCTAAGACCTCTTAAAGGAGGAAGTGAATTTTAATTAGTTAACACCACACTCACATGTTTGAAGGGGTGGTGGAATGTTTTTTAAGCTTTTAATATAAATTGTTGTCCATGTGGTGATATCATGGACAATCATTTATACTACAAATTAATTTTTTTTCCATCACACATGAAATTGTGATCTAGTGGTTAAAATGTTGTATGTAACATGTTTTTGGTTTGAGTTCTCTTTAAAGAGTCCACAACATAGTGCTAGGCACTAGCCTATGGTTTGAGAAGTGGGCCCTTATTTAGCCCTTTTTAATCTTCAACTATTAGGGTTGAGGGTGGGTGACACTTGGGGTAGTTCAAGAGGGGTGATTTTCATGTTTGGAAGGATTGCTAGTTTTGAAAGGGTGATATTTTTTATGAAAAGTGATAATTGTTGAAGTTCAAGCTTGATAATTAAACTAATCCCTTGCATAGTTATCAAGTTTCAAAGGGTGACAGTTCTCACATGAAATGATATCTATTAAGGTTCATGCTTGATAACTCATTTGAACCCTCACAAGTTTATCAACTTTGTTTTAATACTCACTCAACATTGGATGAAACCTATGTAAATGTGACTAGAGGGTTTGTTTATATTAATGTTGGTTAGTTTTTGGTTTTTACAAGAATTGTTGTGTATGGGTTTAAAGTTTTTTCAAAAATAAAAGATCCCTAGGAAGTTTGTTATGAGTCTATGGAGTCTTTTCAAAAATTGAAACTAATTGGTTTCAAGGTCAAATCAAATATTTTTGACCAACAATTTTGGGTCCATTGGGTTCAACTTTTATAAAAATCTTTAGTTCCAAATTTAGGTCAAGGCTAGATTTTACTTATTCTTGGGGATGGTTCAAAAGTTGATTTTTAAGTGGTTTTGATTTTTTTGTATTTTGATGTTCCCAAAATGTTCCCACCATGTTTTCAAAAGGTTCTCATGGTGTTCCAAAAAACTCCCAAAGTGTTTCCCAACAAGTTCCCAAGAGCAACAATAGGGAATGTAAACATAAGGGTGAAAGCACACTACATACTACTTTCCATGGATGTACATGTTTGAGTGTATCCCACCTCAAACTTTTGAAAGAATACAACAATATTTTTGTACATTATGTTAGAATATAATTTAGGCAAAATATATTTTTAAAAATTATTTCATTTCATTTTATAAAATGAAAGATTGTAATAGATTTGTGGAAACAAATGTAATGTATTTGTGTATTCAAAAACATAAATATACTCCAAAAATAACTTAAATGATTTTTAATTTTTATGAAAGTTGAAAGTATATTGAACCATGTCATTTCACATAGTTTGAACCATGTTTGGATACCATGTGATTAATTTTAAAATCTTCATTTCAAAAAATGAATTTTAAAATCAAATATGAGATAAATGTGTGGTAAATTAAAATTTGGACAAGTGATCACATTCACATGAAAAATGACAAGGATAGCTAGGTGGACCATATTTTAAATTTTATTAAAATTGATTATTTTAATAACTAATGAACCCTTAAAATTAGTGTAATCAAAACAAGACAATGGCCATATTATTTCAATAATGTATATTATAAATACACCCATGGATCTTTCAATATAGATAATGAAATTTATTATTATATGAACATAAATTTTGTAAAAGTATTAATCATATGGCCCAAAAATCAAAATTGATACCCAAAATTAAATGTACCATAGTTTTGGAACAATTATATTGTAAGTATTATAATATTAGACCCAAAAATGACCAAAAGGGGGTCATCATAATGTGATTTCACCCATAATTAGATAACAATGGTTTGCACCCACATGGGCCCTATTTGAACAATATCCAACATAGGGAACAACCTAGGGGACATCACAACATATTTGTGTAAAACCCATGATTTTAATGCTACCATTGGAGATGCCCTTATATATTTATAGCTTAAGGCTAAGACCTATGACCTTAGAACCCTATGAATTAGAGATAGGACTTTAAAACCTAGGAATCTTAAACATTATCTAAACCTAGCACTGTAGCCCTTAAACCTTAAAAACTAGACCTTGTAATAAAATCCTTAAAACTTGTTAGGTTCGATTCTTGACTAGGTTTGAATTCAAATCCATGAAAACCCACTAGGTTTGTTTCTAAGGCCAAGTCTAGGTCAATGTAAAGTAGATGGGTCCGGTTCTTGGTTGGTTCTGGGTCCATGTAAACCCATTGGGTTTGGTTCTTAGACTTGGATTTGGGCCTAAACCTGACTAGAAACCCAAAACTAACCAACATTGTTTGCACCCCAAGAAGATGCAAAATGCAAAAAGATTAAATTTAAGTCTAGGTAGATTCTCAAGTTTAGGTTTGGGTCTTTTTGAAATTTGAATTCAATTTAAGTTACAAATGTGAAATGTCATTCAATATTTTCATTTGAATGAAACTTAATTTTCACAAAATCAATTCATTTTTTCCATTAGTTGATGGTTAGTGATAGGGGTAGTGCGCATGAGCATGGAGCCCAAGATTAGTTGAGATAAATGAAAAGGAATATCGTAATACCTTTACCATTTTGACCATAATAAAAAAAAATAATCAAATTTCAAATTTCAAAAACTTTACTAGCTGCCATATTGAAATTTAAAATTTAAAATTTTTAAGTTTCAAAATTTATGGATCATCGTGTTTATTTGTCCATGAACATCTTTGATCTTAACCATCACACATGAATTCTAGTAACAAGTAACTACTTGAAATCACTACCTGCCTCAAATCATCATAATTGACTGACTCATTTTGTGAGGGTTTAGTTTAACAACATTTAAACTACTTACTTATTAGCACTTATATAATTACATAAGTATGTCTTTGCAATAATATGCTGAATTATTATTTTTTCATTTTATTATATCCGAATTTTTAAGAAATCGATGATTGTAGGGCCAAAATGAAAAAATAAAAAATAAAAAAATATTCGCCTAGACTATTTCGAAATGGTAAAGGTACTACAGTAATACTCTCAAGGGTGAAGCCTATGTTTGTTTGAAACTGAAATTATATTGAGAATCATTGGACTAGCAGTTTTGTTCAATCCAAGCTCCGATTGTCTCCAGTTTCACATTAATGATTTATGTTTTCACCCTAGTCCAAACAACCATGTTTCTTCCTCCCCTAAGAACTTGTCCAGCTGAAATCCCTCTGAGAGTCATTTGGGGAAACAACAAAAAAAACAAAAACCCTTTCATTCAGCTCCTCCAAGTTCCAATCCAATATAGAACTTCAGTTTTGGAATCTCCAGTGGAGTTTTGTAATGTGTATCAGTGGAACAGATCCATGACAGTACTTGGGTCATCTCATTCTTGGAGAAAGAGTTGAACCTTTTGTGCATAGCCACACAAGAACTGATCAACATTTTAAGAATTCGAGAAAAAAACCGTTTGGACGACACCAAACCACCACCACCACCACCATTGGCAAGGAATGTTGACAGAACTGGTTGCATGGAGATCTGTTTGAGAAAAAACACTAAAAAATTGTGACGAGAATTGAGCCCCAAGAAAATGTGCAGATCAAGTACAGGTATAACTTACATGTAAGAACTCTTTGAGAGTGCAGTGGATCATGTACTTACTTGTATCCCAAAGTAGAATTGCAAACAAAAAAAAACCTTTGGAAATCACTCAGTACGATTGTTCTTCTTAGCCAAATGTTTCTTTTAGGAATTTTTGTTTGTAGCCAAAGTGGCAGATCATCCATAGGAAGATGTAGCCAAAGTGGCAATCATCCTTAAGAAGATGCCAAACCTAGCTTGAGTATAAACCATATATGAAACAGGAATCTTTAATCATCCTGAACTATATTTTTGACTACAGACTACGAACCAAATATAGAAATTTGGTGATTATTAGTAATTTTTTCCTTCACTTTTGACAATTACAAACCTCCAATTATTTCCATTTCAAATTTCTCTTTTTGGCAAAATTTAGGCAATAAAAACAAGGTTGCTGTATACAGATTAGGATTATAATATGAGTGTCTAGAAAATTGAAAAACACAAATGGGTAAGTGCTGCAAATAGGCTTGTGACTAGGTGCAGTTTGTCGAGTTTTTTGTCATGACAAACTAGAGCCATGGGCAGAGTTAGATCTAAATCTGAACTATATATATATTAGAGTTATCCGTAAAGTAACCCTGTCTTCACCCTGTCTTTGGGGCCTCCTTTCACCCCCTATCCCCTCTTTCAGTGGTATCTGCAAAGTAAAGTCATTTTATTAAATCTCAGTATCAAATGCTGCAACTCAGTATGCACAACGTTCGAGACTAGTTATAGTAGTTGTACAGATAGGAGCAGTGAAAATATATGTAGCAGCAATGGAGGCGCTCAGGAAAAAGGAAAGACAGGATGAAACTCAGTTGACCACCAAAATTGATGGTATTCTGAGTTTCATCCCCTGTTGAATGCTAATGTACTTTTTTGCAGGTTTTTTTTAATCTCACCCTGTGTATGACCAAACTCAGGGTTCTGGTGCTGTGTTTTTCTTACTCTACGGATAACTCTATTATATCGAAGAACCTTGGGTTTTTTTCACCAAAGGGGATTCTTCTGACTGATTTTGGGTCTTCGGTTTTTTGAAATCTGAAAGTCAAAGATACACACAATTTTGCTTCAATCAAAATCACATCTTATGTTTCATCAAGTCCAAAACTTCCTTTGAAAATCTCTGTTTTTTTTTTCCCCCTCCAAACTTTCACTAGATCTCTTGGAAACTTAATAATAATAGTAATGTCCAGATAATTTTTTCAGGAAAGGGTTTTTTTTTAAAGAGAAACATGCATAGTATGACTGATTGGAAAATCCAGCAAAATTCATTCATGAGCTTTTCAAGATAAAAAAACCCATTGAAAAATTCATTGTTGTTCGAAATGCAGATAAGTACACTGATCTTCAAGTCTTCTTCATGTTCATCAGGAATCATGAATATCATTCCTCTTTGTTTAGTAGTTACTAGTATCATGAGGAAGAAGAAGTTGCACAACAAGGTTGAGAATATAGACAGAAAAAATAAAATAAAAAATTGTTTGGGTTTGTGCACCCTTAATCAGTAGTAAATTGAGGAGATTCAGCTCCAGAAAAGCTCAAGGAAATTCTAGCTCATGAAAAGCTCAAAGGAAAAAAGTTCATGCAAAAGATTTTTAGAAAAGCCCATGAAAAGCTTAAGGAAAGCCCAATGTGAGAAGCTGGAGAAAAAGCTCACATGGAAATTCAGCTGCTTGATGATCTGAGGTTTATGCATTTGGGATCCTGGTCATGGGATGGATCATAGAGAGCTGCATTTCATGTGACCCATGTGAGATTAGATAGATCAGAGATGCAGCTGCTGCCTGGTGGAGATCTGAACTTGCAAAAATTGAAGGAATGGGTGAAGCTTGAGAGATTTATCCATCTATCTTAGATCTATCTATATGATGATCTGTGTAGCAAAAGACAGTCTTGGGATGATGAACTCGTTCCATGGACATGATGGGGTTTTGGGGTGAATCTAATTTCAAACTTCTCTTGGATCTACAAAGAGCTTGGATTGCAGCTCATGAGGAGAAGGAGACTTGCACCACCACTGGGTGTTGTCAAAATCTTCAGGCTCCTGATGATGATGATGATCAGCAGCAACAACTGAATTGCTATGCAGAATTGGCGGCAGGGGTGTTGTTGTTGTTGTTGTTGTTGTTGTTCCAATTCTTTTGATGCACCAAAGATCTTCACATGAAGACAATCTCTCCCAGTGAGGAATGCAAGAGCGGGCGGGGTCAGAAGCAGCCACTTCTGTTGCGAATGCTTGGCACCCATGCTTCCTGGCAGTATTGTGAGCATGCCAACACAAGGCATTCAGAAGCTCATGGCCTCTTGCGCCCTGTGAGTGCAACCCAAACATGAACTGGAAGCCAAAGCTGGAGTTGAAGAAGTTGGGGATGGAAGGGATGAGCAACCAAGGGTACAGTAACCATTCAAGCCAGCGAGAAGCTGAAGCTAGTGTCCGAATTCCCCATGAAGCTCCCTTTTGCTCGAACTTGAAAACCTCGTTTGTTCTCCAAATGCTCACCATCGCCCAGGATATTGCACTACTAGTACTGATCATGATGCTGTTCTGCATCAGTCCGGCTGGCGCAGTGGCGCAGCTGCCGCTCATCAGCTGTTGGTTTTCATCAGCAAAAGTTGCAACCCAAGTGCCGGCGCAAAGCTCGTTGCCGAGTACACTGTGGATGTCTTTGGGGAAGAACTCAGTGGAGCCCATAGTAGCGCGGTAGAGTGCGGTTGCTCCCTCCACGCTGAGCTTGGTGAGACGAACATCGGGACGGAGAGGTCGGTCGCGGAGGAACACTGGGTGTACGAGAATCACTGGTGTTCTTAAGCGCATGTAGTTCAAGCTCTCCGTGAAGAGCTTCACTGACGCCTCATTGTCTTTCTCCGTCGCCATGTACACGTACTCCGCTTGTTGATCTTTGCACCATTCCTCCATGTTCTTCACTAGCTTCTTTGCAATTCCCATCTTCCTGTTCAAGAAACAAAAAAACATGCAGCAAAACACCCAAAACCCATGAGAGCTAAGCTTGTCATCACTACTCCTGAGGGCGGGCCGCTGCAAACACATTCTTCTTCCGTCTTACTTAAACGAAGAGATCTCGCAGCAATTCTCGAGAGAGCTAGAGATCCGATCCGGAGAGAGTAGTATTATGTTATGTACCTGTGCGATGGACAAACGCGCAGGCCGAGCAGGTAACCGACGCGAGCGTACACAGGAACTTCGACTGTGGCGGCGGCGGCGGCGGTTGCAGCATTCTCCAGTTGCTTCTGCTGCTGTTGGTCGACGGACGCTGCTGCAGCAGCTGCTGTGACGATCTTCTTTGTCCCGCACACAACATCCTTCACTCCTGCTCTAACGACGCCAACAATTTGCTTACAGCTGCTGCTGCGGCGATGATCATCACCCGATATTTCGGCCACCAGCATGGTATACACTGGAAGATGACGCACACGACAGACGGGATCACCCAGGAGATCCACGAACAAGGTCGAGGAGGACGACGGCGAGGAGGAGGAGGAGCCGCCCCCACCAGCTAGTCCCGCTGCACATCTCCGCTCTAGAGCTTCCACTTGCCACAAGTCTGTCTCTTTCTCGTATGGACGCACAAGGATGATCGACGACACTTGCCCCTGAGGCTTCTCCTCGTCGTCGTTGTGCTTCTTGTCGTTGTTGCACACTACTGCATCACTTCCCATAATGGCGCTCGAAACTGCTACACCTTTCTTCTTCGTAAGAATCTGCAGACACACAGCTTAAACACATGAGCGAATTGTTGTTGACTGGTACTGAACATGGTTTTTGAATCGCGGAAATCCCGCGAGCTCACAAACAACGGGCTTGTTTGCACTTCATGAGCTGGGAAGAAGATGAGTGTTTGTATGGATGGATTTTCCGAGCTTGCTGCTGCAGCTGCTGCTCCATGTTGACATCTCAATCAGACTACTACTCAAACCGGGCAAACGTTCGGCATGGCCTGCAGCAGGCCGGTGGAAGTAAGCACATCACATTCCCCGCGATTTCCGCAGAAGAAGAAGAACAACAACAACTACAACAACACAGAACCACGTCCGGCGGCTGCCCCGGATTTCTTCTTCATAACAGATTCAATGATCCACACAAAACTAGTCAGGAGCCATGATGATGTTCGCGCGAGAGAGAGAAAGAGATATTGCGCTTGCTTGCATGCTCGCGCGAGATCTTTGCTGACTGCGACGACGGCGGCGGCGGCGGCACAGCAGCAACTAGACCCACTGAATGGAAGCCAAAAGGCCACTTTTGTGGGGTTGCGACAAGAGACAAAAGACTCTTTAAGTGGACTTTTCTAGCTCTCTCAGACAAAAGGCCACTTTTGTGGGGTTGCAACGAGAGACAAAAGACTCTTTAAGTGGACTTTTCTAGCTCTCTCAGCCAAAAGGCCACTTTTGTGGGGTTGCAACGAGAGACAAAAGACTCTTTAAGTGGACTTTTCTAGCTCTCTCTCTCTCTCTCTCTCTCTCTCAGAGATCCAGAGATTCTAGATTGCTGGGGGTGGGAAAAAAAACGGTTTTACTTTTTTTTGGTAATTACAGAAAACTACCTTTCCACGCTTGTCATGAATCCTTAAATAGGAAGCCTTTTATTACATTTTTTTTTTTTCCTGTGAGCAAGGATTTAACGAAACGATGCAATGTACAGCAAAGCAAAGCAAATCAAATGCAACGATGCAGTAGCCTAGTGCAGCAGCAGCTCCTCAGCAAATAGTAAAAGCAAAAGAGGCCACATTACCATCATCACCAACAAATGCAAGCTTCCAGGGCTGTAGAACATAATAACCATTCATGTCTTTAACGTTAGAACTAGTGTGTTTGTAAGCAAAGCAAAACACAAAGACCATCCCACCCATATTGATCATCACCTACTTACCAAACCCATTCATACAAAGCAAAACACCATCCCACCCATATTGATCATCACCTAATTACCAGACCCATTCATACCAAGCAAAACACCATCCTACCCATTATCATCACCTACTTTACTAACCCATGCATACAAAGCAAAGCCAAGCCAAGCCAAGCCAAGCCTTTAAGCATCACACACCCATGAGTTCATGACCTGCTTGAACATTCAATTCTCAAAGCAAAGCGATGACTGACTGTCTTTTCAAGCTAACTAACTTACCCCCAAATACTATATTGCTGGTGCTGAGCACTATTGCTTCTTCTTCTTCTTCTTCTTGACGCTTTGTAGCTTCTTCCTCTATAACTTGTTCCCTCTTCTCCCTCTTCTTAACCTTTATATCTTCTTCCTCCTCTCTCTCTCCTTGTACTTTTGTTCTTTTTGATTCTCACCCCAACCTTGCATGCATATTACCTGAATCCATTTTATGCTCACAGTTGTGTTTTTCAAGGATTTTCTTTAGTATTACTAGCACTGCAACCAATGGAGTTGCAGTCTAGTGGTGGCACATATTACACTAAATGTCAAGCTACCTTATATACCTACACCACAATTGTTTTACATCAATTCCCTCAAGGCTTGAGCATACATGTTGTGCCATGAACCAAGGCATGTTGTTGTAAAGGAAAAACCATATTTTATGTCACAAATGCCATATAAAATTTTCTTCCACTCTTTATCTCTTTTTTTTTGGGGGATCCTTTCATGGACTTTTCCATAGATATTAGAGATATCTGTAAAGTGATCCCTTTTGGGCCCTTCTTTCATTGTGTTAAGTTGTAAGTTGTAACCCCCACTATTAAACTCCAAACATTGTTATCTGTAAAGTAAGGAAATTTTATTAAATTTGCATATATAAAATGCTGAAACCCAAGCAAGATTAAATGCACGAGATTCGAAAATATGCATAGCTGTGGTAATACACACAACAATAGCAATGATGATTGGTTGAAGGCAATGAGACGATAATAAAAAAGACAAGATGAAATTCAAATTTGTTGTTAATCTCAGTTTCAGTCGCCATTGAAGAAGCCCAATGCACTTTTTACACCGCTTTTTAGAAATCTCACCCTTCATCACCAATTAGGACCTATCATTTGGTGCTGTGTTTTCTTTGTGGATATCTCTATTGTTATTAAGGTGGTTTTCTTCCCACCACTTTCATCTTCTTCTTCTTCAAGTTTCTTTCCTGTTTCAAGCAGGTATTCAATTTTGTTGATTACCCTTGCTTGGTTCACCAAGGTCAATCGGCACCCAAGTTCGTACCTTTTCCTTTTTTGAGTGAGGCATTTTAGTGCGCCATGTATTAGGCTTCTTAAAAAATGTTGGATTTTGAACTCTGAGATCCTGATTTAGTCTAAGCATGGGATATTGCTAATATTTTAAAATAATTTGAATGTATTTTGAGATTTTTACCATGCTCACTGGTTCACCCAAAGGCCCATTGGTTTGGGTTCTTTCAATATTTGTCCATTCAGGATATATCAGGGTTGAATCTTTTGTGTTTTTTAAAATCACAATTCAGAACCTTAAGAACCACCGTGATAACCGCGGAGGAGATTTTTTTTTTATGGCTGCCCATGAAACCCACTTCTCTTGAGACAAAAAAGTGTCCTAGGAAATTTTTTGTCATACATTATTGAGAAGAGTGTTTTTTTCTGACAAATTTTGTCATTTGACAAAATGTGGGGCAGGGCAGCTTTACTGGAATAAGGGCCCCCAAGGTGGAGCTAAGGGCCAGCAACAAACCTAGGAAAAAAAGCCCCCCCACCATCCCCCCATGCCATAAAAAACACCACCTTCATAAAAATCCCTTTAATACCCAATGGGTACCACAAAAATACCCATTGGGTATCATAGGAAAAATGTAACACCCACCTCCATATGCATTATGTTTCTTAGGAGGCAAGCATTACATTTTTCAAAAAGCCCATCTGGATATCGTGCTTGGTAACACACATTGTCCAACTATGCTACAAAAAATCAACCAGATTTTTATTTTTATTTTTTGAGAAAAAAAAAGAATTTTCTATTCTGTTAAAAAATTGACTAATTTTGCTAATTTTTTGGAAGAATTCAGCTACTTTTCAAAAACACAAATTTGGTGGTGGAGGAGAAAAGAAAGCCCTAATTGAGATTGGTTGGGGAGCACAAGTTTTAATGTAGGCTAGAAAATTAGTGTGGTGCACACTCAATGTGACATATGTGTGTTAGAAAACCCATTTCCTATGGAGGTTTAGAATAAGTGTGGACCACACTAAACAAGATTTTTAAGCCTACATATACTATTGCTTTGCTTACTTTGTTTGGTGGAAAAGAGTGTTGACAAGTTGACACAAACACCCATCATTTCGCCCACCCATCCTAAAGCTGACTTTGTAGGACCAATTCTTGGGTGTGAGAGCCTGTTGTTATGAACCCACATTTTAGGGCACAACTTTTGATGCACCATCTTCAAAAGGTTTATCTTGTTGGGGGTGCACACTAAGTTAGTGAATAAATTGTGTTGTAATAAGATGTGTAAACCCTTGAAGTCGTCTGTGAAATGTTAGATCAAAATTATTGAACAAAAGACCGCTTCTAGTTGGTTACTTGTGTGGTTTTGATGTATCATGGGCCATGGGATTGGAACTTGGATTTGGGAGTACTAAGTTCTTTTTCTTCTCACAAAAGAGGTAGTAGTGTACTCCCCAAGGAAATGAATAAAGGATGCAAGTTTATGTTAACTAATTGTGGGAATGGTCTTCTCACTATAAAATATGATTAGAAAAACCATATTTAATCAATAGTAGAAATAAATCATCTACGGCTTCGAAGTTACTAAGGACCTATTCTAGAATAATTGTCTCAAACAAAAGCCCTAATTATTATTCTAATAGTGTCAATGGAACCAATGAGGGAAAAAAATTTATATATTTTTTTTGCACAACAACCCACTTATATATAAAATGTTAAGCAATGAATCAATTCAACTTTCCATCATATTTTCAATGCATTCCCTCTCTACCTTACAAGAATTATTAGAGTTGAAAATCAATTCTTTAACTTTGAAGTTGCAATAAACTTTCTACATATACATAACAATAAAACCCCAAGCAAAATGTATTTGAAAAAATGCTTCAAAATTTTAAACCACTTGCAAGTTTTTTTCATGTAAAATAAAAATTTGCCTAACTATGTATTTTCAATTATCCTAATTCCCAAATACCCCAAATGAGAGGCCCAATCAAAACCAAAACCTGTTGTTGTGTACTTCAAATCTCCTGCCGACAAAGGACATAAGCCCAACATAACTAACCCACAGCCACCATTGGCTAGTAATGACAAATTTAAAATCCAACCCCCCCCCCTTGGTACCCCACCCCCTTCTTAAACTCATGTGGAGCCCATAAGTGATGACATTTAATGCAAAACCCAATACCCAAAAAATACTCATCTTTTTGACATGGGTTAGGTTATATTATTAACCTGAATCCATAAATTTTTGGTATCTGTGCAATAAATATATCTAGAGTTAATTAATGAAATTTATTGTGCCATTGTCCAAAATCTCCATTAATTTCAATTCTAAATGCTTTTCACTATTCATATCATGATGTTTGGTTGTTGTTGTGGGTATAAATATTCCAATGTTGTGTGAGTATGTTGTTTTTTATATATATCTTGGGTTAATAATAAGGATATATGAGTTTTAAATTTTTATTAACCATAAATTATGGAAAACATGAAAAAAAAAGGACATATTAATTGATACCAACACAACAAACCAGCTATAAAAGGATTAATGAAAATTTTATTACAATTATTAATCTAATAATTGAAAAAAAAAAGAACAATGACAACAACAACAAAAAAGATGGTGAAAATCTGCACAAAGTTTGGGGGGATTGGGTGAAGGGGTTACTACTTACTACTTACACCACCCTTGCTGCAAGATCTTTTTTTGAGTCCCAATGCAAAAAGAAATTCCTGCAAGTTAAGATACCCTTTTTTTGGGAGACCCAATCCCAATGCAAAAAGAAATTCCAGCATGTAAGATCTTGTACACACATCCAATTATTTTATATGTAGTTTAGTACAAGCCCAATGTTGTGTGTGTGGATTCCAATTCCCCAAAAGAAGGAAAACTATTAAAATAACAATTGGAGTTGTACCAAGTTAGTAGCATGATGAAGGAAAGGCATTTCTTGTTTTCAAAAGAGTCTGACAGCCTCGCTGACTTCTCTCTTCTCTCACCCAAAAAGCACTAGGTATCATTTTTATGCAGAGAAAAGAGCAGCAAGCATCACATAGAATTGCACAACAATTGTACACACACTCTCAACCCCCCAAGATTGGTCCAAAATACATTAATAAATGCCACTAAAGCTATTGTGCATACAAAGTGCATGCAACTTTATTGGCCATCCTTCTCCTGGCACACACACACACACAGACACACACACACCCTAGAACCTGGCAACAAATTCAATTTAGAGAAGAGATGATGAGCCTCTTTCCATTAGGCCATAGCTTTCACAGCTTCTGTCTCCAATAACAGCTTTTCATTACATTTGTTCCATCTAGCAGTTAGTGGTCAAGAGTCCCCTCACAACTCTACACGTCAAGCTTTCACCCAAATGCAGAGTTGTGTGAATTGTGAGTCAACTTGTGAATCACTAGAAACTGGCATCTGTGATTTTCTTCTATGGAAATATTTGTTCTTTTTTTAGGGGGAGAAGGCTTGGATTTTGATGTTCTCAATGTGTTCCCACCAAGTTCCTGCTGAATTCTTGACGTGATCATGTCAAGTTCCCAATGTGTCCTCAACATGTTCCTAATGTGTTCCCAACAATGTTCTGATGAATAATAGCAGCACATTTTATCCCATAAACTTTTTCCCAAACTCTCTTAACTGATATAGGTAGCAAAGGACACACTTTTATAATTCTATTTTGGGATTGCAAGCTTCTAATCTGCGGAATGTCTGAAGTTTCAGACCTACCTTCTTGTTGTGATGGCCAACAGAAGTGGAGCAATGCAATAATAAGAAACAATTAAATTACAACATGCACAAAACATGGATCTTCAGTTTTCATTTGTTGTTGAATTGAATTGTTAAAAAGTATTAAATTGTTAAAACTCTCATCAGCAATTGTTTAAAACTCTCATTGCTAATCTTCTATCTATGAAGGAAGGTAGTTTGTTTGTTTTGTTTTGTTTTGTTTGTACTTGTGAGATCCACCAAACTGGGATGCTTCAGATCGCGTTCTTGGTCTCTTTGGAAAGCTCTCAAGGAGGAGGGGTGCATCAGCCTGGTTCCATGATGTTTGGACTTGCGGTGCAAAAGTTTTTGAACATTGAATAATTTCTTCACTGAAAATTAAATTAAATCATAGCTGAAAATTTTGGAGGAATTGGAATGTGCCTTTGGTGTTGTTGGAAAGATCTTGATGAGCATGATTTAATGGAATTTATTTGGTAAGATTTGGATTCAGAAGGTGGGAGATATATTGATTTTTAAGTAATTTTCGGATGCTGAATATTCAAATATTAATTCTCAAAAACCAGGTTTTGGAAGGAAAAATCGGTTGAGGACGTGGTAACAACACTTGGGACAACGCCAGAGGCCACACACACTAGTAAGAGTTTTTTAAAGTTTTAAGCATTCCAGAACATGAAGTACTTAAAGTGGTAGGCTAAAAGCCATGCATCCATACAAAGGACCACCAAGCATAGGACTCCTCTTGTTTCCCACGAGAATATTATTGTTCAACAATGAACCTGTTTTTTCTCAAAGTATGCGCAGAGTTTTACTTGTCAGGGATTTCCTTTCCTGCAACTTCGTAAATTTTGAGATGGTCCTGACTCCTAATCCCCACCACCTGGATGATGACTTGTTACTTGCTTTTGGTAGGTGAATGAATTAGGATATTTATTAAGAGCATCTCCGGCAGTGTTCACTGGGAAAATGGCCTCCATTCCAGTTTTGGATGAAGCAATACACCAAAGTGGTGTGTAAAAGTGGTGTACAGTGTGGGTACACCAATTTGTTTGTTGCAGGATACTGGGGTTTCAAGAGACACGAGAAACGAAAAAAAAAAGACTGCTACTGATTGGCTGGTCGCACTAATTGGCCCACGTGTGAGCTTTACATGCTTCCTTAGTTTTTAAGGTCTGGTATGTGGAGTTCATGGGTGGGGAGGGAAACACTTTTTTAATACAACATTTGGATGTGAAAACATGGCCATTTTCCAGTGTACCGCTGGAGATGTGAGAGCCTCTAATGTAGCTAAACCTTAAATGAACAGTGCCCATTCTTGGACACTTAGTCGGGGGTGCCACACAAGTCCAATTTTTATTTTTTATTTTTTGGGTTGCAATGAGCCAACTTGATTGGCCCATCTTGAAAAAAAAAGTTGAAACTATGGAGGTTCCCCAAAATAGATGATGGAGTGCCTCCCCCTTTCGCCCGCCTATTTACATGAGAAGGGAAAGACTTTGGGCAAAACATATGGGATTAAAGTGAGGCACTATTGAGAACACCCTTGAGGAACCTAGGGAACAAATTGGGAACCAATTGGGAACTTGAACGGAACAAAGGAAAAATGAAAAAAATACTCTCCTCCTGCCCCCACTCCCCCCCCCCCCC
>Ga0209611_10000620_pt1 | contig 55002 bp, 35 predicted proteins | sample S1TSphgellanicum_3_FD_187693 | JGI IMG/M metagenome (GOLD analysis project Ga0209611, IMG submission 187693) | Host-associated microbial communities from peat moss isolated from Minnesota, USA - S1T2_Fc - Sphagnum magellanicum MG (SPAdes) (version 2) | ecosystem: Host-associated > Plants > Peat... | reverse complement strand
GCTCTAACTTTGCACTAACCACTTTGTGTGGGTTGTGTGCAGGCCCGTGTGAGTGACTAAAGCTTGTCAACTCTTCCTAGTCCCATCCCGGAGCTCCAACCCGCCCCTCTACCCCTCAAAGGGTTGCGAGCTAGGGAGCGTGCTCCGACTCCTCCTTATTCCGCTGCTTTCTACTTGGGCTCACATTTGAGTCCCTTGAGGAGTTGGGGGTGCGTCAGTTACCTTTTCTGAAAATGCGCTAAAGGATTGTGTATTGTATGAAAACGATCAGGTTTTCATCCGCAACGAACATCACTTGGAAGATTTTCCAACGCTTCCCAAATCTAATTACGTCCCTTCTATTCATGGAGGAAACCGATTGGTCCAAGAAGAGCTGGCTTATGATCGCATTCATTGACCACAAATGTAGACAATGCAAAAGATAGGCTCAATGATGATCAGCACAACGCATACGAAACTATTTTGAATGTCGTGACAAACAAAGAGGGCAAACTGTTCTTTGTGTATGGCAGTGGTGGAATCGGCAAAACTTTGTTTGGACAATGCTTCTGTCCCGTCTATGAGGGCAAAACAAAATCGTGCTTGCAGTTGCCTCATCAAGAATTGCATATTTGCTGCTTCTGGACGGCAAAACCGCTCATTCAAAATTCAAGATTCCAATTGATCTGCATGATGAGTTGACTTACAACATCACACAACAAATGAAAGTGGCCGAGTTGGTGCGTAAAGATGATCTAATCATTTGGGATGAAGCACCAATGATGCATTGTCGAGCTTTCGAAGCTGTTGATCGAACCCTTCATGATTTGATGTAATTAGATGACGCACAAGCAACCGAGAAGATCTTTGGTGGGAAAACCATGGTCCTTGGTGGGGATTTTTGACAGATCCTACCTGTTGTTCCCAAGGGAGGACGAGAAGACATTGTCAGTGTTTCGTTGCCTCGATTGCATCTTTGGTAGCATGTTATGATTCTTCGCCTTCATATCAACATGCGAGTCATGGCAGCCAATTTTGAAAAGCAACGAGAGTTTGCCAAATGGGTGTTGAATGTTGGAGACGGTAGTCTTCCTACCATTGCAGAAGAAAAAGGTGTCGATCCAGATTGGATTAAGATTTCGTCCCATATGAGGTTGCCAACAGAAGATTGCAGCTTAAGAGGATTAATCCGAACCATCTATCCAGATCACCAACGCCACTTTGGAGATGCCATGTATCTTATGCAACGTAGCATTTTGGCCCACAAAAATATTGACGTTGATGAAGTCAACAATGCAATTCTAGAATCACTATTTGAAGAATTGCGCACGTATCTGAATGCAAATTCTTTGACTCTGACATAAGAAGGTGCAAGTGCTGCTGCAGGAGTTTCAATGGATTCATTGTATTCGGTGGAATTTCTGAACACTTTGCAATTTAGCGGTATCGCAAATCATAAGCTGGAATTCAAAGTGGGCGTGCCAATCCTTTTGTTGCACAATCTCAATCAATTAATAGGATTGTGCAATGGTACAAGGTTGATTATCAAGAGATTGGGTCAACATGTCATCGAAGCAGAGATCATCATAGGGAACAATGTCGGCAAACGTGTGTTCATACCCCGCATCATCATGTCCCCCTTTGGGATTGATTGGCCATTTGTTTTGCATAGTCGTCAATTTCCTCTTCAGGTGGCATTTGCGATCACAATAAACAAGAGTCAAGGTTAGACATTGAACAATGTTGGGGTATATTTGCTGTCTCCGGTTTATTCCCATGGTTAGCTGTATGTTGCTATTTCACGGGTCACAAGCAATGCAAACATCAAGATTTTCAGCGGCTAGGGTCTCGATGGATACATGTGGAATGTTGTATATAAAGAGGTTTTGGAAGTGTAGTTTGTAATTGTAATTTTGTAATATGTATCGTTAAATACACACACACCTACGCATTAGGCACGAGGTTCAAACTGGTATTTTCATATACAACATGATTGGTTTTTAGAAGACATGGTAGCATATGAGTGGGTGGTTGAAGACCAGTTGTAGTTGGGGTTCTTCGACTCTTGATTTCAAAATGAACATTTAGCCCTAATTTTAACTTCTTTTTTGTTTTCAATGGAACCTTTGATTTAGTCTTGAGATTGATTCTTTGAATTTCTAAAACCTTTGGTTCTAGTCATTTTCATAAAGTATTTAAAACAAGTATAATTAAGACTAGGTCCAAATTCATCTTCATCATACATAGTTCTAATTATTATTATTAGTGTGTAATATTAATATCCACATAGTTCAACATAGGGATTATGTAATATTAATTATGTGCAATCAATCAAAACAAATAATTTGCCTAATATGTAGGGTTGATTATTCATTTATTTATAAAAGTGTATTTATCCACCAAGAGAACTTGAACTAGTTTTAAAATGAGGCAATAGCCTTAATTCAAGTCTTTATTCAATTTCAAGAATTAATTGAAACTTGCCCTAGATCTTGACCTGTAACCTGGACCTGAACTTGCCTAATTCCTAGACCGCAGTCACATTGGTTAGAACCCAAAACTTGTGAGTGCGAACTGTGTTCACATGCTACCAGCTCCCTGCCATAACCGTGCCCCACTAACCCCAATCACAGGCAGAAATTGCACACTTAGGGCTCCTTGAAAACCAGTTATGTCCAGGTACTCGTTCAAGGCCACTGGGTTACCGCTTCCAAGGCCTGATTGTATGCTCTAATGGTGCATTCACACTTGATGTTAAGTCAGTGTTAAGTGAAAATCTAGGTGGCATCTAGGTGGCACCCAATGTTAAATGGGCCCATAGCTTAATGTTAAGTAAATGTCAGGTTAACATAAAGTTTTCATGGTAACTAGGTTTAAGTCCTAAATGGCTAGCATGGTGTTAGGGGACTCAACCTTAGAGTCCCTAACACCAAGTGTGAATATGCACCTTAATCCAGAGCCTCTCCCCAGTTCTCTAGTCAATATGGGACTTTCTGAGGCACACTAACCTTTTCCATGAGCACTTATGTGGTATCTTACAAGCTATCATTTCCCTTCATTGTCAAATCCTTCTAGATGATAGACAAAGAAAAACTTGTTGGGACTTCAAAAGATGTGCAAAAGTCACTTGTTGTGAAGTCTCAAGTTTGTTCAACATTGGTGTGCCTTTGGCAAAGTGCAACATCTGTTTCCATCAACTAGACCTACCTTTGAACCTCGATTTTTCAAGGCGAATTGGGAAAATAAGTTATATGACGAGTAGGCTCAACCTTAAGAGTTGGATGATGAGTTGTTGTCTATGGATTCTAGAGCTTAACCCAGTTTTCTCATCGTTGATTCACATTTGAATTGTATTGTCCACTGTTGATTCACTTTACAAGTGAAACTGACTAACACCAAAAGTGAAACTAGTAATTAGTTCCTTGTGTCACCTAGGAAAATGCTTGAGAAAGTGCCTAAATATATAGGGCACCCAAACTGGTTATGTAATTGATAATGCCCAAGGATGGTGGCATTCCTAGAGTAAGGGCACTTGAGGTGACAACCAAAGGGAGGGACTTGCACTGGGAACACCCCGTCTCAGGGTATCATCCCACCTAATAACCAGACATAATTAATTTTTTTTTTTCCCCCCATTGGGTATCATAGATAAAAAGAAAACACAAGGCAAGGTGTCTCGAAAATTGAAATTGTGCCAGAGTTTTGCATTTCTGGGAGGCGATATTACTGTAAATTATATCCTGCCATCCCCTAACACTAAAAACTTTTATGCTAGGTTATTGCATGTAAGGTAATGCCTGAGGCTGTGGGCATTACCAAAATAATGGTGCATGCAAGGAGGAGCCAAGGCGGGCCCAATTTTAGTAATGCACACTGCCAAAGGGGTTACACCTGCTAAAAATCAACGATTTTTTTACTATAAAATTCCCTGTGATACCGAGTGCATATCACCCAAAAAAAAAAAAACATCACTAGGCAGTTTGAAAAATGAAAAACCCAAAAGAGCAAGCCCGTTTAGTTTCCTAAAATACCTTGTGGGTTCTTATGCTTGGTAAGCATTCCTCCAAAATACACTACAAATCTTGTCAGAGGTTTTAATAGCAATAGAAAGTCATGGTAGAGTCAAGAGCATGAAGCCATTGTGACATGCAAATAAACTCACCATCCCTCACTTATTCGTTTGTTGTTGTATTTGATGCCGTGTAGTTTGGTCGTTGTCAGTTTTTTCCACTGGGGATCTTATGCTCTAGAGCATTTAGGGTTTATAAATGGACAGATAGGATGATGTTGACATGTGCCTTTTCAGATAAAGCATCTTACACAGAAACTATTACTTTTCAGAAGGGATCAAATGGCTCAAGATACATGACCTTTTCAATAGAACGAAGGATTACAACACATGCTTTCATTGACATTTGCCATATGGGGCCCAAATGTGCCAGAGACGAGGGTGAGGAAGGAAGGAAGGATACGGCAACTGGGGTTTCAAGTTTGTCAACCATACAAAAAGTATATGATCCATTCTTCCAACTCTTGATGTCATACTTGGCTCTAAAGCACATGTTTTGTAATTCTTATTGGGCACGAGGGAATAAGGATAGCCATGCACATTTAGATATCATTCTCTAGTTGCATGTATGTGGGCTCAAGATAATGTCTATAGTCTATACCAGTGTTGGGCGGTTCTCACTTTTTTGTGAGAACCATCCAATTCTGGTTCTCTCATGATGTTATGAGAATCCGATCGGTTCTCTAATATATATATATATATATATTTTGGGCTGGTGAGAACCAATCAGGTTATCAAAAAGAATCAAACTCACCCGGTTCTCAGATAAGTCAGTTCTCATATATACAACAACCGGTTATCACAACCTGATTATTAAAATTTTCATTAATTGAAATTATTTTTATTAATTAAATAAATAACTATTTACTTCATCACACGAAAAAAGCAACACCATGCCAGAAAAGTAACAGCAACAGGAAAAGAATAAAAGCATTGGGAAAAATAAGTAAAAAGAAAAGTAATAGTAATAAAAAGAGAAGAACAATAATGGGAGAAGAGTAGCAGTCCCAAGTGAGAAGAAGCACAAGAGGAACCAATAAATGATCCAGAGAACTCTGAGAACCGGATTTGAGTTCTATGAGAGAACCTGTTCGGTTCTCTCAAAAAATATACATGTACACATTTGAACCGGTTCTCAATCAGGGGAATACCTGAGGTCGGTTTTCATTTCGGTTCTCACATTTAAAAGCGTCAATTTATTTGCATTGTGAGAACCGAGATGAGAACCGGGTCAAGGTTGGAGAAGTGCCCAACAGTGGTCTATACGAGGATGGAAGGGCCCTCTAGCTACAGTAACCTCCTCTTTGTTGTGTGCTGGTTGGCCTCCAATGCAACTTATCCCCTTGGATGAACCAGCACCGACATTAATGCACTGTTAAGAATCCTGAAGTTGTCTAGGTTGTTTAGGTTCATATTTTCCATCACTTCGGAAGGCTAATAAATCAGAGATCTTTGAGTCCAAATTCAACAACATATATGTATGGCTACTAAAAGGCCTAACTCAAGAAGGTGAAGGTACCATTGTAAGTTCTGGTTCAGCCTGGCCAAATCAAATCCATCACTAGCAATAGAAGCACAGCACATGGAAATCTGTTGCAAGAAAGTTCACTTTGATATTGCATTTTTGCAAGCTTGGGAAGGGTTGAAAAGGGAAGGCAAAATTTTCTTTTGGAGAATTTTCACAACTTGGTGATATTTGCCACAGAAGTTTTATAAAAAGAGAAAAATTCATGATTTTGAGGTTTTTTTCCATTTAAAAAAAATCAAAATCAAAGTTGCCATATCTAAACTTCAGTAGTAGCTAGGTTCCCAGTTGTAGTAGGGTTTTTGAAAATAATCTACTGTCCCCTCCTAAACTATGGCCATTTATTGTTCAATCCTCACCACTAAGCCTACTTGATAAATCTGAAAAAAAAGAAAGAAAACCCTCGCCAAATGGTTTGCAACTTTGCAGGTGCCATGCCTCTTCCTATCGGAAACTAAACCTTCAAAATTTTCAAAGTAACCCTAATAATAGAAATACGTTTGCCAACCATTCTTCATAGGTATGGCGTATTGCCTTTAAATTAGGGCTTTTTGGAAATCAAATGAACTTATCAGTGTCCACAAGTAATAATAGATCATGTGACCCATAAACCCTTGGTTTTACATCACAAATACAAGGCAATTTTTGAATTGTTGCACTAGATATGGAAAACTGTTAATGAACACCCCACTCCTTGTGCAAGTGACTGAGGTGGAGCCGAGGGTTGCTTATTTTGCGAATGCTCTGCTCTTCGGGTTTAGGGAACCCTAAATAAAGTACTGGCAGAATTTCTTTTTGAGTTTTTTTTTCTACCCACCAGGAATCAGGGGAGACAAGGGGGAGACAAAGGTCAGGCATTTCAAAAAGTTGTGTTTCTAGAAATGCCCCACCATGTGCCAAGGAGAAAATGTGTACGTCAAATATTCTGCCATTGCTTTACATTGTATAGTACCAACTTATGTTGAAGTTGTTGCATCTTGCAAATAATATTCTGCCCTCTGTTGGTTGCACAAAATCACCTCCTAGACCTAGTTTGGAGGAGCTGGAAGACGGTTAGCTCACTCTAAAAAATGGCCTTTCGGAGGGCATTGGGAGACACCAAAACAATTGCAAAGGAATCTAGGGTCCGTAGCTCAGACTATTATTGAACAATTTAAGAACACATTTAGAAATATTCTCCTAATAAAATTAAAAAATCTTCCTTGCTGAAATTTGGTATATATTGCAGTACCTTTATCATTCCAGCAATAATTCAATTTTTTTGAGTAAGTGACAATTTTTTCATATTTACCTGCCCACAATGCTGAATGTTCTAGAAATTCTGTACTTACCTAGTGTCCATGGTCACTTTGTGCACTCCAGGTCTACAGGGTCAGCTCTTTGAAAGTGCCAAGAATTCAGGAAATTCTTATTGTTACTGGTGGAGTGAAAAAATGATAAATAAATAAATATTTGGCAAGAAGATGCCCTAATGATAGAAGTACTACAGTAGTGTATATTATATATGTTGGCCAGGAAAACTAATTTTCAGAATTTGCACATAAGATACACTAGGCTGGTGAGCAAACACTTAAGAACTGAAAGGAGGTTGAATCCTCACACATTGTTCCTGTGCTTAAAGCACATTCGTAGCCCTTCACCTAGGGCTTCCCATGCTGCAAAACTTGCTTAATTCTGTAAAGAAATGGTGGGGAAGATATGGGGTGTTTGGTGTAAGGGGGTTCAGTGTTCAGTGATGGGTGAATTAAAATAAAATAAAACAAGCTTAAAATCTTTAATTGTTGCATTTTTGCCTCTGGAAGACAAAGAAGTTTTATAAAGTTTTATTTGGTGTGCACCCATTGGGTTTTTATTCACTCAAAATGAATTAAAATGAAGGAAGATATGGGGCTGGAACTAGAGAGGGGTCTAGAGCTTTTTTTCAAATTTTTTGAAGCAAACTATTACTCATCCTTTTCCTATGTTTTTTGAGTTGCTCCTTTATTTCTGATGCTGAAAAAACATTTGTAGCCCTTTAATTTGCACATCCAAGAACACAAAAATCACTCAATTTGGTTAAGGAATGTCGAAAATATTGGAAATTGTTCAATGATAAGTACGTGTTTGATGATGGATCGTTCTACCCTAATTGATAAAACATGAGTTCACCATTTATCTCACAATTGTACATTTGTTACACAACAAGCAGCTCTGCCACACAAGGCTCTATCTTGAAAATAAGGTATTACATTTAATGTTCTATTATGAATTCAAGTTATATTGAATGAAAGTTTGTTGGCTTTGTGAAAGACCTTGAATTTTTTTTCACATTTGTACGAAAAAATAAAGTCTTTTAACCTCTTAGAGATTCATTGTGGATATTTAGAAATTGATACCATAGCTCCATTGTCCTTTCTTTAATTAGACAATTTTTAACAATGTGCATGAGGTATTTTGATGTTTGAAACAAACATCAATATTGAATGGATATAATTTACATGGAAATATTTTATTTTTAGTTTCATTTTCATTTTGAAGTTTGAGAATTTGGCAATTCTTATATTTTTTTTTCACATTTTGGGTTTTAGTTGTCCATGAAAGGTGTTTTGTTATGATGTTTGATGGGTGTACGTGTGGATAAAAAAAATTGTTCAAATTTTTTTTGGTTTTATTATTGATATTTATGATTTTTTTGCATGTGGTCCATGAAAAAAATGTAAAAATGCAAATTCAAGCCACAAGATGCCAAAATTTTTGGACTAATTAGTTAGGTGGAAAATGCAACATTTACATGCATATTTTCACAAACACTACACTTTAAATAAATGGAAACATTAATGGTTTTTTGTTATACATTGGAAATGTGTTTGGTAATTTGAATGCAATATAAATTGGTTTGTGAAAATTTGACCAATATGTTTTTGTTACACTAAATTTGCATTCATTTTTAAGGACAATTGCCCATATATGATCATTGAGATTTAACTTTTGTGGTGTTTTCATTAAATTGTGATTTTAGTTGGAATTTATCCATGAAATATAATAGTTTTTTTAATGTTTTGCTTAGTTATTGTCTTTTAGAATGTCAACATTAAAATCTCCCATAATGATGATTGAGCAATGTTCGGGAGATTGTTGAATTATAGTTTGAAGATTGTTTAGGAATGTGAAACTTGAACATGAATGAACTTTATACACACATACAATATGTATTGCTTTTCATGTATTAATATTAAAAGTTGCTACTACATATTTTGAACCATCATTAAATATTGTATTGAAGGAATTTGAATGCATGTGTATGTCATACATCATCATCAACCCATGATCATCATAGATTGAAATATATGAATATTTTGATGAATTTATAAATTTGTGCACATTTGTTAATGCATTGGTGTATTTTTTTTTCTATAAGACATAAAATATGAAACATTTGAAGGTTATGGTGTAAATGGGATAACATGAGTCGCATCCGCTTACTTTTGGTGGAATAATTTTAAGAATATTTTTTTAAAAGTTTTCAAAAAACAATTTCAAATTTTTTTATAATTTAAAAAATATTATTATGTCAAGGTTTATCTAAAAGATTTCAAAATATATGTAATTGTTAAATTTTTTGAAGTCTATTTATAAATCCTTTTAGTGCTAAAAAACACACGTGTTCAATGAATGCTTTTGAGAGTTTATTATTCATTGGATATTTTTCAAATTAATTCACATGTTTCCAATGATATATTATGAACCTTGCTATATGAAAAAATCTTATACTTTCAACACCAAATTAAATTACCATTTCTAAACATGAAAAACAAAACATTGGTTACACTTGATGTGCCTCATGTTAGTGTGATTGCACCTTATGATCATGATTGATGTCTTTGTAATGTTGGTGCAGAGGAGTTGTATTCAAGGCTTGTATAATTATATGAAAATTATCTAAATTTTTCAATTGAAGAATTAATGGTATCCAAATTGTAATTTTTTTCAATTTATTTATTTCTACATGTACTCTTGCATCTACATAAAAATTTTCATGTTGGAAAAGAACTAACAAAAATAATTTTTCTTTTGTTCGAATGTGAAATAATGTTATATATGTTAACCCATGTTTTTAAACATTAATGGGATTAAAAATCAATTCATCTAGTGATAATCCCTTATAACGATGAATGGTTTTTGCTACTGCAAGTTGAACTGGAAATTAAATCTTTATTATGATAAATGATTGGGATTTACCAACTCTTATATTTTTAATGATAGATTCAATTGGTGTCCATTTTGATTCAATGTTGTTGTTGTAATAATGATTATATTCTTATTTTGTTTGTGTTCCAATTTAAAACATTATCCATATAATGGTTATTTCAAAATATGTTGTTGATGTTTTAAAAATGCCATTAGCTCCATTCATAAGACCATCAAATGTTGCATACTTATTAGCACATAATTCAACCAACATCTCTTGTTTTATATTAATTGTAGAATGCAAACCCATAATTTTATTCGAATCATTTGAAAGTTTGTAAGTTTGTGGGCATGATTGATGATTGATGTCCATTGCTTTGAAAATAAAAATGGGATCTAATGTGTTAGTGAACACATTTTCATTGTGTTCTTGCACAAGTTTATTTTTATATAATAAATATAGAATAGTAAAATTATTGGGTGGTTAATAATTACAAATTCAATATCCTTTGTATTTCCTATTGCAATATGAAATTTGTTCAAAGTTTGTATAAAAACCATATTAGACTATCACATAACTTTATTTAGTTCATAAAATTGAACATATGTTCGCCAAAAATTTGGTGCTAGTGCATTAACATTATTTTTGATTTGAAAAAATCCAACTATCTTTCAGAAGAGGTGCTTGATAGAAATCACCTATCATGATAACATCAACACCACCAAAAAATTGTTTTTGAATGTGTTTTATGGATCTTAGTATATTATTTATAACATTACACATTTTAACACCAACATTAAAAGAAATTTGGAAATAAACGACTATAATTTTAATTGTAAAAGACAAAATTTTAATTATAACAGACACATGCGACTACAAACATTATAGTCGCCTTGAACAAGTGGCAAAAAACAACTAGTTGCAAAAAACTCCATGTGACATGTATAGTCACCCTTGTAATTATAGATTGTTTGTGATTACAAGGATTTTTCATCCATTAACTAGTCATAGGACTATGCAATTATAAATATGACTACATAAAATATTGAGTAACATTTTTAAAATACTTAAATTTAAATGATTTAATATATTTTTAAATCACATATATTAAGTATTTTATTATTTATATTTATATAAATAATACAATATAATAATTCATATTATTGGTAATTTCATAAATTTTTAGTCAATCATTTGTTGACACGTGTCACTATTTAAGTTAAGTTTAAAACATAATTTAAGTAGCTAGGTAGGCCACCTAGTCTAAGTACTTAAGCAAGCCTAGGTAGGCACCTAGGTTAAGTAGCCTAATTATGTAGGGTACATACGGTCAACATACCACCATTAACCATAACTGTGTAATTTGTGAGGTTTGATCCTTAGAACCTAAGGGTGGATGTCAACTCCTTTGTGATTAAACCACCCCATTTAATGATGCAAATATATTCTATTTAACTCATATTTGACTTTAAACATTGCACAAACATCATTTTAATATTTCATATTTTATTGATATTTTTCCAAGTGGAAAAGTTTTAAATTAATTCTTGATGTACTTTCAATGACATACATGATTAAAAAATAAATTTCCAAAAATGTACATTAATTTGAATAAATGTCTTTTGAATTTTGTTAAACACTACACCAAAATGTGTCCTAGTTCACTCTGGGTTTCACTAGATTTTGAGTGAATTTGGACATTTTTACCATGGTAAAACTAGTCAACCCCTGAGTGAACGAGGACGAGTTGTTATAGATAATGAATTTGCTTACTAGTACTTAATGAAATAAGGTTACTTTCAAATGAAATATAAATTTACCAAGCCATTTCACTTGCTAATTAATCAACTAAGTAGCATTGAAATCAATTAAATATAAATGATTTAATATTTAATATAATATTTAATATTATTGATAATTTCATGATTTTTAGCCCATGAATTATTGACATGTGTCACTACCTATGCTAAGTTTAAAACTTAACTTAGGTACACAGGCCATGTGATCAACCTAAGTAGGCACCTATTTTAGGGAATACATAGGATAACATTTGGCCAACTTACCACTATTAAACACAAACACACCATTTGTAAGGTTTGTTCCTTCAACCTTTAAGATAATGGCAAACATTCTTACCATCAAGCCACCACATTTGTTGTGATAATGTGTTACATTGTATTTTATATATCAAATATTTTATTTTAAACATTATAAAAACATAAACTTCGAAAATTCATATCTTATTGAGATTTTGTTCAAATGAAATGATTAATTTTTTTATATTTATTTTTCATAATGTACATAATTACATTTATTTCCTTTTGAAAATGTAAAATCATTTGAACAATTTTTTTTTGAATATCATTATTCAATAACATTTCAATGACTTTAAAAAATAAAATGTTTAATAAATGGATAAGATTTTTGTTAATATAATAATATTATTTATGTTAAGTTATTTTTAGTTATTATAAGGTTATTTTTCATTGTTATAAATCATTTCACCCTACATTATTTAGGGCTATTTATGGTTATTCGCAAATTCTTTGATTATTCTATGTTATTTTCGGCTATTGTAGGCTATTTCACTTTAGGTTGTTTAAGGCTATTATAAGTTATTTTTGGCTATTTTTGGCTATTTTGAACTATTTCATATTATATTATTTTAAGCTGTGTGAGGTTATTGTTGGTTACTTTTGGCTATTGAAAATTATTTCACCTTATGTTATTATTGGCTATTCTAGGCTATATTATCATAAACTATTTGTGGTTATTGGTTTGGTGGTTATTGTTGGATATTCTATTGTTAGCTATTGGTTTAGTGGCTATTGGTGGTTATTGGTGGCTATTAATGGCTATTAGTAGTTATTTTATTAATGATTATTGATGAATATTCTATTGGTGGATATTGGTGGTTATTTTAAGTTAAATTATCATAGGCTATTGGTGGTTATTAATGGCAATTATATTAGTGGCTATTGGTGGAGGTATTTTATTAATGGTTAATGGTGGATATTCTATTAGTGGATATTGGTGGTTATTAGTGGTTATTATATTATTGGCTATTGGTAGAGGTATTTTATTATTAAGTATTGGTAGATATTTTATTGGTGGATATTGGTGGTTATTAGTGGCTATTGTATTAATGGTTGTTGGTAGTTATTTTATTGTAGATTATTGTAAATTATTTGTCATAGGTTATTATTGGCTATTCTAGGTTTTTTTACCTTAGGTCATTATATTATATTTTAAATTATTATACTTAGGATAAAATAACTTATAATAACTTATAATAACCTAGGGTATAAGTTAAAATAACTAAGGTACCCTAAACTAATATAGGGTATATCATGAAATAACATAGGGTATTTAAAACAACAACAGAAAAATATACCTATTTATCATAGTAAATTATAATAGTGAATTATGTCACCTAATAATGAAACGTGATATTTACATAATGATGTTATAATGAAATGATTTTAACCAGGGCGAAATCACTAAAGTGTAATGAATTTATTTCACTTTTAAAGTCCCATGATGATTTAGGTTAATGAACTACACCTTACTTTTGTACTAATGTAAATTGAATTACATTTTGATGATGATTTGGTAGAATTTTCTTTCAACCACATGATTTATAAATGAAAAATATTTTATAATTTTTTAAATAATAAATAAATAATTTATCTCCCACATATTAATCCTTCATTCCATAAAAAAAATTATACAATGTGATTATAATGTATCATAATTTTAATTAATTCATATATAATTTTAATAAATGGATAATATATCTATCACATTTCAAAAAATTAAATTTTAATAAATATCAATTATAATATTTATGATGTATATTTTTATTTTATTTTTATTTTAATCTAAATCACATTTAGTAATGTTAGATAATTAATGAATTTGATGGAATTTTAAGTTTTACATTTTTATAAATATAATATAAAACTAAATAATCATCATATATAATATTTAGAAATAGATCGTAACTCAAATATATTTAATAAAAACATAATAATTTATATTATCAATGTTAATAAACAATATAAAATACCAAGAAACAATTAGACACAAGTTGATTATCTGACAAATATTGTAATTCTAAAAATGCCACATATGTTTTAATCATCAAAATATTGTAAATGGAAAAATTATTGGCCCTAGTTGCCAAAACAATTAGGTTTTTTATCCATCCATTGATCTACTCACAATATTGGATGAAAAATGTGCACTTTCATTTTACTTTTCCATTTAAACATGTAATAATCACAAATTATAATCACATTTGCAACTTCAATTGATTATATCAACACTCTAGTCGCGTGTGTGACTACAATAGTCACATTTATGACTACACACATTTGTGATTAAAATGATATTTAAAACTAACCCAACTATAGTTGTAAAAGTAGTTGATTTGGACTTTAATCGCATCTATAGTCATAACCATATGGTTAAAATGGACAAGATTTTTTCTAGTGCAACAAGTGATTTTTCTTCTATCACAACAAGTTGTAATTGTTCATATTGACATGTAAGCCTATTTAATGAATCTAATGATAAGTTTGGTAAATTAGATAAGGATTGTTGGACATGTATGTTTAATGTTGAATGTATTGTTAAACCATCAATATTGAAAGCAACTTTACCTATTGATGCCATAAGTAAAGCCTTGCTTTTTGTTAAGTCAAAAGATATGTCTCTATTGTATAATTGTAATAATCCTTGAATTATGAATTTTAATGTAAAATTTTTACTAGTTCTAGCACCCCTTATCAAAAATAAACACATCGATGTATCAAGGTACAATTATTTTCTATGCATAACATCATCAAATATTAATCTATGTTCTTCATTTAATTGTCTAAATAAACTACAATATTTAAATTCTTCCATCATCATGGAATATGATCGTTTTATGAAATTTTCATCTTTTAAAAATTGTGATTTTTGGTTTGATTGATTATGTGATTGAATGATAAAGTTAGATTATAAATCATAGTGTTCAATATTGATTGTGTTTGTTATAGGAATTGTAAATGGTGGATCATTTATTTCATTATTTATATCATCAATCCAAATGTTAGTTGAACATAATGTTTTGATTTTGAATTTATCAAATTGTCCATTTGTTTTATATTTGGATATGGCATTTAGTAGTTCAAAATAGATTTAATTATCAAAATTTCATCATGTTGTTGACAATATGCATCATGTCAAGTCCAATAATTCCAAATTATGAGTTTTTTGAATTTCAAAATGGTGAATACAATAAAATTTGTTCTTTTTATTAATTTTTAGTATCTTTATATTTATTATAATTTATAAACCTAATAATTTTGGGTTTGTGATGTTTTGAATTTTTTTTGAATGCTATAAAAAAATTGAACTTTGCTAATGATAATGATTCATATTGATTAGAACGACTAATATATTTGTCTATGATTTATGAACACATTATATCATTTGAATTTGGTTTTAATTCATTTAATGCAACTTGTGATTTTAACACAAAATCATGTTCTTCAAAAGGAAAAATGTTCGAGATGAATGATAAAATGGTAAAAAAAAACACAAGGTAAGCAATAAGTTGAATAACCATTTGTTGGGCATTAAAAAAAATATTACTAAACTTTTGAATTTTTATATTTGCATCTATATTATTTGTGATGAATTTTTTAATGATATAATGTAGTTATGATGTTATTGATTTATTTATTTTTGTCATATATGATGTGCAATATGTTATAGTTACATATGGGTTCAAGATAAATTGAATATATGTATTTGCAAACCACAAATGAATAACATGTATATTAAATGCATTAATTTTTATGTTTCTAAAAGGTCATTTAAAGAAAATGTGTAGCTTTGTTAATTTACTTCTCAAACTTTGTATATATGTACTTAAGGTTTAAAGAATTTAGATATTTTTTAAAATGATATGTCATTATTTTCTTTTAAATTTTTTAAAGATTGAAATATTTTGTTTGCTTGTGTATGGAGGTATTGTTGTGAAAATGAGTATTTTTCATTTATTTAAAAAGGTTTAAATTTTTTTGTTTCATGCATAAGAGGCAATGGATAATGAAATGTATAAAAAACATGGTTTTTTTTACATGTACATGTGTGTTAATGTTGTTGTGCATTTTGTAATGGGTTTGGTAATACTAATACATCATAAGAAATATACTTATCTATGCATTATTCAATTTTTCATTTGTGTGCACTCCATACATAGGTGCATTTTTTATCCATAAAAGTCCATGGTCATGTTCGTTCCCATAATTTTGAAATTCAATAACGAAAAAAACTAGAAATATACCCAAAAATATTATTATCTTCTGTAATAAGTTTATGAAAATTAATTGTTCTATGATCGTAATATCTTACACACATGATAGGGTTAATTTGTATAAATTCTGCTATATGAAAAATTGGAGGTTTTTTATTTTATTTGGGAGATTTAATTTTGAAGCATGTAATGTGTGTAAAGTTTTGATGAGAGGATCCCATAACCTTTCATCAGATGTAAAAATGACAAAGAACATTAGAAGACCAAGTTGTCGAATCATTGCAAATAATGTTTTTCATAACCTTTCAAAATAATCAAGTGAATTATGCAAACCTTTCAAATCATGATAACTTAAGTATGATTTGAAAATATTATCTAAGTTTGGTTTATTTCATACTTGATAAACTTTTAAAGTTTTAACACATAGTTTTCCTTTTCATATTTACACCCAACCAAAACCTATGACTTTTCGAATGGAAATTTTAACAACTTTAAAAAAAAGGTTAAAAATATTAGTTGAAAAATTCCCAACTTTATGAAGTAATTCCCATTGAGCTATTTATTGGTATGAAAAACCTTCAGAAAATTGTCAAGGTCGCCTATAGAATAATGTTGCAAAATTTTATTTCTCTGAATGTTTATTTTAAAATAAACCTAAAGGGTGAAAGTTTTGATTTGGGCCAACATAATATATGGTATTTTCATAATTCATTATTTTTGGAGCATCTAAAAAATTATGTATCATTGAATGGTTTGTGTGCAATATATTTTTTCATTGTTAAAATCAAAATTATCAAATGATGCATTATTATAAGTGCTTTCATTGAAAAAATCACTTGCATTGAAAAATGAATTTCATTGAAAAAACTATTTAAATTGAAAAATTATTTGATTGAAAAAACTCTTTCCATTGAAAAATTGCTATTATTGAAAAACTACTTTTATTGAAAAATTGCTTCACATACAAAAATTTTCATTTAAAGTTATTTTTGGCACTTGATATAAATTGATGTACAAGAATTTTCCTTCTCTTTTAGAAAAAAAAATTGTGAAAATGATTATATAATATGTGCTATTTAAACCAAAATTTTGATATAGGGGGTTTCCACATATATAAATTATTCATATAATAAAGGTAACTATAAAAAGGTCACACAAAAATTATCAACAATCTTAATGTTTAAGAAGGTTTTTGTATAGAAATTACTTTTGATTCAAAATCAAGCTTGTGTTTCACATTACATTAAACATTATCATTAGGAATGATTGCCAAAAGAGCAACCAAACCTTTGCCCTTTCAACTTGTTTATGCTTGTGGGTTAGAATGTTGGATGTCTTTTTAAAAGCCAACAAAGGCAGATGTGGTCGATAATCAAAATTTACCATGAATGCAAATTGAAATGAAGAGTTGAACTTGTTTTGAATACAAATTGAGCATTTGATAATTTATTGTGCAACTATAGAAATCAAATTCGAATAGCTTTGTCAACAACTTTTATTAAAATTGTGTAATTTGTGCCCTTAAATATCGATTTCCTTTTGATGTTGTCACATTCTTGATTAAAACCATAGCACATTGGCCTATGTTGTATACTTCAAGAAGTTGTTCATAAATTGTGTTTTGAAACTTTAACCAAGAGTAAAAACGTTTTGGTCAAATTCACCTTCTCCATCTACAATCAATAATTGTTTTTCACCTTTGCTATCCCCTACTCCCCTTACATTAATGACGATAATAGCAATGGTAACAAACCTCCAACTTTGAATATAATTTTTGAATTATCTAATGAACTCCATGTGGAAAAACATGGGAATTAACTTAAGTTGGAATGTAGGAATTAATGACACAATGGTTGTCAATTCAATTGTAATGAAAACATGCATGTCACCGTTCTCAAAACCCCTTTTGGATTTTGATTCAATGCCAAAAAATTTCACCTTCACAAACATGCATTTTTTGTGCATGTTACTCATGCATATCTATATGAAGTGATTTTGTGTTCAAAGTGATCATGGTCAAAGCTACCCTATTTAATAAATCACAATGCAAATATGCATAGCTTAGATCTTCCATGCTATTATTTGCATTGCAATCAAAGGTGCCATACCTATTAAACACCTTTGCCTCAAATGCAACATCTCTAATTCCAAAATCCAAATCATCCACTGCAACAACTAATTTAATTTCCTTCACTTGAACAATAACCATTATGTAGGAAAAAAAAAAAAAAACTAACCAAAATGAATTTGATAACAAACAATGAAATAGCACTTGGCAAAACTAATAGTTGCAAAAACACATACTTGGCAAAACATACACTTGTAGAAACACAAATTTGCAAAGGAAGCAAAAAAACAGTCAACAAATGGTGAAAGCTTAAACTGAGCACATTATTTTTGCTATGAAAAAAAAAAACACAACAATGTTATATTTATATGGGACAAAAACCTAACTTAACCTTAAACCTCACTCTAAACCTAACCCTAAACCTTTTTATATTTTGTATTGATTTTAAGTAATTTTGATTATGGTCGATTTCAACTTAACAATAAAAGGTCATATCCATGGTTTAGCGACTAAATTATGCTCTAATAATGAATAGGACATCAATACCCTTGGCATCCTACAAATTTTAGTTATTGACTTTTAGTAACTTTGACTATGGTAAATATCTACCTTTAACCATGGATATTGATGAACCAATGTTTGGTAGCTAGATTGTGGTCTAATAATGAACAAAACATCAATACCCTTGGCATTTTATGAATTTTAATTATGCATTTCATGCTTACACTTGAACCTTAAATATCTCAACTTAGATTTGAAAAATATTTATACATAAACCTTAAAATTTTCTCCATTTTTTAACCATTATTTTCATTTTCATTCAAATACATTATTATTATTTGTTAAACTTCAATTTTTTTATCATGTACATAAAAGAATTTAGACACACAGAAAAGTCAAATTTGGCCTTTTTTCCTTTTTTTTGGTTGGATGTATTAAGTGTTCAATTTTAAACAAAATATTGTTTGTTTTTTTTTGTTAAATTTTTGTGTTAAAATTTTTCCATTCCCAAAAAAAAAGACATTAATTTTTATAAAATATTTTTTTGAAAAAAGTCCTTCATTAAGTCACCATATCACAAAAGAAAAAAAGACCAAAAAAAATTTTGCACCTCTCCCAATCCCTTAAAAAAACCCTCCTTTGGAAAGGGTTGGAATTATCCCATCCTCCCCTCCTCACCCAAAAAAAATCCTTTTTAAAAAGAAAAAAATAATTTCTTAACCTCTCGTCCCCTTTCCTTAAAGCTTCACTTTAAAACTTGTAATTTTTTCAATTGTAATTGAATTATCCACTCCTTATACCCATTGAAGCCCCATAATGAAAAAAAACTTGTGAGAGGAAAAAAACTAAACACCTTAACCCCTTTGCTCTCCCTAAAGTTTCATCTATAAACTCCATTGTACCTTCGCCCAACTTTATAAACTAGTTGTGTTTGCCCCATGCATGCTTGTTAAAACCTAAAATCATACATGCATATCTATTATTTAAGGCAATAATAAATTTTTATAACATAAAAGACAACAACAATACAAAAAATGATAATTACAAATTAATTTCATTATGATGTTTCTTATTAATCTTCATTAAAGCCTTATTGAAGTTTTAAAAATAATATTAGATTAATTTTTAAAAAATATATCTCAAAAACCAATTTCATATTAAATTTTATGTTTATTTAAAAATTGATGTGTTTTATTATAATCAATTCTTGCATTAGTATTCAAACCACATTTTGATAAGATTTAAAGGAAATGAAGCTAATTATTTGTATGTTTATCAAACAAGTTTCATTCTAAAAAATAGTCATATGAATTGATTTTTACATTTCATAGTGATATGAAACCATGTGATACAAAAAGGCAAGGACAACCCAAAAAAATAAAATGATAGAGAGACATGATTAAATGAGTCACCCAACATTCATATTTTGAGAAGAAACCCAACAATTAGATGGGTAGACTTCAAAACAACCCATCAATTGGATGGGTGCACCCAAAATCTACAAATGCCTGTCCATTATCTTGGGCCAATACGAAATTTACATGCAAACCTATCACCTTATTCATTCAGCCAACTTTTGATTCTCTGACCCCTATACCCGCTCAGAAGGGGTTCCCACAATGCCTCTGTAGGACAGGACAGAGCTAACAGAACCCCTGTCATAGTAATCACTCATGGAACGCAAGACCCGTCACCCTACCATTGCACACCTCGTACCCAGGATTACTAATATCACTTAGTACAACCCAAGAATGGTTCTGCAAGAATAGGAATTTGGAAACACAGGCGGGCAACAGCAAGGTTCTTGTGTGAACAGATACGGAACAAATAACTGCTGTGTGGGACAATAAGAAAAATGGTGTGAAATAATAGGGGAATTGTAAGGATAGGTCCCTTAACCATACTGATTTGAATATGGAATATTTTCAAACTCACTTCTGCTAATGCAGTGTTTTTTCCTGGCTAAAATTTAGCTAAATTTTCTTTCTTTTTTTTCAAAATGGCTAAAAGTCTGTGTCGTTTTGGTAGTTTTCTAGTCACCAAAATTTGACCTTTGTTTTCTGAAATAGTGCCAGATTTCTCTACTGGGTTCTAGCATGTAGCCCAAAAATGTGAAGGATGATAAAAAAAAAAATTACTTTCATATTCTGTTAAAAGCCAGATTTGGCTAAACTGTCTTATGGATGATCACCACTTGAGCCACATCATGGAAAATGAAAAGAAGAAAAAGTGTTGCAATATATTATTAAGAATTGGAAGTAAAGAAATGAGTGGGTACCTACTTCTGCATGTGTTAGGGCTTTGCTGATGGAACTAGATTGCACAAGTTGCTTACTTCATTGTTCTGCTTGGCCATCATAATGATTGGTCCAGGTGGTTTGCTATTAGTAGTCCCCCACCCATTTGCAGTTTCAGTTTTATGGGTGGGGTTGCAAAAAAGTAGATACCTAAAGTTGGATGTGAATTTTTTAAGGTGATGCGTCAATTGGGTTCTGGCCCGGGCGCTGTTTGGCCCACTTAATGACGCTAAATTGTAAGTAAATAAGTAAGATGCTAAAGTAACACTTCCCATGTGCCGGGGGTCATATTGGTTGAGACGCTAAAGTCCACCCCACCTGCAAAAGTCCACCCCCCTCCCCCCGGGCCCCCAGCGAGCCTGTTCTTCGGCCCTCCATGGTTACATGTTCTTTTTTATTATGCAAAAGAACTCAGAAATGTCCTTTTGATTTAAGGACGAACAATACACGTTCTGCAGCAGCTCTTGGGGTTCGAAACCGGAACCTTCCAAGTGAAAGTGATGGGACCAACCGCTGGTACAATTCAGGCACTGAGAATTTCAAACCCTGCGGCAGAATCACACGGTTCTCCACAGGGCTGCACTGTCAGGCCCAGAAAGGGCGCCGGACAGTGCTCGATGGGGCAGGGGGCGGGGGCTATTTAGCGTCTCGCTTTTATTAGAGTACAGGAACCTGCTGCCACAGACTATGAAAACCAATGCATGATTCCCCGAACAGAAAACAACGTTTTATCAACCAAACAGCAGATGCCACAAGACTTTGTAATTATACAAAGTTCCAAATCATGCCAATGCACTCAAAAGAAAACGTGTATTTTTTCTTCTTTTGGCTCTATTTGCCACAAAGAAAACAAAAAGAAACCAGAAAAAGGGCGGGGGGTGAGGGATTACCAGTCTTTTTATAGCCTAATGGAAATCAGAGAAGAGGGGTAAAAATAACATGAGTTTTCAGCCTTGGGGGAATAACGCGTCTCTTTTTAGTCTCATGTGCCTCTTCTAAAGGTTTAAAAGTTTTTTAGCCTCATGGTAATAGTAAACGAGGATCGAAAAAAGCACATGAGTTTTCACCTTTAGGGATTAACGTGTTTCTGTACAGCTTCATGTGGCTCACCTGAATGTGGAAAAAGTGTTGTGAAGGGGTAGTTCTTACCGAAAAAGTGACACTAAGGCCAAAAATTCTCCCCTTTCCACGCCCAGATGATGTGATATAATAGTTAAATTGTAAGAACGTGTTTGAAATCTCCTTAGCATGACTAAGCTTCCATCACTTGAAAACTACACTTTTTTTTTTCTGTCTTCTTCCTGCTTCAATTCAGCGGATGCTAGCTCCCCACTTTATTGTCATCCTTCATTGGATGAATGATGATCATTGTGATTTTATTTTTTCTCTCTTTTCTCTAATTTTGGGTTGTGGCTGAGTTGGCAATTATCCACAAGTTATTTCAGCCAAATCTGGCTATTAAAAATATGAAAATAAATATATCTAAGCATCTTTCCATGTTGTTTGCTATGCTTTCTGAATTTAAGACAGAAATCTGAATTTATTTTATTTTATTGAAATTTGGCAACTTGAAAGTCCAAAAGACAATTTTTTTTGCCATTAATTTTTCTAGAAACTAAGTGGCAACATTTAACCCAAAAGAAAACCACTAATGATCAATGCACCCAAAATTTTCAGCTTGGTTCATCATCAAAGCTGCAAGATTAGTAATGAAACATAGCAATTTTGAAGAGTTGAAAAGTTATTAACCAAGCATAACACATAAAAGTTGGAATATTATTACAGAAACATACTATTTTGGGGGGGGTGTGGAGGGTTGGGGGTTGGGTGGATTGGGGAGAAGAGAGAAAAATGAATTTTTTGGAGTGTTCCTTTTCAAGCCCATTACTTTGTGTAAAATTTAAAGCCTTTAATTGGGGCAACAAGTATGGCATCTTTGAATACAACGACCTAGTCCACTTGTCCACCAATCCCAACCATCTTTGGTGGATCTTATTCAATTGTTTACTATATATTATTGCCTCTGATCCCTTTTGTGCAATTGAATCCACAATAAAAATTGCTGTAGAAACCGCTCAAAAAAATGAGGATTCATGATGTACAACATAATTGTAGCACATTCGAGATTGATGATTCTTCAGTGTTGGTTTTTAGGTGGGAGAGGCCTGTTCTTGATCGGAGGCTGATCAAAATTGATTAACCCCTAACAGTCTAGCCTTTCATATATCTATTTTGTCTCTATTTAGAGCCTTAGTTAAAACCTTGCCACAATCTACTAACTGAATGGGATTAGAGAATCCAAATTTCACACACTCCAAAATCTTTGGTACAACTTTCTGCCACAACCAAGCAAGGGATGAAGAGATGGCAAAGTTAAAATATGAGATCATCTTGGACTTGTGAAGTGCTACTCAAAAGTTTTTGTTGGAAGTTTTACAGGCTAGGAGACAAATATGACACTACTGCATGCACCTATCTTTCCTATAGGGGGCTGCTATGAAAAATTGTGTCATAACAGCCCTTTTCCATTGTTTTCACCTAACTCCGATCAGAGTTGCTCACAGAGTCACAGCTCCTGCATTGACCTCCTGCATCATAAGTTGACATGAGTCAGATTTCTTAAAAGTAGAGCATCTAAAAAGTAGCTAGATTGTCAAGCTATTTGGGTTGACTAGTTGCAAATTTTTAGCCCATTGCAGCTATATGCAATGTAAAGCAACTATTCCAACTGCGGCCATGTCACTGGCTTTCCATTAGCCTGCTGTGATCACGATTACTTACTGTGCAGTGGGTGTAGTTGTGATCACAGCAGCCCAATGTAAAGAGACCCCTTAGTATGGCTCTCACAATGACCATGTGATTACTATGGTGTGTCAGGAAGAATGCAATTTTGGGAATGGAATAGGATGATCTTTCAAACCAGGCAATGACTTCAGAGGAAAGCCATGCTGATCCCAGTGTTGGAATTCAGTCATAAATTGATTTTTTGTAAGTTAGCTGCCTCCTTCTAGGCTACCTCCAATCCCTTGAATGTGGAGATGGGTTCATCAAAGCGCTAATTCAATCAAATCCTCAGTGCTCGGCATGGCAGTGCCCAATCAGTAGACCGTATGAAGACTCAGAGATTCCATCCAGCTTTTGTTTTTTTTTAATGCAGATTTACGCCAAAAGGTTAATGGAAAAAAGGGGCTTTGAATTGCAAGCAGGGAATTTTTTTTCCCAACCATTGATAGGCTGTTGCAGCGATTGCTCCATCCTGAATTTCCTGGAGTCACCTCAACCAACGATGGCTGGGAATGGAGGAGTTAGATCCTTCTATCCAAACAAAGAGAGTTCCATTGGAATTGAGGGTACTTAATATTAATAAATACCTCCATTAGGGGTTGAGAGTATTCAACAGTTAGGTCTATGAGGACGTACATTAAGGACGTCTTGAAGACTAATAAGTATCCTTAAGTATTAATTACTCAGGAATTAATCTCAACACATATTTTGCAATGGTTTTTGTTGTGGGTACCTGTTGAACTTCCCCCTTTTTTTTTGCACAAACCACCACCTTAGGTCTATTTTGAAAAATCCATCTTTGCCAAAAACAAAATCACCAAATGACCAAGAAGCTACTACCTTTTCCTCCATCAAAATTACATTAGAAACAGCCTTTCTTTTCTGGCGAAATGGTGCCAGATTTGTCCTTCACCAAGATTGTTTGATGACCCAAGCAAGAAAATTGGTGGAGGTTTCACCAAACAAAGCTCCAACACCAGACGGACATTGCTTGTTTGCATTGTCATTGGTCATCCATATTGCATATCCACTGTCAGTGTTGTAAAGGTCACAATCCTCCTTTCGTCGGATTTCATGCCAAACCTTAACTGATTTCACCCACACCATTTCACATATTAGGGTTAAGCTACCAAGAAGTGTCATGGGGCTCCACGATGTCACTAGTCGTTTGCATTTAGTGGTGGATGCTTGTCGCCAAATAGTGGTTGAGTTACCTTTGAGATCACCAAATCTCTAGTACATTTGGAAGAGGGGAAATATGTTGTCCAAGAATTTAAGTGGGGGTGTTTAATCACAATGAAAAGTGGTGCCATTGTAAATTATAACTTATGGTGTGGAGGCACAATGTAGAGGTTGGAGCTTTTTTAAATTCCTTTTATGTTGAATTTTGATGCTTCTTTTCAGCAACACTCCATTTATGCTTCTTCTAAACTTTACATTTTTCTATCATTTGGTTTCATGTTGTTTCTATGTCATTTGTGTTTCCAAAGTCTTGTCTTGTTGTTGTAGCATCTTTGTGTCCAGTTGTGTTGCGCAACGTTATTTGTGTTTTTAGTCATGTTGTATCCACATTGCATCTTATCAAATTTTAGAAGCTCAAGCCTAAAACACCAATTTTTCATTCCTCAAGGCCTCAACCATTACAATATTTATGTTTGGACTTTGAAGTGAATTGAGTTTTCTAGTTCACAATTAGTTTGTTAAAAGCCTAAGTCTTTGTCTTATGCATCATCACTGATTGATTTGGAATTTCTAGCTTTAAAGTTTAAGTATTTATTCTTTGTCTTCTTTTTAGCATATCAATCTTCCTAAACTTGATTTTTTGATGTCTTTGAGGTTATGTGCCTATTTTAATTCAAGTAGAAATCCTTGTCTTTATTTCTCCTTTGCTATTGCTTTTAGATTCAACTATGTCTCCCCCTTCCTTTACTTCTTTCAATGGATCAAAATCCCTTCTTGAAAAGGCTTGGAGTCCTCCTAATTTTATAAGACTTGAGAGTTCTTCAAGTTCAAATTATGCTAAGGTTTTTTCCCCAATTAATGTTCAAGGTCCTCCTTCTTTTCTTCATCCTAATTCTTTTATTGGTTTTACTATTACACCTTATCCTAGAGGTCCTTTTTCTATTGGTCTTGATGTTGCAACCTATCCCACTCATCTTTTTTCTTATGTTGTTCCTACTACTATCATTTCTTTAGATCCAAATGTTCTTTCCCTCGCTAGTTCTCATGTGCAAGACTTTCAAGACCATGAGCTAATACCCCATGTTGATTTGTTTGATTCTTTTTTTGACATGGAACCTAATCCACCTTGTAAGAAATAGAAGTTTGTTGAGGGGGAATGTAGAAAAAATCTTATGACAATACCTAGAAGTTCCAAATTGAATGGGCAACCCAAATGCCATGGGCAAAAGGTATAGTGGTTAAAGATGGTTTTATAAATATGGTGAAATGTAAAATGTGTTCTTTAATTGAAAACAAAAAAAAATCATGAGTTGTAAGTGGGACATTTTAATTAAACATTAGGGCCATCAAATTGTAGTGCAAAATATGCCAAATCTTGGTTTGAAAAAAGGTCAGGAATACACTACAAAAGATTGTGCACATTTAAAGAATATGAGATTGTATACACAAAGGGATTCCAAATCAATTTTGGCTCAAATAAATAGACTTGCAAAGGAAAGGAATAAAAAAATTAGTCAAATGAAGTCTATTTTTCATATCTTGTTACATGGTTGTTTGATGTTAAAATATGAGTCTTTGTATGAACTTTTCAAAAGTATAAATGTCCCAAATAACCCATCCATGCATTGGTCTGATAATGATGGTTGGACACTTGCTAAATTCATATTCATGCAAGTTCAACATGCCACTTTTCAAGGCCATTCAATCTACCAAGTTCTTAGTAAATTCATGTGATGAAGTTACAACCATTGATAATGGTTTTTGGATTTGTATTCATGTCTATGTGGTTGAGTCTTGGGTCAGGTTTCCAATTTTGTTTCAAGTCAAACAAATTGTCAATGGGTTGGGCTCCTCTAATTTCATTGAAGTTATCTTGGTTGTTTTGATGAATGTGGGGGGCCAACGAAGGAAGATGTGGCAAAAAAGTTGTTAGGCTTTGGTGCAAATGGGGCTTTTGTTTTTTAAGGGGCGGGGGGGGAGGTCACACAACAAATAAAAATGTTTGGGCATCCTTTTCATTGCTCATAGGACTAACCTTGCGATTTAATCTTTGTCTAATTTAACCCTTTTTGCTCAACTTGAGGCATCATAACTAACTTGCATAATTATTTTTCGCATTCATTGAAACACCATTTGAAATTTCAAAAGCTTATTATAATCATCAAAACCAAGGGCAACAAGATATTGAAGAATATGAAGATGTGGTGGATGTCTATGCTAGATCTTTTGAAGAAAATCATGTCAAAACACAAGTTATTGCTTGCAATTATGCAAGCTAATCAAACATCTATACAACTAGCAAAGGTGAATGTTAATAAGCCTTTCCTATGTTTTTTTCAATTTTCAATTTTATACTTTTATCATGCAATCAAATTTTCTAAAACTTATTCCAACTTAAAAAGTGGTTGGAGGTTTTGAAGAATGGTAGTTGATAAGTAAACGTAACATATATAGTTTTTTCTATGTTCTAAATTATGAAGATCCAACTTGTAAAGGTTTTTTTTTCATGTCATGATATCTTATGTCACTTATAATTCCAACTTATAGATGTGAGTTTCATTTGGGCTAAATTTTGTTTTACTACCACTTTGCAATCTACATTCATTTTATTGTGGTATTTTGTTGGAGTGTCCTTTTATTGTAGGCCAATTTGGGCCTATTCACATACACGCACCTACTCCTTATATATGTTGTTTTACTTCCTTTAATGGAAGCAATTGGTGCCTCGTTCAAGTTTGCTCAAAAGCAAGATGTTTTCATTAACAATTTTGTTGTTGTAATAAAGGTTTGTTAAGGCCAATTGTATAAATTATATTGTGACAACAATAGTGCCTTTGTTAATGATGACTTTTGGTCATTGAGTGGATTGTTGGTATGTGACCATTAACAAATCCACATAAAGTGGGTCACCAATTACAATAATGATTCAATATAACACCTTGCATTTGTGTTGCATGGGGAAAACATTTGGGCACATTGGGGTGCCATATGTTCAAAAACTAACACAATTTTCCCAATGACATAAGTTGTTTTTGCCCATATACTTCAACTTGCAAAATGTAAACATAAGTTTCTATTTACCTTAAACCTTTTTCAAATGTTTATTTAATTTTAGCTTGTAATTTTGTTCAAAATCATGATTTAGACAAGGAAATTCATGAGATGGGAATATGGATAAAGGTTTAAATTTAAGTTTTATTTTAAGTATTACACAAATTTAGCATGTGGGTTGAAGTTGGAACTAGTAAAATTTATTGTAGGGTTGATTGAAAAGCCAAATGTTCAATTTCCCAAGTAGTTGGTACTGGATGCCATGGGTGTTGTTTATCCCCAATATTTGCTACAAGCAAATGCATACAAAAATTTTCCTCAACATTTGGAGGTGTTGAAAGTATTTTACAACTGTCCATGTCCATGTGGAATTGCAACAAATGACAAATCAACATTGATGGTGCCTATTGTTCTTTTAGGTTGGGACTTGGATGCACAACAAGGCTTTTCAAACTTACCATGAAGTTGAGCAAAGGCAAAGTGGTGGCATTGGCAGTTGACAAGGTGTAGCCCCAAATTGTCGATCCCCTATCATTTGTAGAAGGTGATCAATGTTTTTCCATTCATGTCCCATACTTTCCAAAAATATTTGAAATAAACAGAAATTTTTATGACTCATGTTCTTAGGTTTGTAGAGGATGAAAGATGTTAAAGTTGTGTCATTTTTAAAGAGAAAATTTGCAAATTCATTTAAACCCACATTTGCAATTAGTTATTGCCATGTATGCATAACATTTTTTCACATTATTTACACCTTTCCTTATGCAACTACATTTAAGAACTAGCCAAATGTCATGACAACTTTTAATTGAGGCCAATATGAATGATTTTATTAATCCTTCTTGTGTTCATGATTTCCATGACAATAACAAGTTTTGAATGTGTCCAATTTTTTATGGGTGGTATTTTGCATTCTATAGGTCATGCTTTTGGAAAAATTGTTAGCCCCCAAATAATTTTTGTAGTTAGAATGCAATAGATCTAAAGATCTACAAACCAAACATAAATATATACCAAGTAGAAGTACCTAGCACCAATTTACACAATGTATTTGTTTACAACATTGTCCAAATGTAACTTTAATACAATGGTTGTACTTAATTTGTTTTTGCCACAAGGTTACAATTTTCACCACACATGTATGATCTAGGGTCTAGATGTATTTGCCACCTACACCATAAAGGATGAAATGAAAAAAAATGTTGATTAAAAACCACTTAGGCAAATCAAAGGGTATTATATTTTCACTTGCCCAATTTTATAATTTACAAATTTATAAAAAACAAACCTAGAGCTCTCATAAAACCCCCCATGCAACCCATAATTGAAATTTATTTGTGCACATAGTACATGATTCATATTTTCATGAATCTTAATACATATGCATGGTGCTGGTTGCCTTTATATTTGAGACTTATAATATGTATTTTTGTTTCATTAGATTATTTCGTGGACTTTTTAAGATTATGGTTGGATTTGATGTACAAGTTGCTTAAAGTAATGAAGACGGGATTTGATTGTCATGGGGTTTTGGGAATGCCTACAACTACAAAAATGTTTATTGGACGTTGAATTTTAAACAAAGCTCCAACAACCCTTGGGAATCCATTTTGTTGTTTGTTGTGTAGAGATGTTGCAAATCAAAACTCAATCACTCCAAACTTTAAACACCAAAATGTTTAGTGTTCAAAAGTTTTAATGTCTCTCTTTCAATCCAAGTTTGACAACTTAGTATTTGTCCTTTCCAAGTTCACTATTTTTTAATAGTTCTACATTTGAAGCTTGTTATTTTCAAGCTTCATTATGTTTTGGGAATCAAAAATCAACTATTGGAACTTGGGACTCATCATTTAGGCTCTCAATGTCCATTGTCCAAATGTCAATGTTCATTCATCACTCATGGTTTGATTCACATGTAAAATCAAATTCATTTGTTGCATCTTTATGAATTAAAAACTAGGGTTTCAATCCAATGTTTGAATTCCAAGCTTTCTAAGTCTTAATTATTGCACAATTAATGGCATGTTCATTACTTTAACCTAAGTTTTAGGAAATTCAAATTTATCATGATTTTATTTTTTTATAAAAAGTTTTGATCTTAGTTTTAAGGTTTTCGACTCCATTTTCCATTGTAAGTTTTTGATATTGATGTAAACTTTGTAAACGCCTATTATAAGCTTATGATTCTTGAGTCTTGTTGTAAGATTTTTACCTCCTAGGTCCTGTTACAAGTTTTGAATTTTTTTTTCTTTACTCAATGCTCTTATCTTGAATTGTTATACCCTAGTATTCAGAACACCATGGCTCCTCTACAAATTCCCAAAAACTTTAAGTTTGAACCTCTCTACCCTTTTCCCTTGCCCCTTCAAGATGAGGTTGGGCCATCATCTTCCTCACCACCAACATCTAATGATAGCCCTCCCATCATTTTGACAAAATCATCTCTTAAAAATCTATCTTAGCAAAGTTGGAAGGAGGAAAGGCTATTTCATGAGATTTCCACAAAGTTTTAGAATGCATTGAATCCACCTTCCATGGGTTGACTTTGTTGTGAATAATAAGGGGGAAGAACATCAAGTGAAATGCATGATACACATCTTTAGAAGGAAAACAAAAGTTACTAGCTCCCAAATTAGATAGCCTTCTCAAGTTTGTTGGCCACAAAAATGCCAAGGTTTTATTCTTAGTGTTGATGTTGGTTCATATTTTATAAACAAATATTCAATGTACTCCAAGAATGAGCAAATCTATACTACTAGTCATAGGCCTTTTGTTCTAGCATTATATGTTTTCTTTGCACATAATGCCAAGTTTTTGAAATTCTAAAAGTTTGCTAATTTGATAAAAAAGAAGGGCCAAAAATTGTTCGAAAATGTCAAAACCCATTGGATTTCAATGCTTTCTTTAGCAAAACACATGTATGTAGAATACCCCCCTTTAATTGTGAAAATGCATCTTGAAAGTTCCAAGAATAAGGTTGTTTTGAAGAACTTGAATACTTTATGTGACATCAAGTTCATTCTTGAGCTCCCATGTATCCTTCCCATGCTTGAGTCTCTATCCATGCATTGATCAAAATTGCATAAAACTAGGATGTATTTGTGTGTCATTTTGTGGAATTTGTCAACTGGCCCAACAAGACTTATATTGGTTATACTATGATCCTTTTGCCAAATATGAGGAGCTAATTTTTTATGATTTCAATTTAATTGAGGTCTTAATCAATGATAGCCTTCCATTAAGTTAATTTTTTAATCTAAATGGCAAAAAACTTGTTATCTATCTCTCTTCACAAAAAGAAATCTTGGGTTCTCCCACTACCACCCATTGCAACTACTTGTCCAATTTTACCACGATTTGACTTATTATCATCATGCACAAATAACAAGTGAAATTTTTTACTAATTATTTGTGCATAATTTCCATAGTGAAAATAATGACCGCCTTGATCACTAGTATTAGATTTTTTTCCTCCATGTTGAATTTTATAATAATGGAAAAAAATTTGACATGGAAAATATCTCAACCCTAGACTCCTTACAAGAGTGGTAATATTGTTTAGTCATGCTTTTAACAACTTTTCAATTATTAACATCTAGCATAATTGAATCAAGGTTTGATAACAAGTGGAGAATGTTACTCATGCACTTTGCACTTACACAAGAATTCATCTTATTTTATTTTTTAATAATTTCAAATCATTGATGTGAAAATTAAAGTAGCATTTCACTTTATTTACACATTGCACTATAATGGTTAGTGATTTTTTGACATCTCTTCAACTATCAACATGGTACATGAGTTGAATTGTACACTTGTATCATTTTGATACCATTGCTCATTGATTGCATTTTACATTTATCATAATTTAATAAAACACATGCAATAACTTATAAAGACCTATGGGTTTAAATTGGAAGTTGGAAGGTGTATTTAATGAGGCACATTGAGTGAGTGATTTTAGTTGAGTTATAGTGCCAATTTTGGTTGGACATTGAGTTTCTGTTCTTGAGGTACAAAAGGTTTTAAAGGTGGTAGTGGCTTTAAGCTAATTCACAAAAAATTGTAATTGTTCATGGTCTTTAATGTGAATCCATTTGGTTTTGATTGTTTCTTTATCTTTCAATATAGTTCTGATAGAGTCCAAATGTTTTATGTAGGTTTATTTCAACGTGATTTCCTTAATGTATCTCAAATGTGATACGATCCATGATTTGATGGAAGCTTTGTGTGCAAGTTTCATTAGATTCAAAAGCTTTTATAGGCTAGAGAAAGAAACTTTTAGCATGAGTTCTTTTCATATCCTTTTCCCATGGTGGGATCATAGGACAAATAAGGCCCTTACTTTTGTCAAAGAAGTTTAGTGGAGTTGTCTATTTCATTCATTTACAGAACAAAACTTTCTTGCATTTTAATTTGTGATGTGTGTGCACCATTGTGGAAATGGTTCAATTTTAAGGCAAGGACCTTGCTAGTCCAAATTTAAGTCAATGAAGTTGTAGGGAAAGTAAGTAATAAATGGAAATTTTAGTATATTATATAATTTTTGGATTTGTTTTTTGCAACAATAGCTTTGAACTTATTTTCTAATGGGGTTTTGGGTGTAGGTAAGGTTTGGGCTACAATGGGTTACATTGCTTTGGGGGTTGGAGTTCAAATCCCTTCAAATTGGTTATGATTTCATTTGGTTTTTATGAAGCTCGACAATATTTTTGATTCCAATCTTCATTTTTTCCTACTTGGTTGGTCAAGTTGTAATGCCATGACAAAAAATTTCCATCTTTCCAATTTTTCTTCTTTGATTCAATGGCATAATCTATTGGAATGTGATGACCAATTTGCTATGCATGTGATTCATTTTAATTTTGCACAAACCTCCAACCAACTTTAAATCCATGTTTTGTTTGAAGGTAAATTTGTGTGTGTTCATGTTTCAAATTTTGCTTTCATAGAATGTCTAGTTTAAAAATTTTTGAGTGTGATACAATAAAATGAAATGACAACAACAATAATGGCAACTATTTCATTTGTAAGGGATTATAACCTTTTGTGGGTGGAGGAGTATAAGCCACATTGAGTGAGTGACATTGTGTGGCAACCACGTCTATGTGGTGGCAAGACCAAGGTCATAATTAACACAGATCAACAAAATGCTTAATCTCATGTTTTTTGTATGTTGTTTCTTACCAATTTTGTTCACAAAATTACTTCAATTTAAAAAAAAAAAGATGATTGCTTAATTAAATGATTGGAACTTGCTTCTAAAGACTTTTCGTTTTGTTATAGGAAAGAGATTTGTAGTTTTTTTATTCTAGGAAAATGATTATGTAAATGGTATTTAATGTGGAGTTTGTTTTTGGCCAACTAGAAAAAGGGACCACCTAACATTGACAAGACCATGGTCATATTAATTTTAACACATGAGCTATTAAGCCCTAGTTTCAAACAAGCAATACTTGAGCTTAATGTTTCTGATGAAAGGTTTTTGAAATCCAATTTACCCTAGTAGTTGGTTTCTTTTGAAATATTTTAATGTTGATGTAGCTTTTGATGTTATGTGTATGCTAAGGAGCTAAGACAAAGGTGGGCAAATGGGGGAGGATTTCCATTTTTTCATGTAGAGGTTTACATGTGGTGTGCAACAAAATCAAGATGTTTGCATAGAAGAAAGTCACATTGTCACCAAAATGCCACAAAATTATCTTTTTAGATGAGATTCACAAATGTGACATCTAAAAAAAAATGAATTTCGAAGGTGGCATGTGTTCATTTTGGTTTTATCAATATTGAAAGCTTGGTTTCATTGACCTCAACATGTGAATTTGCAACATGACAATAGGAGCACACCAAGCTCTACAAAAGACTATGGAGATTTATTCCAACACTACATGTTTACATTGGCTTGCAATATGTTATCCAAGATCATTGAACCCATTTAGAGTCAATGTGTAGTTGTGCATTTCAAATGTCATAGAACATGAGATCTTGGGTTGCTTCTTTTAGGTTGTAGAAGCATAGAAGGTAAGCTTTGGAAATTTAAGCTCAAATTTCATTTGTTTGCATTGTTGAATCTTTCTTCTTGAATTGTTTGTTTTTTGTGTAGCTTGGGTTGGGTCCCAATATTTTAACGTTTGGTGAAGAAGATATCGTATGTTTTAAAAGGGTTGAAAGGAGTGGTGTTCACAACAAATTGAGATATGAAGCAAGTTTTAAACAATTTACAAGCCAATTACAATGATTTCTAGTTTGTTAATTAGGACAATGTTTTCAAGGTTGAAATTTATTTTGTACCATATTGTTGAATTGAGTTCATATTCATCATTCTCACATAAGCTTAAACTATTGTTATTGAACATCATAAAAATGCAAATCCCTAACACTATTAGAAATAACATGATACATTTGTAATTATTCTAATTTTCTTGGTACTATGTGATCAACCACATCTACTATTGGTTTTACACATCATTAAACACCCATTTAATGAAGGGAAAAAACATGGTTAGGTGGCTCAAAAGTGGTGTTTAAGAGTCCATAATCTAACAATAGTGATTTTTTGGGTAGTTTTAACAATTATCAAACCACAAATCCTATAATTATCCCATATGCTTTTAATCATAAATGTTAATAAGCCAACCTACGAATATCTTTAAACATGTGATTGATAAAAAAATCCATGCAAAAGATTTAAAATTTTAATGTGAAATGGGCTCTCAAGGATAAAAATTTCCAACAAGCACATCATTTAAAAAAATTAAACATTAAAAATATATATATTAAGAAAGTTTCAATGCATTTCACTAATAAATTTTTATTGATGATGCTTTATTTATTTATTGACACTACTTTGACATATTTTCTAAGTCCACATTTTTCAATTTTTTTGTGTGACAAACATGGTGTTGTCATTTCAAAAGTCCATTACAAGTCCATAATCTTCTTAAAATTCATCCAATTTTTTTATGATGATTCCCATTAAAGTCTATGACAATATGAATAATTAAACCATTGGCAAGTCAATTTTGAATATGGTTTTAAATTTTATGTTTGTATGTAATCCAAAAACATTACAAGTGTGACAATCCAAATTGTTCACCTATTCATGCTTTCACCTTCAAAACCTTGATGATGCATATGCGGGCCTTAACCAACTATATGATTTAGGCCATGTAGCATCCAACATTATCGCCATTCTCTTCAAAGTGGTCAAGATTCAAAAATAATGACACGTTCGAATCCCTAAAGGTAAAGTACATTTGGCTAAGTTGATTTTGCAATTGCCCCCTTTGTTCTCCAATTCACAAATGAACATATGCATTTGCAATGTAGCATAGTTCCAAGTTCCAACTTTTGATAGCTTTTTGGCACCCTACAACTTGAAATTTGGAGATATCTAAAATTATAGGTATTGCATGGGCCTATAATTAAAATCTCCTTAAAATTATAGGCCCATGTATGGAGATTTTGCTTTGTGGTGCACATCCTCCATCTCCTTAAAACCTAACAAAAAAAACCAAAAAAACCACCAACCTTAGATAAACAAAAAAATAGGTCAAAAAAAAGACAAACATGAACAAAAAATAAAAACAAAAGATCAAGAAGACATATCTAGGTGCAAACCTAGTAAAAGTACTCATTGGCACCTCTCCAAGTAATTCTTCAACAGTTTTGACAAGTTCATGTGCCAACATGGGATTGATCAAAAAGTTTTGAGACAGTGCATAATAATGATCTTCAGACAATTTTTTAACACTATTTTATTATGCTGAAAAATTAGTTATAAGCTTTAAAAAATGCTAAAAATGATTATATATATATATATATATATATAGGATCATTTTCAAACTTATCTAAATGCTAGATTGATATATTTGAAACAGTTTTGTATAAATACAACACAAATCTTCAACATTAACTTAGTTTATTAAACTTAGAAATGTGTATTAAAAATAAAAACTACTTACATTCAAGGTGGTCCATATTAACATTGTTATATAGTCCAACATGATAGTTTGAAACATAAATGGAGAAACAAAATTCTAAACCTTTCTAAATTTCATTATGAAAACATCCGTGCCTCCATTGAGTTTATGGTTAAGGGTTGGGGACTAGCACAATTAAAATTTCTTCATTGTTCCAAAACACAAAAGGTGGTTAGTTTGGGTTTATTTTAAGGTAGCTTGAAGCCTAGGCCCAAGCAAATGGCCTTCGATGAAAAACTTGTTGGAATCCTACATGGACTATTATGGATAATGTTGTTTGGGCCTTTAATAGGGTATTTGTTAAGGTCCACCTTTTAAAGGTGCTTTTGATGAAAACAACAATAGCCCATCATGGGTCCCAAAACTTCTTAGCCCCTAATCTAGGATATTTTATTAATGTTTATATATATTTTTGAAAAGTAAAATTGGAGGGAATTTTAGGTGCCCCCCCGCCCAAAATTGTGCCCCATAAATTTCCTAAACATAATAATAAAAAGGGATCATCTCTTAGATTATTTCCCTTTAAATCCTAAACATAGTAATAAGAAGGATCAGCTTTTTTCTCTAATCATTTTTTTGAAACTTTTGAAGGTGTTAAAGTTTTTTGCACTAGAATTGTTTGTTGACAATTCATTTTGTTGTTAGTTTTTTTTCACAAATTTTTGTTCCAATGATGGAAGGTTATCCACATTATGGAGATTACGCACAATCACAAGGGTGGAATCAAAATGCCCAAGAAATGTGGGTTGCCCTATCCATGGTTCAATTTCAAATTGTCCAATTTGAGAATGTCCAATTATAATACATTTTAGCCAATAGGAAAGAATTCACAACCTTTACATATGAAGATCCCTTCTAGTGACAAGAATGTAAAATTTCTTGGAAAGAAGTGCTCAATTTTGTTTTTAGAATGTTTATATTTTGTGGACAAAATAAGGGAGATTGTGGGGATCAAAGAAGACAAGATGGGCCATGATAAAATAATGTGTTTGTTCTTTGGTTCAAATTGGGTTTACACTAGGAACAAATGCCCTTAAACCATTTCCCATGGGTTTTCATACGGTTTCATCCAAAAAGTGGGGTACCATGAGGTTTAATAGGCCATGGCTGAAGGGTTTTAATGTAAACCACACCTAAATTGAATACAAAATTCTAAGAGCTTTAGTATAATAAAAGTAAGTAACAAGTAATTTTAAAAATTGATTAGGGAATATTGTGTTTCTCCCTACTTTTATATGAGAATTTTGATACTTTTAAATTATAATATAAAAAACTAAAAGTCTATAAGTACATTTTATTATGCCATTAATTTGAAAGTATAAAAAATCCAATATTTGATGTTGTTACAACCTATTTTGAAAGTTGTGAACTTTGCTTGAATTTTGATGAATTTACTTAAACCTACTTTAAACACATGCTTTTAAAATATAGTTGTAACAAAGTAAAAAAACACGTTCATATCAAACATTGAACTAAATACTATTTTTATGTTCTACATATCAAGGCTTACTCGATAGCTACTTTCCATTTATGTTGCAAGGTAATTTGTTGGGTCCATTTTACCATCTTTTCACTTCAAAGTAAAAAGAGAATGCAAACAATAAGATGCAAAACCACATAACAAAGAAAAACCTCATAAAGATGTGTGGTGAATGGATATAATGTGATAAAAAAATGAAGAACATGATGGAGAAGAGGTACAAAGGCACTAAACACAAGGCAATGGAGGTGGGGGACATCATGATAGAGAGGAATTTAGGGCGACTGTAAGGTGATGAATAAAACTTACAAAGCACAAGGTGATGGAAACAAGTTGGAGAATCCAATGTGATGGAAATAATTTGCAAACCACAAGGCAATGTAGATGAGTTGTAGAACACAAGGTAATGGAGGTAGAAAATGTGATGAAAATACAAGAACACTTGAAAAGGAAAACCTAAAGAAATGGAAAGCCCTTAAGCTCTAAACCTTATAACCAAAACTAGAATAAAGATTTTGAGAAAATTTTGGTTTGATTTAGGTTCTAAATCTAATTTACCACTTAGTCTATTTATTAAAAAATAAAATAAAAATAGGAATGTTAGTTTTAACTCCTCCTATCCAACCTAGAATTAGTGTTAGGTTCCCATGTCAATTCCCCTACCCATTTATTTTCACATTTTAGTTAAATTTAGAGGTTTCTTGATTTTGGTTAGGTTTCAATTAAGATTTTTGCAACCATAACTAAAATTGGCGGTTCTAAATTGCCAAAATAGATAATTGCCCAACATTGGTAAGGAGATTTGGTAAGGACATGGTTCACTATAACTTTATTTAAAGATCAATCATGAAATAATAAAAGATTTGCAATCAAGGGTTACACAAGTTTGCCTTTGGTTTGACCTTATTCATTTGTAGTCATTGGATATGAAAATGATGTGATTTTTGGGTTTTTTAATTGTTAATTTTTTATGTTTGTTTCTAGTAGGTAACCAAAAACATAAAATTATAATTACTTTTTTGATTTCCATACCTCTTATTTATAGCCAAATTTTGGTACAACTTTTTATTAATGATGGCCACTTTGGTTACATCACAAAGTTGACAAAACGGACATTGAATGATGGGATTGTCCATGCAATGATCTAAATGCTATGGTTGTGGATTTTAAAAAATTTCAAAGTTTTTGATATGAAAAACTTGGTTAGTGTTTTCCAAAAAATTAGAAAAATCAATTGAATGTACACTAGAGACAAAAAATCTGAGAATTTCTCAATTTTTTTGTTGAAAAAACAACAATTTTTTCCCACAAGAAAACAATGGACTTTAAAATTATGAAGTATGGCTCAAATTATTCCTTTAGGGAGATTGCACACTTATGTGTTATTTTTGTGTTTTAGTTAATATGAGTTTGTTTAGTTTGACTTGAGGAACAAGTGGTTGTCGATTCACCATTTGTGTAGATGAAGGTGAACTTCTTCAAATGACATAGCTTTGGCAAAATGAGCAATGGTGTTAGAATTGAATATCCTCCTAATTGAGCATTATGAATAAAAGTTCTTTGTGATTTTTAAGAGTGTCATTATTACATTTGTGCATGATGCATAGTGGGGATTGATGTCAACCTTTTATACATGTGTAGCACTTGTGTCATGTGTACACTAAATAATACATGATATCATTAAATTGATATCTTATGTATTGATGAGTGTTGGGTATGTATGTCCATTGCAACATACTAGTTGCATTGAGCTTGTTTTTTTTCTCAATTTATGCATTGGATATCAATGTTCAAATGTTCTTGAAATGGACATATTAGTCAGGTCTAAATAACAACCTACATGTTTTGAGGGGAATCTTGTGTATGAGATGAGATTAGCATCTCGGTAAGGAACATTCACATTGACTCAGCTTCTATTCAAAATGTGAAAAACATTGTTCCAGAAAAAGAATGACAATCATGTCCAGTTGACTTAGGCTCAGAAAAACCATCACACTTCCCTAAATGTCTTGAAGTGCAATTCAAATGTGCACTATTTATTCCATTGGCAGCTTGCCCTTTTTCTGTTGCTGCAATCCTGATAAAAAAATTCAGACCTAACTTGCGAAGCTTTACTAAAGACAAATGCATATTTAGAGATACACTTTTTCTTCACACACAATAAAAAGGCAGCTTTGGGTACGGTTAAGTGCACTGGTAGCAAACAAATAGCAAGGGTATTTCTTGAGTTTTCCAGAGAATGATATCAATTTATTTCTGTTTTACATATCAAGGTACATACCCATTGAAACCCTATATAACAAATCAACACTACTATCAACAATGGACATATATGTTGGGTGTGAGTACACAGTCTTTTTTTTAATATTTTGGGCAAAAATTAACAAATGGCAAAGATGCCTCTAATTTCTAGCGAAAATTCCCCATTTTCTCAAAAAGAATTCGCCAAACTTCTCACTACTTTGTTGAGCATGTGTCACAACCAGTTTGTCTATTGCCTAAAATTTTAATGATCCCGTACAAAAGTGTCGCCAGTTAAAGTGAAATCTGTGTGTTGATACTCGCCAGTGTTGCTTTGATACAAAAATGAAAAACAATTGAACTGGTGTTGATACATTGGAGATCATCACAGGCTAGTTTGCGTATGTCATTTGTGAGAGTTGGTGACTAATCTTGACCAAATGCTTGAGGTTCATGTTGATGGTATGGATTGATTGAGTACGGTGTTTTTGATTTCATGACTAGCCTATTGAGGGCAGCTTGGAGAATCTGACTTTTCTCTAGCTGGAGTTCAGTATGAGGCACTGGTACTAGGTACAACTGTTTGAAAAAGGAGCTTTAGGAGCCGAAGGCTTGCCTATCTTTCACAGCTCCACTTATATTGGGAAGCTTTTGGAAGGGAATCTTGTTGGTAAGGGTTAGCTTTTGCTGCATGGGATTTTGATAGCCCAACTACAAGAACCTTATGATGAGTTTTAGAAGTTCTTGGGAAGCTTATTTTCCTGTTTTTGATTCCAACTGGACAATTTACAGTTAGAGTATCCAAATACGTTTGGGGCTATTCTTTTCTGAGAAATGAAGTTTTTTGTGATCTAGATCTCTATGGATGTAAAGTGCACAATGTACCATAGGGTTGGATTGAGGCTTCATTCATGCAAGTGAGAAAAAGAGATTATTTTTCGCCCATCTCCTTGCTCAACTTGCTTTGTGCTACTGGTGATGGGTTTAAGTCCTATGTTTAGTGTTTTCTCCTCTTAGGGATTGCCAGTACATTCTGCACTTTCGGATGTGGTCTTTTGTTTGGACTTTGGTCCTTTTTTTTTCTTCTCTTGTTCCCTTGCCGGGTGTTTTTCCTTCATTTATTTATTTATTTATTTAGGATTATAGTGAAGGGGGAGGCAATGAAAATTATGAACTCATTAAGCATTTACTTGCAAAAAGCCCCCTTTTATGGGAAAATTCTGGTTCTTATTGTTGAGTCCCTTTAATTTGCAAATAACTTAAAAAAATATACTAAATAAAATAACTGGTGGTTATATTGCCATCCTTCACCTCGCTCTCCCAACCGTATCAACAAAAGATGTCACCATGGCCCACCACAAAGAAATTCCCATCCAGTTGCAACAGGCAACCATAAATATTAACCTGCTCAATTTTCTTTTTCAAAACATTTCCTAAAACAATTAGGTATTATTGGGGAGGAGGTGAACTATTTAACATATCCAGTTTTGCACTATTTTACAGATATACTTCATCCAAAGCATGTTGTACACCACTCTTTGCTACTAAAGTGGAAGAGAGAGAGAGATGATATGTTTACACAGTTTATGAAGTTTATGCTATGAAAGAACTTTATCCTAACCCCTAAACCCACCAACACCAACAACAAATCATAAGCAGCGGTGATGCAGGTGACTAGCACACACCACCTACAATAAGGAATCATAAGGACAGAGGTCAGATGAAAGTAAAGGTATGAACGGATGATGAGTCTGTAACAAGCCTGCTAAAACTATTATTGCTTGAACAGAGCAAGTTAACACTAGAACAGGACAACAGAAAGAAACAAAGGATACAGAACATGTGGTGCTCTATAGGTCCTACTGTACTTAATTGCAGCTAGCTATTTGGTGATCATGCCCAGCCCCTTTTTTTTATTGCTGGCAATATATAGCCAAAAAAAAGGAATAAAAAAATTGAAGTGCTAAAATCAAGTGCTTTTAGAGAATTTCAATAGAAAAAATTAAACCAAATTAGAAAAAAAAGAAAATTTGGCCAGATCTTTATACGTGGTTCAATTAGGTAGCCAAAAATATAAAAGGATATTTAATTTCTATATTTTCATATTTAGCTAATAGTCAAATCTTCCATAGGATGATAGCCATTTTGGCTACATCACAAAATTGACAGAGAAAACATTGAGATTCAATATGATGAGCAGGAACTAACTTAAATTAGTTTAGAGTTTGTAAACAACCCATAATGAAGAGATGAGATAGAAATTAAGATGTTATAAAATTATTGTGTCTGGACAGAGTTAGTAAGTTAGTAAGTTAGTAGTCATATTTACTAACTATTGTTAAGCTAGGAGCCTGAGCTAATTGGAACAGCAGCAGGGGGTCAGATTCTGCTCATTAATATGTGATCCTTACCAGAGTCCCACTTCATTGCACTAGACTTTAGAGAAGGTTTTGTGTGTACTATCTATCTTCACAAATTCTTCAGTTTTGCAGGGCTCCTCGCTGTAAGCTGCTCTCCTAGAACATGCAACCACCCAGCAAGCAAGCAAGCTGCAGCTGATGTTGCTCATGTGAAGTTGTTCCTCCTGCAGTTCAAGGTTCTGGGTTGGTGATCATGGGTGATGGTGCTTTTTTGGAGGGGGGGTTTTCTTGAGTACAAGAGTTTAGAAATTGTTGAGATTGAGATTTGAGGAAGCTGTTGTTCAGGGAAGAATTAGAGTTCATAGACAGACACTGCGTGCCGACGAGGGTCAGGGTTTGAGCTGTTTTAAACCAGTACTAGTTTTAGATACTTAGATGCCAAGCTCATGTGGTTGTTCACAGCGGAGATACTTGTGTTTTTTGTGCAAAAAGAGATTGTGCTTGTGAGGAAATTACTATAGAAATATATCAGATATGATCTTTGTTGTTGCGTTGACTTAGATAACAGGTTGGGTGATTGAAGAAAGGAGGAGGGAGGTGGGGGACGAGGAGGAGAAGCGCCTCTTGTGCAGAGACTAGGTGGATAAGTAATTAGCAAGTAGGCCGGCCGGCGCGCGCGAGATCTTCAGAAGCATTCGGCAAGATGCCAGATCATTTCGTTTCTCCATCCAACCGCCGGAGCAAGCAGCTCCGTGATCAGACTTCCACTTGTCCCAGGTGCGCCGCGGACATCAGCTCATCTGAGCACTCCTTTTGCTCCAATTGTTACGGCCCTATTCTTCCCGACGTTCAAGGGGGCGCTATACTTATATCTAGTCATGATCCTACCACGTCCTCGACCAAGTCTAGTGTCGACAAAGCTGCCGGTGGGGGTGGAAGCGCAGTACTCTCATGTGATCATCTCGCCGTGGCATCGACCAAGCCTGAGGCTGTTGAGTATCGTCATGGAACTTCAGGTCATGAAGGTGCGGCCTATAGCATCTTCGATACCACCATCTCGAAACCTGCTGCTGCTGCCATCGTCGAAGGTTTGGAGACCGCTACCCGCACACGGGCGGACACAAGGTGCACCGCCGAACAGGTTGCCCCTACGCAGCAGCCAATTTCCTTGACAGATCTCTTTCGCGTCGTGAGTAGCTGCGCATCTGCGCCAGAGCTAGTGACCCGCCGCGCTGATGAAGCTGCTGCCTGCACGGATATCGAGCTAGAAAGCCGCCCTGCGGCTGCATTCCACAAAGTTCCGAGATGTCGAAGATCATCTTCAACGTCTTCTACACCTGCAGGGCGAAAGAGACCCGAGAGGTACTGCATCATCATTCAATATTTTCCTTCAAGTCTTGTGTTTTGATCTTCGTCTCGGATGATGATCATGCATGCATGGCAGAGTGCTAAGTTTTCTTTCAAACCCTTGCTTGCACGCGGCTTGCAGGAGTTGCCGGATGAAACGGTCCTCGTCAGTAAAGCTCCGAGAGAAAAAAGTTCGTGCAGGACCAGCTGCGCCGGTGCCAGAAGTTGCTGCAGCTCTAAGATCTTCTTCTGGGAATAAGGAGACCCGCACTCGGCGGACAAAATCGTCGAAGTCAGAGGCGGAACATAAGTTCTACGGAGTGCGAACTCGGAGAGGAGTGAGGGGGTTTTTGGTAGAGATTCGACCTCAGAAGTGGAAGAATACCATCTGGTTGGGAACTTACGACACACCTATGGAAGCTGCAGCAGCTTACGACGCAGGTGTTTTCTACACTGACAAGCCCAAGAAGAAGTACAACTTGATCCAATACTTAAAGTTTCCGTTCCCTCCTCTTCCCCCTCATCTGGATGTCCGCAGCTCCTCACCAGCAGTAAAGAACGAAGTCAAGGTTTTTGTCAAAAAGCAGGCGATCTTGGCTTCAAGGATGGTGAAAGAGCATGCAAACAGATCATCAGCTGCTGCAGCTGCTGTTGGTTACGGATCGTCACTAGATCGTGTGCAGGCAGGTATGGATGCACGCTCGGCCTCGCGGCCGCAAACGGTACTGCAGCAGGCCGGATCATTAGCTGAAACTTCTGATCTACAGCTGCTCCAGGCGCCGATCATGAATGCCAGACTAGTGGATACTGTTCCTGAATCCACAGGTTTTTCATCTGCTCCTGCAACACTAGGGTGGCATGGATCTTGTAACCGCGATCCTGACTTCGAGATGGATCAACTTGCTGGGAGTTTTTTCTGTGGACCAACACTACAACAATATCGATGCGGTTTACCCATGGATCAGCTGGAACCTGCTGCTGCAATTTGGAGCCAGGCGGACGAGCCCTCATGGCAGCGTCTAGGAGGCGGGTGTGACGATCTAATTCCAGTTATCAAGAACATCTCTCCATGCAGTCTACTTCAACAATATGATCATCATTTGGTGCAGCAGGATGAGTTTGCAGCTCATGAGTTCAAATGTCAACCTACTTCCGCAATTGCTGCAGCTACCACTTCTTCAAACTTAGGAATGCTGCAGGCGGCTGCTGCCGGGTCGACGACCGCCACCTGCAGCATGACTAGTGCAACATCAATGATCTGTAATAATTATAATTCTCATGGGATTCGCATGGCCTCTGGCACCTCCACCATGTTCAACTTGGTGCAGCAGGACAGTAATACTATGGACTTCTCCTGCATTGCAGTCCAGAATTATCTACACCAACAACAAGCTGCTGAAATGGAATTCGATAACTCTAACATGGATTTCTTAATGACAAGCTGGTGATGATCACATCAACTTAGCTGGTTTTTGCAGAATTGACGCAATGTCATATAAGTAGAAGATGCATACACAGGAAAGAGAACCTGTATAAATAGAAGAATAATCTAGCTGATCTATATCTGATCTATTCCTGATCTACAGCATATATATGGTGAAACACAGTGCCACGCCATGATCGTGATTCAGGATATCATAGGAGCGAACTGCCTGAAAGATAGCACTGATAAGTCTGACAGTTCCTACGTAACACTTAATTTAATATCTGAAGATAACTCTTTTTCTAATGTTAGGAGTGTTTTCTGTCAACACCCTCTCTCACTCCTAACATACTCGAAGGCTTTAGCCTATGACGTTTTGTGACTGAGAATATTTCCTATTCCCTAGATAGGTTATCTATCGATATTACACCAATAGCTGATCTAAGAGTTTCAAATCTAGTTCTACCTAGAGGTTTGGTGAATATGTCAGCTAGTTGTTGAGATGTAAGAATGTATTCAACATTAATGGTTCTATCTTCTACTTTCTCTCTAATAAAGTCGTGCTGAATTTCTATGTGCTTTGACTTTGAATGAAAGATTGATTATTCGCTAGCTTTATACTACTCTGATTATCACATAATAATGTGATAGTCTGTTCTTGTTTCAACAAACCAAGTTCTAACATCAAAAAACGAAGTCACATAGTCTCTTTTGATCCTTCAGAGAGTGCCTTGTATTCAGCTTCAATCAATGAGGCTGCAACAAAAGATTGTCTTTTTGCACTCCAAGATATTGGTGATGATCCTAGGTGAAAGAGAAAAATCCTGACATTGACCTTCGGTGATCGTCATCTCCTGCCCAGTCAGAGTCTACATACCCTTTGAATGTGCAATCTCCTGCCCTTTGGAGACATAAGCCATAATTGATTGTCCCCTTGACATACTAAAGGATTTGGTCTACAGCAGCCATATGGGCTTCTTGTGGTGAACTCGAGAATCTACTAGTGATACTAACTGCTGCAGAAACATCTGGCCTAGTGTGGGTTAAGCAAATAAGCTTTCCAACTTTCCTTCTATACAAAGTTTCATCCATGAACAGGCTTCTCATGTCTGCTACTCTAGTGTGAAGTTCTGGTGCATGGGAACATTGCATAGCTTGCATTGTTCCATGCCAAACTCAACAAGCATATCTCAAATGTACCCTCTTTGAGTCAAGAATATGCAACTAAGTAGGTATACAAATTCTATTCCTAAGTAGAAAAAAACTTTGCCTAAGTCCATCATCTCAAATGTTGCCAATAGTTGTTCCTTCAACAATTGGATCTTTTCATCCAGATTTTCTGTAAGAAGGAGATCATCCACATATAACAACAAAATTAGAATGTTTCCATTCTTAATCTTGTAGTACATGTTATGGTCATGATCACTTCTCATAAGACCTTGGTCCTTAAAAAATTTATTGAAATTTTTAGGTACCACGCTCAAGGAGACTGTTACAAGGCTTTGTTCAATTTGCAAAATAAGCGTTCCTTCCTAGGTTCTATAAAACCTTCCGGTTGATGCATGAATATTTGGTCATGCAACTCTCCATGCAAAAACGCGATCTTGACATCCAAATGGTTGATGCTCCAATTGCTTTCAACTTCTCCACCTTCCCTTTAGTGTTGGGTCACAATCAAAGAAGCCAAAATTTAGGACTTTTGACATTGAATTTTTGTAGATCCAAGAAAGGAATGAATTGTAAAGTGGTCCTTAATTTTCACAATACAAACTTTTTTTACACTCAATTTTTTTGGAGTAATGGGGAAATATGAAGCATGTCTAAAAAAGTCATACTGTAAGAAATGTGTAGCTTTTTTTAAATGGAAATTTAGAACCTATTGAAGTTCAAAAGTCCTTTGCCATGTGTAAATGTAGTGCAATAACATGTTGTTTGTAGCAAAATTTCCTATTTTGTTGTAAGAAAGTGAATCATGAAGTCATCAATGTGTTTTGATGTGATTTGACATGTTATTAGATCCAACTCAAAAATATGTGCATTTAAATTTTTTTAAAATTCATCCAAAACAATTAGTGCAAAATTGGTGAGGTAATTTGGGCAATGCCCAGCTAGTTTGGACCAATTTGCACCAAGTCCCACACAAAAATTCAATATATTCTTGATGCACCACTAAATCAATGCAACTAGGTCCAATTTGGAGCAACCAACAAGTAACTAAACATAGTTTCATTCTCCAAATGATGAATTTGTTATGAGGACTATCTTGTTTTTCCTTCATCCATCATCTTAAACCTTAAAATGGCATCATCACTATCAAGTGGCATTCGATGGTCCAAGAGGTTATTCAATTTGAAAACATGTTTGTTTCCTTCGCGCGATGATCATGGCACATGTGTTTGCAAAAAGCTGCTTGTTAGGTGTGATTGAGTGTGCATTGTGAATTGAAGCTCTCCTCATATCATTTGTTGCACATCATTGAACTTGGGCCTAACAAGAATAAACATGTGTAGTAGGGAGCATTTATTTCCATTGGTCAAGACATCAAGTTTCAAGATGGATGCTAGAGATGGATGATTGGTGATAGCAAGTGTCATGTGCATTTGAGTTTAGGAAAGTTGTCATTGAAGGAGGCTAAAACCCATGATAAACTTGTTCACTAAAGCTCTAAAACATACAAATGTTTCAACTTTTGGCGTTTGTTCTTGTATTTTCTTCTCAAATGTAACATGCCTAGAAATCTTGTTACCCCTACCATCGCCCCCCCAAGGCACATATAACATAATATTTTCTAGCAAGTAGGCCAAGATGGGAAATTTTTTTGGATCTATCCACCATCATGAAACTTTTGAAGTGCATGTGATTGTGAGACTACACCAGAATGAATGAGATGAAGGGTGCGGAATGCTTTAGATCTTTACATGATGTAGATTTATTTTAGGACAAACTTGGAGCTATGGGATTGATCAAGTTGGGTATGATTGTTGTAGCATTGCACACAAAGGTTTATTTGGGTGGCCATTTCAAATATTATTCTAGCATCTATCACAAAGGAGCTGCCATCGTAATAAAACATATAACCTTTTCAACAAAGAATAATATTTGGTCTTACTTTCAAACTCTTCGTTTATAAGAGTCTTTAAATTTGATGATTTTCTAAATAGAATTTCGCAAATTTGGCCCACAACTTTGTGACCCTTGTTTCATGTTTAGGTAATAGCCATTAACATAATCAATACAAGTGTAGGTTATAATAACATGATAGCAACTTTGGGAGTTAGAAACTTTATCTCCATTTCTAAACATGATATTGGATGATGGAGTTATTGCATTGAAAGGTTTGCTATAGTAACATGGTAGCAACTTTGGGAGTTGGAAACTTCATGTCCACTTTTGAACATGATATTAGATGATGGAGTTACTGCATTGAAAGATTTACATTTTAGTCCTCCTTTTTTAGATGATGTAGGTTACTATGTAAGAACTCATTATGCCCATGGTAAACATTTACTTGTGTATTCTAGTAGTAATCAATGGAGGCGGGTTTTGAAGTAATATTTTCAACTTCATCACAATTATATGTTTACCAACTCTTGCATTAGGTTTCAATTTCAATGTCAAAGTTATGGAGTTGGTGTTGCCAAGATAGTCCATGTAAGTTTAATAAATATTGATGCGCCCCCAAACTTTTTAGGAGACCCAAAGGTGGGTCTTAAAGTGAAATAGCAGAAAAAGAAGAGAGTTGGGGCACGTTCCCTAATTTGTAACACTTCAAGGGTAAGAGGGCGTGTTGGAATTCCAAGATGGGACTAGGATGAACTCACAAGCGAGAGTTCAAGATTAGATCAACCTGCATAACCAAGAAAAGAAGGTGGTTAATGCAAGTCGAATGGAAATGGTGCAATAGATTTAGTAGGGACAACTTCAAGCACAAGCTTTACATGACCCACAACCTTTGGGAGGAGGCACCAATCCCCTCCCTATAATATACTTTGTGTTTTTCCCCAGGGGCTACATCCAAATGTAACTTTTCCCCAGGACTCCCAAGTGGGAGTCCCAAAATTGGGACTCATGTTATTTCAAAACTTTGAACATTCATATCTTTTTCAAATCAAGTCTTTTTTGAAAGTACGAAAACATTATCTTATAGCCTTTGAAAATATCTTTCCAACTGTGTATAGCAAGCTCTAATCGGACCTTGTTTAGCCCTTGCTTTCAAGGGATTTGTGGTCAGGAGTCAAATAGCCCAATTTAACTCCCGCCCCTTCTTTTGATCATAACTCATGCAAATCAGGACTAAATGATCAATACGAGGGAAATTTAAGCATCTAAACTTCAAGACCTTTCTAATGGTATCATGAAAGCCCAATTTGGTGTTTGTTTGCCTTTCCAACCAAGCCTTTGAACATTCACAACTCATGCATGAGTACAATTCCCAAAGTGGGAGTGCACTTGGGAACCATTGGGTTTCATCCCTTGCATTCCCCCCCCCCATTTGTGAGAGTATGTTTCACACCTAAACACACCCTCAACCTCATGGGCCCTTGCACTACACACTTTGTTGCGGACCCAATGTTAGGGTTGCGACAAGTATGGTTCACTTTTTAACTTTTTGAAGTTATACAATGAAGAATAGTTTGAAAGTGGATTTACATAGCCAAATTGTTCACTGATGAGGTGAGGCACTATTGTATGCAAGTGGTTTTGGGTCTTTCTTTTGGCAAAGTGAACATTAACCTTTCAAATTTTAATGTTACTATGTGAAGTTCATCTTAATACAAAATATATTAATTATTGTCGCACCTATAATGATGGCATTTTGAACCTACTTGACTCATTAGGTAATGAATTGCCCCCCCTCCACTAGTAATTTTGAAAAAGAAATGGAAGGTCCATAATGAACTTGGCTTGGTGATTATTTAAGGGTTTTGACTTATAGTTTAATGGAACTTAAGGTTGGTTTCATTTGCAAATGGGTTGTTATGGTTTACAGTTGAGATGGGCTTCTGAGCTTTTTGGACATCACCAACAACTTGCTTCCTTGACCCAACACTATGAATCATTGTTATAAAAGCTTGATGTCATTCCATCAGCAGAAGTAGGGTCCTTTGTTAGTGCTAATAGTGTTTCCCATTAGTGATTCACTTCTCTCCAAGTACTCATGTGCTTCTTAGAAACATCACCAACACCCAACTTTGTTTTGCATGACTATAATTTATTAGGAGTTAATGTCATTGCATCACCACAAGTCAAGTCCATTGTTAAACACTTTGGTAATGCTTCCCAACAGTGAAACTTTCACCTTTTTTCTTGTGTTTTTAATGTTTTCCAACTCCACCGTTGGTCAACCTTGTGGGTTTTTTTTAAATGCATAGTTGTCAAGTCCAGTTTGTCCATTAATTTTGCTAGTGTTATTGATTATGCTTTAACTTGAAGGACTAATCTAGTCCTTCTATAATGATGCAATTGTGTTATGGGGCTTAAAACTTTAAATACATGAAGTATTTGGTCTAGGTTTGTACATGGATGTTTAAGTGTGAGAATGTGTGTTGTGGTAGACCTTACATCAATTGTCTTATGTTGCTCCTTGATTGAAATGCTTTTAGATACAAAAAACAAATTTTGTCAAATTTAGAATGGAGTTGGTTATTAGCAAATGTTGACATGAGATCAAAAGTTCTGAATTTCATTGTGATGCATGCTAAAATTGTAGATCACACTTTAATGGGCAAAAGAAAAAATAGTTCAAAAGGGCATGTTAGAAGAATGATGATGAAGACAAAACCTAACATTAAGGTTCCTATTGATGAATCACCATTTGTTGCCATTGAGGTTGTTAATCCCACCATAGACAAGGTTATTGCTAATGAATCACCATCTATTGCCATTGAGGTTGATAATCCCACCACAAATAGGGTTTGTGCTGATGAATCACCATTTATTGCCACTAAGGTTGTTAATCCCACCACAAACAGGGTTCTTGAAAATGAATCACCATCTACTACTGCTAAGGTTGTTAATCCCACCACAAATAAGGTTCTTACTAATGAATCACCATATGTTGCCATTAAGGTTGTTAATCCCACCATAAACAAGGTTCTTGTTGATGAATCACTATCAATTACCACCAAGGTTGTTAATCTCACCATAGATAGTGAAAGCAATGGGGGAGGACAAACAAATTTGCAAGGAAGACCCACCATGCCAAGGGTTGAAAGTACAAGACCACTAGTACATGATCACATAGCTCAAAGAAAGGAGTTAAGGAAGGAAAAAAATAGAAAACAAAAACAAGCCTCACGTGCAAGACTAGCTACAACAAATGACAAGACTAAAGGACTCTTGTTGTCAACATCAACATCTAGTGGGTCAAGTGAGTGTAATCGCACATTTTTTGCACAAGTGGCAAGACAATCAATTGCAATTCTGGCTAGGAATTATGCTTTACAACTAGTGCAAGATTTGCATGGTTATGAGTTGGAGATCTAACAACAAGTTGTTGGAAAACTTTTTAGACATGAGTTATTGAAACTATTGTTACCCAATTTGGGGAGACCAAACAAAGCCACCTTATAGTGGAGAATATCAAAACTGGAGTTTCCACACACCTTGCAAATGGGCGTACAACCAAACACTCTACTACAAGGGGGCTCATAGGCACGTTAACCTTTACTAGGTTTGTAAGTGGTAGAATGGTTGCAAAACACCTAGGGCTTGATAGATGTTATATCTATCAAAGTCTACAACGTCGTAATCTCATTAATGATGGTGCCATAGATTTTTGTTTGGGACAAAAAGGTGTGAACAGTGTACTGCACTTTTAATAGAATTAAAAACACTTGTAGAATGGTGGACCATGGAAACAACCATATCTCTTAATTGGATAAGGTCTGCAAAAAAAGAATTGGTGTTAAGCAACTTATAGAACACCCCACCCATCTGCAAGTGTCACAAGTAAGTGATAAAAAAACATTATCATGACTAATCAGATTGTAGTAACATAGTTGCATTTACTCCATGTGTTACTTCACAACTTCACTATTACATTGAATGCAAACACTAATTTGGAGTTAGGTGAATATGTTGAAACATTAATGAATTAATCTACTAAATTTGATGTGCATTGTAGCTAGATTTTTTCATTGCATTCAAAGAAAAGCATCTCAATGCCAAGATTGAACTCATTGCCTTCACTTTGTTGAAGCCTTGGTTTGTTAGGTGCATGAAAGAATGGACAATTTGTTGATGTCGCTACCATATTAAGCTTGTGGAGCTATGCATTGGCTTGGACAATATGCATTCCAAAATTGGGGGTCTTCATGCCAATTGTGATTGTAGATGTCTAGATATTGTGGCTTGCCATGTGCTAATCAAAATGTGGGAAAATTTCGTGCCAATTAGGCCTCATTTTCTAGGCTTACTGATTTGTGGATTGCCATTGTTTGTCCCAAAGCAAATGGGTAGGAATGGCATAAGAGATCATGTTTAATTGTTGACCACACTTTATGTGGTATTAAGACTTTGAAGGCGTGCCCTACTGAAAAGTTCAAAACACAAAGATGGTGTAGTGGCAAAAATATGGAAAGGTAGTAGTTGGGCAAAAGGACAATGGTGAGAATTGAAAAGTCACATAGTTGCAATATATGGATATTTCAACCATTGAATTGTTGGAGTACTTGCGTCCAAGATTGAAAGATTTTGTGGCCCGCAACTTTATTGCAAAGTGGCAGGATAAGGTACTAAATTCACTTTCATAAAGAGTTGGATCATTTCCAGGTTTTGATTGTTGTTTTATTTTTACATTCATAAGAATCATAGGTGACCTCCATGGTCTTTCATAACATTTATTTTCTACTAGCTAAATCAATGAATCATCCAACAACAACAAAATATAAACTTTGAACAATATCCACATGGGTATAACTAGAATCATTGACATTTGGGTTCCACATGGCTATTATTTACATATGTGGAAAGAAAACCACTACAAAAATGATTGAGTCATTTTTGGGGTTTATGTGGACATAAATTACAAGTTGTTGGGTGCCATGTCATATTACCAATAAATCCACATCGCATGCATATGACTTAAATGTGACCAAAAAATAACTATATTAGATTATACATGTACATAATGGACACTTCAACTTTGCCACATCACCACAAGTTGTTGTTTAATTGTTTTAACAACTTTACATTTTCAATTGGACTACATTAAAAAATGAACACATGTGAACATATGCTCACAACAAGCTAAACATCCATTCAAAGAACAAAATATATTCTTGAATGAATAGATTTCATTAAATTGTGCGTCGGATGTCTTTAAAATATATAATTTCATTTATTAGTTGTAAGATCAACAAGATTACAACTACGAACATTGCCACATGGAGTGACTAGTTGTAAATATGGTTTATAGTTGTTTCTTGGGTTGTTTAGGACCACTAATAATTTAAGTTGTGGTTTCATAGGACAATAATTCTTCTAGTGTGTTATTGTTGCCAAGTGGCAAAATCATCACCATGCAAAAAATCTTAAAACTTAAGTTGTCAATATTTCTTGTGACAACAACCCTTATTCATCATTGTTGCTACATCATGATTGAATTTTTGGTCATCTTGCATACCATACCTATGATTCTTGTTCGACAAGTTTTGCCAAAATAATCAATTTTTTGAAAAAATGGGGTTTGGCACCCTTAGTTTGAATATTTTAGAATTTCAAGAATAGTCTTTAAATATGTTAAGTCCACTAGTAAATTTCAAAATTATCTTTTGTTTTGAAATGGGTTTATTTTTCTAGAATCTTGGCAAATTTCTTTTAGGTTTTTTTTTTCCCCCCTCAATTGGCCCTCTTAGGAATTAATTAATGTTAAACATGAATTGTAGGTAAGGGACCTCAATTTTGTCTACATTGCCATTTGCTGGCAATGCAATGAAGACTAAATTTACCAATACTACTTTTACAATTAAAATTTAAATTTATAAGACTAATTTAAAATTTTGATGGAATTACATTTTAAAAAATGATGATGCATAATTTAATTATGGAAGAATGAGATGATTGAGAGTAGGATTTTAGAAGCAATAATGGATTCTTTTCAAAAACTAGTAGATGAGATTTGGGAATGGAGAATGCTCACAACTTTAAGTTCTATGTTGGAGTTAGTCTTCAAGCCTCCTGTTATGGACCAACTACAAACAAGTGGAGAATTACAAGACAAGACAAGCTTTATTGATCCATCAACTGGTGTTGATTTGTTGAAGGGTTGTTCCCCAGACTATCTCCTTTTATAACCTTGAACCATACTAGTCCCAAAATATCCTAGGCCATGATATTGCCAAAAGTATCCCAAAATATCTTAGGACATGACATTGCCAAAAGTATCCCAAGTATCCCAAAATATCCTAAGCCATGATATTGCCAAAAGTATCCCAAAATATCCTAGGACATAACATTGCTCAAAGTATCCAAAAATATCCTAGGCCATGACATTATCCTCTCCTCAAGCGACATCTTCCAGATGGAGCCGGTTTGTTAAGATACTGTTGGTGAAACCGATTAACTAAGTCTTGGGCATGAACTAGGTTTCCAACAGGCTCCCAAGTAGCTCCAGAAGGAGGATAACCTCGCCAAAAGACAAGGTACAGGAGCATTCCACGAATCTTCTTAGAGTCCAAGACCTCCCGAACTTCAAACTTTTCTTGACCTTCAATTTCGACTCGAGCTGGGGGTTCTTGATGACGTTCTGGGATCGGGTTTTCATGATAGGGCTCAAGCAGGGAGACATGGAAAACATTGTGGATTTTGAACTGGGGTGGAAGCTCCAACTGGCAAGCCACTAGACCAACCAATTTGGCGATTTTGAAAGGTCCGAGGTGCTTGTAATCCAACTTGGCACATGTGCGAGTGGTAGCAATGTTCTTTCTGAAAAGCCAGACCTTGTCTCCAACCTTGAAGTTTGGATGGTCCTTGCATCGGCGGTCTGCTTGCTTCTTTTGCCATTCATGTGTTAGCTTGAGTTCTGCCATAAGGTTCTGTTGAACCTGTCCAAGCCTCGTGGCCCTTTCTTCAGCTGAGGGGTTTACGGAGTCCCCAGGAATTTCAAAGCTGAACCTGGGATGAAAACCGTAATTGGCAAAAAATGGACTGATCCCGGTCGATGCATGTGTTGTGTTGTTATAAGCAAACTCTGCTTGAGATAGTAGGTCCAGCCAGTCGTCCTGTTGGTAGTT
>Ga0209611_10000619_pt1 | contig 55009 bp, 29 predicted proteins | sample S1TSphgellanicum_3_FD_187693 | JGI IMG/M metagenome (GOLD analysis project Ga0209611, IMG submission 187693) | Host-associated microbial communities from peat moss isolated from Minnesota, USA - S1T2_Fc - Sphagnum magellanicum MG (SPAdes) (version 2) | ecosystem: Host-associated > Plants > Peat... | reverse complement strand
TGAGGTGCACTCACAACTAATTATTGTGGATTATAAATAGGTATAGCCATCAAGGGTATATGCTTGTCCTACAAAAACATTTACACAAGATCATGTAAGTGTAATTGAAATTATTTTACACTTCCCCGTCTAGGTGGAAAGAAATAATTTATATTGTAAGTATAGGGTAAATGTAAATTATTTATATATATCCGGTGTGTATATGATGGCTATATGTGTAGTTACATTTGCCCTCTCAACACTGGTTTGAACCTGCTGTAAAGCGCAGAGCAATTGAGATGAGCCCCTTGTCTGGTTCCATCGCATGCCAAACATAATCCCCCCAAAAGTTCCTAATAGGTGTTCACCCAATCCACATTGGGAAGGTGTTGTGTTCACCTTGTCAAGTCGACATGACAAAATGCTAAATTGCAGAGTCACTAATGAAGTTTTCACGTGGGTGCTCTGGAACATAATTTGTTGCTTTGCCCCATTGTGACGTAAACATGGCGGCTCTGGAACATAATTTGTCCTTTTGTCCCCTTGGTGACCTAAACAATGGGGCTCTGAAACATAATGTACTTTGCCCCTTGGTGACCCTGTTTGGGTTTTGCTCTTGTGGCTCCGCCTTGGGTCTTCTCTCTTCGTCTTCATTTTCCCCTTTTGAAGGGTGCTTTATTTGATGTGCTTGTCAGGGTTTCATCATGTCAAGTTGTGTAAACATTTCACTTTTACAGTTTGACAAGCACGCTTTGTCAAACTGCGAAGTTGCCAAGTTGCAATTAGGGTTCACTTTCTCAAGTTGTTAATAACTGTGAGAATGTGAAAAGGGTAGAACTAGGCATGGCATACTGTATAAAAGTCTCATGCTATTCCTAAAGCACTGCTTGGATTGTTCATTTGTATTTTCAGCTCCCTTACCTGCCGTAAGAAACATGTTTTCAGCAAGGGGGATTGACATGCCTTTTTGTTTAAAAAATGACTTAAGCAGATGCAGGCCTCATATCGAGACCACCATAGTGGGGAAATTAAGGTGATATGAGATATAGGCTTAAATGGTTTTGCAAAGTTTGACTCCTTTAGGAGTCAAGAGATGGTTGAGCCTTGGGGTCCGTATGGGTTATGGTGCAGTCTTAGTCCAACTTGGAGCCGACCCATACCCAACTCCAGACCTTAGCCCATATGGACTCTGGGAATTGACTCTGGGCTGGTTCCAAGTTAGACTAAGACTTAACCTCGATAACAAGGGTTTAGTGAGTCTAAATAGAGAGTTTGAGTCTGTCCTGAACGGTTCGAACTTTGGGACTAACCAAGTGTGCTGTGAGATGTGCAGATAAATAGGAGCTAAGGCAAAGGGATTCAATGTAAGAAAAGCTTGATGAGGCTCGCCGAGCGCAAGATCACAAGCAAGAAAGGACTTGTCAGGGATCTTCTGCAATGAAATATACCAGCCAGGTTGTACTGGGAACTTCTGAGTAGCAGAAGGTACCAGCCAGCCTGTCACTTTTTCTAAAAAGTGAAAGATTCCCTGCTCTGCTTTACATAAGAAAAGGGCTTGTACTCAGGTCTTGATCCTATACACAAATATCTTGGGGAAAGACATTGGGGACAGTAGAAAATCAAATAATCCAAATGCCCTCACTGTTCCAAATGAAAAACCCACCTATTGGGTCCAAGTTTTATTGTCTCATTGGCTCGGCAGAATATTTGTTCTTTTCTCACCAGTTTCAACACAGGCCCCCCTAAACCTAATTGTTTTTATCTTTAAACACAACTTTGAAATTTTTTCATTGTGAATTTTGATGTTTTGAATCTTGGAACTACAACTAAAACCAAAGGTAATGGAACTAGGAATTGAAATCAGCCTAATTGATAATTCAAAAAAAATAGAAACTAGAACAAGCCTTTAAATTAAAAACCAAAATCAAACTCAAGCCCCATTTTTGGAAAAAAATAAACTAAACTAAACTAAAACCCAAAACTAGTTTCTTGAAAATTTTAAGAATTGGAACCAAATGTTCTTCCTAGAACCATGAATTGCCCAACATTAATTTCTTCCTTTTGATTAAGATTTTTCATTTTCATTATTTTTTTGTTTTTTATAATGTTATTATTAATTTCAATGGATGAAGTGAACCTTGTTGGCTAGATGAATTGTGTGTATAAATTATGTCAAAAATGCAATAAATTACATGTGGGATGTCAAACGATTGAACTACATGAAATTTCTCTTAGTGAGCCAAATTCATTGGATTTTTGCATGAAAATTCATGTTGTTTCAAAATTAAACAAATTCCATACATGGGATATCATTTTGAGCATTTTTTCATCCATGAATATTCATCTAGATTCCATGAATGAACATCATATAATATCTTCAAAAAATTCTAATGAGTGAAATTGTTGCACTCTCTAGGTTTCATGGATAAAATTTAGTGAAATTTCAATATGATATAAACATTATTCATTATATATTGTTGAGATTTTTGTCATTCATGAAAGTTCATGACAAGGATATTAGTTTTATGTTAGTTGATTCTTGTGTTAGTCATGTTGGTTTGAAAGGCTCCATGCAATTGATTGTTAAATGTTAACTTCAGGATAATGTCATTGCAATTTGGGGAGGGGGGGACCTAGTTATTCATCTGACATAGGGACACGTGATATGTCCAGTCAGGATAATCTTGTTGCACAGGTGGATTAGGGTCCTACATAAATCCCATGTTCCATTATCAGAAATTATGGATGAAATCTCATGAATGAAATTTTGATGAACTTTCATGAATGTAACAAATTCTGAAAAGTGATTTCGTGGATGATTTTTATTGAACATGCAAGTTCATCTATTGAAAATTGATGATTGATATCTCATGGACATTCATACATAAAACATGGAATATGTTTTCTTACTTAAATTGGTCCTTCCACACCTAAATGATTTTTGGATTTGCCTTACCTACACCTGCACTACCTAGTACAAATGTTTTTCATTAAATCAAGTTTGGTCACAACAAAATCTTGTGAATTAACAGCAAGTTTTACTCCCAATTTTCAAATGTCCCAATATCATGGTGGTCCATCTCATCACATTTGGAGATGACATTTTGTTGAAAACTCTCCAAACATCCTCCATGTTCCCACATTTTGCATACATGTCAACCAATTTATTGCCCACAAAGACATCAGAATCCCATCTACTTTCAACAATCCACTCATGAACACACCTGCCCTCTTCAAGTGCCTCTGTGTTGGCACATGCATTCAACACCCCCACAAAAGTAACAAAGTCTGGTCACACATGGACTCATATTGCGTTTGTTGAAGTAGTTCCAGTGCCTTCTACCTGTGCCCACATTTCATATATCCCAATATCATGGTGGTCCAAGTCACCACATCTCAAGATGGCATCTTTTTGAACACTCTCTGAGCATCCTCCATGCTTGCACATTTTACATACATGTCAATCAAGCTACTCCCTGCAAGCACATTTGAATTCCATCCACTTTCAATGATCTGCTCATGAACAAACTTGCCTTCAACACCCCACAAAAGTAACAGAGTTTGGCTGCACACCTTGTTGCATTTGTTGAAATAGCTTTAGTGCCTTCCATCTTTGCCTGCATTTCACATGCCCAATATCATTCTGGTCTGAGAGACCACATATCAGGATGGCATCTTGTTGAAAATTCTCCAAGCCTCCTCAATGCTCCCACATTTTGCATACATGTCCATCAAGCTATTGCACACAATGACAATCAGACTCACAAATATTTTTTAATGATCCATTCATGAATAAGTCTATTATCTTCAAGTGCTCGTAAACCAGCACATGCTTTAATCATGTGATTAAAATTGAATTTACCAGGATTCATTCCTTCTTGTTGTAGTTGTTGGAAAAACTGCATTGCCTTCTCAGGTTGCCCACCCTTCACATACTTCTTGAGTTTTGTATTCCATGCAAACATGCTTGATTGCACGAATGCCTTGTGGCCACCTCTGCTGCCACCCATGGCAGGTTTTGTTAGTCCTCAAGCCAGAGTGCCTCATGTGTCTTCTTATGTTTGAAATCTGGGTACTTTTCATTTGCCCTACAACCAGAAATCCAGATCATGTTGATCAGCCGTGTATTCTTGACATCCCATCCAGGCATAAATGTCATCAAAAGAATAGAGAAAGCCGCACTGACATTCTCCATCAGCAAGATTACATTAGAACATATTGCATATACTTACATTTTCCAGCATACTACTATCCTACCAGTGCAAAGGACCTTAAAAGAATTTCTACCAAGTCTAGACCAGGGCAAGATAGCAACCAAGAGTGACCAACAAGATTGACACCAACAAGAGCTATGGCTCCATTGACAAGTAAACTCTGACAGGTTTGACATTCAGTCACCATCTCTCATCTGTGATCCCACCATTGTGAATGATCCAAAAAGAACTCCCACTATAGTTTCTCTGTCTGATTTCCAAGGATTGCCGGGAAAATTCCTTTTGATCATCTACTTTGCTCACATAAAAAGCATGATGAGGTATTGCTTCCTGCCTAGATTGTGTACAATCTTTCGATTTGATTGAGAAGATATCACTGTAATCAGGTCAAGATTTTTCAAAAAACAAAGCACGCCAGATTGATCGTCATCCGCCCACTTACAATGGCCTTTAAACCCTCCAAAACCCTGGCACCCTAAAAAAGATGGAGCACCAGTGACCCTAAAAGCTGGAGCACCAGTAATATACTCTACTCATTGGTAGGGGGATACCCAATTTGTGGGCCAAAAGATTCTTGAAATCTGAAAAGAAAGTTGGAGAAATTTTGAAGAGTTATGCTCAGAGCTGATCTTGGTGTCTTTGACGATTGAATTTGTAATTTTAGTATTCACAGTAGGTACATGTTGGGTGCACCTCAAGGTCTATCTGTATGGGAATAATGAATGGGCAATTCATTCACATGAATAGAAGTAAGCTGATTGCACAATGCAGACTCCTCGAGAGAGGGGTCCCTCTTTTGTTGGTTTTGTTTTTGTTTCCTTCAAAACTTTGCTCACTCTACACACTAATATTGAGACTGGGCCATATTAAACAAGTGATGAGAGTTTGGTGACAAGCCACCTCTTAGAGCACCTCCCAACATACCTTCTATTTTGGATTGTAGCTATGTTTATGACATTCAAAAAGGGTACTAATTATTTCTGAATTCTCATTAAAAACATGAAATTGGACCAATATAAAACTGAGAAACAATTTAAGTGTAACACAGAGCTAGTCATTATAACTGGCCAATGGAGAAGAGTCATTTTATTATGCATGGGCATACAGTGTCATCAGATCCTCTTAAAATTTGGTGGCCCAAATAGCATTTCTATTACTCAAACTGACATGTACATGTAGTGAAAGTTGTATTTCATCCAAAATGTAATGTGGAGGGCATTAGTGTGGCTACTCTGATATGACAATCACATGGTATTATGAAGTTCAGTGTCAAGTATGTAGCTTGTACATGTTTTTACATTTCCACCCACCCTTTCCCTCCTCGCCAGCCAGAATTTGGCTTTCTTGATTGAGTAGAGGGCTTTCTCTTATTTGAGGCAATGATTTTTTGTGGCAAGGTCTTGCTAAGTTTGTAAAACACAATTGAGAAAAACTTGGAAAAACATCTTTTTTAGTGTAAAATGTAATATTTCCAGGAATAATTCTCCACTTTTGTGTATAAATCAAAAATTGAAGAAAAGTATTGATATGAGGCCCAGCCAAAGTGGCCTTAAATACATAGAGTGTCCAATATGAGAGCACTTCCACTGCACGAACATACTTGCACACATTCCCCTCAAAAATTGGAGTGACCTTAAAAGAACATAAGGAAACTCTTGGAGTGAGCAGGAGATAATGTTGCATATGGGTTGTCCAAATAGACTATTAAACATCAGTCAGTTATTAGGGTCAAATATTGAAATCAAATTAATTTCTCAAAGAGAATACCCTAGAGAGATAGAGCAAAGCCTCCTACCATATGCCAAGAACTTGTAATCCACTTGTCCCCAAATTTATTGATAGGAAAAGAAGGGTTATCTCTGCACAGAATTCCTTTAACGTGTGAACTCTATCCTCAACTATGAGAAGAAAATACTTCGTCAGAAAAGAACTGTCCTTCCTAGCTTCCAAGGGATTTATGAAAGAGGCATTTATGAAAAATCTACCTCTCAGATATTCTACATCCAGAGGAAGTTCTTTCTAGATGGAGCATGAACCTTGGAATGGTCATATGCTTTGCAAGTAAAATAGAGAAGCACTAAACCAAAATGAAGGCAAGGCTCTATATTGCTCATCCATCAGCTCTGCAGTGGGGACCCTTTGTTCAGTGTGCATCACGATCAGTTCAACAAGGCACATCATTCTAGTATTTTGAACCAAAAAAATTGGCTGCCAGGCACCCCAATGCAACATACTGCTATGACCTCTGTCCAGTATGTTTTCCATCAACCCTGAAACCTTTGCCTATCTGCCTGAGAAGGCCTATAGTATAATGAAGCTGTGCATAGAGACTGTGTGATTTTCATTGTGAGCTCTTCAGGCCGGACACTGAAGTACATCATGTATAACTTCCCAAAAGTGAAATCCAGTCCTGGATTTGGACTGTTCATTTGAAAGCAAAAAATATGCCAGTAAGTTTACATGGATATGTTGTTTGTAGATGTTCAAGACAGTACATTCTTGGAGAGAAATCTCTGAAAAACTTGCATTTGTTCTTCCTATTGATACTGAAGTTAGCAGCTAAGACAATGATCAACACAGTCAAGTGGACAGCAATTGAAGCAAGTGATGTATGCACTCATGGAGAGTATCAGTGATGGCACATACCCATCCCGATGTTTTAGCAATTTTGTGGTACCTGCCGATATGTCAACCTCTTTTGTGCATTTGACTTATCAGTAGCTGCCCATTCCCAAAGACAATTGGACAATTGTATACAGAACATTTCCAGTCATGAGAGAGTAACTACATTCTTCCACAGCAAAGACTTAGGCAATCCCCAGATGCAAGTAATTATGCACACATTTTAACTTAGTTTTACGTATTCATCTACAGCCTTTTATGATATATTGATTCTGTGTGAGATGTTGTGCAGGCATACCTTTGTGAAATTTGTGGTGAGCAAATTGATTGAAGAAATTGACAGGTACAGGCTCCAAACATTGGACTCTCCCATATGCAAATAGGGTTTGGGTCTTTCAGCCTTACTCAAATTAAAAAACTTCATCACTAAGGGTGGCCTCTGCTGATTTAGTCTTTGCCATCTTATGCATCAAGAGCTCAATTTTGATTGATGCTTACTACTCACAGGATCCTGTCACACACCCAGTTGGCAATTGGGCTATCTGCTAAAAGATTAAAACTAAACAGCAATGCATTTGCAAGTGCAATTGCACAATAACTGAGAGTGGGAACAAAGCACATTTTGCAAAGTAGATAACTCAGATTCTGACACTGAGTGTCAAATTATCTACAGGCTAATGCTTTTGTGACCCATGTTACAAAATGTGATAGTCTGTTTTAGTTACCCTTCTCTGCAGAATACCCATGGGTTACATGGATCCTTGAGAAACTTGCTCATTCCTAAGAGTATGCTCAGTTCTTGAGATGAAATTATCTGTTCCTAGTTGGTATCAAATCCAAATTCTTGTGAAATTTTTTTTCCCCTCCACTTACATCTAAAATGTTCATTTGAATAGTTCACATGTGAGCAAGGATTTGAAGTATTTGGTTTTGTCATCCATTGTGCAATTCTGCATCTCTGTAGTCACATGAAGCCCTAAAGAGGAGGCATGACTCAATCCAAGCTTCATTGTCATTCTTCTTTCTTTTTTCATTTTGGAATGGTGGGGAAGATTATGATCCAGTTCTGGTAAAGGCTCAGAAGCAAGTGTTTTCTCTGAGGCATTTGGACAATTTCATTTGTTACAGTTTCCAGACAAAGGTTGCTAGCCTCTTGAGGTGCAGATCTGAAGGAATCACAGGAGTTCATTTCTCAGGGAAGCAAGGTTTTTTCTGTGTTTGAAAATCAATGCTAACAAAGGTAGAGGGTACAACACTGGAATGTCAAGCAACTTCAACTCTGTCTGGTGCAATCTATTTACAAGAAAATGTACTCTACAAGATGCCACACTCTCTATGTAATGCATGTTTGAGATCTCTCTATAGCTGATGAATACAGGTGTGCATGAGTTCTAAGACTGTCATCAGTGAACTTGCAAAATTCTATCCTCCCAATCTACCAATCTGTTTGATTCAAAAGTCTAGGTGAGAAACATTTGCATCCAGAAATGAAGACAACCACAGGTCTCAATTATTCTAGTTTAGTTCCACATGACGAGCTAAAGCAAACCATGTTTCACATTATTCACAGATGAAACAATTTGACAGTTCTGAAAACACTTTGTTGACAACAGTCTCCAATGCTTTTACTCACTTACAATCCACACTGCTTTAGATCGCAGATGCATCTTAAATAGACAATATACAATCCCCTAGATTTGCTTTGAGAAACATGACTGTAATTTAGTCAACTAGAACTAATTCCAGTTACTCCATAAACATGTCATGTATCCTTGCCACTGAGTGGAAGCATCCTGGGCATGGGGAATGCTAAGCATTTCAAGCATCTCAGCAAACAACTTAGAACCCTGAAACATAGGGATGCTTTCTTCTCCTTGTTGTAAACCCTGAGAGGGCAGAAGAAGAAAGAGAAACACAAGAAAGCTTACTAGTGGTTGTTTGGTCTAGTACACATAGGGATGCGTACCCATAGGCGCGTAGCAGGCTCTTCCTCTGGTCGCCCTCCTCCCTCCCCATGTGGTGGTGCTCTCGTGCCCTAGATAACGGCTCAAGTCGACTCTGAAGTTGTGGCAGGCTTTTATCAAATGTGCATTATCTCAGGTCCATCCAGAGTAGATGAAGCCGTTTGCATTTTTTGTCAATTCGGTGTCAGCAAGCAAGAACGGCATCAGGGTGTACGGTGAAAGTGTAAGTGCCAGCAACGACGATTTCGTAAATGGCATAACCATCTTCAACCTTGACGAATTTGACTCCCTCCATTTTCAACACAAGCCGTGTGGCTTCAGTGACCGAGTTTAGAACTGTGATGGGAATAAACACTGTCCCTGTGGTTGGAATGGCAGTCGTAAAAGTGATCTCGCCACTCGTGCGTTTCCATTCGCTTATAATTTTTCCGTGCACCGAATTGTAGCTCGCCTTCACCCATGTCAAGTCGCCGACGATGGTTGGTTTTATGATGACCTTTCTGAAACCGGGATCATGGGGATCGCTCTGGATGCCGGCAAGATTGTGAAAGAACCACTCGTTAATTTGCCCGAACATGAAATGATTTTGTGATGAGTAGGGGTTGGCATCCCATGCTTCGGTCAAAGCCGTTGCGCCTTTCGCTAGCTGCATACCATAGCCAGGCTTGTCCGATTGATTGTTCATTTTATAGACCACATCGGAGCGATTGCCATCTGCCAAAGCGCGCAAAAGATAGCGAAAACCCACATCTCCAGCAGTGAGTCCTTTTTCCTCAATATCTGTAACAATATTGTCCAGAACTGCCGCTCGATTTGTAGGTTCAACGAGACCCATTACTATCGCCAGGGAATTCGCACATTGCGAACCGGTGGCGTACTGGTTTGTGACTGCATTGAAGAATTTTGCATGGAAGGCCGCTCGAATCCGCTCCGCCTGTTGCTGATACCTGGCAGCGTCCTCTCTACGGTTGAGCAACGTTGCCGCTTGCGCTAGGATGAGCGTGTCCTGATAGTAAAATGCGGTCCCTGTCACTCCTGCTGGGGTTAGCTTCGATGGCCCCGGTTCACCCGGCCCGATATCATACCAATCACTCAATCCAAAGCTGACAATGTCATCTTGCGCACAACTACCGAGATAGGCGACATACTGTGCCATTCTGTCGTAGTACTTGCGTAGCAATTCGGTATCGCCTGTGAATTCATATTGCTGCCATGGGACAAGCACGAAAGCGCTGCTCCACTCCGGCGAATCACGAAACCCACCGCCGAAGACCGCATATTCCGGAGCGGTGGATGGTAGCATCCCATTCTCAAGTTGGGAGTCGGCCATGTCATTCATCATTTTGGAGAAGAGTTTGTCGAGACGAAAATTGTAACGCAACGCGGGGCCGTTGAGATGAACCTGCTCCAGCCAGCCGAGCCGCTCGCGATGTGGGCAATCAGTCAAATAACTAACCATATTGCTGCGCTGCGCCCAACGGATCAGACTGTAGATTTTGTTGAATAAATCACTGGAGCAAGAAAACTCGCCGACTGGCTCAGAAGTGGAATGAACAACTACCCCTACCAATGACTCCACAGTTGGTAGTTGCTCGCTTTGCTCTGGTCCACTGAGTTCAACCTGCAGGTAGCGGCAGGCGTGATAGAAAAACTTTGGGTTGTAAGTCTCGCCTTTCACATCTCCGGTCAAAGTGTATTGCCAGTATGATATACCTCCGCCACAAGAAGAGCGATCAACCCAGCCATCACCGTGGACTAATTCTGCGGGAATGATCCGCACCACTGCACCGGAAGGGCCATGAACCTTAACGAGCGGCATCATTGAGGCATTCTGGCCCAAGTCATAGACTGAAATACCCTGTTTCAGTTCTTTCACATTTGTCGGCTTCAAGATCTCGATGGCACGAATGGGTGGAGCAGCAACACTCGACCCTCGTAGCTTCCCTCCGGGGCCGTCCATGACTGCGGCTTCATCCCATTTGTCATCGTTGAATCCAGGTGAGTCCCAGCCCTTCGCTTCCAAGCGACCATCATAGTTTTCGCCACCAAAGATATGGGAATAAGTGATCGGCCCGGAATTGATCCGCCAATTTTGATCAGTGCCGACAATTTCCATCTTACCTTCGGAATACTCAAGCCGCAATTGCGCGATAGCTTTCAGCGGGCCAAAACTGCCCGTAAATTTCTTATATCGGCTGGTATCCTCAATGTTATACATTCCATTGCCGAGCAACAAACCTAACGCATGACGCCCACTTCGTTGAAGTTGAGTCGTCACATCATAAGTATCGTAAAGACAGGTCTTTTTGTAATTTGTCCAGCCAGGAGTGAACAAGTCCTCCCCAACTCTGCTGCCATCGATTGTGAGCTCATATTGTCCAAGTCCGCAGACGCAAAGCGTTGCCTGCCGAAGCTTTGGCTTAACTTCCAATTCCCGACGCAACCTCATGCTCTGATAGTGACCCGCTTCTACTCTCTCAATCAACATGAAGTCATCAGCGGAGCCGGAAATTGCCGCCCCATTTGCGCCGATCCATTGCGAGCAATGCCAATCCATGTCGCCGGATAACACCATGGTCATCTGCACAAGGTCTTCAAACAACAAGTGGTTGCGCAAAACTTGGAAAAAAATTTCGTGTACTTCACATACAGTGTCTCAACCGAGATCACATAAACTCTTTCCTAAAGATATCTCACAACTTCAGCGAAGACGCTACCGAACTGTCCGCAAACATTACGCATTTCCTGCATACTTATCAACGCCACGAGTGTTGACAGAGACGTTTCTGACCACTTACGCAACGCACAATGCACCGTCAGGCATCGGTTTCGGCCTTAACGATGACGTCGAACATACTATCAATGGCCAGAAGAACTGTGTGAACCATGGAGGCATCAATTGTTTATGTGTAGGGTGACGACACAAGAGCGGGATGTTACCGAAATAAGCGCCCCCTGGGCGAACCTGAAGGGCGCTCATTTGAAGAATACCCTTATCTGATATGAAATGCCACTGCAGAAGAATAATAATAATTACAAATAAATCGTTTTCCCCCCATATCACGTGAAAAAAAGAAAAAACGGCGCGAGGAGATTGCTTCATCAAGATGTTTCACTCTTGTTTTTTTCTTTCCTACCTTTCACAACCATTGTCAAGCAAAATATTTGGAGGGCTCGGTTACAAGTTGGAAGATTTCTTCCACTCTGTAGACTATGCTTTTTTTCCTTTCTAGCGTTTAATTATATTTCAAAGACTTTTTTTATTCTTTAACAACATCATCATCGAATGTAGTGCAAACTGTTAGAAAAGCAAGAGAAGATAACCCTGTATATATATACAAACAAGGATGGAAATCCATTTACAAAAAGTACAAGGCATGTCAAAGCAAATGTAAACACATGAAAGGAAAACAAAGATCATCAAAACAGTATAATGAAGTAGAAGACGCAATACTAAAAGGGCATCCTCTGTCACAAATCAGCTAGTATTAGAGGTGCACTAGTTGATATGTGTGGAAGAGATGAAGAACTCTGATTACGCATGGTAGCTCACTGAAGAATCATGATGACTTATGCACACTATAAAGCTATTGACAATCGTTGCCTATAATGAGATATAGGCATCGAATCAAAGGTACCAAGGAGGTTTGCAAGAGTAGAACTTTTAAAACTACAGGAAAATTGAGAGAAAATGATTGACCTCTGCAGGGAGGGAATACATAGATGGACTAAATAGAAATTAAAAAGAAAAAGATTAAAGACAGGAAAAAAAAAATAGCCAGTTCTTTCAACAGGATCAGGGTTGGCCTCATGGGCCTTCCATGTTTTTTTATGCCCAGCACTGAGGGTACCAAAATCCTATACATATTGATGTTTTAAATTTCTTGGAACTCTTCACCACCCTCATCTTGTTGCACTCCTCTAGCATGTTGTTGTTGTGGGGCAATAATTTTTTTCTCAGCCAAGAGTGAACCCCTGAACTGTTCTGCAATTATTGCTTCTAGAGCCAGTTGGAAATTAGAACACATACTGAGATTCTCACTTCTCTTTGACAACCTAAGACTGAAGGGATTCTAGGCCATTAAATTTCTTGAGAGTGATTGCTTTTGTCATGCCTCATAACCAAGACACAAAACATTGGTCTATGGAGGCAGCATGGTAAATGTGAATATGTGTGCCCTTCAAGGCTGATAAACCATAAAACCCAAGTTCTTTTTCATGGGATGCACATTAATTATGTGAATCCCTAAATGCACATTTGTTTTGACCAGTAAACAAATGATTTCTTGATTTGTCAACTTGTGAAGCGAACCAACAGATGCCCCCAAGTGGTCTTACAAACGTTAGTTGCTATTTCCTTTGCTATACTTGAGGCTATGACATTTACACTTAAACCAAAAGAAATACTAAGCAAGATAAAACTTTATGAAATCCAAAATAGTACATTTTGGATTGCTGGCTTTCTAAATGTTATGATACCCAATTTCAAGCATGGAGTATTGAGCAATCACACCAACATCAAGCTTTCAATAAACATTGCATGGACAGCCTTTACACTTCAAAGGATGGGAGTAATGAAATGAAACCTTGGTACAATTCTATATGACTACATGGAATTTAAGCAACTCTAGCCCACCAGACTATTCACAATCACACAAAGTTGTTAAGCATAACAATACTGACCCTTCATTACTCAAATCCCAACTTTTTAAGTTAATCAAAGATTAATTTCAAACAATTTAACTCAAGCAACTCCACCATGTCCAATTTTTCACAATCATGATCTTGATCTACATGACATTATTTGAACCCCTTCACTATGAATAACCCCAAAACTTACATGGCCATTATTAAAAGATTAATATTGAGCCTATTTTGATGTTCAAATTAGCAAGGGACCTTGTCCTCACTAGAAGCAAAGTTTCCAACTAGTGCCAAAGAAATGGGCAAAGCCATTGGGAATATAAATTTGGGTAAAGGAGTTGCTGACCTATTGAAGATGCAAGGTTTGTTGGTCACAAAATAGTTGAAGAACTTCCCTCAAGCGCATAGGGCAAATTTGATCTTGATCATGCCTTCCACAAACCACACACATCCCTAGGTTGAAATTAAGCTTTCAAATACAAAATTACAATCTCATGAAAAAGAATGAAAAGATTAAATACTTGAATGGAAAAGAGTTCATATGCAGTATGGGTAATATTGATGAAGTCATATGTTGAAGGGAGCAAATGATTATGCATCTTAGACCTCTTCACACAAACATCAAACTTATGGCTTCATACAGCACTTAAGACTCTATTGCATAAATGTGCAAATTATACAATGCAAAACCAATGCTCTCAAAATAAAATGATTGAAGCATTTGGTGCTTGGACAGCATGAGGAAATGGAAGAATTTGTAGCTATTAAAAAAAAGTTTGGACACAAGATGTCACATTTGTGAAAGAGATGGTACACTAAAAAAAGGCAAGGCATGGTCCAGCCTCCGAACAGGAACCATATTGAAGCCATGCAGACAAATTCAAACAAGTGTTGTGTAAATACTACAAGCAACTTTTTGCCACTTAAACCACAGATGACATGCCTACCATTACTCCCCCAAGTTTGAGACTTTGAATGTTCTGAAAAAAATTGACAATTGAGGAATCTTCTCCACCATCTCACCCAACATTTTCTCACTTCGCTCACATTGACGAGTGAATCAAATGTCAACTAACTTGCAGGTCAAGTCTTTTTTCTTTTACATCTGTTACATCTCACAACCATGCATGAAATTTAGAAACCCTGAAAACAAGATGAAAACACTAATAGGCAGGTATAACAGAGGCACCACGCCATTTGTACATATAAGTGTTGTGCTCTAAAAGCATACATGACTTCTCTTGTACCACTAGAAATAGGCACTGAAGGAAACATCAGCGGTGCTCACAATGTTCCACGAGAATGGCGGGCGATGGTTCACAAAAATGTAGAGCATCACAAAAGAATTGAAATATCCAAGAATAGGAGGAAAAAAAGGCACTGTACCGGCGATTGTTTGTTCGCCAACGACGCCAAGAAAGGTAGTCTAGCAAGTTACATGAATACGCTTCCGCATCACCAAACACAAAAATGCACACTCGACTTCGTATGAATTAATGTACTCTCATGCAGTAGCATTGCGAAGCAGCAGCAACAACAACAACAACAACAACAACACGTCACGTCAGGCATCGTGGCACGTAACGTGCTCAGCAGCACAAAATGCGTTGGCGGCTCAAGAGATAAGCGATCACTGATCAAGACTTTTGCAACCTGGATTTTACCATGCGCCGAGGGACTTTTTCAACATCTTTACACTGAATCTTCTTTTGAAACCATTTTCCCCACCGCAGGATACGCTACCCTCCCAGAACTGCCAAAGCGAGTATTCTTGTGGTTGCACGTTGACGCATGATTGGTTCTTCCATTGCTGCCACCTCAAACTTCCTTTCGGGGGCCGTTTACGGCTGAAAGTTTGGACAATGGCCCACAGTTGGACAATGGCCCAGTGAAATCTGAAGTTGTCATTGACTCATAACGCCGTGCGTGGACCATAATGCTTTGGGCTCTTGCTCTGAATTTACAATGTGAGAGTAGTTTGACGCCGGAGCCCACATGGGATCGCACATTGTCCAAAGTGAATAATGTCTACTGGCAATTTACGGAAATTTTTGGGCTTCACTCAAAGTGGTGGGCGCCATGGAACATCTCATGGCTCTAGGCATCAAGCATTGACCTATTGCAAGAGCTCTCAAAGATTTGGGTCCAATTGTGACTCATAGTACCCTGACGTCTTTCTTTTTCTATGAGAGGATGTATTCCCTGAGTTCCTAACATGACCAATTACATATTTTCAAGCAAGTCTTGGAGCTTTCCAATGGAAAGCAACTGTCCTTGTGATAAGAAACAAGGCTATTTATGTCAATGGGGGTCCATTAGGCTATTGTGATCAGAACACGCATTGTGATAACTTAGCTGTGATCGCCTAGCGGAAAGAGACCCTTGTGGGGGTGTCCTCCAAGTTCAGATTTTTTTTGCAATGAGCTTCTCTGATTGGCCCATCACAAAAAAGAAAATGAACTTTGGAGGCTTACCAATAAAGAAGTTTCCAAACATAAAAAAACATATAAGTCTCAATATTGGCCCACCTACATAGATTCCAAGGGGAAAATGTTAGGTGAACAATAAGAGATAAAGTGACATGCTATTGGGAACATGTTAGAGTACACATTGGGAATTCTGGGAACATGTTGGGAACGCACTGGAAACTGAAAAATCCAGGCCCTCACCCCCTCCCAAAAAAATAATTCTACGCCCATTGGGTGCATTTTGGATCACCCTCATTGTCTGCCCAGAACTTCCATGCATACCTATGTTCTTTACCACTTTTGGCCAAGACAAAATTTGGCAGGGGCACAAATTATGGGGATATAATAGTCTCTACTAATAGGCATTAAAGAGTTTATACTATTCAGTATTTCAGTAAAATGGGTGGGGACAGGAGAATAACTAGACTTAATCTAGGATGTGATGAATGCTAGAGTTAGTGTTGCATGCCTAAAAGTAGGTGATTATTAATATTAAGGAGTAGGCATAAGACCATCCCACTTTTACACCTCATCGTCTAAATATGTTCAGGTCCATAATAACATTCCTCTTGTGGTTTCTAATGCATAAAGCCAGTGGGTGGGGATCCCAAACTACAGAACTGCACTTGCCTACGACCTTGTCCTAGGCCCCTTAATTTGGGAAGGCCCCACCCTTGGACTTTACCATACATTGTTGAAACCAACTCTAAGGTCAATGGGAGCATAGCACACAATATCTATGCATAAGCATTCAAAAAAAATTCTTAATGTATTTGGAGGAGACATTATGTCAATGAATGTCCTTGGACTTTACCATACATTGTTGAAACCAACTCTAAGGTCAATGGGAGCATAGCACACACAATCTATTCATAAGCATTCAAAAAAAACTCTTAATGTATTTGGAGGAGACATTATGTCAATGAATGTCCTTGGACTTTAGTATACATTGTTGAAACCAACTCCAGGGTGAATGGGAGCATAGCACACACAATCTATGCATAAGCATTTTAAAGAAATTCTTAATGTATTTGGAGGAGGCATTATGTCAATGAATGTCCTTCCATATATATATATATAATGAAAATTTTTTTGCAAATGGGTGACATCTTTCACCTTTAAGTAGTAGGCAGAACATCCCTCTAACTCTTAAGGAACAGGAATAAGAACTCCTCAACACACACCTCATGTTTTACATATGTTCAGGTTCGTGATAAACTTTGTCTTGTGTTCTGTCAGCTTTATTAATTGGCAAAGCCCTTGGGTGGGGGACATTACCAAAAGTGGGGGATGGACCCAGCTACCACCTCAACACCATATTTTGAGAATACCCTGGGCTGAGGTTTTACCCTCCAAATAATCTTGAGGCAGTAAAAATATCCATAAAGTGGAGCCCAGTTGGGCCCCACTCTCACAGTATCTTTTTGATCTCATCCCCTATATTGTGTTATCCGTAAAGTGTCCAAATAAGGGATCCATTTGGGGGAAACCAGCACGGAATCCCCAAACTAGGCACAACAACTGTTTTTTCCCATCAACTAGGTATATGGCTATGCTATGAGGGCTATATGGGCTAGAGCTAGGAGATTAGGGGGCTATGGGCTAGGGGTTTGGGGGCCATTGGCTGCATGGCTATATGATTATGACTAGTGGCAATGGCTATTGTCTATATGGCCATTAGTTATATGGCTATTGGTTGTATGGTCATTAGCTATGGAGATTGGGTATTAGCTAGTGGCTATGGTTATTGGCTATTGACTATATGGATAGAGTTAGGTTTTTAGGCTTTGGGTTTAGGACACATTTTATGTGGGTTTGAATGTTTGGTTTACGGGGTTTCAGGTTAGGGTTTTTCAAGTATGGTCTCACCATAACATGATGGTGCTTGTTTAGAATATTGGAGTTAAAAATCAAAATTTATAGTTCAGATTCAAAGACCCAATCATGGACTTTAATGATGAAAAAAGTTGTTGTAAGCTCATTTTTTTAATATGTAGAACAAGGAAAATAAAAATCAGCCCCAAAAAATTGGGTCTAGGGTTAAGGTAGGTTGGAATTTGTAGATTTAGATTTCATGACAAGTACATAATGAAGAGATCACTGTTGTAAACTATTTTTTATTTTGATTTGAGAACTTGCGAGATGTTTTTTTCAAGTTCCTCAATTGGTTGTTTTTTAAGTAATGATTGTTAACCCAATTTTCCAGTATGTATATTTAAGTAGTGATTGTTAACCCAATTTTCCAGTATGTATATAGTGACTAGTTAAAACCAACTAGTAATAAGTGAAGCAATATAACCCTAAGACTATTTTAGTTTTTAGATAACAGGTTTTAACTTAATTGGTCTATTATATGAACTGGTAACCAGTCAATTACAGTAATCAGTCAGTTATAATAATTAATTGTTAACAAAACAAGTTGATTTAAACTTGTGACTAGTAATTTTGTTTTTTTAATTTTGTACTAGCTAATGATTATTTAAGTTTAAACAACACTATGAGTTTGTATAAATAGGAGGACTCAAAGCTAGATCAGGGGATTTTATTTTTTTGGTAACTTTTGGAGAGTTTTTTGAATTCTGAACCAATTTATTTTGATTTTTTAAAAAGTTTTTCCCTTGTGTTCTTTGGAATACAAGACTTAAAATATTTTTTTCTTGATGAATAAACAAGAAATTTTAATGCTTCTTGTGTTTTGATATTTTAAATTTGGAGAAAAAAATCATACCTATTGAAAATTTCAATAAACCAAAATTAGAAACTAGAAAAGAGGATATAAAATTAAAGGGAATTGAAAACACCCTTAACATTTGACGACCATGTAATGGAACAAAAGTGTGAACAATTAGGTTTACAATCTTTAGTTTTTAGCAATTGTTTTGTTTTAATATTTTCAATTTGGATTTGCAGTAAGTTTTAGTAATTTTCTAAGGTTATTTTTGTGTTGATACTTTTTGTTTTTCTTTACAAACCAATAATTTTTGTGCATTACTTTTTGTTCTTTGATTTATTAAGATTTATATGTTGAACCTTAATTTTTTTAGCAACCTACTAACCAAAAGAAACTTGAATTGGTGATTTGTGAGATGTCAAGAGTAGTCACAAAGGGCCTTAAAAGGTAATAAGAATTAGAAACACTACAACAACCTATTTGTGAGATGGTTTAACCACAAGAACAACCATGTTCTCAAGCCAAGGGAATACAACTGGTTGGAGCTCCTTGCAATAAAGCTTCAATAACATCTGTTCATCAAATACCAATAGAGTAGGAGGAAAGAAGGGAATCACAAGTACCTTCAGTTGATCAATTTTTGACACCCCAATAGTCGTCCTAACCATGGAGATCAAATGCACAATTGGGTGGGCAAAACATTGAACTTATTCGACATGCTGATGAGGTAACCTCTGCAGAACAAAAATGGCAGTTTGAGGCACCTAGTTATTATATTCCCAAAGCTACTATGTCTTCTTAATTAGCACTGGTTATTGGTTACTATACACCTAAATTAGTTCCTATTTTGAATCCAACCATAACAGATTCATAATTGGAGTGCAACCAACTTTTGACCTAGTTGGAACAACTACGTAATTTGGACCGAAGACCTTCACATGATTTTGGTTTTCCATAGCTTTTAGAATTGGTGGAAGCAATCATGGCCCCTATTGTTGTTCAACAAACACAACCATTTCATCAAACTGTTTGGTCGAGTGTACCAATCATGGGAACTATTGAACGACCACTTGTTCAGCAAAATATATTAGTTAAAACACTACTAAAAATCCTATCATTTGCAATTAGTCACTATACAACTGCCATACAACTGGCTATCGTTGCAACTATTTTGGTCATGTTTGCAACAACAAATTTAATATTGTATAATTTTGGGTCATACGGTTGTGTGTGCAACTAGCATGCAACTAAATCTGTACAACATGGACACATGTCATAAAAATAATGGCCTAAACTTATACATACTTAAATTATTATACTTAATATATCTACATAGGTTATATATAATAGTATTATGTACCTTTAGTACTAAGGTTAACCCCATGTTAACTTAGGCTAGCCTAAACTAACCATGGTTAAATTAAGTTAAGGTAAATTAATTATGGTTCATCTAAATTAAGCTAAATTAAATCAAGTTAAATTAAGTTAAACTAAATTAATTATGGTTAAATTAAATTAAACTAAATTAATTATGGCTAAATTAAATTAGGTCAAATTAAATATAGTTAAATTAAGTTACATTAAATTATTTATGGCTAAAATAAATATGGTTAAATTAAGTTAGGCCATACTAATTATGGCTAAATTAAATTAGGCTAAAATATTTATAATTAAACTAAATTAGGCTAAAACTAACAATGGTTAAATTAAGTTAGGTTAAATTAAATTATGTTAGACTACTAAACCATGGTTTAAATATGTATTGCAAGTTTTTAAATTTTATTTGTCAAATATATATATATACATATAAAGATATTTATTTATTTATTTATTTTTATTTTTATTTTTTTGGCAAGTAAAACTATTTTATTTCCTTTTATTTGGAATCTTTTTTAGAAAATGTAAATTTCATTAAATAAAAAACTTATTCAAAATCAATTAATATGATAATATTAAAATTTATTATAAATAATCATAATTATGAATTAAGTTTTTATTATAATTATAATGATAATAAATTATATATATTCAATAGGTGTTATATTTAAAATTTATTATTTATGTTAAAATATTAATGTAAATCGGCTACAGTAATTAACCTACAAGTACACAAACATCTTAAGCCAATTACTAATTTAAGCTAGATAATAATATTAAAAACATATTTTTATTAAGTAATCATAATTATTAAAAAAATCCTATAATCATCCTTGAAGTGCAAAAGAAAAGGAGTAATGAAAAATTAACAAGAAGAAAAATAAGCTTGGCAAGTTACAAAATGTGTTTTTGTTTTTTTCTTTGGACCCCTCCTACTTTCAAACCTCATAACTTTCTTATTTCTTATTCATTTTAAACCATTTAAAATGTTATAGGAGCGCCACCTGAAGTTTTACAAATCATGTTGAAACTTTAATAACAACAAAGCAATATAAAAGGAACTTTTTGGGTGTTTAAGAACCGGCCTTTGTAATGTTTAATAGTTTTTTTCTAAATTCTTGACCCCTTTTATTTTGAGGGCCCATAACTTTCTCATTTCTAATCCATTTTCGACTATTCTGAATGTGTTAGATGCATCAAGAGTAGGACTTCAAGTTTTGTTGGGATTCTAAAAGCAACAGAACCCTCCCCTAGCTAGTATACTTTAATACAGTAGTTGCATCTAATGTGCACCTGGGTTGGTTCATGAAATTTGCAATGGAATGTTTTATCCCATATCCTTTGGCTTCCAATTCTATTTGGCATAGTATATAATTAAGAGCAATAAATATGTAGTAGCCAAATACCAAATGCCATTCTAGATGAGTTAATGAAAAAAGCTTAACCTTTATGAAATGGTTAAACCCAAAAATAAAATTGAATTATTTTAAACCTACCTTTATAACCTAAGCCTAACAACATTTCAACCTACTTACATACCTAAGTAAACTAACCTACCTAACAGGGTTTAATAATTACCTACCTACCTAGGCACCACGTGTCAACATTTTATTAACCATAAATTGGATGACTTAGATTCACTAATTAATATTTTAAAATTTTAAAATAGGTGGGCCTTGGTTGCCACGTGTTACCATATAATTGGTGTTAAAATGAACACATGTCAAATGGTCAATGAACGTTCCATGGTTGCCATGTGTCATCATCTTAGTGGCAGAAATTTTAATGATTAAAATTAATCCAATGAATTTTTTATTTTGATAACCAAAAAAAAAAAATAGTGACAAATGTCCACAAGCTAGTTATCCAATTTTTAAACATGTGTCATATTTTGATTAATTGCATGATAGTTGCAAAGAAAGTGCAGCTACATTTGGATTAGTATATATGGATGAACATGTATATTAACACTATATATACATGTTGCATACGTAGTGTCACATGTAATTGAATGTTATGTGCAGCTCGTCTTACGTAGTTACACAAATTTACAACTGCATGTATCACATGCAATTAAATTTTAGTTAGAAACAATAGTTGCAAAACCCAAAATTTCTACTAGTGCAACCACCCAACCCAATGTTGAAGTTGCATTAACATGCGCATATTGTCAATAGGTTGGACATGAGTTCAAGAATTGTCCCTTCATGGATGATAAATTAAAGGGATTGATGAAAAAGAACTTAGAGCTTTTCTACTTGTGGTATTGAACACACTAGTGACACATGTTGGTGTATCTATGCAACAAATTCAACCACAACCAAGTTTGGTTACCAACCCAATATCAGTTAGTCAACATTTAAGTTCAAAGCCACAACCTATTACACCACTAATAGTAAGGCAACTTAGAATAGTGTGCCCATTAAAAAATGAAACAATATGAGGCTGCACATTTTTTATACCATTTGAACTTGTTTTTTTATTTGAATTTAATCTTTCAAACCTCTTATATCTAGGATCATTCTTGCTACTTGAAGAGTCAAGTTACATTCTTTCCCCCTATTCCATCCCTTATGGTCGGCATTAACCATAAGAAAGAGGAACAAAATAAAAACTAAAATTTCAAAATTCCAACAATAGGAAAAGGAATTGTCAAGCGACTTTTTATCCCTCTACTCCTAATTCTATGAGGTGATTATACTTAGAGGTACATAAGCTATTGGTGAAGGAAAAATGCAAAGTGTATTTCTAGATGTTAAGATATGTTTGTAATTGAAACCAAATAGTTTGTCTCTTATGCATCATTTATGATTTGGAATTGATAGATATATTTTCTAAGTTCAAACATTCCACATCCTAGAATTTTATATTAAATTGTTACCCACTTAAACCAACTTTTAAGGATTTGACACCATGTTCAATTTGATAGTAAACCTCTAATCATTCAAAACTTTGTTCCTATTGCATACATTATCCAAATCTAGCTTGCCTTAACTCATTAGAAAGCTAACTACAAGGCACATTTGCCTACCAAATTCCAAGCTCTACACCCAAATCAGTAAAAAATTGTGCTACAAAACTCGAGAGGTTTTCACAAATGTAAAAAGTTCAACTTGACAATAGACCTCCAATCACTTAAAATATTTTTCTTATCACATACATTATCCAAATCTAGTTTGCCTTAGTTCATTGAAAATTTAGTTACAAGGCGCATCTACTTACCAAATTTCAAGTTCTACACCAAAATCAGTAGAAAGTTGTGCTACAAAATATGAGAGGGTTTGTGAAATTTCTCTAAAATTTCAAGCTCCCAAAACTATATTTACTCACTTCCATTCTTTCAAAAGTACCATTATCATCCAATCTATTATCCCTCTTTCTACCATCTACTAAAATTAATCATTCTTCTCCTTCTATGGAAAGTTGTATATTCGATGTGGTATAATACAGTTCCATCTTTTATACCTATGGATCCTAACATGTAATCTATGTACTATTTAGGAATCAAAGGACCTGATCCATTGAATTCTAGAAGAAAAAAAGGATATGCAACTGGTGTTACTCAACCAACACTAATGCCACCTATTGAACAATTGGTGTAAAACTAGTATCCAATTAGAGTTTTAACTTCTAAACTATATTAATTAGTTCTCATTGTGAGAGATGAACCTGATCAACCAACAATGGCAATAGCTCTACCTATTAATATCCATGTTACCATTGGACTACTTGTATATGGTAATGGTGTTTTAATCCAGTAGCCCATAAGGGCTAATTCATATCCATAATAGGGTAGAAAACCACCTAAAGGATCACCAAGAGGAAGATCACTTAATTGAAACCAACCTGGAGGACCACCACTTGATATACTTGTTGGATTTTATGGATGGTTGACACCCAATCCAAGGATAATCGTGCTACCATGGTATCAATTGGTTCTAGGTCAATCTGAACCAACCTGTAAATTGTCATATTGAAAGTTTCAATATCCCACACACATGAAGGATACTAATCCTAATGCTCACATTAAAGTTTTCAAGAAGGCAATCAGAACCAATGGTGAAATTACGAAAGCTAAGATCATCAACTTGTTTGGTTTCACTTTATGAGATAACATTTCAACCGGGTGAAAATTTCATACAATATCATCATAATTACACATTTGATTAATTGGAACAAACATTTTGCTTGTGAAAAATGACAAAGACACCTTTATGTAGTTGAAGAATCTCTAGCAACAAGTTGGTGAACGAGTAGAGGTCTATTACAAACATTTGCTTAAATTAGCTAATTGCTTACAAGTGAAAGCTACTAATTTTTTCCTTCCTATTATTTTTAGAACAATTTTACAACCATACCTTAGATTGGCAACAATAGGTATGACAAAAGATACCTTTATCAAAAATAAGGAAACTACAGTGATTTCTGAATAAAGTGGATTAGTCATAGCAAATTACAATGTTTTGATAATTCAACCAGAGTCCAAATTGGTTACACACCCATGGTCACTTATACCACTACTAAGTAATAGTCAACTTATTCAAATTGTGATAAAATAGGTCATGCAAAAGAAACCTATCATAACAAGAAGAAAGAAGAACCAATAATTCCTGTTGTACCCACTAAAGTTGTTGAACCAGTGGTTGAAATAATTACACAACCTATTAAACCAACTAGAATGCCATTAAGATATCCTTGTATTATATGTTCTAGCTTTGAACATTATGCACCTAATTGTTTTATAAAAACAAATGTTTAAAACATGTTTTGGACTAAACCAACTATTATTACTAATGTAATAACAAAAAACCCTAAAATTGATCATGTACTAATCAATGTAGTTAATGTTGTCATGACATGTAGTCAAGTACTAAAGTCTTCAACAAGCTCTTAAAGAACGTGAACCAATGAAGGCAAAAGCAATAGCTGATTGGCAAATAAAAGAACAATTTTTTTTCGTTCATAGATCAAGGAATTATAGGGAAGTGACTTAATGTCACAAACATCCATTGATTAAAATGGACCACTTCATTCAAATTGGGTTGGTCTACCAAAATCAATAAGTCAACCGACTACTAGCAAACAACTGTTTAATTGACTCCACAAATAATATTACCAAAAAACAATTTGGTGGAAATTTTGAGAGACATTGTACTCAAGTTTTGGAGACTAAATATGTTATCAACATGGGGCAACTCTTGAAGATTATGTCAGACATCAAATGGTACATTTTCAAATCAATTAAATCTATTCAACCAATCCAATTTGAACTTATTCAACTTGAACTTGCCCATGTAGCAGTGGTTATCAATCATCAAATGGTTGTGATTCAAGTCTAGGTTAGTAAGAACTTCATTGATGATGTGTTGATTTATGGGAGATCTAAAGTAAACATGAACTTGAGAATACAATTTTAGGTCTGTTGAAACTTAATCCAACACCTTATAATTTGTGTATGGCAAATTAAACTATAGCCAACGCATTTGGTTGTATTAGGGATCTAAAGATATTTGTTCATGGAATTCCCTATACGGTTACATGTACCGTTATCAACAACAATGTTTTAAATCCTAGTTACTCAATGTTACTAGGATGCCCATGGTTGAGAGATGTAAAAGTATCCCATGATTGAGGAACTAATACTGTTACTAATGTAAGGAACATGTACAACAAAAACCATACTTGTTATTAAGAAACTTGGTGTTCAAACAAAAAGAGTTTTATTATGTTATGATTTCCATTCTAGAATATCTGATAAAAAAGAGGATGTGTTGTTTGCCATAGAACTAGACTTGTTTTCAATAAAAACCATAGCAATACCTACTCATATTAAACTTGTTCCTAAACCAATTTGCATACTATATATTGGTATAAAAGAACTAATTCAAAAACAACTTGTTAAAATGATAGGTGTATTAACTGTAAAATTAGCTATACCACCTAACACTGTCAACAACACTTACTTGAAATTATTTTCCATCTAGAGGTTGGAGAGATGATTATTAATGAGACACATGTTCAAGAACGAATATAAGATCTAACCATAGCAAGGTGGACATTTACTAAAGAGGAATAGTTAACCAAAGGGTAAATGCATGGTTAGGTGGCTCACATTTGACATTTTGAAGAATCCACATCTTACACTAGCTACAATTCTTACATTTAAAATAATTATCAAATTATAAATCCTATAATTATTCCCTTATGATTTTAGTCACAAATATTAATAAACCACCTTATAAATATCTCGAAACATGTGATTGGTCAAGAAATTTAGAAAAAAAATTTAAAATTTCAATGTGAAACGGAATATCAATTGTAAAAAATGATGAAAATCACGACAAGTTAAATTTTTTAATACGAAAAAACATATATTGAAAACATTTCAATGGATCTTACAATTAAATAAATCATCTTATGGTGGCCTATTTTTTAATTGCAATTTTGATATTACAATCAAATATTTTTTGAATCCACATTTTTCATTTTTCTATGTGACAAACATAGTGTCATCATTTCAAAAGTCCACAATGAATCCATTTTTTCTTAAAACTCATCCATAATTTTTAATAAGATTTTCATTAATGTCTATTATAACATGGATAATGAAAAATTTGAAAATTTGAATGTTTGATATGATTTTACATTTTAAGTTCATTTATAATCTGGAAAAATTACAACATGATAACCCAAATAGTACACCTAATTGTGCTTTCACCCCAAAATCAATTTGGGTACCAAAGAGAACGTGCAACAAATGAAAGGGAATCCTGCACTTGAACCAGTTGTCACATATCAACTAATTGAACTTTTAAATGAGTTCAAAGATGTGTTTGCTTAGACACACAAAGACCTAAAAGGTATTCCACCACAATACCACTTGCTCATCAAGCAAGGTACTAGTTGAATCCTAATTATGTTGCTATTGTTAAGCAAGATATAAAAAATTATTTACTATTGGTTTCATCAAACCAATTGAAGAAGTAACCTAGCTGTCTCCAATAATGGTTGTTCCTAAAAAGTATGGAAAGTTGAAGATCTGTGTTGATTTTAAGAAACTCAACGCAGCAACAAAGAAGGACCCTTACTTGTTGCTTTTCACCGATGAGGTCATCAACATAGTTGCATTTGTTGGGAAAATTTTGAAATATTATTAACCTAACACTAAAATAAACAATAATATCATTAAATATTAAAATAATTCAAATTCAAATATAAACTAACTAATTAGTGATTTGATTCGAATTTATAGTAGAAATTAGTATAATATCAATTTATAAAAGTATTTATGAAAATCCCAAACATTGGAAAAATTAATGCAGTAACATTTGGATGGTTTGAAAAAAATTGAGCCATGATTGGTGATCATTTACCAATAGCAAGCAAATGATCATCAAATGTTAGGATTGGGTTGTAGATTGGTAATTCATTATAGTTTGTTGGAGAATAACATCAATGACACCAATGGATTATAAAAACTATTTACAAAACATTGATGAACCCAAAAATGGGTATTAACAAATTTACTAATTTGTGATGTGGTTTGTTGGTGAACAACATTAGTGGCGCCAATAGTGGATAACAAATTATTACCAATTTGTACATTGTAATTTATTGGTGAACATCATTAATAATTTTGAAGGAAAAAAATAATGATTATTGAAAAAAATAAAAACATTGATTGATGTGGATTAAAGAAACATCATTGTGTTGTTATCAATTTGGGAATGTGTTCATGTATAAGGAGACATATACAAATTATTGCAACCCTAACCTTGGGCTCGTGACCAAGGCAAGGGCTTGCAAGAGAACGAAACAAGAGGGAGACCCAAAAGGCACACCTTATACTCCTGGGAGTGCAGGAGAGTGTGAGAGAATGAACCCTCACACTCCCAAGGCAACCCCCACTTAGGGAGTTGGAGTCCCGAAGGATTCCCGAATCTTCAGGGAGCAATTACAGGGGTCAAAACCCATTGGTTTAAATATTTTTTTATATCATTGGAAAGCTATTGAAACGTAGATGTCTAAAATGGGCTTGCATCACCCATTTGGACATCTGAAACACAAGTTATGGCCAAAAGAAAGGTCGGTAGTCAAATTGGCAGTTTGACTCTTGACCACTAAAAGTCAGGAATCACCCCAATTTCCTTGCACGCAAATGGCATGCGAAATACCATTGGAAAGCCCTCAACAAGGGCTATAACTTTGCTTTAGACCTATTTCTATCGAAGGTCTGCTCGCAAAGTTATGAGGCTCCAAAGTCGCGGGAGTCTTGACTTTGGCAATTTTGGGACTCCCACTTGGGAGTCTGGGGACAAAAAGCCATTTGGATGTGGGCTTCGTGGAGAGGCATAGAGTATACTATAAGGGGGAAGGTGGTGGCTTCCCCCAAGTCCGGGCCGTGGTGAGTCTTGTGAATCCGAACCGCTTGTGGCTCAACCTAGCACCAAAAGTGCTCCAACTATGCACTAACCACCTTGGGTTGGTTTTGTGCAGGTCCATGTGAGTAGTTGATGTTTGTCACTCTTCCTAATCTCATCCTAGAGCTTCAGCATGCCCCTCTACCCCTTCAAAGTGCTATGAGTCAGGGAATGTGCCCCAACTCCTTGCTCTTCCGCTATTTTCAATTTGGACTCACATTTGAGTCCATTAAGGAGCTTAGGGGTGCATCACAAATGCATTGCTAAAAATTAGTTTTGTTAAAGGCATTGTAAATGCACAAAAAATATAGGCATGACAAATCAATAACTAATGATTGAACAATTTTAAATTGAATATTTAGGTAGTTGGCCAAATATTGTTTTCATTTTGATGCAATTTGAAAAGGTGAAGAAGACATATCATTAACATTGGAGTTTCAATCATAGGACATTTTAGTTGCATTAATGTACTATGCAAATTGTTTGTGGCAAAAAATGTTCCAAACAATGTGGTTACTAGAAGCAACATGTTTGTTGGTAGTATTCATTGGAAGTAGGTGTTTGATTGCACTAGATTGGCACTATTTTTAATCGTATGAAACAAAACCATAGACTACAATATCGCACACAAAATGCAAATGTCAAAGTCTTTTCATTTCACAACATGTCTTTTTGTGGTTGGTAACAAAAAGCTCTATAATATTTACAAATTGAAAAGGAAAAAAAAATGTTCACTAATACAAAATATTGGAAAAGAAGCTAGGTTATATCATAAATTTGTAAACATAGAAATTTGGCCTATTAACTACAATTACTAGGAATGGTCTTTCAAATATTAAAAGAATTATTATCCATTCTAACCATATTTTTGCGACTATTATGCAACTAGTGTCTAAACCAAGTTATTTCATGACTAGTAATGTGTTAGTCCTATGTGTTCATGTAGTTGCAATTTGTTGTAGTTACACATGCAACTATAGGAAGGGTCGAACCAAATTTTTGTTATAAATGCAACTACAACTTACGACTAATATGATTTTCATTGACAATGTAAATGAAAAGTGAACAATGTCATCCAATTTTGATTACATCCGTCAATGGATGATAATGTAGTTGTTTTTACAATTACAATGAAAGTTTTTGCAACTACAATAATATGTTCTACCACATGTACAAAGAAACATAGACCACACATGGCAAACTTTGTTGTTTTAATTGGACTATTATCCCTTCAATGTACCCATCCATGGGTCTTCTTTGCAATTATCCATGAGTCTTCCATAATCTAATATTTAATAGCTAATAGGTTGCTACAAAAGGCTATTATAACCTAGTTGGTAAACTAATCTAGGTAAGCTTAATAAGTTACATTAAACTAAATAGGCCTATGTACATTGGTAGTCTAACCTAGTTTGCATACTTAGTTAATTGGCTTAAGTTATCTCTAGGTAGTAGTAGGTTAATTTCCTAGATGTGCTTGATAGTCTAATAGGCTAGTATGAAGGTTAAACCTAGTTAGGCTAAATAAACTAGGTAGGTTAGGTAGTAGATAGTAGGCATGTAACCTAGGTATATTATAAATTAAGTAAGAGGTATTTAATTTTGTGGATATGTCATAGTGTTTTTGTATTAATTGATTAATTAATTAGCTATATATGTTAAATAATTAATTAATTAGGTAGGCTAAGTAGTAAATAGTGAGTATGTAGCTTAGGTAGTAAGTAGGATAGATAATAAATAGTTAGAGAAAATAGTAAATATTCTATTGTGTGGATATACAATAATGTTTTTGAATGGGACAAAAGATGTGATAATGTTGTAGTGTTGTAGTGTTTCCCTTTTTAAAAATTTATCCCATATCCCTTGTCTACAATTTCAAACTTGTAAAGTATATAAGTAGGTGAAAGAATGGATTAGATTCATGGTATGCATTATAATCATAATGCATGTGCCAATTGTGATGAGCCAATCAAAAAGTTTTTCCCCAACAAAACAAATAGGACCTTACCTACCTATTTAGCCTATGTTAAATAGCCTATTCTACCTTAGCCTAGCCTAGAATAGGTTGCCTATTATAATTTAACCTAGGATAAATTTTAATTATTGGAATTAAAATATTTAATTATATTAATTACAATATGTCTTTTTTGAACAAATGAAAAATTATCGCTTGTTTTATTGCCATTGGCTTTTTAAATTATCATATGGTTAAATTTTAACCACCCATTCAATGGCACATTTGGTAGCATGCAACTATCCCAAATGCGTGTAATTGGGAATACAATTGCAAATTGAGGTTCCATGTCAAAAATCATCCATGGCAATGGATGAGAAATTTTGGCCTAGTCGTAAGGTTTGCGATTATACTTTCAACTTCATGACCATGTCATGTCTTTTGTGATTGATTATTTTATGCCAATTGTATTAAGCAACTAAACTATTTTTAGTCACATGTGTTCATTACAACTACAAATGAGTCACAAATCTAGTCGTTGATTTTCAAATTTCTTCTAGTGAAATATAAATCTTCAATAATTAGAAAATACAAATCAAATTGTGGTCCTAAGATCAAAATGTAAAAATTGCATTTACAACAAGTAAAATGCTAAGAGACATAAATTTACAATATTAAAAAAATTGAATGAAATAGAATGTTCATAAAACTCTTGCAAAAGATATTCTAAAATATTCCAAAATAAATTAATCCATGGATGGTTGCCAATGTTAATATGAAATTCTACTCACTGGACTCGAAGATACATGGACTCAAAGATACATGCACTTGACATAAATTTTTATTGGATGAATAAAATAGTACAAGAATTTTTTTTTATAGTGCTTAAGTTCTATTAGTGATTAACATTAGTAACTTAACACTAACAATGAAAACAATAATATGACTAATAAATTAATTCAAATTTAAACTAACTAGGCATTAATATAACTAATAGCTAAAATAAAGAATAAATAACTATAGAAGTAAAAAAATAAAATTACATATGTGAGATTTTGATTTATTTTAGCAACCAAATGGATGAATGTTATGATTCAATATATGCTAATAAAATGTGTCACATTATTTATTTAAGTTTACTAATCAATTACAATGTTGTGTTTTAGTATTTCCAAAAATTTGAAGAACTTGTAATCTATTTAATTATGATTCAATGACCTATCGAAGTTTTTTAAAATTAAAACCTAGTGGCCACTGTCCATGTCACATCCTATTATTATATTCATATATGGAATACTTGTATGAATCTTGTAATGATTTGTTACATTAATTTAGTTGAAAATTTTACAATTTGGTGGGCAATAGTTATGTCACTTTCTTTGTCTTATATCACATTACTCAAATATCCAAGCAAATTGTATTTTTTAGTATTGATTTCATTCATTGAACTTTACAAAATGAGAAGATAGGCAAGAATATCGAAGGATTATGTTTTTTTTCAAAACTTCATATCTAATATGTAGCCAAATTTGCCAAATGTAGTTTTCGGATGATCATCAATTTGGTTATGTAACATTGAGGTTCAGTGTTAAATAATTCCTAGTTAGGAAATTTTTAAAAAAAAATTCAAGGGTGGCCATGCCAGTAAACCAAGGGACATAACTCCTAAAGGTCCAAGTATGCAATTAGGATCCATAGAAGGTGTAACAATTTCTTAATCCTTTTTTAAAAAATGTTTTTGGGTATTTTATAATCATTTTATATACATTTATTTTCTATACACATGTACATAATAATATATTGTGACATTTTGTTAAGTCACAAGAATTTGTTGAAAAGTTAAAAATGGGGTGCCAAACCCATTTGGTGAAAAAAATTATTATCAAATGAAAATAATTGTTGAATGTTAGTGAAGGGTATGATACATGTTAAAGGAGGTTGTGGCGTACATTCAACGGAATATTTTGGGGTCATATTTCTTTCCTTTTATTTATTTATTTCTGTTAGTTCATTGGCTTTAACTCATATTTAAAAATTCATTGAATAAGAGCCATTTTGGGGTTTGAAGGAAAATAAGTTGAATTTTTGTCTTAGTGTGTCAAAAGCAATTTTGCAATGGATTGTTCATATGTGTTTATTTAGATATGTGATTTGAATTTTTTTTCATCACAATTTGTTAATCAATTGGTGTTTGGGCTGGTAACATCGATGGAACATTTCTTTCTTCATAATCCTTGGTTGATTCATTAATACAACAAAGCTTTGAAGAAACAAGTGCATTGTTCACCAAGTTGCTCTTGGAGAGTGAAGACTAAATGTACCTCTTTGCCTTCACCATTTGGTTATAATTGAGCCAAAATAAAATATAGCTTTTTTGTGACAGTTTTGTATGCTTTTGTTTACCAATGGGTATGTTGATTTTGCTAATAGTTAACAACATGCATATAAGATGAGGACTGTCCTAAAGGTGTGAAACATATATACAAAATGAAAGGGGAATTGGAAGATTTGTTGAATCAAATACAAGAAAAGAGGTGTGCGTGAGACTAAGAAGGTGCACTATGATAGAAAGAAAATTCTACTCTATGAAATAGAAGAAACAATATTTTTTGCCATGAAAGCATATGAAAAAAATAGAAAAAAATGGCGAAATCTACCAAACCTACTAAATTTTTTATAGTAAAATAGGGATAAAAATTTAGTTTATCCATCACACAAAGACATGGAAGTAGATGGGACATCAAAGTGAATCCTTTAAATATTTGTGTAAAGCAACCTTCAACTTGTAGACAAAGTAATCTTCTTAGACAATATCAACAACTTAAACAATAGAACTTTGGTACCAACAAAATTGTTCAAAACACCCCCTACCCAAGATTTTTACTTTCACACCAATTGTAATTTATCAACGTTAGGTGTTGAACATTTCATACCTAGCTTCTATTTGCAATTATCCTTAGAAGTGTTAAGATTGTTTATTGCTTGCGAACTTCTTCCTCATAATATGATAACATTGTTCAAACAAACATGACAAGGCAAAATTCATACATTTTGAACCATGTCAACACTGTGTCAAACTTTTGGTCAAAATAAATGAGAATTTGACTTTGACTATAATATATAATAATTTATTATTGTATTGCATACATTCTATTAGTACTATATAGGGTAATTTTGAGTAATTTATGAAAATAACTACAAATTTCGACCAAATAAATACATAAAATAAAAGAAAAACATTAATTGGCTAATGTTCTACAAATAATTAAATGAATATCTGAATTTATTGTGTGATAGTAAAATCAATACTTGCATTCAAAAATAGAATGAAATAAATAATCTTATTCAAATTTCAATGTGTGATAAAAAAACATAATGCATGCAACCAAAGGTCAATAAACATAAAATTTAATTTAATTTGGTGTTCAAGCAAAAACCTAATATAAGCAATCAATTTTTTTTAAAAATTTAACACATGATGACTAATAACTATAGGAACAACATTAAAATCATCCACAAAAAATTCAAAGATAATATTCAATGAACTGGGGACCACCATCAGGAACATTATTGGGAACAAGTGGGGGCACAAAACCCCCAAACCCAAGGAATGTTAAAGTTTTTTTTCCATATGTTTATTAATTAAGTATTTTACTTTCAATTGCACAAATAAATCCATGATGTATTAATTCTTTTGTAGATGTAAAAAATATTTTTTATTCATTTTCGTTTCAGTCAAGAATTTAAATGATTTTTATTTGAAATTCATTTTCAATCACATGTATTATGCTATCAATTGCATATTACAAATACATTTGTTTCATTCTTGTCAACTTCATGGATTATTGATTGCATGTGATAAAATCAAATTCTTTTCCCAAAAAAATTGATTGTTTGAAATAATAGCATTTAAAATTGGGATTTTGTTTTAGTTGCATGAAATAAAATTTTGGTCACAAGTTAAGATTATTATTTTTCCTTTTCAATTCAGTTGCATGTAATAATATTTTGGTGGTATTTCAAAATTGAATGTTCATTCATATTGTTATAGTTTCATGTATTAGTGTTTTGGTTTCATGTTTGATAAAATTATCTTCCTTTTTTCGATGGCATGTTAAAGTTAAGGATCACATATATTAATGTCTCAATCAAATGTTAACATTTGTTCTTTAAATTCCTTTTCTTAGTCTCATGGGGGTTTCCACTTGAATGCTTAGGTCATGGCCTCTCAAACTTCATCATGTACCTCAAATTTTATTTGAGACCATGGAAAGCCCACGAGCCTTTGTTCCCCGTGTAAACCTGAAACGGACCAAAGAAAAGTTAATAAAAAACCTCATAATTGCAACTGTAGTAAATTTGGGGGTGGGGTTTAGGTTTGGCCCATCGTAAAGCACTGCCTGGATTTTTCATTTGTATTTGCAGCTCCATTACCGGTCTCAAGAAACTTGTTTTCAGCAAGAGGGATCTACTGCGGTGAAGGTACTAGCCAGGCTATACTAGGATCTTCTGATCAGCGGAAGGTACTAGCCAGCTTGTCACTATTTCTAAAAAGTGAAAAAATCTCAGCTTGACCTGTTCCCTGGGCGTACTGGCCTTGGCCTTGGGCACAGATCTCAAATCACGGAAGGGCTTGTATTCAGGTGCTTCTCCTATACAAAATGGTTTTGGCCTAGCATTTTTGCACATGTTACTGAGGTTGTTAAAATGCACAACAAATCCAAACACCTATTGTTGGTTGGCTAGATAGTTTGATTGGTCCAGGTGAGTTGCTATTAGTAGTTTTCCACCTATTTGCAGTCCCAGTTTTAGTTTTATGGGTGGGGTTGGGAAAAAGTAAATAACTAAACTTTGATGTGAGAATATTTTTGTAGGGCCAATATTTAGCACCACTAGATATGTAAAATGAACTCAGTACAAACATTGTACACAAAATTGTGCATTAGCATGAGTAAAAAAGTTTGCATTGATCCATGAAAGTGTCATCAACAGCATTGATGAATTGAAACAAGTCCATCATATTTTCCAATTTAAGTAGCAATGTTATTTTTACTTTTATTTTAAAATGTTGCACCCAAAGTGGTTATCAACCACAAGTGGATTTAGTTAAATTTGACTACAAAAAAAATAAAATTTTAAAAGGAATCTTGCTGTATTTTGATGACTTGTTAGAGCCTGCTATCTAAATCTAGTGATCTTATTGGAAGAAAGCTAAATATATATTAAAATCAGCCAATTTTTTTTGATAATTTCATAAATTTCTTCCTAAAAATATGGTGATATTGTTTATTTGAAAAAACCCTTTGACCTTGTTGTTACATTCTTGTTTTTTTTTTTTTTTTTCAAAATGGCAAAAAACTCGCCACAAAAAAAACACTGATATTATGTACTATTGTTTAAAGAGTCCGGTTAGGTACAAAGAGTGTCATCATTAAAGCATCCCAACACGGTGGTTAGTACGTGAGCATGCAAAATAAAATTATGACATCTAAGTTTAGTTATTTACTTTTTTCAAACCCCACTCATAATACTAAAATTGGGACTGCAAATAGGTGGGAGACTACTAATAACAAATCATCTAGACCTATCATTGTGATTGACCAATAAAAACAAGGAACATTAGTCAGGTCATATTTATTATCTTTGCTATGCCATTTACCATCCTCAACCTCATGTGAAAAAATGCCAGGCCAAAACCATTTTGTTGAGCCAAAACAACATGTTTTGGCTTTCATTCTTCCATTTTTATTTTGGTAGGGACATATTGAGTAGTTGTGGGGCTACCTTAAGGCCTGTTTACACTAAAGACCATGTGGGCTGAGGCCCATTGCAATATCTAACCCCTGATTGGTCCAAAGTGAGTTGGGGTGGTCGCTTTGGGTTTACATTGGGATGTTTTGGGCCCAAGCCCAACCAAATGGTTTTGGATGAAAAGTCATGTTGGAATTTCACATGGCATCCTTTGGATAAGGACACTTGAGACTTTGTTCCATTTTTTCAGGCCCATCTCTTGGAAGTGGGCCTAGTGAAAATAGCGAGGGTCCAATGATTTCAAAAAAAATCTCAACTTTTCATTTTTGATTTTTATTTCAAAAGAGATTTTGAGTACCCCCCTAAAGACCCACTTTTAACATTATTTTTTTTCCCCCTTTTTACTTAACTTTTGAAAAAAGTGCTCATCTATGGTTTTTTTGTTTTTAAACAATTTTGTGCGCCCCCATCTACAATCCCCTTTTTAACATCAGATTTTTTTAGCCCCCCTCTACTTAACTTTTGAAAAAAGTGTTCATCTATGAATTTTTTTTCAAAAAATATTTTGTGTGTCCCCACATACAAACCCCCTTTCAACATAAGAACTTTCCCCCCCTCTACGTAACTTTTGAAAAAAGTGCTTATCTATGATTTTTTTTTTCAAAAAAAGATTTTGAAAAAAGTGCTCATATATGACTTTTTTCCCTGTAAACTTAACTTTTGAAAGAAGTGCTCATTTATAATTTTTTCAAATTTCAATGGCCATCACCTAACTACTCAAGTGTAAATTGTCCTTAAGATTTTCGATCACAGATGAAAATTGTTTTCTATGCATTTAATTTTTTGTTGCATTGTTAATGTTTTGGTCCCCATTAGTATTACCATCCCCAACTACACCAATTCCCTAGAGTTCTCAAAATTAGGGTTTCAGCTTTCTAAATAACTACCCAATTGAAATTCCACAAAAGTTCTTCCCAACAACTCACTTAGACATGTGACAGTAAGAAAGTGAATCCCACCACAACACAGAACCCTCTCTCCCAAAAATTTGCCATTAGCTTCTCTAGAGTTCTTAAGAGATGGTTTCAACTTTTTGAAAGACCCAAAATAGAATCCCCACAAACTAATATCCTTTTAGATTGGCCAACATTGTCCCCTAGGGAGTTTCATCAATTCCAACATCTCTACATTCTTTATTCATTTTCTCTAATACTTCTATTCTAAATCCCTACTCCAAAACGCAATGAAAGAAGACCTGCAATTTGGATACACAAAAACATTATGGTTTAGGGCATTCCTCCCATTCACCATCTCACAAATCACAATCTTCACCATAGAAAGAAAAAAGAAAAAAACTACTTAGCTTTCAACAACTCACTCTTCTTATTCACTAGCGTCCCTTGCAAAGCGTGCCATTTCCAAAAACCATGAAGAGTTCCAAACAACCTTCATCAATTCTACTGCTCTAACTTTCCACAAAGCAAATGCACACCACATAGCTCCGAGCTTAAATAAATTGCAACAAACAACACAAAGAAAAACTCCCAAAATCCACAAGTCTAAAGACACTCAACTGATCCTTCTTTTATCGTTTTTAGAATTCGGCACCTAATATGCCCATTCATTAGGTCTCCATCTGAGATGATTTTATTTTACCTCTTTTCATCCCACATATGTAATAGTTTCCTTATCGATTTAATTGAGTCCCCACAACTATTGTTAGTCATGCTTCCGAATAGTACAATTGTAAATCCCTTTTAGGACATTCCCATTGTTGTTCATCCCTACCAAGATTTATTGGTTGCATGTATTAAGTTTTCAATGCCACATTAGATTTGGAATTTTTCATATTTTATTGAATTCCACATTTAATTTTTTGGCTCTATTTCTTGGTTGCATTTATTTATTTATTTATTTATTTTGGTCTGTCATGCCTGTACATGGCCTCATACATGATGGCCAATTACGGGCATGCCCATGTGTGCTTTTAGGGTTAATGTACGATCTTAGGCGACTATACACTATTAGGTACTTAGGGTTTCAGTTTGTCGGTGACGATATAAAAGGCCCAAACCTTTCTTTCTCCTTTCAGTTTTTCTAGAATTCCTTTGTCAGGAGCTTCCTCCATAATAAGCTAGGATTTCTAAATGCTCACGGCGGCCATTGCACGGCCACCATCTACATATAGTTCATTTCTTTCTTTCTTTGCATTTCAATTCTAGAAAAACTCTAGTTTCTGTTGTTTCATGTTGAAAGCAGCAGATTTTTTATGCCTTTAAATTCTTGAGTTGGTGCTTCTGTTGCCGGAGGGTGTTCGTGTTGCTGCTACCCGAGGGAGCTCGCGTTGGTACTAAAAGGAGCTTGCGTTTTACATTCATGCCAACCAACAAATTTGAGATCTTTGAATAGGTTTCAAAGCTTCCCCTCCCTTTTTCTTTCTTTTTTTCTCTTGTGGCGACTAAGAAGTTAAAAAAAAAAAACAAAATAAAAGGCGGCAGTGGCCGTCATCGTTGCAGAGCAGCTAAGCACCGCCTGCCATCGTTGTCGCGTTCCCGTGACGTGAACTGCAGCAGCGAATTGCAGCAACGCTACAGTGAGCTCCACTAGTGCCGCAACATGCAGCACCATCGTTGCGCAACAAACAGCACCATCACTACGCAACAAGTAGCACCATCACTATGCAGCAAGCTCTACCATCATTGTGCATCTAACTCCACCACTGTTGCGCTACAATAGCACCATCGTTGCGCGCTGCGTTGCAACAGCAGGGCCATCGTTGCGTTGCAGCATTGCGAGTTGCAATGCTGCCATCGCCATCGCGATGACTGACCTTTGTCGGACGAAAATTCGACATCTGTCCATCCGTCCTGCGCATATCGTCTTGCGTCATGTAGTCTTGCCGTCCTACGTCCTGCCACCTATGTCCTACATCGTGCTGTCTTGCCTTTTCATCCAACATCTGTTTGACTTATGTCTGACCTTCGCCCGACCTTCGTTGGATGTTCTTTTGACCTTCGTGTGATCTTTGTGTGTCACGGGTCATTCCCAACAATGCATTGTATTCTTCAAATTATATTTTGTGTTAGAATTTTGTAGTTAGTGTTGTGTACTATCACAAAATTTTGGGGCATGGGACAACACCATGTCCTCGGATGATGAGAGCACTACTGCTCAGCCAGAGCCCAGGTATCAGGTACGAAGTAACACACAATCCTTTGAGCCAATTTCTTTAAGCTCACGATCTTCACGACAGTACCATCAAGTGTCTATAGCACCATCGTCATCTAGTACAACTCCTACTAGGAATTCAAGCTTAGGTTACACTACATCAACGGTACATTAGAGTCCATTTGGAGGGCTCATCAGTGGGGTACGCCTATTACCACACCTACTTTCACACCATCACTATATATCCCGTTGCAAATTATGACCTCAACACCCATATACACCATGGAGGTTAGTAGGTCCTCTGGGAAAATTAAAAAGTTTAACGGAAGGCCAAGTACTATTTCTTTGAGGGAGTTCAAGGCAACTTTTTGAACTGCGGTTTGTGAATTGGAGCTCAAGTATGGCGCTAATTACACCGAGGCATTTGCATTCAAATAATTGGCTCGTTATGTGCACTATGAGGCGTTAGATGTCTATGAGCAACATTCTGCAAGGATTTTGGGTGTCACCCAGATTCCCAATCCAACATACGCCATAGCCATCGCCACCGCCTCTCAAGCTACATTGCAAGCTGCAATTGCACATCACGGGACTATGCTGAATAATCCAGACCCGGTGCCTACCTCAGTAAACCTTTCTCCTCAACAACTCATTGCTGCTACTACAAACATTCCTCCCACAACTAATGCGCCAGCTTTTGCTGATCTAGTGGGAGAATTATTTTGAATTCTTGAGCTGGAATTTCCAGTCAAAAGTTCTGAAAAAATTTTGTAGCTCGCCACCTTCTCTTAGTAGAAGGATGAAACCCTCAAGATGCTCTACAGGAGGCTTTTCAAACTCAAAGAGGATACGCAGAGCATCACCGACTTGGAAGCTGCCCACCGGTATCTTCGTTCGTTGGAAGGTACTCCAACATTCCACGTGCAGGTTCTGCAACGGGTCTTTGAAGAATTTGGAGACTCGTACACTTTGCTAGATGTGTACAACATTTCCGAAAAGCTGGAACTGACTCATGCACACTATGATGCCAGTACTATGAGGCCTCCATCACATTCAAGGCCTCAACCTACACCAGCTGCGCCAACTAAATCATCACATTCTTCTTCAAGGACTAAAACGGTGCACTCGGCTACACCCATCCTACCTTTTTGCAACTACTGTGGCAATCCTACCCACAAAGCTAATGAGTGCAACATTCCTTCCGAGGATCTCTTTTGTGATTATTGTGGAAAGAGGGACATCAGGAATTTGTTTGTTTTGCCAAGTTCCCAGAGTGGAAGCAATTCCGATTACAATGGCAAAATTTGCCAGCATCTTCCGCTGTCCCTCAACCAAAAGCCAAGGCACCTCAACCTTCCACTTAGGCTTTACCCACCAAGGGTAATTCCAACAAGGATGCTAAGAAGAAGGAACATAATGTTGACAAGAGGGAGGTGCTTCAAGCCCATGCCATTCAAGTTCAGACTTTACAAAATGAACTCGAATCATTGAGGGCTCAATTTACTAATCTAAAAGGCAAGTCCTCCCAACCAGCTAGTCATGCCCAACCTGTACAAGGTTCAGGATCACGAAAGGGACCTCCTAGGTCGTTCTATGGCCTTCCACACGATGCCATGGTTGGGGAGTATGTTCTTTCCACTCCACGCAATTCTAGTCTCACACCAGAATTGGCTACTTTTTTTTGCCCTTCCTATGTCGCGGCACAAGAAGCTAGTGTGGCACCCAGAGTTTCTGCAACTAGGCAGGTAATTCAGACTGATGGACTCGCATCTAGTTCAAGTCCTATTACCAGGGCTAGAGGAGCTCGAGCAGTCATGCCACAATCTTTTCGTCCTCTCAACATGGAAGAAGAACGCACCTTGTTGGCGAAGGGGGAGGACACTACTACACCATAAGATGTTAGGGCATCAAATTCTCGTGTCCTAGGAGTACATGTACATCAGGAAAACACACAATTTTCCACTGATCAGCTTATGGAATGCCAACTTCAAATGCATGAAGTGGCCCAAAAGCTTGTGAATACACCATTGTTTAGTTTTCAAGATTTGAAGCTAAGCACCAAGGACATAATTGCAATCTTAGACGATACCTTGAACACTACATCAAGTCCTCTACCAATCCCTGATCCACATGCTACAGAGGTCCCATCCAACACCTTGGAGAGACATTCGATTGGCTCACGTGTTGCAGATGGCGTTCATAATTTGGTCACTAATTCTAGCATGGCTAAACTAGTGGGCTTTCTTACCTCTGATTCTACATTCACATATCAGAAGGGAATTCAGAACACCTCACTTGTGGATTTGTTACTCAGCAAAGGTGTTATGGATAGTCATTCTCTCCACAAAGTCTCTCACTCATTTCTGAAGGTGGTGTCTAGTGAGAGAACTTCCATCGCCACCGGAGTTGCCATTGTCGACAATACTGGGTCAGCAATCCAAGTGGGAGGACATACACCCAGAGTGGTACTTCTTGACACAGGTGCCCAACCAGTGATTCTTGGAGTTCAATTCACCAAGAAGATGGGCATGCTTGACTCGAAACTACGGAAATTTATGTGGCAGATTTGCATTGCTAGTGGGAGCGTAGAAGAGGTACTTGAGGAAAGCTCGGATTTGATTGCACTTAAGTTCAATGAAGGTATAGATCAGGAGCTTTGCTTACAGGTCAGATGTTTAATCACCAATGCCACAAGTTATGACGTGCTCATTGGGCAAGAGGCCCTGTTTCCACCAGGTTTCACAATTGACAACTGGTTCGAACATGCATACTATCAAGTGGATTGGGAGACTGATGGCCACCACCTGGGATACATACCCCTTGATTTACATGGGAACCATAGTCCTATGGCTCACCATTGTATGCTCAAGGAAGCACACACCATTTCCTACATCCAACAAGCTAGCCACGAATGGATAGAGGGAGATGAGGAGGAGATAGCTTACGTTCAAGCTACTGAAAGCTTGAAGGAGGTTCCTACTGACATTCAACATGGACCAGAGGTTTTACAAAGGTTCAAAGTAGCTCACAAGCCTTTGGTCAAAGCTTTGTCTAATTTTGAGAGCATGGAGAGCCATGGCGAACTGATTAAGCCATTATTTCGTCAGCTAATCACCTAGACACCACCTAAGGAAGGGATTACATTACTAGAGCTCTTTGGTGGTATTGGTACAGGTCTCGAAGCCCTACTACAGTCAGGGATGGTGGTTCGGAGGTATTTCTACGTAGACATTGATCCTATTGCAAGGCAAGTGGCGGCATCAAGAATGAAAGAGTTCACAACAAGATTTCCGCAACAATTTGCAACTACCGCATGGAAGGCTAGTTTCACATTTTTGCCCTCTGACATACAACTAATTCAGAAGAAGCATATGGAATTACTTGGCCCTGTCGACCTCATCATTTCAGGTTGGGAGTGTCAAGGATTTTCAGCGGCTGGATTTAGAGAAGGCTTGAATGACACAAGATCTGGTCTTTTCACGGACATGGTACAATTGATCACCTGGGCTCAATCCATTTTTCCTACACTTGGGTATGTAATTGAGAACACTCCTTCTCAGCTTGATCAGAGGGAGAAAGTCCAGGAGCACTACACATTGGTCAAGCATTACCTTGGAGAGCCGCTTTTACTTGATGCGACACAATGTGGTTCCTATGCGCACCGGCTGCGCAATTGGTGGACCAACTTGGCACCACTCTCAGTTCTGCAGCTAGCTCTGAAATACACTATTAGAGGCCCCAACCTGCAGGTTTCTCACATATTGGATGATCAAAGTTCTTGCCAACCAGTTACAAGGCAAGAAAAACCTCCTTGGTTTCCTGCGAACATAATAGGAAAACCAAGAGGTGCTTGGCCCACCTTTGTCTCCTTCCCAGGAGCACACGCCTTTCAAGGAGATGGGCCAGGCCTGGTGTATCGTCATGCTTCAGCCACTTGGGATGAACCAAGCCCAGAAGAAAGAGAAAGGGCTATGGGGTTCCAAGCTGGCACTACTAGTCACACTAAGGTGACTAGATTGGAGCGTAATGCTCTACTAGGGAGAGGCATGGACCTGAACTCCCTTACATGGTTGTTGGTAACTTGTGTACTCTTTCAAATGTACATAACACCAACACTGACTCAATCAACTTGCAGTTCTAGTGATGCAACCACATGGCACCCCGACCAAGTACACTTGCCTATCTTCAACACTCTACATTTCACTCTCAGTGTTGGGGGGGAGGAGGTACCATGTAATTTGACTCAAGTTGTGTCTGATACACCTGGAGGTGCATCAGCTTCTGGAGAAACAATTACAACCTTCTACGAATCTACGCAGTTGGATAGTGGAGAACCCAATACACCAGGTTCTTCAAACACACTTTCCAACTCCATTCCATGTGTTTCCAACTACCCTTTCATTATGGGGAACCAGCTCACCAAGAAAGAGAGAGACCAAGTCACAAGCTTGCTAATTAAGTATGAGAATGTGTTTGCATTCTCAATGAAAGACTTAGGTAGGTGTAAGACCATGCAGTTCTCTATAGACCTTACAGATGAGACACCTGTCTATCGAAGGAGGCATAGGTTGAGCAAACATGAATGGGAACTGGTAGATGAAAGATGCAAAGAGCTCCATGAGGCCGGTCTCATTCAGCCATCAAGTTCTGATTTCGCAGCCGCTACAGTAATGCCAGCAAAGAAAGATTCAGCTGGATTATGGACTGAGAAAAGGATGTGCGGGGATTATAGGCCTTTGAACCTAGTTACACCGCAGGATAGGTACCCCATGCCCATCCCTGAAGAATTGTTTGATAGCATTGGAGATTCAAACATCTTCACAATTGTGGATCTGAGGCAAGGTTTCAACCAGATTGTGCTCGCTGAGAAGGATCGCAAGAAAACAGCATTCCATGGAAGCAACAAGTTATGGGAATGGCTTGTGATGCCTTTTGGATTGAAGAATGCACCTGTCTTCTTTCAACGAGTCATGGACCAGGTTCTCGAAGGGGCAGATTTCCTGAAGTGCTACATAGATGACGTCCTGGTGCATAGCAAGGGACTCCTGCAACATTTGGTTCATCTCGAGGAGTTATTCAAGAGGCTCCATGAAGTCAATATGAAGATCCATCCTAAAAAGTGTGAGTTTGCTGTCACCTCAGTAATCTACCTTGGACATAGAATTTTGCCAAATGGTATTATGGCTCATTGGGCCAAAGTAGTAGCCATTTTGGAGATGCCCAATCCTACTGATGTTCACACGTTGAGGAGCTTCATTGGACTATGCAATTACTACAGAATTTATGTCCAAGATTTTAGTACTATTGCTCATCCTCTCTATGCATTGTTAAAGAAGGATGTTGCTTGGACATGGAGTGATGAAGCTCAAGAAGCTTTCAACACACTCAAGGAAAAGCTTTCAGAGTTCCCCATTCTAAGAAGGCCTGACTTCAACAAGGTTTTCATTCTACACACAGACTTGAGTGCTCTTGGTATTGGAGCTATTCTTGGCCAACTTGATGAGGAAGGCAAGGAATATGTTATCGCCTATGCATCTCGAAGCAACAAGGCTGAGAGCAACTACTCTTCATACGAGGGGGAGTGCCTCGCTGTTGTATGGGTCGTCATACATTTCAGGCCTTATCTTTATGGCACCAATTTCACTTTGTATACCGACCATTAGCTTATCAAGTGGTTGATGACCAATGATAAGCTTACTGGTAAGTTAGCTCGTTGGGCGCTTATACTTCAAGAGTATGAGTTCAAGGTTATTCATCGACCTAGTATTACACATCAGAATGCAGATACCATGTCACAAAGACCCCTCACTACCTCTGAAGATTTTTTAAAAGTCAGGCAAGATTTTGACCAGATTCCAGCAGTACCTGTATCTAAAGCATCTAGTTATTTTGCACTATTGCAATGCAACTTGGTTGAGCATCCCATTCTTGATATATGGGAGGACTTGGACACTCTAAGGTTTCTTCAACATGGGGAATACCCTCCCCAAGTTACGTTAAGTCAGCGAGATCGCATACAACAACAATCCAAACGCTATTCATGGAGGGACAATCACCTCGTCCGATGCTTACCACAAGGCGACAGAGTGGTTCCACCACCACATGAACGGCCTGGTCTTATTCAAAAGGTACACTCAGAGCTTGGACACTTTGGAGTTAAGCATACTTATAGCCTTTTCGCTCCTCATTACCATTGGAAAGGTATGTATGCTCAAGTCTGAGACATCACTGCTAGGTGTGAACAATGTGATAGAGTGAAAACTTCTTTTTCTTCTCGACAGCTCACACTTTCCTCACTCCCTATTCAGGGCATGTTCTATCATTGGGCATGTGATTTAGCTGGAGAGTTACCACAAACCTCTAGGGGTAATGTTTACATCATGATTATGATTGAGCATTTTTCAAAGTGGGTTGAGCTTGTTGCACTACTAGACAAGTCATCACACAGCACCAGCCAAGCTTTCTTACAACAGGTTCTAAGTAGATTTGGGGCTTGTGCTGAGTGCCTTACTGATCAAGGATCAGAATTCAGGCGAGAATTCCAAGACCTACTTGACCATGCTCTCATTGACCATCGTCGGACTTCAAGAGATCATCCCCAAGCTGATGGCCTTGCAGAAAGGATGGTTCAAATGTGTAAGAAAGGACTTCGAAAAATTTGCCTCACTAAGAACAAAGAGGATTGGGACCTGGCCCTCCCTTACATCACCATGGGTTACAGGATGTCCAAACATGCCTCTTTATCTCATTTCTCTCCTTACTTTTTACTTTTTGGGAGACATCCCATTCCACCCTCTTCCATTACTGCTCAAATGGACCAAGTTATGGACTTGGACTCCCCAACCACTTGGGCTAAGGTCATTGCAGAAAGGGCCGCTTTATTCAGGAGGGTTATGCCCATGGCCATGGAGAACCTATCCATTGCACAACATCAAAACACCTTACGATATGCACACACACGAGGTGGTAGTTACAAACTTAAGGTGAAACAATTTGATGTCGGTGATTTTGTGTATTTTCAGCAACAACCCAATGATACTTTAGACACTTCTTCCAGTCGCACTATCTTGAGGATTAAGGCGATCAAACCTTCAGGTGTGTTGGAGTTACAAGGAGCTGACGGACGCACAATTCGTGATCATTCCAAAAATTGTGCACCCTGCCACTTGTCGAACTTAGATCCTACCATCATCATGTCAACTTGGATTCCTCCACTTGATTATCCATGTCAGGTATGTCAGAAGACGGACGATGCTGATCAGATGCTGCTTTGTGACAACTGTAATGGTGGATACCATCTCTTCTGCCTCAAGCCGAAGCTCATTCAAGTTCCCGTCGGCAATTGGTACTATTCATCATGTTCTCCTACAACACCTTGATTCCTACTTAGACCATGCCATGCTTTTCCCGGCTCAGGTCTGGGGGGGGATACATGAGAATTTCATCTCAACCTCACTTGTGCATTGTATATATATGTGTGCATGCATCTCTTTTTCGTTGATTAATTTATACCTTTGACTGGCTTTAATTTTTTTGTTTAGTAGAATTTACTACGTATTTACATCCTTACGACACCATACGTCACGACACTACACGTCACGACAACTATCATGCCCGTACATGGCCTCATACATGATGGCCAGTTACGGGCATGCCTATGTGTGCTTTTAGGGTTAATGTACAGTCTTAGGCGACTGTACGCTATTAGGTACTTAGGGTTTTAATTTGTTGGCGACGGTATAAAAGGCCCAAACTTTTCTTTCTCCTTTCAGTTTTTCTAAAATTCCTTTGTCAGGAGCTTCCTCCATAATAAGCTAGGATTTCTAGATGCTCACGACGGCCATTGCACGGCCATTGTCTACATACAATTCATTTCCTTCTTTTTTTGCATTTCAATATACATGAGAATTTCATCTCAGCCTCACTTGTGCATTGTATATATATGTGTGCATGCATCTTTTTTTCATTGATTAGTTTATACCTTTGACTAGCTTTAATCTTTTTGTTTAGTAGAATTTACTACGTATTTACATCCTTATGACACCGTACGTCACGACACTACACGTCACGACAGGTCTCATGTATCAAAAAATTTGTCACACATGGAATCACAACTTTGTATTGTTTATTTTCAGTTGCATGTATGAAGTTTTTGGTTTCATTTTAAAATTTTTTTATTTTTTTTTTTTTTTTTTTTGGGGCCCATGTATAAATTTTTTGGTCATACATTTTGAATGATTTCCATTCTAAATTTTTGGTTGTATGTATTAAAGTTTTTGTTGCATGTTAAACATAGGATTTTCTTAAATGTCTTTTTTGTCTCATGCATTAACATGTCACACTATTACGTTTTATTTTCTTGATTCTACTTTTATTCACATTTGTAATTCTTTTATTGTTCATTGAAATGAGATTTTCATTCGTTTTTTCAATTTATTTTTACATATATAATATTTTGAATTGCACGTTGAATTAATCTTTTTCATTTTCAATTTTTTTATAAATAATTTAAGTTCAATATCATTTATAAGTTTGAACCCAGTATTAATAAGAGGCATGCTATGTACCCAATTGTGTTTGAGTGTTTTTTCAAAATGCTAACTCAATGTTATGGTAACTATTTGCTTTGTGTAGTTTTTCTACAAATGCATTCCATGCAATTCTATAGGAATTCATATAATGACATGACAATAGGGTACAACTATGTTTGAATTGGTGCGACTATGGGGTGGGGAGACTAACAGGTTATGTATAGCCCTGAACAACACTAAAGATTACCTCAAAGAATGTGCATAGTTGTAAAACATCATTGTTAAACAATCTTCTCAAAGATCTTATTTGCTACTTTCAATTGTTGATGAAATACCTACTACCTTGACAGGTTTGACACTAATTATATTTATTTTTTTAAATGTTGGAAATTTCACACTAGTGAACAAAAATATTGAATCTTTAAGAATATTCTATTTGTTGAAATGAGAATTTCAAATTAATTAATTATTCAACAAATATGTGACTAAGCTGGTAAGGTACTATGGTAGGTTGGTAAGAGTTGTAAGGTTGAAGTTGGGTATTGTCATTTTAAATCCCCCTCAATCTAGGCAACAACCTACATAAATCCCAAAATTATGTGAAGGGTAAAGCCCTTAGGGAGGGTTTTACCAGAATAAGGGCCCCCAAGGTGGAGCCAAGGGCACGCTCAATCCCGGTAAAGCCCTTCACTGGGGGCTTTACATGATGGAAAAACCGATGCAGCTTTTTAATCTATGTGGTTTTCCCATGATATCCGGCGGGTATGGGTACCATGGGGAAAAACAGCGAGGGGCTTTATGAAAAGCAAGATGGACATTAACCTTTTTGTAAGGCCTGTTGCATTATTACTGTCAATAAGGTGCCCTCTTAACACATGTTGCTTGAAGGTTTTGTTCAGTGTTGGGTGGGTATACGGAAAATCCTGATATTTGCCTCGGATATCACTTTTGTGATATTCAGAGTTCTAATATTCAAGAGCCATCTTGGATATCTTGTTGGGCCAAATATCGAATCCAGCTCAGATACGAATATCAAATTAGGTTTGGTTTTAATTTTAGGGTTTTAGGTGTTAGTTTAGGTGAGAGATTGGGTTAGGTTTTTGGTTGGTTTAGGTTAGTAAGATTCCGCCTACCTGCAGTTGTAGTTGTTGCAACTTTAAATTCTTAACCTAATGGCTAGGAAGGGAAAGAGACATTTTTTTTTTAATATATTTTTGGTTATTTTAGTTTAAATGACATTTGCTCATAAAATATGTGCAATTCGAGTATACGATATTCAATAATGATATCCAACTGATAAATAATGACTGATATTGGACATTTTGATATTTCAAAATTTGATATCTGACCAAGATATCTGAGTTTGTTTTTTTTCAAATTTGATATTTGATATTCGAAGAAATCCTAATCAGATATCCTTATCCAAGGGATATCAGAAAAGGTAATATCCACCCATCACTGATTTTGTTGGGACAGGGACTATATCGCATTGGATCCAACTTTTGGAAGTTTTACCTTATTAGAACTAGTTTCACATTAGGTGAACTGGTTTCTTCGGTGAAAGTGTTTAGACTGTTTAGATTGGAACCGGACTTTTTTGGTGTTGAGAGTGTGGACACACTACGTATATGTACGACATATTATCTATTGGCAGGGCCAGCGTGTTTGTGATGCCTTGTTGATCATCGATTGGTCTTCAAACCTAAGTCTTCCAGGTTTACCAAAAAAAAAAAAAGGGATTAAACTACGTAATCTCGCCTTACTGCCGTTCCAGCTTTCATTAAGTTTTCGATGCCCGGGTTCTGGAGGGTTTTAGGGCAACTGCAAACTTGAAGAGGGCAGGTGTGCTCATGAGCAGATCATTGAATGTGGATGGGATTCAGATGTCTTTGTGGGGAGTAGCTTGGTTGACATGTATGCAAAATGTGGGAGCATGGAGGATGCTCAGACAGTGTTCAACAAGATGCCATCACATGATGTGGTCACTTGGAACTCCATGATATTGGGACATGTGAAATGCGGGCAAGGGCAAAAGGCACTGGAACTATTTCAACAAATGAATAAGGAAGGCGTGAAGCCAGACTCGGTAACTTTTGTGGGGGTGCTGAATGCATGTGCCAGCATAGTTGCACTTGAAGAGGGCAGGTGTGTTCATCAGCAGATCATTGAAAGTGGATGGGATTCAAATGTCTTTGTGGGGAATAGCTTGGTTGACATGTATGCAAAATGTGGGAGCATGGAGGATGCTCAGACAGTGTTCAACAAGATGCCATCACATGATGTGATCTCTTGGAATGCCATACTTGGAGGATGTGCCATGCATGGGCATGGTAATGAAGCACTTAAACTTTTTGAACAGATGTGTGAAGAAGGTGTAAAGCCAGATGATATCACTTTTGTTTGTCTTCTGTCAGCTTGTAGCCATGCAGGTTTGGTGGATGAAGGCATGTCCTGTTATGCTTCAATGATCACAGTTTACATGATTTCACCAAAATCGGAACATTACAGCTGTATGGTTGACCTTCTTGGCCGTGCTGGCAAACTACACGAGGCAGAGAATATGATAAAGGTGATGCCTGGTAAACCGTATGTGCCTGCATGGAGGGCTTTGCTTGGTGCTTGCAAAATTCATGGTAATCTGGAGATGGGAGAACGTGTTGCTAAACAATTTCTTGAATTGGAGCCTGAAAATGCAGTGGATTATGTCTTGCTATCAAACATCTACGCTGCTGCTGGAAACAGGCATCTCTGTGAGAATGTTGAACAGAAGAGACAGGAGAGAGGCGTGGAGAATCAGACAGGTTGCACCTGGATTGAAGTGAAAAATGAGGTGCATTCATTTATAGCAGGTGATCAAGACCACCCTCAGATGATGGAAATCCACACAGAACTCCATAGATTGTCAGGGCTCATGCATGATGTGGGGTATGTGCCAGATACTAAATTTGTGCTGCATAATGAGGAAGAAGAAGAAAAGGTGTTTCAATTGTGTCACCATAGTGTGAAACTTGCTATTGCATTGGGCCTCATCAACACAGCCCCTGGGACTCCACTCCGAATAATAAAAAATCTGCGGATTTGTGAAGATTGCCACACTTCCACAAAGTTCATTTCAAAAATAGTTGGGAGAGCAATCATGGTGAGGGATGTTAATCGCTTTCATCACTTTGAGCATGGTGTTTGTTCTTGTATGGACTATTGGTGATACCAGCAGTGTGTCTTGTCAATCACAATATCAAGTTCATTCAATTTGTAGCATGTCTAGTGGTATCATTGCACTGCCATAGTTGTTAACTTCCTTCCTCTTATGTACAGAGTTATTTTGGAAACTAAGTGGAATTTGAGGCTAGAACATCATTTCCCAGGGTTTAGAAAATTCTGTTATGTTAGAAAAAAATTCATTACTCCATGCAATAGAATTGCTGATTTGCAGTCATCAATTTGCTGTTGCCCTTGACTGACAGGCCACTCAAGAAAACTCTCGCGTGGATTCCCAGACTATCTCTGTGAAGTTTCTCATTGTTCCCCACTCACTGATGGTAGACAGTCAATACTATACATTGGGCTGCTAAAGATCCCAGAGCATGTGTATGGCTCTCATTGTTCATCAAACCACTCCTCAATTTCTGGTTGTTTGATCTGTTCTGTGGCATTTGGGTTCCTCTTCTTCATGCTTTTGGTTTTGCTGATTTGTTGCTGCTATGCTGTGGTAAAAAGGAAGTGTTGAGATCACTGGATGTTCGTTCACAGTGACTCCTAAGCACCAAGGGTGATTGAGTTTTGTCAGAGAAGCTCTAATAACAAACAGTAACAAACAACTGATGAGGTCTCCAGTACTAAGCACAATGTTGGTGATGTCTTGAGTGCCAGTTGATGCATAACATCAACCAAGCAGATTTGGACACTTAATGGTGATGATGACAGTAAGGTTTCCAAGTGAATCATGCCCTACTTGGGAGCCTTTCAATCTTGTCAGTAAGGATAAGAATGAGGGTCAAATGCTCTCTTTGTTCGATGCTCTCACCAGCTTTCTATCATAATGCAGAGCATGCGGGCATGCACATACACACACACAGTTTCCCTTAATCGTTCACAAAATGCAGAGTGTGTCAAAGAACTGTCGTCTCCATGTCAGAGACAGATGTTCACTGCTTTTTCTTGTCTTGCTTGTTTCTGCAGCAAGTCTGAAGAATTCAAAAAAGGAGAATTCCATGCTGAGAGGCTAGGGCCCTGAGGTGCAGATCAGAACTTGTCAATTGCAGTGAAGTGTATATTGTGAACTAAGAGAGATTAGTTAACTCCAACCGCAAATCCACTTCTCAGATCCTTCTTTACAAATTACCCACCATTGCAAAATCGTATTAACGCTTCTTATTGTAGATGAGGACTCTGTACAAACAGATGTAAAAACATCTAAAAGACAGCTCTTTGTGTTTCGCAGAGGATGAACATAGTCAAAAGTAAACAATGTCCTTCTGAGTTTTTGAGCCCAGTAGAGATGTTCCATTTCTTCTCAGAGGTGAATTCAATTTTTCATAAGTTAATTGCTGCAGAAAATAGAGCTCTGAAAAGATGCTTCACCAAAATTTTGCATTTTGCCAAACAATTCTGCCAACATGTATTTATGTTCAACATGGGAATAACGGTAATCCAATCCTGCAGACAATTAGGGGACTGTGTGTGCATGTGCTCGAGCTGCTTTTTACATACAACTAGGGGAGTGTGAGAGTGTGTGTGGTAACCACCATATTCATCATAACTTAATTTACTTTAACTATTTCATTTTGACGAAGAACACCAATTCATAGATATGCTAAGGAGAGATTTTGGATACTAGCTGTGTTTTGAAGACGTAGGGATGTTTCATTGTTTTATGATTTGATGTTTCACTACTTGAACAAACAAAAGATGAACTATGAACTAAGTGGAAGAACTTTACATGGAACATTGAAATTTGAAACTTGAGACATTGAAAGAAATAGAAGGTGAGATAATGAATCACCGTGACTTGATTTGAACTGGCCTTGACTAAGTTTGCAATCACATTTCAGAAAACAATAAATGTTTGAGAGTTCAAATTTAGATACATAGTAACTTTCAAGCAGTCATGATTAGTTCACAATTCAACATGAGAGAAAGAAAGAGACATTTGCCAGTGATACATTATACTACATCTTATCTCTTTTAAGCTCATGATTAGAAGGAACATGAATACATGATTTATTCAAAGAATTGCCTCTTCAATCTTATTGCTATATTGAATATTACCCAATTATGATTTGACCTTTCACAATAAAAACCTAATAGATTATGGGCCAAAAAATTACTATGATGTGTATTCCATTTTGATTCCAGAGCAACATGTTGGGTTTTAAAAAGACAAAGAAGATTAATGCCAACTAAGAAAGCACATAAATAGATATTCATCATTATAGCCAACCAAAAAGGTCAGGACTATGAAATTACAAAAACATACACTTGGAAAAGGTAGACAATTGGTGTTGTTTTGAATATGGCACATTCAAAACTCAATTAGAACTGTTGAAAAGAGTTGTGAATTGATTTATAACACTAATTCTCTCCACCCGAATCAGTGTTGGCCACCTTAACAAAATCCTTGATGCTTCAAATGAGACATGCGCAACTATATATTGATTAATTTTGAAACATTACAATAGCCAACTTAACTGAATGTTGATGATCTGATGAGAGCCATATTAACTAAATGTTGTCATATGTCTCTGAACACACAATCACCAATTTACTTCCGTCTTAAAGATGTAAGTACATTTTAAGGGTGCCTCTTCATTAGTTCATTTGGTTGGAAACGCTAAGCAACCAGCTTGACCCGATCATCAATGTTTTTACTGAATCGTGAATCCCAAATGTTAAACTCTAAGCTTAAGCGTTGGTTGCATGAGTGTTGCCTATTCATAAATTTGTTGGCAAGCTCAAACTTTGGTTCTGGACAAATTTAAACTATTTATGCATCGCACATAACCTTTGATAAATGCATGGGATGCACAACAAGTAACAGAACCATGAACAGCATCCTATGCAAGATGACAAAACCAGTGTTGGCCAGGTAACTGGATTGATGCTTAGGAATTGGCAGTTCTGGTTTCAGTTCCTTGAAACCTAATTGGAACGGCCTTAACAGATGGAACTGGGCTTGAACTGGAATTGCCAGGTTCACAGGTTGGAGGAATTGGCAAAGGAATCAGTGTAACCGAACATGGGGTGACCGGACAACATTGCTGTTCTGGTCCAGAGCCTGATTTTGTTTGCACCAGCACTTGACTGGCGGCGCCATCACTTCTCATCACTGAGGCAATGCATGGCGGCTGCTTTGCTTTGATGATGGAAACTCACCACTTGAGGAGAACGGCACGGGATCACGGCACAGAGGTACTGGCCTTTATGGTTTGAGGCGGCATGGCGGCGTCGGAATGGACATTCATGATGGGAAGGTAGGTACGTTGGGAGGAGAGGAAAACGAGGAGGAGGAGAAGAGGATTTTTTGGGCAGGAAACAATTTTGGGGGAGGGAGGAACTTCGGCAGAGGAGCTCAGAGCGTTGTGGCTAGTTTTCACTGATTTTTTCTTCCGCTGCGTTAGTGACTAGGAAAGTGCCAGCTCCTGAGTGTGGGAAGAATCGGATCCAGTAAGGAAGGAGGTTGTAGCACAGAGCAGTCCAGGGAGAATTGCAGGAGATCAATGGTTTGGAGTGGTCTGTTTATGGAGGAGAGCGTGAGAGTAGACAGATAGAAGTCAGGACTTTATTCGATGTTCTAGGAGGTTGGATGCTTGTGTTGGCGGAGACTTGTCGTGCAAGTCTGATTTATGAAATTCCATCCTGGAAGCCCTGTGCAGAGATTGTGTTTGCAGGAGGCTCAGATGAGTCTGGGTCGGGTGAGAGTTGTTGTGCATGCTCTGTTGATTGTGTGAATGCTGAATGCTAGATCAGTCACAAGAAATGCAGTAGGGTTGGAGGGGTCTGGTTGTTGTCTGGGTCCCTCTCTTTTGGTGACATCAGGTCCTGGTTCCAAGTTGCCACTAGAGAGAACAAGAACCAAGACAAAATGACATCTCAGGTTTGTTTAACTTTTGGAACTGGAATAGGACTGTATCCTCTTGAAATCCCAATTTCAGTTTGTAGGGTTTAGGGTGCTTTGTGCTTTCTCATTTCTCCATAATGCCGTAGAGATTTCTGCTTTCTCTCTCTTTTTCTTTTTTTGGGCCGGGGG
>Ga0209611_10000618_pt1 | contig 55016 bp, 28 predicted proteins | sample S1TSphgellanicum_3_FD_187693 | JGI IMG/M metagenome (GOLD analysis project Ga0209611, IMG submission 187693) | Host-associated microbial communities from peat moss isolated from Minnesota, USA - S1T2_Fc - Sphagnum magellanicum MG (SPAdes) (version 2) | ecosystem: Host-associated > Plants > Peat... | reverse complement strand
TCTTGATGCAACTGCCTTGGTGGGAGCTGATGGCAGGCCTGCAGAGCTGATGTCTGTTGATACATGATATTTGTTAAGCTCATCCTCATTGAAAGGTGCCAAAAATGCCAATGCCTTCTTCTGGCATGAGAGGAATTCTCATTGTGGTCAAAAGGACAGCATGCCCTCTCAAGATGTTTGCAAAAGCAATTGTCAGGTACACTGCCAGGTGTGACTAAGGTTTGATTTTAGTTGAACTCACTTAGATATTGTCTCTGATTCTTGTGTTACACTGGTAAAAGAGGAGCAAGTGAATGGGAAGTCTCCTGTTGGCTATGATTTTAGTCAGCTATTCAGGTTCTGAAAATCTTGTTTTCTGGTGACTAGGTCTCAGATGAGAAAGCATGGGACTGATGTACTGCTCAAAATTTACAGAACAGTTTTTTCACTCCCCAATGTCCTAGAATGTGTTGGATTTCATGATTGTCAGCATGGCATAGTCCATTCCTTTTTATGATTGCCAAAAAAATTATTTGGTAAGGAGCATGCATCTCCCTCTGAATGTTAGACTAGTACATATCAACTCCAGAACATTCAGTAAGACTCACATATATTGCAGTTGGAAGATGACTTGGACCAGAGAATGCATGATGAATGCACCATTGATTGTTTTGCAAAGTGTTTGCAAACTTGTTTACTTTTGCCTTTACAGATATTTGCACGGGTCACATGAGCAGTGACATGAACCATCAACACCAAATGTCACACAAATGTCTATACTAGTGTTAGTATGGTATCATCAGCTTTTGAGCGTGGTCCTGGCATTGGACATTGTCGAGATTTTCATGCAAGCTTGATACTGGTATTGGGTCCAAGGCTGATTTTGGGTATATAGTATATATAATATATACCTTACATTGAAATGAATGACACCAGATACTTTACCTCACTCTTGAAAACCAGAACAACTATTCTAGATTGGATCTGTCATGAGCCAAGCCCTATTCATGGAGGAAAGACCATATTCTGTTGTAATGATAGATTGGTTAGCCGTGGTTAGCATACAAAAATACAAATGACATTGAAGACATGCAATAATGAAGCCTAGAAATGGGTTTATTACTTACCACAAAATCATTAGCGAAAAAATGCATTTCTTGAGGCGAGACATAAGGACAATAATGACTTTTTTTTTAGCCAATGCGACTTTTTTCTTTTCTTTTTCAAATCAGTCCTTTTATACACAAGCTATGGAAATGAAATGTTTAAATTCGAGTTCACATCAAGTTTGAACCAAACCCTTGTTCACACTAAAAGAGTAGCAACCAAATTTTGACATTTCTATGTGCAAATAACTAGTAACCAAACTTATAGTTATTGCACATATGATTAGCCATGTTTGGCATACAAACGAACACAAATTGCCCCCAATTGGGTAACTTAAGTTCCTTTTAAATAACATAATACAAGATACAATATATTAACATATGAGTTTTTGATAAGATTATTTGTCTGAATATTACACAAATTGCTTTAACCTATCTATGCTAGCCAGGGTTTCTTTTAAGGATTTTGTGACGTAGTTGTAGTGGCAATCATTTGGAAAATAATTTAGCCAAATTCGGCTACATACTAGATATGAAAGTAAGGAAACATGAAAATTTTAGATTCCTAGCTACCTATTGGAACTCTCATAAAAATTTGATAATTTGGATATTTCCCCCCCTTGAAATATGGCAAATGTGGGCCATTTTTCTCATGAAAAATCCATTGCATAGGTTGAAATCATAATTTTTAAGGTGAAAATTTGGCAAAATTTTGCCATTAAAAGAAATGCTAATGTTAGCCTTTAGGACCTTGAAGCTTAATACAAGTTCATACATAATATGTGTCAATGGTCACATGCAAAACATTTATGTCTAAATGGAAAATCCAAAGCAACTCATGTGCTATGTTCTTGAATGGTAACTTTGCATCAACATAATTAATTGATACCCCTCCCCTCTAAAGAATTTTAAGGATGAATCCTACAATAAGCCCTAACAACTCACAAATGAATGTTGGATAAATTTTGATCCAGCCATGCTTTTTGACATGTTGAATATGCCCCTAACTTAACAGTCTTCAATTATCCATGTCCAATGGATCACATATCCATGTCTTTGGTCACAAAGTATGAATTGAAATTCTAGTCATGAGAAACTTAGAGTTGGTATAGGGAGGATCCTCCTTGTGGTCCTTTACCTTGACAATTCTAGATGGAATGTCAAAGGACCATATGAGGGATTATGGAAAGGTGTCTTTTCAGATTTATGTTTTGTTTTAAGTTTTTTTTCAATAACATAATTACATTTTTTTCATTCAAAATTGAATTGAATAAAATGTAAATACAATTGCACTTTCAAATTTATATTGAATTGAATTGAATTCAAATCGCATGCAATGTCATTCAATAATTTCATTTGAATGGAACTTAATTTTCACAAAATCCAATCATTTTTTTCATCATTTCATTGTTGCTAGTGGTGTACAATAGTGCAAAGCTCGAGTGAAAAAAACAAGAACATGAACATTACTGAGGCTTAGTGATGTCAATCCATGAATCGATGTAATGACACAATTTTGACCTTTTAATGTGGCAAGACTTAATCTAACACTTATTTAGAACATGATAGTTGTTTTACACATATAACTTTTGAAATGTCCCCAAAGGGAATAATGGTTCAAGCTTTAAAATGATGGAGATGAATACTTGAGGTCCTTCACCATCAAAAAATGGTCATTTCTATCACACATGGAACATCATGATCATGAACATGTCCTTTCAAACATAATCATAAGGCTAATATACCAAGAAAAGTCCACCATCATGGTACAGTTTTCTAGCTTGCCAACATGGCCCCTGAAATTCATGTTGGGATCTCATTTTGTGTTCATACTTGTATTGCCACCTAGAGCAATATGGAGTTAAATTATGAAATCCATGAGGAACAACCAAAATTCTCTGACATGGGACATAAAAAATGTAGAACAACATGGCTTGTCGAATTAGTGTAATATGTGATTCCTATATTATAAATTAATTTTAAGTTAGCATCCAAAGGACGACATGGTGGTAATTACATCATCAGCATTGGAGTAATCAAGTTAAGACTCATGATGGTAATGTGAAATAAGAGTTTTTATCATCTATACTTTTTATAACCACTTCACCTTGAATTAAAGTTCATCTAGGTCAATCTTGGGTTGGTATTGGATTTAAAAGTACAACATGGTTCTTGTAAAGAAAAATGTTTGGTTTAACACATTTGGAGTTTTGAAACCATGTAGGTCCTAATAATGGAGCAACACATTATTCCTATAGTATAAAATAATTTATCATAATTTCTTATGTTTGGCATGAAGATCATGGTAATCGTAAACTTTAATACCATAAGTTAACATCATCCCAAGGCTGCTTGTTTTAGAATCATCTCAGAACTTAAGAACATCAATGTTGACCAAGAAAAACCTTGGGACCCAATCAAAATTTGATGACAAGAAGTTTAAAATTTAGAATATGAAAGTTTGAAACAAAAATATTGTAGGCGTACCAATGTAGCACCAATATTCAAATTCATGAATTATGCTAATTAAGGAACACAACATTGAAGGAAGCACATTCTATGATATGCAGTCCATATTCATAAATTTTTAGTTGTTACTCATGAATTGATTCTCATTTCAACTCAAAATTATATTTGAAATCTCACATGGATGCAAAGTGTTTTCGCTTTGGAATTTTTATTATGCTTTAACTTGTGAAGGTGCACATAGTTGTTCAACCTAGGTCTTGAAAATTGGTGGAATTTTGTTGAAGTTTTCTTGACAAACTCATTCACCTTCCTCAAAAATCTTATTGAAGTTTTGTGACCCAACATTGGAAATACAAAAGTCCACCTTGTTCCAAAATTTCCATAAAGTGTATGGTTCTCATTTTACATATTTTTGTAATATAACAACAAACTATGGGAGCCCAAACATTGGTTGCATAGCGCTATTAAGTAAGCATTGAGAACATTTGCACACCAATTAGATATGCAACTTCTTTGGTAACTTGTTCATGTGTCCCAAAAGAGTTGATTGGTTTGGATTTCACGGTTGTTGGGGATGAGACTTGGTGTAGGAAGGACATTGAGGGTTGGATGGTGAGTTTAGTTTATAGTTTATTTTGGTGTTTTATTTGAATATTATACAAGGTTTTTCCTAGGTAAGATGTGGTCATCTATTGGGTCTACTTTTGGTTCTACTAGTTCCACTTGGACTTGTATCAATTGGACTTGTATCAATTCTGTGGAATAATGGAATGATGTGAACCAATGGTGGGGAACTTTGGTATAGCCAAAGTGAACTAGCACCCTTGACCAACACACCATCTCTTGCATCTTTGTTATGATTTAATTGTGAATGAACATAAATTAAATTAATATATGGTTTCAATATATGGTTTCAACTTGATAATCCATTCTATGAAATGCAAGTCATACAAAATGATAATTAATGCACTTTGGAGCCAAAATGGTGCACGGATGAACATAGGTTAATTTAGATTCATTAGATTCACCACAACCCAAATTTGGGAGGAGGCATTGGGTGCAATCATAATCAAATGAGCCAACGGTGGCAAAGGATTCAACCATAAATGGCCCTTTGTGGACATTTTGACTTTTTCATAGAAAGGAAATCTTGAAGATTTTTTTTGCAATTTTTTTCAAAAATATGTACAATGATCCCAATAAATTACATTATTTCATTAACTCTTTTTGAATAAATGTGAATTGTCTAAAAGTGTACAAATATTGTTAGATTTTATGTTTTGTTTTGAAAAATGATCCCAATTCAACTCATGCTAAAATATGATGACTACTTTAAGCTTTAATTTTTTGTATCATAGAGCATAACTTTGTTCATATGTCATACACATTATGACCCATTTACATCTATTAAATCACTCTTAAAATCTGAACATTTTGAAATTATATTTTGAAATTTTAAATTTTCATGTACCACAATGTTTTAATTATGAGCGTTTTTCATATGTGGATGGTAGGTTATCATCATTTTAATTTTTTTTCCCATCAAAATTTCTTAATTAAAAAAGTCCTTGGCCTAATGCTTTATAAAACCAAATTTTTGGTGTTAAAAGTTCAAAAATCTTTTACTAAAACCAAAACTTAATTTATTAAATTAAATAATTAATTTTCTTTTTCAACACTCATATAAATCATTTTCTTGATCTGTGGCATTAAAATTTCATTACATAAATATTTTTGACAAAATTGATCATTTTTAGGTCATTTGACATGGTTTGGGCTTGTTTGATTGTGATAACACCCCCTTACCATCCTCCCTTCCTCCCTGCAATATATTTTGCAACTCCCGATAGGGCTACATCAAAATGATTTTTCCTCAAAAATTTTGAAATGAGAATCTTCAAATTTTTCATTGGTCAAGTTATGGGTCACCCAATTTTGAAGTTCATAAGGGTCGAAATGAAATTCAACAAGCCAATGTGTTTACTTGGGATTAAAACCTATTGTCCTTTTGAAGTCCTTTTCCCAAAAAAGTTAAATGTATAGATTTTGCTAGATTTTTGCATTTCATTTTAAAACATGGTCAAAATTTCAAATCACACCCAAACATTTTGACATTTTAAGCTTTGATTTTTTATATTATAAGCTATGGTTTTGCTTTAAACACCATATACATTGGACCACATTTTCATGTTGTAAAGGATTCATAAACTTTAAATAGACCTTAAATTTCTAAAAACATAAATTGAATTTTTTTGAAAATTTGAGTGCTTTTTAGATGCATCTAAAAATCCCCTATTACTAGAATTGTTTTTGAAAATGAAAAAGTTTGTATTATGAAAATAAAAAAGTCCTTTATGAAAGTAGTGTTGTTGAATGAAGTTATTAAGTATGTTTTGCTCAAACCAAAATTCAAATTAGAACATGTAATGATTCAATTTAAATTTCATAACATCCATATTAACAATTAAGCACAATTTGTCATGACTAATATGCAATTAAAATGACAACATAGAGATGTATGTAAAAATAAATTGCAGGAAATTTGCCTTTTGACATAGATTTTGGCTCATTTGAATTCATTTTGATCCATAACTTTCTCATTTTTCCTCCACATTAAAAGTTTTCAAACAAAAACTTGTAACCTTTGAAAAGAGATTTTTGACAACATATTAAGCTTTTTAATTGAAAGTGATTTGACTCTTCAAATGGTCATTTAAGTGGTTAGGAGCCTAGGGGGGACACTATTTGAAAAAGTAAAAAATACATTAGTAAAAATATAGGGTGCAATATATTGATTGTCAGGTAAAAATTAGAAATTAATTAGTTAAATAATAGGGTTATGTATATTTTGAAAATAAAATTATAATTAATATAGGGTTATGCGTGAATCTTTACTATTAATTTTTTAAAATATAAAAATAGCACGTGCATTAAATATTTAAAATATTAATTGCTAGTAGGTTCAATTATTGTGAAATAAAACAACCCAAAAAGTAGTTTTGCTATGCAAAAATTGGGGTCTCCAAATAAAAGGTATAACAAGTAGATGAATTTGTGAAATAATATCAATTTTTTTGGTGCATTTTTTCTTAACTATTGTTGGCATTGGTTTCAAAACCTAAATTGATATAATAATATTTTTTCAATGCACTTGCAAGTACTTGAATTGGACCCTTAATTTTTGGCGATTGAAAAGTAGATTTCAAATACTTGAAAATATATGAATTTTTTTGCAAATAATTTGTTTCCCCCAACTTTCAATATTGATGTGGTCAACATTCATATATATATATATATATATATATCAATGGAGTTTGTTTTCATAGCTAAATTCATCCCCAACCTTCAAGAATTAATATAAATTTTCAGAATATTTTTGGGGTATTGTTCCAAGTCCAAATAATATGGTACAATTTTTTTGAGAAGTTAAAAGGAGGCTAGAAATGTTAATGAGGAAATTTAGAAGTTCCATTTTATTTGAAATGCAAGAGGAAGGTTAGAAGTTTTGAAAACTGATTTTTAAAAAATAGAAAACAAGGTAACAAATAGGGTCAAAATATCTTGTGTTGCACCTCGTGGTTTCATTTTTGCTTTTAGTTCCAAACTTTTGTAGCTCCAAACTTTCTAAAACAAAAAAATTAAATTAATATAAGATATGGAAATTGGATGCCAAAAAAAAATTATACACAAATATAAGGTTGTTAAAATATGTACATATTTGAAAATTAAATAATAATAGGGCGGGAAAAAATATAAATTCAAAACCTAATACCCAAAAAATAATTCTTTGACACATGTAAACTAGATCATTTGCAATCCATGGAGCCAATCTGTTGGCAGAGATTGAATTGGAAATGGCTGAAATTTTGTACCCATCCTTAGAATTGAAGTGTAGAGATAATATGACTTTTCAGTCAAGCATTGGCCTCATTAGGTACTAAAATTGATTTTCCCATCCCAAAGTTGGGTATCTAGTAGGCATGTATGGCTGTAGTGACATTGAGGTAGGTCCTAAAGCTTCAATTCAGGAAACTGGAAAGAGTAAAACTTCTTCAAGAGCATTGAGCATTTTTTTTGCTGTTGAGGTTCACTATCAAAGTGAAATCTTTTCTTTTGGGTGCTCATGAGTGTTGTGTGTGTAAACGGTTTGGGATTTACACTCCGTGTAAGTGTCAAACCATGTAAAAATAAATTTATTTATATAGTTCTACATATTCCAATAAAAAAATGTAAATGTAAACATGTTTATATTTATATGATTTTGCATGGCTGTGAAAAAAAATGTAAATACATAACAACATAAAAATCTAATTTTTACTTGAGGAGATTAAATTTTTTTTTCAAAAAAAACATCAGCATTCAAGGGTGGGGGGACCTCAGTTTTTGTGGTGAACTGAGTTTCACCCTGTCTCCCATTTTTCTTAGCGCCTCCATTACTGTTCCTACTTGTAAAGCCACTATAATTAGTGTTGAATTAGCCCTCCTTCCCCAGCAGCCATAATGAGAGGACCTTTTACACTATCAGCTGCACAAAGCTCATAAGGGGGTATTTAGCATCCTGCTTTTAGATACGCTTCTGGCCCCTGGGTTGGCCCAAGTATACTATTCCTCTCATAAGGTCGCCTTTCCCAATACTATTCCCTAAGTGAGCCTAATTTCAGAGTTCTTTTGAAATCTCTTTTAATGAATTTTTAGAATTTTAATTAATTTTCAGAGACAAAAGCTTTTCAAATTCAACAACTTTTGCTCCATTGGTCACAAAATTGCAGTACTCCAAACATACACACAATTTCAGAATTCTAATGAATTTTTTTAAAAATGAATTTCTAAAATTTTAATTATTTTTCTAAAACATAAATTTTTTAATTCAATGACTTTTGCTCCATTGGTCAGAAAATTGTGGAACTCCAAACATACTGACAACTTGATGTTGTAAGGCTGTTGATGGATGTTGACTCTTGACTTTTTGTCTTTGCACTCTTGAAAAACAACAACAATGGTGGTCCTATGCCATTTGAGAAGTTTTAAGAATGATGTAGGCTTAGCTGTGTCTTTCTTTTTCTAGCTTGTTATTTGTGCTTGAAAATTTGGTGATGATGTTGGTGTCAAATTATGGCAATAGGAGATAAGGGCAAGCGGAGGAGATAAATGGTGCGAGGGGATTGTGATGAGTGGAGGTTGTTGTTATGAGATAAGTACTTGTGTTTTTCCTTCTAGGAAGGATATGTGTTTGAAGGTTCATATTTTTTGTTAGTTTTGTTGCTCAAGATGCAAGATCAAGTGGAGATGGCTAGGAATAAGAAGTTGTGACTTGTGTTATATGTTCCTTAATTGTTGCAAGTTGAAAATTTTAAAACTTTAAACCAACCCCTTAAAAAAATGAAAAAGAATTATGCAAAGGCTTTTTAATGACCATATTTAATTCAAGACATGTTATATTTGAACTTGCAAACCTTGTTTTATTTCTAGAACAAGATATTTACCATGGTTAGAATTATTTTCTTTAAATTCAAGGTCTTTAACATGGTATTAATGTAAGTGCACTAGTTCACCCAACGTATAAAATAGAAAAGGACATCAATAAAGGTGTAATAAAAAGGTCATTACATAAACTAATAACTTCACCCCCTTATGACCAAGTTCAAACAAGGGAGATTTAAAATGAAAACAATCACCTTAAATTCCAATCACACCTATAAGTCTTGCAATTGATATTCATATGGATTATAACCTTTTTCTTCTAGTTAACATTTTAAACCTGACAAAAACACAAACATAAAAATGCAAAGGTTAGACATGTTTGCAAAATTTGGAAGTGTTTATTGAAATTTGTTGCCAAAATTGGACCATCCCAAAATTGAACTAAAACTCAACAAATATTTATCACCCTCATGTCCTACAAGTTGTTAATTTTCATCCAAAAAAATCAGGTTTTTGCATTCCCAAAAACCCAATGATTCTGATTGTGGCTCAACATTACGTGCATGTATAAAAGGCACTTGACCCCCTTACTATAATATGTCAATGTTTTAGAATATATGTGGAGAGAATAAGCTCTTAGTTTCTCAAAAGCAACAAAAGCCCGCCTTTTTTGCATGATTCCACTAAACAATTAACAAAAACAAATTAGGGTTTTGGAATGGAAAACTAAGGGCCTAGTTCATGCATCTCATCCATGTCACCACATTTCTAGATGGCATCTTATTAAACACCCTCCAAGCATCCTACATGTTCCCACATTTTGCATACACGTCAACCAAGCTATTCCCCACAACATTTGAACTCCATTATATTTGATTGTTTGCACACCTTCATGTCACAACAATTGACATGGTTCCATGCATCTTGCCCTTGGTTGCATTTCACATGTCCCAATATAATGGCATGCCAAGTGATCACATTGCATCATGGCATCTTGTTGAATGGTCTCCTAACATCCTTCCTACTCCCACATTTTGCATACAAACACAAGAAGAAATCTTGTCTTTTGCAATCAATTTTTGCAACTAGATTTATGCAACTAGTTGTAAAAACTTATTACAAAAAACAAGATTTTTTTTAGTGAAATGAATCAAATTATTATTAACAAATGCATCAAACCCACAACCACTTTGAAAGATTTGCTAATGAACACACATGCCTTCTTCAATTACAACTATGCTAGCACTTGCATTCAACACCACACAAAAGCAATGGAGTGTAACTACACACCTTCTTATTCCATATGTCAAAATAATTCTAATATTACATGTTACTCTTACACATATTTCACATGTCCCAATATGATGGTGGTCCCAGTGACCACATCTCAAATTGGCATCTTGTTGAACACATTCCCAACATCCCTCATGTTCTCACAATTTATGTACATGTGAACACGACCATGATTACCCTAACCCTAGCTACATAATAAATTGGTTTAGTGACATGCAATGGCTAGAGGTATTTATTGAAAAGTGAATAAGAAAAGGTAGTGGAAATAACAAGTGTTGTTTAAAGTTTGAATTCACACACATATGCCTTAAAGACCTTGACATTGTTTGACATTTTTTCTTTCCATTTCAAAGAGAGGACCATAAATGTCATTTGCATATATTTTCTCAAATTGAGAGATGTCAAAAAACCTAGCCATGGTCTGCACATTTAGTTTATTTCCTCCTCTCATGTCAACCCAAAAAGCTCTAGGATCTTGATTTAATTGTGGCATTGACAAAGTTGGTGTTAGTGACATCCACAACTTTTGGCACATGACTTCCATCTTCATGTGTTCCAAGCTCTTATTTCTCCAACATAGTTTGTTCAAGTAAGAGAGACATTGCATCCACACAATTCTATTTAACTAATTGACCTAGTGAACCAATTAGAGTTGCTATGACTTATCACATGTAAGATGTAACATGCAAGTATTTATTAGATTTAGTCAAGATTGTTTATCAATCATCAATTAACAAAATTTGTTACCACCTAGCTAGTGAGAGAAAAAAAATGCAATTTTTTTTTTGCACCACATAGGTATATATTTGCACAAATGCAAAGGTGGGATTTCGAAACCCTAAGCCCCTGCGCCCCAAGAATGAAAAAGAATGTGTATATTTTTTAGGAGAGTTGTCGGTAGCACATAAAAGAAAAGCTTACATGCATGAGCTTGAGGACCATAGAAGCAATCAAGGCATTCCTTGTGAGTGTCACTAGTTATCTTTGAAAACCACATGGTATGCAAAACTTGTATATCGTTATACACATTATGCGCATATTCCATCTCCATCAACTACATACAAAGTTCTCTACCCCAAAAGCTTGGGATTACAATACAAGAACAAATGGTGATTACTTCATGGGAGGAGTGAGGGCAATAGTTGAGGATAGAGAAAAATGAAACATAATGATAAATACCAATAACTTTTTCAAAAACCCTAGAAACCAAATCCCTACCAAAGCAAGCTTATATAGGATCCAAACAGGGTGGATGCATAAGAAGACAATATTTCTTGAATACACCATAAGCCTCTCAATCAATCACGGAAAGCTTTAGACAGGAGTTATTGAAGGGGATTTAAGATAGGTTTGTGATCTGAACAATTTAGATCACCCACATAAGTCCAAATTAAACTATTGAGGTTCAGGGTGCTCATATAAAAACTCTGAAATTTTCTGAGATCTTTGCTTGGGCTATGCAGCATCATTTTTTTGGTGGGAAATTCCACACAATTGCTAAGTTTTGGAAATTTTATGTCACAAATCCAATGATTTTTTTAAATTGCCAAAAATAGAAAAGAAAATCCAAATTTTTTTTAAAAAATTTCCAGATTTACATACATGGCTCAAATAAGAATCCAAAAATACACAAGGATGTTTAGATTCTTTTCCTTTAATACTTCATTAATAGCCAAATTTGGCTGAAATGGGCTTATGGATGATTGTCACCTTGGCAACATAACAAAATTGAGAAGGGGGAAAAAAAAAACACTGCTTGGAGATGGTGTTTAAGACAAAACTGCAAGCAAGCAAGCAAGCAAAGCGTGCCTGCACTGTTGCAGCCACTTATGTTACTTTTGGTCTTTGTCCTGGAACTATGCCAAACTTCAGCTTCCCACAATTGGCTTCACACTTCAATTGTTGCCTTCAGCTTGCATACATGTTTTGGACACAATTGAGTGTGAGTCTGTGTCAGTGAGACACAATGCACTGACACAAGTGTCAGATTAACTACAATAGGATCAAAAAGTTAGCCAATGTTTTGTTTTGTGTGTGAAGGCGTGTTTTGTGTGGGAGGCTATACCTCAGTGTTCAACTGTTTTTTCATAGGCCTCTCTGATTGCCACCTTCTATAAAGGGAGGGGAGGATAGGCGATGGGTCTGTTCCTGTTTGTAATATCCACGCAACACTGGCCAGTTGTGTGCATTTACGACTTGTCGCTGAAATAACATCAAAGCAACATCAGTCAGAACCATTAGTTCTGGTGGCGTTCTGGTGTTGATAATCACGACTTGTCATTAAAATAACGTCGGGGCCAACATCAGTCAAGACCATTAGGTCTGGTGTTGACAATGATATCAACTATAGTATTAAATAGATACTCAACTTAATGTCAAATTACCTCAATACCTCAAATTACCTCTGCTTGATGTTCAATGTTTCATTCATTTTCAAAAGTTTTGGCCAGAAAAAAAGAAAAAAAGAAAAAAAATAGTATTTGCCAAGCAATAGAACTCACAACCTATAGGTGTTATTGCAATAGGTTCAGAACATGAAGTGCACTCTCTAAGTAATTATTCTTAACTATTGAAAATTTGAATTGGGACTGCCTGGCCAGGGCCCAGACATATTAGTTATTACATTAATATATAAATAATGATCATATATACTAGCTGATAGATATAAAGGTCATATACACACATCTTTTGATACCAGTTCATCAATATAATGCAATCTTACAATGCATGGATTACTTAGATCAGTCTGGAAATTTGATTTTCTAGAAGCAACAGAAAGACTGAGTCATGATGGTGCCTAGCACTCAAGATATATATATATATATATACATATACATGAATTGAAGAAGATACTAGCCTAGTATATTCATTCAAGCTGCAACAAAGCTTGTGCCATGTGAGGGTGAGCTTCATTTCATTTTTAGCTCGTCCTTGGGGCATAGAGGAAACTAGATAGAGGAGAGTGGTCAGGGCATCTGCACCTACTACATATCTTCTAACCTCTAAACCCATCTCTAATCTGCACTAGTAGAGATATCATGATTCTATTTTCTGCCATTCTTTTGACAACTGCAGTAGCTACAGTGCAGTTCTTGAGGACCCAATTTCAATCTGGTGTTTCATTTTTGCACCAGGATCAGACTAATGTAATGAAGTTATTCATGGAGTAAGGAAAACGCAGCACCAGAACCCTGAGTTCGGTCATACACGGGGTGAGATTTCAAAAAAAACCTACAGCAAAATATATTAGCATTCAATGAGGGGTGAAACTCAGAAAACCACCAATTTTTGTGATAAACTGAGTTTCATCCTGTGTTTCCTTTTTCTTGAGCGCCTCCACTCCTGCTGCATATATTTTCACTGCTCCTACCTGTACAATTACTATAATTAGTCTGAACCTTGTGCATTAAATGCAGAGTTTCAGCATTTCATATTGAGATTTAATAAAATTTCCTTGCTTTGCATATACCACTTGGCACTGAAAGAGGGATAGGGGTGAAAGGAGGTCCAAAGATGGGGTGACATTTTTCGCCATTAATGCAAAAATCTGAGGTGGGATCATTGCCACTCATGCTAAATCGCTTATGGGATGGTTGCCACCCATGCCTCATCATAAAAAATGAAGAACGAAATGGTGACCAAGACTGGTTGCCCGCAGAATAGAAAAAGGTCAATTTTCATGACCAAGGCCCAAAGAGCCTTGAGCTTTTTGAAGTATTCTTATGACGAAGTATAAGAAATCCTGGATTATGAAGAATATTCTCAAAAAGCCCCAAGACTTTTTGACGATATAATATTCCCTAATAGGAATTCTTTTGTTTTACAATGAAATTATTCCTTGGGAATCTGGTTATGGAATATTTTACACCAAGAGTTATGTATAGGGTAAGTCCCTTTTGTCAGGGAATTACTGTGTGAGCACGGAGGGTGGACACAGTAATTCTCTACTTACACTGCAGAACAACGAAGGTAATTAATGCTTTATGAAATAAGTCCTTCCCTTTCAGCGATTTGATTGAGTTACGTCTTTGACCCTAGAGATCTTACGAAATTATGCGATCTCCTTTAACAAACATTTCGTAAGCCTGATTACAAAAATAATCCACCCTCCAAATACACTAGAGATTTTCTTCAAGGTTGTTACACCCTGCAAACCTTTCTTCCTTTTTTTGGCTATTACATAGTCAGGAGTCAGGACCTTACAAATTTGTAAGATGCATGGAAAGCTACGAGGAAGTTTATGTTGCTTGAGGTTCTTTTTGAAAAGTGTGAAACAAACAAGTTGGATGTAACCCTGCAAAACTTTATTTATAAACACACCATAGATTTAAAAAATGTACAAAGGAATAAGAAAAAGGGAGAATTTACAGGAGGTTAAGTTAGGTTCTTATTGTAGCACAATGACAAGTTCAACATTTCTGTATTGAACAGTTATTTTGTTTTCAAGATTTCAAGTGAAAAAGGAACATTTCAGATTATTCTTATAAGATTGTTTTTTTTCCTTCACAAAAATCTTTTGTCTGTTTATCACCCAAAAAAAAAAAAGTTTCATCATTTCTGAAAGTAATATAATTAGTGTCAAAGCTGCTAAGGTACTAAACTGTCCTTGTATATTCAGGACAAGGCTCCCCATTTGGGACATTATGGTGTTTTGTGTGAAAAAATCTGTTGAAACTAATAAATAAAAACTGGCAAAGCGGCTGTCATGAACCTGTAGAAGCAGAATGTGTCAAGGGTCTTGTAGCATGTTACTAAAACTGTGTTGACAGGGAAAATTCCTGGATTTATGGAATGTACTCTAATAATTAAATAAATCTTTAAATTTTAATCGAAGCTTCACTTTAATGTGAGAAAAAAATAAGAATAATGATAAAGGAGATATAGGTTTATCAATTTAATAATATACTCCTGGCCCCCCACCCTTAATCTCCCTCATATGATCTCATATGGTTTTCCAATAGTTCATCATTATTTATGTGATTCTCAAACTTGATTTTACTACATTACTTGAAAAGGTGTTGAAATATAATTATTTTGAAAAATAATTAGTTGAATTACATATATATATGAACAACTTGAAACCATATATAAATGGAGAGAACATACCCCTTAGCACCCCTAACATACTTAAAACATGTATTAACATGGACCAAAAACATGTTTAGAAAATGCCAAGGTGGGAAAAAAAATAAAATGGTAGCAATGAGCAAACTGGGGGAAAAAGAATTGCAACATTACACTCTTGTACTGATTACATTAACAACTATGGGCATTATTAAGGCACAGAGGGCCCAAATTATCCCCCACAATTGTAAACCAGGGGTGTGTCACACTGTTGCCTTGCCATTTACATTAAAAAGTATCTTAAGGTAAAAGAAGAATTATGGAAACTCAAATATTTCACCATGCAAAAAATATAATCTTCAAAAAATCCTCTGAAAGAAACCAAAATCCTTCAAGCTATTATTACTCTAGAACTAATCTCAAGTTTCAGACACAAGCCAAAATATCATCTTTCAAAAATCCTCATATAAAAATAGACCTATTATTACCCAGGGGCCAAAATCCATTAAGCTACTAGGTATACTCTATAATGAATCTAAACACAATATCCTTGCCTACCAAGGCAAGGCCAAAAAAGCATAGATGCAAAAAAACAGCAACAGGTTTTTTACATATCTTGATACTATAGCACTCCTCCCAATAACTACTACAAGTGTCATTCTTATCCATTGGGATTCTTCAAATGGTACAAAAGATGCGTGCATCACGAGTGATTAACTTTAGTGTAGCTGAGGAAATGGGTGCAAATTTCAAAGCTTTCCTCCCCAAAAGAAAATGGGGGAAAGAAAAAAAAAACAACCAGGTACTACTAATACATCTCTAGATAGTGAGTTAGAGCAATTGGAGTAGAAAGTGTCAAGTATAAGAAAAGGTATTATATGTATGTATATAGTGCAAAAGCATATCATCATTTTTCTTCATTATTGTTCTTTCTCACACTCTTGTTGGTTGCAGACACACAAAAGAAAGTACATCAAATAGAGAGTGAAACAGATTTTGTGATTTGAAAGAGTTTTGCTTCATTAGCCAGGCCCAGTGGCCTCAATTGCTCTTCTTGTTGCTCAGGTATGAGTTTTACTACTGCTATTACTTCACCAAAGTTTTCTTTCTTTTTTTTTGCAAATGGGTTTTCTTGGGTGTTGTACATATCTCATGAACCTTAGAGATCATGATATCATATGCTTCAAAGTGTTGATGATTGGTGCATTAGATTTCATGAAGCTGTTTTGATGATTAGTGCATTAGATTTGGTGAAGCAGTTTTGATGATTAGTGTTGAGATTTGATGTAGCAGTTTTGATGATTAGTGCATGAGATTTGGTGAAGTTTTTTATGAATGGGTTGCAGTCTTTTGTGCATCTGTGCTTCGATGACTGTTTGATGTCAAGGTGCAATACAGATAGATCTACTAAACTGGTTATGTTGAAGCTTCTTGGTTTGCATCATCATTGTCACTCTTTTATTTTGTGAAACTCTTCAGTATTGAACTTTGCTGGGTTGGTGGGATCAGATTTTTTTTCAATATTGTTGCTTCTTTTGAGCAGATGTGTTTGAGCTCCTGCAGGAAAGAGCTTGTTTGGAGAACAGTTTTGTATCATTGTGGGTTTTGAGCAGATGTGCTTGAGCTCCTGCAGGAAAGAGCTTGTTTGAATTTTGTCCAGAGAATTTGGAACCATTATAGTTTTGTGAGCTCATCTCTCCACCAGATCCAAGGATATAATCCTAACCAATTCGTACACGGTTCGATTTCCAGGTATTGTGGGTGTTTTGGTTGTGGAGTTCTTTGCATTTGGTGGGGTTGGCATCGGAGCTCATGGCGACTGTCATGGCTGGGACGACGACGCTTGTCGCACATAAGAGCTCGTTTGCATTCCCAAACCAGCAGCTTGGCAGCAGCAGCAAGCCGAGTCGAGCTTGTATCCAAAAGGAGTTTTTGGGTTTACCATGTCGCGGCGGAGTCTCTCGAAGTCTGGGTTCAGTACAGAAGAAGAAGCTTCAGCAGCTGGATTCAGCTCCAGGAAAGAAAGTGTCTGCAATGGCCGGGGTAGGAGCAGACCTAAAGGAGTATTTCGTCTCACTGGAGCAGAAAACGGATACTTCCAAAGAGACAGTGCTGGAGTTTTATGTGCATGAAGTTCGGATTGGGCCAGGGACTACTGTAATGCTGAACGCAGGCACTGGGCATCACGAGCTGAAGTTGCCAGGATATGGGTCTATGTTTGTTTTCGACAACGATGTGCGTGAAGGCGGAAGCAGAGACAGTAAGCTTGTTGGGAGAGAGAGAGGCCATGGATCTATCACTGATGAGAAGTTCAAGGAAGGGCTTCAGCTCATGAGCAAAATCACTTTCAATGAAGACTCCCAGTTTGGACCTGGAAGCCTCACTTTCTCTGGCAACGTGGGTGGAGCTGTGGCTCCCTATGAGCTCATTGTGCTTGGTGGAACTGGCAGCTTCCGTGGTGCGAAAGGCTATGCTATAGTGGAGAATTGTCCACCCCACCCACCTGCCTATTCCTTCCACTGGAGAGTCCACTTATCCCACTAGTTGCCAAGCTATTGGTCTTGAGAGTAGTAGCAGCAAATTTGTCGTAAACAGGATGGATGGGCAGGGGTGTCCAAGTGCAAGCTTTGTATCAAGTTTGGACCAGTTTCAGTCCTAGTGGACATTGTGTCTCTCTCCCACTTAGAGCAGCTGGGGTATGGTGTTGTACCAAGTGGAGATATGAGAAAATTGTTCTTCAGTATAGCAGCATTCTGAGTGAGAGATTGACTGACAAAGAATTTCTTGTAACAGTTCCAAGCTTTGAGCTTGAAGGAAATATTGGTTGTGGGTACACGAGCTACTTCGATTGTGTAATGTACTTAAGAACTCTCGATCGGTTGTTTTTTGTATGTACCAGAAGCAGGTCTTCTGTTTATTGTATGTATGAAATGCAAGTGACTAGTGTAAGTTGGGGATGTGATTTGAGCTGAGATTTTACAATATACTTACTGTCAATCAAATTTGTACTCAGTGCATTTAGTGTAAGGTAATGCACAAGGGTGAGGCCATTGCTGAAATAAGGACACTGCCTGATTTTGATAATGTGCTTTACCAAGTTGTAAATAGCAACCTCATATTTTGTTTTTGTAGTTTTATCCTGTGATACCTGACTTTTTTTTTGAAAAGCCAGTTGAGATTTCGTGCATTGCAAGGCACTCTCTAGATACTCTAGAGAAATCAGAGGAGGTGTTTATGAATTGTTAAAGCTTGCAAAGGACTTGCCAAGGAGCTTTGTCCCTTTCTTCATTCTCTACCAGACTTAGAGTCTTTGAGAGTTTTTCCCGTGTTCTTCCTCATCTTCATGACTCTTGCATTGTTAGGCACTTAGAGACCCCAAGACCCATGATGATGGGTAGATCACAAGGTAGCCACCCTGCAAGGTAAAGGAGCACCTTGCTTCTACAAGTACACTAACATAGTAGATTGTAGGTGTTGTGGCATGTAGAGCATAGAGTAAGAGGTGTCCACCCCTTCAGGTTTGGAGGCACCTTAACCCTACTAAACAATTGTGTATAGTGTAACGAGGGAGAAGGGAGGGTGGTGGATTCCAGGACTGCTTTTGAAAATGCCTGCTTTCTGCTTATGCTGAGGAAAAAATTCCTTGCATACAATGTGTTGCAGGAAATTTATTGCATGGTCATCAAGTGAAAAACCAAGGAAATTGATCATATTCCATGATGTTGTGTCACATGTATTCCTACCAATTTGGGGAAAGTGAGAGTCAAAAATTACCCTAAGGCAATAATCTATAATGCCCATGTTTTGAAGAATTTTCTTTATCTTTTTTCAACAAATTCATCATGGACTTTCAATAATAATGAATGAAAATTTGTTGATTATGGATGAACAGATGATGACAGGATGAATAATGTTCACAATTTGGACATCAGCATGTTCATATGTGGATCAGCATCTATTTTGTTAAGCACCAAATCTCAAATGCAATGACACATTTAGGCATTTGTTGGATCGACCTTGTGTGGATCATGTGTACACACTTGAAACTAATGCACCAGATTTCACCAGGGGCAAAAAAATCCTATAAAAATCAATGGCTGGAACCATCACACAGAAGACAAAAGGGAGGGCCAAAGAAAGGCCAAAAAACACACAGCCCACAGGAACCAAAGGAGAGAGTGAGTTTCGCTTGTGGTAGGAGGCTATCTCACCCACAGCCCCACTAATGTCACCTGCATGCAACTCATGAGATCTACTAATAATAGGAGGTCCAGATTTCACCTAGTCAAGCTACATGTTTGACCAATGGTTCACACATCAAACGTATGACATTTGTTGGATCTTTCCACAATAGTTGATCTCACATGTTGGGTTTTGTAACTTGTTGCAAGAAATGTTGTGGTATTAACCAAGTGCCAATTCCGGTTGTAATCGGTTTAACCTACGTTCCTTGACATATGTAATATTGTCAGAATAAAAATTGTCTAACACTTTTTCTTTGGAAGAAGTTCAAAATCGCACCCCAATTACTCTAAATTTGTTGCAACCTATGATTACACATGGGGAAGATCTGGTATATACTGTACATGTTCACAACGCATGCTTAAACTTGGTTGTGAAGGGCACCATTACATGTTATATGCTATATTACATTGCATAAGAGCCAGGCATAAAAGATTATCTAATTTTGGTGAAAAAGATGATACATCATAAAATTCCAAGGATGACCTTGACAAGGTCAAGCATTCAAAAATAGATGATACATGTGATGTTGGGTGTTATATAAGAATTAAAGACAGCCTCCTCTTAGAGCCTTAAGGCCTCAATCAAAAGTTGCAGAAATTCAATTAATTTCTTAAACAATAAACTTTTCAAATTGTGAAGGAATAAGCTCAAAACAATGATGAAACCAGGATTTCATGAGAGTCATGGTCTGGCAATGAAGGAAATTAGAAAGAGATGACTCGAAAGGAAAATAAGGCCATGATTTTATCAACAGCCTCACCATACAAAAAGGCTTTCAATTGCTTCCCACAAGGAGCAGCCATAGCCCTTGAGGGACATATCCCATCCTAAACCTGCCCCAGCAACTTAACAACATATATACCGCACAAAACCTTATCAAAGTCCTCTGCATTGAGCATGACAATAACATTCATCTCGCCAAAGACCACATGATTACTGAAATCTGAAGGTCAAATCCAGACCAACATGCAACCTACTGATCATCCTCTGCAGGAACTTGAAGTAAATTGCCGATGTGAGGGTAGGATTGGAAAAGAATCCAAGCATTTCCACATAAATAAGACCTGCTAACACCTAACATTGTTCTCTTATTTAGAGAGCAAAGGTAAGCAAAAAGGGCAGTGTGGGTGGGGTCACAGAAAGACCATCACTTGTCAGTGATTCTAGCAATCTTACTGTTGGCTTCAAGGGCATACAGTCCCTCATAGATGTCAGCTTCAACAATACTGAAGTTGAACACAGCTTGAAACAGGTATGGAAGACCTGTTTGTAAGCTGTTGAGAGTGTAGGCCCTAGTATTCAAATATGCCCTCCTCTCTGCTTCCTGTTCCTCTTCAAGTTTCCTCTTAGAAGCCTCCACACACTGTCTTCGCTCAACAATGTCTGCTCGCTCAGTTAGCCCCTCTCTGACAGTCATGCTCAGGGCATACTCATTATCCTCACTTTCGCTCGAGGACACTGGAGACCAAGGAGAATGAGTACGTAGTGGTAGTGATAGTGATTCTCTTGTAGAAGTACTGAGTAGAGAGAATTCTCGCTTTTCCAGCTCTCTTGCAAAAGTTTCCACCCGTTTCTTGATTTTCAGCTCCTCCCATTGGAGTCTCAACATCTCACGAACTACTGCTGCAAACCCAGCTATTCCCTCCAAAGCAACACGAACTGGTAACTGATCCATTGAAGCTTGCCATTGTTGGCACAGAGAATAAATTGGGCTAGCACCAACACTATGTAGTGCAGGAGCAGGGGATTGGGTTGGTGATCCTGCCCGATCCATCTCCTCAGGGAACTGCATCAGGCTTATCCTCAACCATCCTGTCAAGTTCTTCAGGAGGTCTCTCTGAGTGCTCACCACTCTCTCCAGTCCTACAGTCCACCTAGATGAACCATTCAAAATCAGTAGAATGCCAAAGGTAAACCTGCCCTAACAATTTTAGAAAGAAGACACTGAGGACAACCTCAAGTTCAGTGATATGGAAAATGACTCTCGAATGAGATTTTGTGTACTAAGGGTAAGTAACTTGAGAAATGAAACATTACTTGTTCAGAGCAGTTTCCAACTCGACAGTAGAGTGCCGGTGAAAGCTGGTTGTTGGCTCAGAGGCAGCTGCATTACCAAGCCTCTTAAACGCTTCAACAGATTTCATTTGGGCTTCGTGAGTAATGGCCATATCCTTCCACATAATCATCATCCTGCATAAGAAAGAAACTTCACATTGTAAGTACAAATAGGATACCAAAGTCAAACGATCTTCATGAAATAGTACTTGCTTTAGGGTGAACAGCCTAAAGAGTTCAACCAAAAGAGGAGGAGCTTCCTTACGCTTCAAGTAAATCCAAGAGCTGTGGGTAGAGTTCATCATCCCTCAACTTCTGAATTTCAATTGCAGCACCATCTACAGCTTGGATTGCAACCGCCATAGATGTCTGCAGCATCTTAATGCTAGCCTGTGTTTTTTCAACACCTACTTGATCTTCCCCCTTGGCGTCCTGGGTTCTGGACAATTGATACTTTTTCTCCAGCTCTGTTCTTAGATGCTCTGCTCCCTATTTCTCAGAAGAAGAAAACCATAGAGCACAAGAGTTAGATTTCAGCCTGCCAGCAAGAGTTCTGTATTAAGAGAAATACAGAAATGAATCAATATCTTCAGCAGCTTTGAATGCATATGACCCATGCACTCCATAAGAAACATGAAAGAAGAGACATCTTTATTTCTTGAAAGGCAATTGAAATCCAAAGTTCACATATATGCACCTATGAGACCAAAAAAATACACCTCTCAGAAGCTGCAAGATGGTAGTTTTCAAAAGACAAACCTTGACTTCCAGGTATAACTTCTTCTCCCAAACATACAATCTGTCAAAAGTAGACACAAGACTGCCAGCCATGCCACAGTCCTCTGCCCAGGCAGTACTGCGGAAGCTACCAAGGCTTCGCATGCTACTACCTATGCTGGCAGAGTCTTCACTTATCATGCTCATGTTGCTAGGAGCCCGTTGATGAACAAAAGATCCAGACAGCTTCCAGAATGACATCCTTGCTAACTCTCCAACCCCTGTTCATTCCAGGAGAAATTATGCACCATGGATTAGAAAAACAAATCTGATGGCTAAACAACCAGGAAAGTCTGTACCCAATAAATTTTTGCTCAGAGAAAAGGTGAACTTTCCTTGTAGAGTGACCCATAAAAGGTAAGCTGTCACCACTACACCTAAGGGTCCATACAAGCTGACCTTGTAAGCTCTCTGAAAAGCTGGAGTGGTAATGAACCTTCTTGGTCTCAAGTATGCGGGAAACTTTTTCAGCACTGTCAGCAGCCTTCAAGAACAACTCATCGACCTCCTTGAGCACATCAACCAAGTCTCGACCTCCCTTCTCTTGAACTACCATGGCCAGCTCCCTGTTCACTGTTACTGCACCTTTGAGTATATTCTCCTTTCTTGCACTTGGCTCTTGCCCAAACTTTGTGATGGCTCTTGCATTGCCCTCTTTCTGGTAATAATCAGAATCCTGAGATATACAAGGCTCACACCACTACTTTACTCATGAAAATAGTGGAAGGTCAATCTAGATTGTGCTTCCCACAAAGAGAATTCTCAAATACCTTGCCTGGATAAAGTAAACTTTAAACAATTGACCCAACTGAATTCAGAATGAATCACAGAAACTGAACACCATTATTGTCAGCATGGATCACTAGTGAACAAAATGAATTTGAAAAACATATGAAGGAAACACCATCCTCATGGTTGCAGTTAATCACATCCATCACCATACAACTGATTTGCTGCAGAAAGAACACAATGTATAGGTCTCTACAAGGCCTCAAAGGTGAATTATCAATTTCGAAACATTTAGGAGACATTAGGGGACAAGCTACCTTTGCAGCAGGTCCATCAGTATCCACATCTTCAAGGTCTGGTACGTCATGGTCTTCTTCACCATGCCGGTAATTGGTATCAAAAGTGTCATGAAGTGAAGATTCCCCTTGTGTACTCATACTGTAGTGATAAGGACCTGGGGATGGGCGAAACGGGTCCAAAAATAGGTCACGCCAGCTGCTTTGGGAAATGGGTGGAGGGGGGGGAGGCTGCGCTTGGCGGGATGGAGGAGCTTGAATTGAGTATTTCCAGTCCTCATCATAACCAATTGGAGTGATGAGAGGTGGGGGAGCAGATGAGACTTCTTCAATTTCTGGAGATTGAAATGAAGAAGACGTTTTCCTATGTCGAAGCAGATGTGGGGATGGAGAAAGGGAGGAAGATCGACGATTAAGAGACATAGGTGGGAGTGGTGGAGGATTCAAAAGAGAAGAAGATGGAGCATCCGAGGGTGTCCCTGCAGCTGCCGGATCCTTCACCTCCCCTTCTGCAAATTGCCTCAATGCAGAGCCGACAGCTTTGAGAGCTATGACATAATTAGCATGTGAGGCAGCAAAAGCATGTCGAGAATCGACTGCCTGCTTCATAAAGCGCCTCCGTGCCTTGCATCTCGCCACTGCCTCATCACTGTGAATTTTAGAGTTGTTGCACCCCATGCTTTCAAACCAACAGAAAAGTTGGTCCTCGATATCTCTTGTAAGAATGCCACAGTCGCTCAGCTGCCTCCTACTGCACAACTCCAAACGGCACAAATACTTCAGCATAAATTTTCAAGTCATTATTGGAAACAATCAAAGAGAGCTTACTATTCTTGTTCCTCAACTCCCTTTCCTTGGTAACATAATTTCTTTCCATCACAAATATGCTCAGTTCTTGCAGTGAAAAATGGAATTAGATGTCAAACGTATTGTAGAACGCATTGCTTCATAAACGACGTTCCGTTTAGCAACCAAAAACGGACCTCTAATCTCAAAGTGAGAAAGAATTCTCAGAGTTCCTGATATTGATCACATACATCATTTCAATGCAGTTGCAGCTCTCCAATGGGCAGTGCCCAGTTCATACTACAAGAAACAAGGCCCTATATCACTGGTTTTCTATTAAGTTGCTCTAATGCGAGAGCCAAAACTGTGATCAGAGCAGCCTAATGGAAAGAGGCCATTTTAGTCTGATGCATTGGTGCCAATGATCTTCAAAATCCAACACTAAGCGACATCCACAGCTCGAAATACAGTGTAATCAAGCGTGATATGTTGTTACTCTCAATAAACAAACACCTTAAAGCAGATGACACCGGAAAGCTCCATAATGAATACTTCAACTTCACGTTTGCTTCTCACGGCAGGATTCGCCACAGGCGTGTTACAGGGATTCTACGGACTCATAAAAGAAAATGAAGATCTAGACGTGAGCAAAAGAATCAAACATAAGCAACAGCTGAACAAGACACCTTCACCCTTAACACTAATGCACACGAGCCTACCATTCTCGGAAAACATACTTTCCACGAGAATACCGACTATACTCAGCCACAATAAACATTATGAAAAAAAAACAAAGCTACTTTAGCACAGATGCATACGTAGGTTACATAGCAGAAACCTTACTTTGTAAATCAGAGAAGTCGTTTCTCTGAACTTTTCCCCACACCGACTGGTGCTATTGAGAATTGAGCTAAGCTTGCGCACCGTCCCGTGTCCCCTCTTCTCTCTCTCTCTCAGAGAATCGATTGGGAGCGAGCTGAAAGGAGCAAAACGAAACAGACGCAGAACTGCAAAATCCGCCAACTCGGAAAAACACGGACACTTGCAAACGACGCAGAGCAAGCTCGCGCTCAGTGCAACTCCATCGTTCACTCGCTCAAAGGGAACTTTGGAGTTCGGTTTAGAATTTTTTTTTTTTTTTCTTTTGTGGGGGGCCCCAGATCAGCCAATCAAATAAGCCGATTTCCAGAGCAACCAATGGAAATTAGTGGATTTCCTCTTCTTTGTTTTTTTTTTTTAAAAACCTCTCCCGCTTTTCAAAAGACAGCATAACGACAAGAAGCCATTTATTTTACTGGTCACAAAAAAATATCGTACATAATAATAAATTAATTTTCAACACAAGTAAATTCTAATGACAGTGTATCTTCTGTACAGCCGCCAAACGAGAGTGGCAAATCCGGTATTGCCACATGGTAAACGGAGGTTGGGGGCCCACACTTCCGTCCGCCGATTTACTGACTTCCACCCTGGCTCAAGATAAAATCTAATCATATAACCCAGGTGACGTCACCTCACTAAATGCCGACTTTAAATCGGCATCTTCAATGCTAAAGTTTTTGCTGATGTGGCGCTGATATGGCCCTGATGTGGCACTGACGTGGCGTTGATTTTATTGATCCCCCCAATTAATGATGTCCTTGGCCTCCTACGGCCAATTAAAGTGTAATTTGAAAAACAAGGAAGTGATTATTTGGGGGGGGGGTTTAAAGGATCTCAAAAAATTTAAGTTTATTGGTTCCAGAGTAATAATTATGGGTGGAAAATAATTGACATGGAAATAAAGAATAGAACAGAACATGTTTATTAGTAGTGTATTTTTGGGGACCATTACAATAGTACCTTACTTACCTACTACTTAGTACTACTACCTTGGTGGCTTCAGCACAAATTATATTATTGTTCAGAAATGATGGAATTTTCAGAAAAATACTCTTTTTTTTTGGAGTAAAAGAACAATACTTTTAGTGAAAGGAAAATAAAGAATGTTTGGATTATTTTGGGATTATTTTATTTTTCGTAATGGAATCTTGAAAATTAACTTAAGTATATATATGACACACGATGTGCTGCAGCTGCCCCCCGCACTTTGATATACCTTTTCGCATGACCGCGGGCAAGGGAGCTTACACCTCACATAAGTACTCGGGCAGGCTGGAAAAGTTATTTTTCAAAGTTCATTTTCCTCAATTTTTTTGTCCTTTTTTTTTTCATTTTTCCTTATTTTTTCATTTCTTTGAGAAACAAAAATAAGATAGGAAATCAAAAAGTTTAATTTTTTGAATGCATCATATTTGTATGCGCTTAGTTCATATAGTACACAAAAACATAACCTAGTTTTCCTTTTTTATTCTCAAGTACCTCAATTTCATCTTAACTTAGAAAAGCCTATCACCAATCATCAATTGGTCAATGAACACCAATTTTTAAAATTTTATTTTAAAAAATTTAACACTAGTGTCAATTCTCTCTTGTGTTGGGTATTGTTTAAAAAGATGTCCATGATTAAATGTTCAGCCATGAATCTTGTTTTTTGAAAACTTTAAGTTGTAAAACACCTTTGGGAAATTAAGATGATGAAACCTTACAAAAGTTTATTTATAAACGCACCATAGATTTGAAAAATGTAGAAAGGATTAAAAAAAGAAAAAAGGAGAAATTACAAGATGTCAAATTAACTCAAACTATATGTCAAAAATCAACTGGCTGCAATAAGTGGACTGTGATGATGAGTCTTGTGTTTTGAACGGGTGGAAATCAAAAAGTAGTTAAACGTATGGCTATTGCCCGCCTCAATTGTTAAAAGGAAATTAAGTGTTTGTGAATAAAGAACAAGACAACTACTATTGGGTGGTTCTTTCATTTTGTTAATGAACTCTGATTTCAGTTTCAAAGAACCTCCAAATTTTATTGAAATAAACAATGGTGCAAGGTAGGGTATTTGATCAATTTTATTATTTTTGAAAATCGTGAATCAAAGGCTAGCACTGGTTCTTTGCTTTCACATTGGCACATTGGTTAAAAAAAAATTTAGTGTATGTGGAGGGCATCTTATCCTATCGAATTTTTGCTTAGAAAAAGGCAGGTTGTTTTGAAAAGCAAAATGTTTCCTTTGGCGGGCATTTTGATTTTATATATTTCTTGTGATACTTGACGAGTACGATAAGAAAAGAAAATTAAAATCAATTTTGTACTAATAAGATTTCACAAAATCCAATAAAAGATCGATGGCTAAAGCCATCACAAAGGAAACAAAAGAAGGAAGGCCAAAAAAAGGTCAAAAGATGTATAACCCATAGGAACCAAAAAAGGGAAAAAGTTGGACCCTTTCGTGGTAGGAAGCTATTTCACCCATGACCAATTTAATGTCACCAACATGCAAATTGTGAGATCTAATAGTAATGGGAGGTTTAAAACAAACATCACCTATTAACACAATTTTCCTCTCTATAGCAAAAGCTAAAGCATGTTAAAAAATAATACTAACACACTGCCTGAAAAATTGAATGTAAAAAAACAAGGATAAATGACCTCCCAATTGTCCATCGTGGAAAAAATGGGCACACTCCCTGATGAAACGATCCATATCACGCCCAAGTGCATTGTGCACCTCCATGGCCATTAGAATAAAATGGTGCCCCTCATGAAGCCCTTTACATTTGCAGATCTTAACAATGGTGTTAAATTTTATAATGCACTACTGGTTGATTAATGACACTTGAAGCCACCGTCTCCCCCATTGAATTAGTAACCACCACATCGACAACAAAGACTTAGTCTTTTCGAGTCATGTAAAAATTGGCTCATAATGAAACTATTGACGTAAGGGCATACCATTGCTTTCTCCATACAACATGCCCACTATCTCGAGTGAGGGCATACAAGACATCTCGAATGGTGTCATGTGTGGTTATCCGTTAATTTTCAAATGAGTAACGAGTTAAGTACGTGTTAGATGCATCCAACCCATGTGCACACTCACATTTGAATCGAAGACTACATGCCAAGGTTTAAATCAAACCGAGACAAAAAAACGCAATGCTAAAGTGAAAGTAGAATGTGTGATGCGAAACAAACAGATATATGCCCTAACAACCAACCATAACCTTGCCCCTTTGCTTGAACAAGAATGAATGCAAGCTCTGGATGCTAAGGAAATGGAGTCATCCTTTAAGATAGACCTAAGGGATGTGTCGTGGTGGATGTCCATCAAAAATGCATGTAGACCTAAAATGTAAATAACTATTAAACTTTCAAAAGAAGGGTGCATTTCCTTAACTACAAGAGGAAGGTCATCTCACATTGCACGTAAGCATGATTGAAGTAGGTGTAGGCCCTCTTCAACTTGAGAAACATACTCCTCCAAAATAAGTCTATCAAAAATACAAAACCTATAACACAAATATGAAATCACTAGAACCCAACTCCCTAGAAAAGTAAATGGGGCACAATCCTACATAGAAAGAAGGTCTATACCACCAAGGATATCAGTAGTTGAACTTAACATCTCGCTAAGGGGCTTTAAAAAAACTCCCATGATCTTGGACCCATAATGTCCCACATACCTACATAACTTTCTTGTCGAAACCTACCAAAAGAAACATGAAGGAAGAAAAAAGAACTATTTGTGTGAAATAAGAAGGTCAATGAACTACACATGAAGACAAAATGCTCAAAACAACTTCAACGTCTTCCAAGAAAGGAAAATCATTGATATGTGCCACATATTAAAATAAAGCTTTATCCAAAATGATCTACTAATAGGGTAGATCAGCCCATCACTAATCTCTTGCTTATGATTGAAAATTTATTTATATTTTCATCATATGTGTTTCATTTTCAGTGATTTAAAACATTATGGGAGCATTACCTCAAGTTTTAAAAATCATCTTGGAAGTGTAAAGGAAAAGGATTAATGAAAAAAAAAAAAAAACAATAAGAAAAAAAAGTTTCCAACTTAAAAAAACTTTTTTTTTTTCCTTTTTGGACCCCTCTCATTTTCAAACCTCATAACTTTCTTTTTTTTTATTCATTTTAAATAATTTAAAGTGTTATAAGAATAGCACAAATCATCTTAGGACTTTAATAACAAGATACAAGGATTTTTTTTGGTTTTCAGGAATCGACCTTTATTATGTTCAATGGTTTATTTTTCTAAGTTTTTGACCCCCTTTACTTTGGGGGGCCATAACTTTCTCATTTTTAATTTGTTTTCAACAATTGTCAATGTGTCACATGCGCCAAGAATAGGGGTTCAAGTTGTTTTTGGATATCAGAAACAATAAAATGCACCCCTTGGATCCAGCCTACCATAAGCACTTAAGTGTTTAGTCACCAGCCGGTCTACCCTACTTTACATCAAATAACACCTTTGAAACAAGATTTTCCTAAATAAATGCCATACAACATGCATATATTTCAAAAATGCTTCACTTTTCAACCATTACCCTACACATGACCTTTCTACATTAATACTTTGATTACTAAAATTTCATGGCCGGGAAAAAACTCTAGATTAATCCAAGGTTTATATTCAATAGTCAATTCAAAATTTACATAATTTAATTTAATTCATATTTTCTTTAAAATATCCAAATATTATCTATACATATGATTGTTGATTTCTCAAAATGAATTTATCATAAAATGAAAAGAAAATAATTATTTTTTGAAAAATATTCAAATTAAAACACATAATATAAGTATCAATTAAACGCTCCAATTAAAAGATGAAATTGTTCATCAAGGTCCAAATGTTATGTTAGCATTAACTTTTTTAATTAACTTGCATTGGGTGTTAAAATCATGACCAAACTTCTTTTAACACCTTCACAAAACAAATCTTGAAATAAGCAACCCTCCCTTAACTACCAACATTCCTTCCATAATCACATTAAAGGCCACTTACAACAATCTCAATTTGTCATTTAGTCAAAAAATTGAACTTTATGGATAATAACAAAGAGGGAATTAAAAATTCAACAAACTACATTAAATAAAAGTTGAACTAAGTATGATTTTTAAAATTAACTTTAATATACTTATAACATTTTATATCCAACTTGAGCCCCCACTCTTTGTGTCTTTTGTTCATTTCTTTCTACAACAATTGCATAACATTAAATGAAATAATTTTATATTTGTTCAAATAATCTTTTTTTAAAAATATACATGTAGGTGAGGAGGGGAAATAGCTATGATAAAGAAATAAAGATAATTGAACAAGAAGTTTTCAAAGGTTATGGGAGGAAAAAATTAATGTGCATTTTCATATCCATGAAGGGAGGAAGTGAAATAGTTATGGCTAATAATAAGTAAAACCATGTAACCAAGGAAAAAAACTCTAGATTAAATCCAAGTTCATATATACTCAAATTTGTTTATACAAAAAAAAATTCATTATTTTAAAATCTGAAAATGAACTACAACCTTCTCAAAGGGTTTTTTAATATTTTTCTCCAATATTTCACCCAGAAAATAGATTGAAAAAAGTTGAGTTTGCCGCATTTAGATTTTATGGTCCTACATATAACAAAAAAGTAGCAAGACTTAAAAAACATTTAGTTTCCTATTTGACATATACCCAAACCTAGTTAACTATGGATGGGTTGTTAATGTAGTTACATTACAAAATTGGAAAAAAAAACATTGGTTCTATAATATCAATTCAAAGATTTTATAATTATAGATAATTCATATTTTGTTTAGAATATCCAAATACTATGATCCCATTCAGATTAATTCTTATTTTATATATTGTCAAAAAAATATAAAAATGAAACAGATAATTTATTATTTGTAAACTAATACAATGGCAAAGATTATGCTGTAATAGTTTAAATCATTTTACATGGAAAACATATTGTAAATTATTTTTTTTAATTTTCAAAAAAGAAATGGAATGCACTTTAGTAGTTAGATTAATTTTTAATTTTATGATCATGAATGTATAATCAGCAAGCTTCCAAAGTGAGCAAGATCCCTTGGCCTCTCACCCTGTTTTATTTTCCTCATTTGTTCCCATATGATTTTCAATAGTTAATCATTATTTTTGTCCTTCTCAAATTCGATTTTACTAAATAACATGGACATGAAAAAACATAGTGAAATGTGTTTTTTTCATGTCCATGGAGGAAAGGAGTGAGGTAATAAGGCTTGGGAAAGGTAGTTATTTTAATGGATGGTTAACAATAATTTTTGTTTTGAATGACACAATTATAACATTGCAAAATTACATAGACAACTTGAAATCATATACTTTGGATAAACTTACAAAAACTTCAAATGACAACAACACCACATTTACTATGTGGAAAAAAACTAAATTATCAATATATGAATGACGCATTGTTTCCATTTATATATCATAAAACAAAATCATAAATAATGTAAATCATGGATTGTATGTCTTGGATTTTGTTCATGTAAGATAGAATATCAAAATATAAAAAAAGAAATTGCACATCATAACTTAAGCTTTTAGACATTAGTGATAAGATGTCAAAATATTTATCCACATTAAATTTATTTTAAAAGTCGCCTTATCTTTGGACTTGCATTATGTTTATATTTGTCCTTTTATCTTGAGTTTCAAATCATTCTTAAACCCACCTAAATAAGGGACCAACATCAAAACTCAATATCAAAGCATGAAAAAAAATGTGTTATGGTATTTCTTATTTTTGAATCACAACAAAATATGTTGCAACCACTCCTTTCTCCAAATTGGGAAAAGAACACATACACATAAACAAAATATGCTTTCACCACTACACCAAATGCCAAAACATGGGTATTATGACTACATAAACGATACATTTATAATCATTTATGTCATGTATGACCACATGATTATGTACAATCAAATCAAACATGCCATTATTCATGGGTAAGTTTTACTTTTATTTAGTTATCTAATTGAGCTAGTAGGGTTATTTAGTATTCAGTTAGAAGTTGTTGATGTAAGACCATGTAGAGAAATGATTTAGTTGAATAACAATTTAAAAGTTGTTGAAAAGTTATCTCAAAATGAATTTGAAATATTTTTAAAATGTATATAAAGATTTTACAAAAGAAAAAATCAAAATTTCCTATTTTATAAGTTATAGAATTTAAATAGAAGTTTGACAATGCATGCAGGTTCAATTGGCCTCCACCAAATTAGTTTGATAAAAATTGAAAAACATTCACAACTTTATACTTCCACATAATTGAATGTTTATTTTACTACAAATTTCAACTACATTTCTAAGTTTTATCCAAATGTCAAAACAACATAAATTCTATAAAAAAAAACTAATTTACAAAAGGAGATCAACGTTGATCAAAAAGTAAAATTGCCAAAAACAATTCATCACAAAAAATAAAATCTTCCTTTACCAAAATCATCATTCATTAGTAGATTTAAGTAAAAATTAAAGGATTGAAAAAAAGAAAAGCAAATCTCAACCTATATTTATACCTCATAAAAGGTGACGCACACCTCTTTGAAGAGTTACTAAAAAAGTTTAATAGGGGCAATGTTGACCAAGAAAATGGTTGGTACTCCATCTTGAACACCTCAATGACTTTTCTAAAGGTCACCATCCTACATCCTATACTATGTCCACTAAAACTTTTCTAAATATTATCAATTCAATAAGCTAATGGGTATTGAAGGCACAACATTTCAAATTTTAAATGTTTTTATTTTTGTCCTTTAAAAACCAATAACAGATTTAACTATATTTTTTCTATTAATTTCAAAGTTGATGTCAACTAATTTATCTAATTTTAGAAGGTGGTAGTTGGAAAGTCAAATTAACTAGTTTTAACAAGTTCCAAATGTTATTATTTGGTCAATAGTATCATTAAAAGTAAAACTCAAGGGCATAAGGTTTGGAGGATCCAATTAGTTTGTAGGAGGGAGAAATGGGGAGACTTGGGCCTAAAAGAGGAGTAGGACTCTTTTGGCCCCCTTTGTCATATTCTCTTTTTCACTTTCTTTGCCGTATGATTATAAATATGATTTCTATGCAATGTTTGTTTGTTATTTATTTTCCCTTGTTTTTCTTGTTTGCCAACTTATTAAAAAATACTAGGTAGTAATTATGCAATGCAAAACATGATGATTGCCCAATGTGGGCAATAATTATCATGTATTTTGTAAGAAATTTATGTTTTAATCTATATTGTTTGCAAAAATGATTTTCCTTTTTGTTTCATGTACGTTCAATAATTATTAAGGGCATGGAAGGTAAATTTGAAGCCGCATGTTTAAACCAATTTACAGTTAATTTTTACCAATAGTCATCAAAAAATGCTTTTAATGATTATGTTTTCCACAAAAATGTAATCATTCAAAACATAATTATTGTAGCCTTGGGTCAAGTTCAATGCATTAAAAGTGAGTAATTAATTTTTTTAAAATGCATTCATTTTTTAAAAAATAATTATTTATTTTTTTGTTAATGAAAATGAAATTTTTTAATGAAATTTGTTTGAGCATTCAATTGCCTTCCAATAGCACTTATGCTTCAATGCACACACTATCATCCCTTCACCTATTTTTGCCTATTAACTACACTTTTGATGCTCTTGGAGAAAAGTATCATTAGTTAGGTGAATTATGACTAAATCTATGTGGGGATACTCATCAGTTTCATGACATTTTTTTAATGATTGACAAGGAACATGACTTCTTTTACCAACTTTTACAAAATTTCATATTTTTTTCACTTTCAAGGTGCATTTATCATTTTTTTGTCATTTCCAATGTGTTTTTATCACAATTTTTGACACTTCAAAAAAATTTAAAATGATTTATTCAAAAAAAAATCTTTAAAGTTTTTAATAATTATTTAATGTTGAACCTGACCCATGGCTCCAATATGAAAACATTAATATTGGTTTATTACCTCCTAAGGTGCAACCACATGGAAGGGTATGACTTAACCTAACCACTTAAATAACTAGCCTAGCCTAACTACCCCATGTCTAATTTACCTACATACCTATTATGTACATGATTAATAAGCAAGTAAATAGTAATAAGTAGTTAGTCTAGCTTAGGTGGGCTAATTTAACAATCCAAGTTAAATTATGTTATTTCACTTAAACAAAGGTAGCCTAAACAACCTTTTACTTTAACTTAACAACCTAATTTAGCAACCTAGTTTATGTTAAATAACTTGATTAAGCATATAGATAAGTTGCAAGTATGAGGATTTGAGCCCCTCTCTTTTATGTTGAAAAAGCAAGTCCTTAACTATTGTTACTTTAATTATGTGATTTGGGTCCTATTGCTTATGTGGATGCTTAGTAGTTTATGTTATTCTTTTAATTTTCTTAAAGTGTAATAATCTTGTTGCATGACAAAGAAAATAAAATTGATGTTTTTTTGTTTATTTATACTGAACACCTCCAAATATTAAATAAATATGTTTTATCAGTTAGATTTTGTTGATGTAGTTTACCCTTGAAAAAAAATTACATGAACTTGGAGGTGATCTTTAAGACTTTGAAATGCATGACATTATGCACTAATGTTTATAGTTTGTACATTGTTTTCCAACTATTTTGAAACTAAGTATATCTCATCATCCTTAATTGAGCTTGATGTTCTTAAAGATAGGGGATTTGAGTTTAACTATACATAATCATAATCATAGGTGTTTAGTTTTATTTAATTCATATTGATTAGTGGGATTGTTATTGGCAACATTGATTTATTATGATTGTTAGGTTTTGTATGATAAAGTAGTTATTTAAACATTAACATAGGAGGTTCAAAAAATTCTCATCATTACTTCGTATGTGAAAAAGTGACAATTTTGGAACTTGAGTGACATTGTAAAAGGTTGTTTCAAAAAAAATTATGTTTATGTTCACACTATGAGAAATCAAGTTCATGACAACTAAACTACCTTGCAATTAGAGCTCCAAAATAATTAATATATAACTCCATTATAATTGTCTCATGAAAATATAGTGAATAAATTAAAAAAATGTCATGTCAAAAAATTAAGGAAATGTATTATAGTTGCAAGTTAATTACAAAATGGACATCTATACAATAGATTGTACACACCATAGATATGATTGGAATCAACCATGTGATTTTGTTAGCAAGTTGCACTTTTAATAATGTATGACAACTACATTACAACTAAAGTAAATGTGGAACTTAATGAATGATCACCTTGTAACTAATGTACAACCTTGAGTATGATCTTGCCATGTGTATGCATTTTCATCCCCCATTAAATATGACATTTTCAAAACGAAGTACAAAAAATATTTTTTTTCCTTCTAATAATTAACATTTAATAAATTTGTAAGCCAAAGTAACCAAATCAAAGTCATATGATCACTATGAATAATTATTAACCTAATATTTTTACCATTTCAGCAACAAATTACCAAATATTTATTTAAATTTGAAATTTTAACTTCGACACTTGGTTTTTTAATTCTAAATTTTTTGGTAGGTAATGGTTATAGGAAATAATAAAAAAGGTTTTAGTAGTATTATCAAATAATTTAGTGTGTTTAGATTGTTTCAAATTAAAATCATTGTCATGGAAGGTTTGTAGTTCAAAACCCAATATTTGAACTTTTAAATTTATTAAAATTTTGACATAAATAATTAATAAATTTTCAAAAGTTCAGCAAAACGAAAAATAATTTAATTTATGCCAAAATGGTAAAGGTACTATGGTATGTAACTAAATTTCAACTTGGAATTTGAAATCTGAAAATATGAAATTTAGACAAAAAAACTAACATATGGTAGTAAATCAACAAATTTCCCCCTTCACATCAATTACCTTCATGCACCTATGTATTTTGTCAAGAAATTCAAAATGAGATAGAAAGGAAAAGGTTATTTTCTCTAAACATTTTGTGCATTTCTGAGTCTTTTGGTGATGGAATTATCATATCATGTGTTACATAACTAAGATTTTTTTTGTTTTTCTATTTAAAATGTAAAGCAAAAAGGTTGTTACAAGCACTTTTAATGCACAAATTTTTAATTCATTTCATGTTTATGTACAATGATGGAATGCAATTTTGCACTATCTATCATAATTTGGACAATGATAATGTGTGTGCAAGGTTTATACATTTGTACTATAAGTTGCAATTTAGTTATCTAGTACAACTAAAATCAACTACCATACAACTACATTGGAACCCACAATTAAACACCTAGTTATAAAGGATATCAATAGACTTTGTTTGTTAAAGTATGAATGAGAAATCGTGTAAAAGGTTTGTTGATGGATGATTGAAACAAACAAAGTCATCCAACATTAAGTTTGTGAACGGAAGAATAAAAAACCATACAAGCATTAACTTCATCAATGGATGAACCTACCTATTAGTTATTCCATAGTAATCATTAATTGCCATTTGCAAATTTTACAAATTTGAGGAAACTATAGCGAAGTTGCCAAATTTTGCCCAAGTAGTTTGGGGAAAGTGTTGCAATAGGTTTGTCTATTAGTTATGCTTTTTAATGGTCATGTACAAAATTGTTGTCAATGAGGTCAAAATTTGTCTTGGAGGCTTACTACTATTGTTACATTACAAAATTGAAGGAAAAAAAAGTCAATCAATGTTCCAATATAAGGTCAATTGTGTTGCACATGTTTATTTGTTTTTGAGTTTTCATTCTTTTGGGCAAGGTTATTTGAATGGTCATTTCATAGATGAATAATGACAATTTCCTTGAATGGGAATTTGACACAATGACATGTTTGGTAGATCAATTTGGATGAAATAAAGATAATATGGGATATTTTGTATCCCAATTGTTATCAAAATTAACAGTTATATTGACAATAATGTCAATTGATTAAGATTAATCATGACAACAAATCGTGGTTAATTTGATTAGAAAATTAGACCAAAAACTAATCATTTTGACATTTGGTCAATTTGACCACTTAATCATATTGGATAAATCAATTTGAACATGTCTAATTTGATTAATGATTTTTTTGACTAATCAAATTGGACAAAAAATTAAGTAGCCAAAAAGATTTAATTAAAAAAACTCAATTTTTAAATATAAAGATGTAATAAATAAATAAAACCTACCCACCCACCTACCTACCTATCCACAACCCACCTATATACTATACATTTACACACATGTATAAGGTATTTATATGAATATACATATTCCACATAATAAATGTTGGTATGAAGGATTGAACTTTGGTTTTTTTAGCTCCACACCAATGTCATAACCATCAAACCATCACACCACTTTATAAAACAATATGATATCAAATGCATTTAACGTGTTTATTTGAACTTCAATGAATTTTATTGTCAACGTGTATAACAACATTTGAACTTCAATTTTTTCATAAATAGGTAAGTAAATACCTAACTATGTAGATAAGTAAGTAGACATGCTTACCTACCTATGTCTTTAGATGTACATACCTACTTATGTAAAATATAAATAGGTGTGTACGTAAATGGTATGTAGGTAGATAAATAGGTAACGAGGTAGGTATATATAGGTATGTAGGTAGATAATAGGTAGGTAGATAGATTGATAGATAATTAATATATAAATAAATAACTTTGGTTAATAGTAAATAGATAGTAGGTTGGTAGCACCTAGGTAGGTAAGTAGGCCGAAGTAAGACATATTTTGGTAAGTATGTAAAAAGGATGTAAGTAAGTACATGTTAGGTAAGTAGGTAGGTAGGTAGCCTAATAGGCATAATAAGTAGGTTAGATAACTAAATTAATATGGCTAATTTAATTAAGCCATGGGAATCTTGATGGACCATTTAAAAATTTGTCCTTCTTGATTAAATGTACAATTTAACATTTAGTTAAAATGGTCACCTTAATAAAAAAATCAAGCAAAAGAATCAAGTGTCTTTCATGCCCCATGTGTTTAATCAAAACATACATCCTTTTAATCAATGCCTACACATTAGTTAAGTTGAACCTTTTGAAAAGCCATGATTTGTTGTAATGAATCTTTTGAAAGCATTGTGCAATTAATCAATGAAGGTTAAGCCATTTTGATATTCATTTGCACTTAAATTATATTGTGATGAATAAACAATTCTAAATTGAAAATTTATTTTGTTTAATCATGTTGTAATAAAAATAATAAAAATAAAAATAACCCTAATTATTAACCATAAAAATAAACCACAACATTGATCACCTATTCTTTAAATGATGAAAACTCATATATTCAATAACTAATAGGTTTTGTGTAAAAACTTCATTAATAACCTTAATCAAAGGTTCTAATTTTTCTTGCAATGAAATGATGTCAAATTGTGTTAGAATTGGACATCATCACTTCATGCACATGCTTTTTAAAATGCCAATGCATCACACTACACATGTTGAATCTTAGATGGATTGGATCAATCTTTATTTCTTGTAAAAAAATTTTGATTAAATATTTATTTTAACCTTTGGTTTTTAACATTTTTTCAAATGTCAACACCCCTCCCTTGTTACATGTTCAATTTTCAAAGAACACAAAAAAACCAAAAGTCATGATGGATTAAGCAACTAGAATCAAGTAAATATAAATCATCAATGTTTATCTTCAATCAAACCAACCTAAAATGAGCAAAACCATAACAACATGCCTAACAAATAGCTACACAACATATCCCAATACTCATGGATAAAACATAATCCATATTGTCATGTAACATATTTATATACTTGTTGAAGTCCCTAATTGTGGGATAATTCCTAAATTGTTCTACCACACTCCATCCCACTTGTTAGATTTACTTAGGTCCAATACACAATTCATAAATAAATCATTTTTTAGACAATCAAGTTCTTATAATTGTTAATAGTTGAATATATATATATATATGAACAAAATTTGCTAGTTTGGGTTTTAAATTACCAATTCCTTCACAATAGCCCACAAATTTTAACCAAAATGGTGTGGAAAAAAACACTACCTTTGTTTAAATAAAAAATGAAAAACCATAATTTCCTTTTCAAATGGAATTCATTAAGTACTAAACATAGGGAATGGCACATATGCCAATTAGTAAATAAAATCCTCTTTCTTTATAGGTTTATGGAATGAAACACACTTTTTAAAAAATCACATTCAATAATTTTTTATTAATATACATTTTATTATTTAATATTTTTAATAACAGAAAATGAACATGAATGAATTAGGCATAAATGATTTCACCCATGGTGAAATCACACTAAGTTAAAACACCAATTAATGAACCCATTTCAATTTTAAGGCCTTTTAGTATTTAATGGGTTAATGAACTTGACCCATAATTCTTAGTAATTTCAATTGTCTCTTTTCAATTTGAATTCAAAATGTAGTCAACCATTTAAACATCATCCATTCATTGTGTTAATAGAAAATTCACATCATAACTTGAGTATAAATTTCTTACATGTTCCGACCAACATGTAAGTAGTGTATTTTTTTTTGAAAATAATATCCTGCTAGCAAGGTATTTTTTAATATCAATTTTTTTATTATCTATATAATCATTTTGTTCCACTACTAATTGAAATAATCCATTATATTCATTTTTATTTTTATTTTGTTTTAAATACCTTATAATACCCTAAAGTATTCTAGGTTATTCTACCTTAAATTAAATTATTCCACCTTAGGTTAATATATTCTCAACTATTTTTACTTGTTTCACTTTAGGCTATTGTAGTATAGGTTATTTTTAGTTATTCCACCTTAGGTTATTCTATGTTATTTTAATTTATTTTAGATTAATGCATCATAAATTATTCTAAATTGTTCCACCTTAGGTTATTTTAAGTTGTTTTAATCTATCTGCTTTAGGCTAATTCTTTGGTTATTTTATGTTATTCCACTTTAGGTAAATAATTTAAAATAATAAAAAAGGTTAAAATAATTTAGATATAACCTACAATCCTAACCTATGGTAGTTTTTAAATAGATTAAAGTAACATACATTATCCTAAGAATAGCCTAGAATAACTTACATCACTAAAAATAATAAATAATTTGCGACTATAATTTCCAACAATAAATAAGTTACAATCAACACTTATCACTAAAAATCCATTAGTTGAAGTTACATTTAATGTTTAGTCGCAAATGATGATTCATCTTGATATTAACACATTCCACATGGATGATGTATACAATTAACGTATATGATTTCATTCGTTGATCATTCATATGCAATCTGCAAGTAATCCTTATTTTTGTAATAAAAATATAGCCCATTCACATATTGTCATTTGGTGCGATCAAAATTTGTCTTTTGGCATAATTGAAATTGCCATATGGCATTTTTTTTAAAAATTAAAAATCAATCTATGTTGATGGGCGGGTGGGTAAGTAAAAATTATGTTGGTAGATATGGAGTACGTAGGTAAATAGTTTTTTAAATTTTATTTTAGGTTTAGTTTCTTAGGTCAAGCCTTTTTATTGGTTCATCCCAAATGACATTTTTTTTAAATGTTGTTTTTGTGGTTTCAATGCTTCAAATGCATCTTTTTATATAATTTACAAGATTGAAATGGAGGACAAAAAATATGCAATAAATTTTATAATTAGAACTTAGTTGCAAATTATATAACTAAATGTGTAAAATAAAATTTAATCCCAAATAAAAATTTGATCATCTTAAAAAAAAAACCTATTTATCTTGACCTTACCTATTTACCCACTCTAAGCCTATTTTACTAACTATTTACTTACTTAATTTACATACATACATAGTTACCTACATATTTATTTAAATATCCACATATGCACCCAACCTATTAACTTACTTTCCTAACCTACTACCTATTAACCTAACTTACTACTTATTAAATAACCTTAATCTAATAATGAAAGTAACTTATGTCACACCTAAGTTAGGCCCACCTAATTATTAATGTATAATTAATAACAATTATTACCTATTAAGTATAGTATGTAGTTAATAACTAATGGGTGCAAATGAGATACAATGAGCCAATGGGATTGCTTTAGAAAAAGATTGCATGTCCTTTTGCCCAAAAATATCTTTTCATATTAATGAAGTTTGGAACAATTTTCTTTTGCAATTTGTTATAATAAATGCTTTTAGTTATCCTAGTACATGTCATGTTTTTTTGTTTATCATTTTTGAATAAATATGAAATATGAAAATGTGTTAATTCCTTGTAAATTCAATGTTTTATTTTTTGAAATGGCAACAATTTCAAATCATAACCAAATATTTACATTTTTTTGTTTTTTTAAAAATAATATGCCACAACTTTTCTTAACACATCCTATAAATTATACCCCATTTATATGTGGTAAAGGTGTAACCAAAAAAAAGAGGGTCCGAAAACACAGCACACTGATTGCCTTCAACGAACCCAGGCATCCATGTTCTCCTAAAATACTCACACACAATTCGGACCTCCAATCTCACACAACACATTAACCACCTACTGACTCTTTCAGACGAGCATCACGAGATCAAAGACATACAAGTGTTTTGCTTTCGCACAACAGCAGAATAAGTTTTCCTATTCACACATTCACACAGATGCCAGCAAGGGAAACTCTCTCATTGCATTACAAACTCTGTACATTCCCCCGAAAGCACAAGCTTGCTTTCCATCAAAAATGTTCACGAAATCACCAGATTCCTAGTGCTCTCTAGTGTCTCTCTCTTTCTCTAATTTCTCTGTAGCAGTTTGACCGATTGTCAGGCGTAGCGGAAAGTTCTAACATTCAGCCAAACTATCCTCACTAACCGAGCTTTCTCTCCATGTTTCAACTAGGATTGCCTCCTCTGTCTCTCTTAGTGCTCTTTAGTCTATCCGGCAAGATCTGCTTCTCTTGCCCGCCACCGAGCTTCTTCTTCTCCAAAACTCTGTCACACCCAACCGTTCTCCTGTTCTGTTCTCCACTTAGCTTCTCCATCAAGTCTCCTCCTCCTTTTCCATTTTCGGCGCATCAATGCAGTTCCACTCCTCTTCATCATTCGCACCGCCTTCATTCATGTACACCTTCTCACACAAAACGTCCCATGCACAGCCATGTAGTCGTCATGGAGAAAACATTCGCCGCCAAAAATCAGGACGACTAATTATACCAAAGCACACCCTCAAGGCCTAGGTGTTCACACTGTGTGGAGACCCATTTTCGTGTTACATATGTAACCCCTCCCTTCTTAGACAAATGAGTCCCTCAACTTCATCTAGTCTAGTGGAGCATAAAAGATTCGGAGGTCCCGACGAAATCTCTCCCATTGGTGACCATTGGCATCTTGGATGATGCATAATCGACAGCCTTCCTCAAAATCGAGGTTACCCTTTCCATCTGTATGTCCGATGAATTGGTAGGGGCCCTCCTAACTTGTAATCAGAGCTCTTCTTTTCCCTGGCTTCTTCATCTTTACCATCGTTTGGCCTGCAATCAAGCCCTCAAACAAATGCTTACCTCTTCTGGCAACATAGACTTTCTTTTGTTGCTTCTGAGCTTGCCCCACATTGAGCAAAATGTTGTTGTGGATATTTGCAATGAGCTCCACTTTCTGCAGAAACTAAGCTGCAGCAATTTCCATATCCACACCATCGTCAGTCTCAGCAGTCAAGGCCTGCAAGTAGTTGTTCGCTTTCAATCGTGGCGTTCGACCAGTAAGGATCATGAACGGAGAGAATTTCGTATTCATTTGTATCCCACAGCGGTACCCAAACAAAACCTTGGCCAACTACTGATCCCAACAATCCATGTTGGCAGGAGTAGCAGCAAGCACAATTATACCATGCTTGATGGTCTTGATCATGCGCTCAGCCATCCCATTGCACTGAGGCCATTCGGGCGCAGTGCGTTGGTGTTGAATAGCATAATCCCTACACATCACGTCGAACTCTGCAGCCCACTCCCCCCCATTGTCAGTTAACATGAATTTGGGAACTCCATACCTACAGATTATCTCATCCTCCAAAAACCTGGTTGCCGTCTCCATTCCATGGTCAGCAACCGCCTTTACTTCGCACCACTTCGAATAATGGTCGATGGCCACCAGAATATACTTGTTGCCCGACTTAGTCTCAGGCAATGGCCTTGTAGTGTCTAGTGCAATTCGATGGAATAAATCACAAACATGAATGCTTTTTAGTTGTTCATCTCCAGATTGGATGTTGCTTAAACTCTTCACCAATTAGCACTGTTGGCATCCTCTGACCACCGCCTTAACATCTTCAATTCGATTGTGCCAGAAGTACCTTCGTCGAATTTCTGCCAATGTTCGTTGTTCCCCAAAGTGCCCCAGATCTTCATGCATTCGTCTCACCAGAGACACCCTCTCCTCAGGTTTAGGCACAAGTAACGTTTTGAAGAAAAGTTTATGCTCCTTCCAGCAATAGTTACTTGCCCTCTTCCTGATCCTCTTGTTCTCTTCAAAATCAACTGCATCAGGTAGTACACCTTCCCTTAACAACGTCAAACAGTTTGCATCCTCCCATATGTCAACGCAACTCAACTTTACTCCGTGATCTTCCTCATCATCAGATTTGGTAGGACTCATTTCATGGTCCCCAAACTCAGACATCTCCTGGGCTGCCAAAGCCAAGTCTAATTGTTGTTGCTTGTTAAGGTACTGAGGTCTTCTTCTCTTCATCATTCGCGCTTCCTCGTGCTGCACAGGTTCATCACCCGTTAACACCAGCTCCTCACTTGGAATAAGCTCCTCATATAGGTCTTCTGCTGCTGCGACATCAAGCATGTACAGCTGATGGTTGCCAACACATGTCCAATGGTTGCTACCAGAGCAAGATGCATCATGCTGTCTACCCTTCCTCCCGACACTCATCCATTTTGTGTCTTCTTCTGTCTTGACACAAAGAAGCCCTTCTTCTTTCCTAGGTACATCAGCTGGAGTATTAGCAATGTCCTGGATTTCTTCACCAAAATCATCGTCATCTGCAGTTGACCCAACCGGGTTCCTGCTCAAGGCATCCACATTTATGTGCCTGAGTCCTGGTCGGTGTACTATTTTGAAACTAAAGTCTTGCAGCATGCCGACCCATTTGCCTCTCCTACCATGTGCATCAGATACAATCGCTAACCACTATAGTGGTTTGTGATCTGTGCATAGGATGAAATGCTTCATGTGCAAGTACTGTCTAAAATGCATCACACCCCAGATCAGAGCGTAGCATTCTCCTTCCATTGGATGGAATCTCCTCTGAGCCTCAGTCAGGCTCTTGCTAGCATATGTTATGACTCTTTCGAATTTCCCTTCCTTTTGTGACAGAATGGCTCCAACACCCTTGGGCGACCAGTCCACGTCCAGCCAGAAGGTTTGGTTGAAATCTGGTCGTGTGAGTACAGGCGCATCCGCCAGTGCTGCCTTCAACGCCTGGTATGCATGTTCACAGCCCATATCCCATACAAATGCAACGTCCTTCTTTGTTAATTCAAACAAAGGGCCTGCCAAGTTCGAGTAGCCTCTAACATACTTTCGGTAGTAACCTATCAAACCTAAGAATGATCTGATGCTTGGGACATTCTTCGGTGTTGGGAAATGCAACACCGCTTCTACTTTTCCAGGATCGGGTCGGATACCTTCCTTGCTCACCACGTGACCCAGAAAGGTGATAGTCTTAGCAGCAAAGCAACACTTGCTTGGGTTGAGTTTTAAATTCACTTCCCTGAGTTTGCAGAGTACCGCATCCAAATGTTGAAGGTGCTCCCCCCAGCTTTCACTGTGCACATTGAGGTCGTCAACGAACACTTTCAGAAATCTGCTTCCCAGGTCCTTAAAGACCTCTGACATAGTTCGAGTGAATGTACTCGTCGCATTCTTGAGTCCGAATGGCACAACTGTCCAATCGTATAATCCAGTCTTGGTGATCAGAGCTATGTTCTTCATATCTTCCGGAGCCATTCGAATTTGCCAAAACCCAGACTGCAAGTCTAGAGCCGTAAACCACGTCGACTTGCCCAGCTGATCAATCACATCCTCCACGAGTGGCATCGGAAACATATCTCGATGTGTTTTAACGTTGAGAGGCCGATAGTCCCCACAAAAACGCCTGCTCCCATCTTTCTTCACTGGTAGAGTCACCCAACAAGCATATTCGAAGTTACTGGGCCTCATTTTACCCAAGTCTACCAATGCATCAATCTGTCTTTTCACTTCAGCTTCCTCCCAGTAAGATAATCGACCAGGAGATGCTTTGCAAGGTGGAAACCCTTGCGTGTCTATACTATGCTCACCAATGGTGCAACAGCCCAATTCGCCCTTGTTCCAAGTAAAGACGTCTTGGTATCTCTCCAAGATTCCCCAGAGTTGTTGCTGCCCACGTTCACCTAAATCGATGTCGATCTTGATTCGTTCACAGATCTCCTTCCATCTATTCCCCGATTCACTATGACTGGACGATACAGACTTCCCAATGGGCTTGCAAGCACAGTCGCCATCTTTTACCTGGACAATCTGGAGTAGCATCGGAATTGTAGAGTTGTGTTGGGAACAGTGTTGCTGCAGCAACAATGGAACAGGCACATCGTGTGTGGACTCATGTATGATCTGCTTGCTCTTCTCCGCATCAGACACCCACCTGATCCAGTTGGCATAATCATCCCCATCCGTGATCTCTTCTGTCATGATCCCGTCATCCTGCTCCTGTAACATCAGTCGCAGCATTTCCTATGGTCCTTCTGAGCTGACTAGCTCCTCAAACTCAGCATCCACAAACTCATCCTCTAAGTCGATCTGTTCTATTTGATGAGATTTCGAATCATAGTATTCACTGGTATCGCTGTCATCATCGAAATCTGAGGTGGACGCATCATCCTCCTCGTTGATCGCCTCTCAATCCTGATCAGGTACTGCGTAATCATCTTGGTGGGCATGTGCGTCCTTCCAAGTGGTCGACGTCTCTTGCACCATCGTACCCGCACTCATTCTCTACAACAAATTTACCACTGTCGGTGGCAACACCTTTACATTGGTCCTAGGCCCATGCCTTACCTAGATAAGACCTCGTTCCACATCAACCACCGCTCCAATCTTCATTAGAAAGTCCAGACCAAGTAGCACGTCGTACCCATCCGTGTCTACTACCATGAAGGTCATGGCACATTGTATGCCCCCGATTTTCACTTGGATCTCATCAACTCGGCCCAATGCCCGAGTGATCACTCCCACTGCAGTCTTGTAACTCTCATTTCCTGTCACAAGATGCATTATACCCAACTCTCTTACTACAGCAGCAGCTAGTACAGACATAGATGCTCCTGTATCTACTAATCCTTCAATAATGCAGTTGCTGATCTCCACAGGCATATGTAGAGTTTTGCTCCGATGCGTCTTATTGACGCAGATCTTCCTTAGTGCCAGGAGTGCAGAGACCACTGACACTTGATTCTCGGTGGTCTCCGAATCCCTTTTTCTCCTTGCCAGCTTTACCAAGCTCTCAAGGTGCTCCAGCTCTCCAAGGATCATGAAAATGGTTTCCATAGGAGATAGAGGAATCTTTCCTTTTAAGAAATGTGATAAAATTTTGGACCTCACAGAAGTGTCCCTATTCGCACCAACTCCCTCCCTTTCAGCTTCAGGGATTGGCGCAACTCCTTCTGGTGCTACATCGATCAGAGTCCTTCTCCTTGGCACTCGGGTGTAAGAAAACAAATTTTCATTTCCACACAACTTGTTAAGCTGCTGTTTGGTCGCCGCCCCATCATCGAGCAACACTTCTAAGAAATTCGTTGCTCCAGCAGCTGATTTCCCATCTTTGGGCTTCTTCCAACATTTGTTTTCAGAGTGCCCCAGTCCTGTACAGAAAGTACATTTGATTCCACAGTTCTCTGTCCTATGCGGCATATTGCACTTTGCACATTTTGGCCGTGCTTCATTTAGCCTCGGACAGGCAGTGACCATATGGTCCCCACCTTTACAGAGCTGGCATGCTCCAAAGACAATGGAAGAGGATGATGATGTTGGATCATGCGAATTCCCCTTGAATAAATTGATGAGTGTGTTGTTCAACACTACAACCTGTTTTTCTACATTGCTCTCCAACGTCTCTTCTTCCTGTTCCTCTGGAAAAGATTCATACGGTGTTTCCCCGAATTCTCCTAGAACTCTTTCAACCTCCGTTGCAACTCCAAACAATTCTTCGATATGTGTGAATGTTCTCACCATGCAGAGTTTTCGGATCTCTAGCCTCAATCTGGCCAGGAACCTCCTCTTTTGTTCTACATCCTGTATCTTGCCCTTCTGAAACAATTTGTCCAAGCGTTCAAAATATTTCTGAACCCTTTCTTTGGGTTCTTGTTTGATGGCATCCATCTTCATTTGGATGTCATCAGCATCTATGTTCCTGTATTTCTGCACCATTAGCGTTTGTAATTCAGTCTAGTCGGTTGGCACCAGCTATAGCCTCTTAAACCACTCCTTGGCTCGACCCCGCAAATTCAGCTTAGCGATCTTGAATAGCTTATCAGCAGTGAGATCGCGCACTTCGGCAGCCATGGTAACTCGCTCCGCCCAATCATTCACATCCTCATGATCTTGTCCCCAAAACAACTCATCCATTCCTTGAGGACTCGTCATCTTCTCAAAAGTTCAACAACACGGCAAAAATGCAGCACTCCTCTACACACATAGTTCTTCAATTCAAAAACAGATGCAAACAAAATTGATTAGAGACTCAGCTACTACAACACAATTCTGATTCTTGAAAAACAAATGTTGTCCAAATCATCCATCAAACTCGGACTGAGCACCCTCGGCTATCGGTTCCAGAGGCGCAATATTGGATGGAACAGTGGTGAAGTTCTGCTCATCAGTAGACTCTTGCTGGAATCTCCATTTTCCTTCCTTGCTTCGCCACACTTTCCAGCTAATGAGGCGGGATCTCGATCTACCATGCTCCACCTGAAGCAAACGATCTCCCTCCTGAAATAAATCCTCCACACTAGGGATGTATAACCTCACAAAATGGTTAGGTGACACCGCCGACTTAGGAATCCAAATATCCCCTAGCCTCGGTACTGCACGCTATCTCTTAGCATATGCAGGAGCAACTTTACGCAAGATAGGAGGTGAAGTAAAAGTTGGCCTGTAAGTCTGAGGTCAATGCCCACCCCCTTGCTCCATCGATTACCTTCAACCAGACTCGTGCACGAGTGTAGAAACCACTATGAGCTACTTCTACAGTAATGTCTCTTACTCGAGCTTCGTCAGGGCTATCCCTACAAGTCTCACCACTCCAAAGCCTAGAAAGCGCAAAATCACTGCTCCTCTCTGTGGACCGTTCTAAACAGTAAGGAAATCAAATCTACCAACAAGCTGTTGCTTTCGAATCTCCTGAGTCATCTGCTCCACAGGAATTCCCTCGTCACTAGACGAAGACATGATTTTCAACTATCATTCTACTTGAACATCTACAGGTTCTACCAAGGTTGGAAACATGGAACCATGCTCTGATACCAAAAAGAGTTCACACATTCACACAGATGCCAGCAAGGGAAACTCTCTCATTGCATTACAGACTCTGTACATTCCCCCGAAAGCACAAGCTTGCTTTCCATCAAAAATGTTCACGAAATCACTAGATTCCTAGTGCTCTCTAGTGTCTTTCTCTTTCTCTAATTTTTCTGTAGCAGCTTGACCGATTGCCAGGCGCAGCGGAAAGTTTTAACATTCAGCCAAACTATCCTCACTAACCGAACTTTCTCTCCATGTTTCGACCAGGATTGCCTCCTCTGTCTCTTTTAGTGCTCTCTAGTCTATTCGGCAAGATCTGCTTCTCTTGCCCGCCACCAAGCTTCTTCTTCTCCAAAACTCTGTCACACCCAACTGTTATCTCGTTCTGTTCTCCACTTAGCTTCTCCATCAAGTCTCCTCCTCCTTTTCCATTTTCGGCGCATCAATGCAGTTCCACTCCTCTTCATCATTCGCGCCGCCTTCATTCATGTACACCTTCTCACACAAAACGTCCCATGCACAGCCATGCAGCCGTCATGGAGAAAACATTCGTCGCCAAAAGTCAAGACGGCTAATTATACCAAAGCACACCCTCAAGGCCTGGGTGTTCACACTGTGTGGAGACCCACTTTCGTGTAACAAAGGACTTTTCAAATTTTAAAAATTTGGATCAATTTTGGAAAGTTGTTTGAAGTTTTGAAGTTTTAGAATTCCACATATTTTAGGGTATAAGTCCTTTTTGAATTTGGTTAATAGGTTTTTATCCTTTTAAATTTTTTTTATCAAAATATTTTTATTATATGAATCCTTTTGATAGTCCTTTACAAAATTGATTCCTTCTAATATAATAGATGTTCACTTTCAAAGGTTTTTAATCAAAACTTAACTTAAAATTTCATCAAATGGATTTTTGGTTTTAATTCCTTGACATTCATATGAATAAAAAATAATTTTCCATGATTTCCATGGTTTTAAATGGTAAGACATAAATATTTTTCTAGTTTTGATTTTTTTCTTTATAGTCTGACACTTTTTTAAATTTGTTGGATTATGATTGCACCCTAATACTCTATTTCATTATGATTTCATTCGTTTATCAAATAATTAACCTAGTTTAACTACCTATTTATATATTTATGTACATATTTACCTATTCATCTATTATTTATTTAATTATTTTCTTAGCCTATTTAGCCCACCCACAATATTTGCAAAATGTATACTTGACATGCTTTAAATATAACATTGTTTATAAATATACCCTAATATATTTTAAAACATTGTAACGTACATCAAAAGTATAAGTACATCGCACATAGGTAACCATGTTGGAACTATTTTTGCAACTAATTTAATATGGAGGCCTATTCTTTCGATGAAAAGTTCAAAAGTTAATCAACATGGAAAGATGAAAATTTCAATGGTTGCAAATTAATTGCATTATAGTTATAAAAAATTGAATAGATTGAAAAGGATGGAAACTAGTTGGCAAAATGACAAAACATGATTGTAAATGAAAGTTAGTTGCATATCGATCCAAATTGAATAGTTGCATAATATAAATATTTCTTTTAGTGCATTAACCTAGGAATCGTTTATGAATAACATAGGAATTTAACTTATGGTAGCCTACACATAGGTTAGGAAAAAAATGTGCATAACAATATACAATGATAAATCATTTCAATTATGTGAATAGTGGTCCAAGGACTTGTTCCTTAAACATGGAGGTGAACAATTGTGAGAGGTTCAAACTTTCACACTTGCACATTAAATTTGATGGACTAAGTGATCTAAGTTAACCTAGATTTTTAGGTGCTTAATTTATAGGTTTTTAACTTAGTATAGTTATGAACAAAGATGTTAATTAGTGAATTAACTATTATTAAATTTGTTGAAATATTATTGAATTAATTATTAATCAATTTGATTACATATTAATGAATTCACTTATCTGTAGTAACTTGTCCTCATTTACTAAAAGGTTGGCCACTTTTTCCATGATAAATTTGTCCAAATTCACTCAAAATCTAATGAAATAAAAAATGAACTAAGATACATATTTTTGCAATAACTTTCCAAAAATTGTTTAAAAGATTCCATTTCACATGGAAAAACATTTCCTTTCCCCCAAAAGGTGTCATATTTAGATTAAATTGAGAACCAAAAAAATCCAATGTGAACATGGGGGTATTGGGGAGCAAAATTCATACCAACAATTGCTTTATGGGCTCATGTTGTAATGGACTTGTGCAAGGCCCACCTATTTGTACCAAGCTTGGCTCACCTCAAATATATGGACCTAGTGCAAAGTTTATTAACCATGAAACATTATTCAAAATGCATTTAATATCCATTTTTCATCCATTCACACTTCCTTAATCCTTTAATCCTTCAATATTTGTGTAAAATGAAATTGTACCTTAATAAGTCTTTTGTTCCTTTTTAAAAATTCAATTTTGATGGCCATGGGCTTTTAGGTTTTAGTGATAGTAGCCTAAGACTATGTTTTAAGCCTTCAACAAGGTCTTTAAAAAGGAAAAGAAAAAGCAAAATACTTTGGGCAAACCCCTTCCCCCCCCCCCCCCCAAAGATTTTTTTTTCTTCCATACCTATTGTCATTACAAGAAATTGCCCTTTTTCCAACTCTATGTTTTGCAACTAGTTGTCACATGCTTTTAAATTGCAACTAAACCATTTTATTTTATTTTTAAATTCCACATTAAGAAGATAGTTGTGATTATGAATATGTCATAACCAACATAATTTTGATTGCATGTTCAAATATTCAAAATACTTTATCATTGGTTACTATGTAGTTGGATTATAGTTAGCATTTCCATGATTCTTGAATGATGTGTTATAGTTTAAATTTGACTTTCAACTAGATCAGTGAATTCCATTGTAAGAAAAATGTTTACCTCTTGACTTGGACAAATGAAAAACACCATTTTCAAATCTAGTTAATTTGTCGAACCTAGTTGTTTTTGGCTAATTACCAACCAACAAAACAAAATTAGTCAAGATGAATTTTAGTCCACCTTGGATGACCCATATCAAATCCAATCGGCTTGATTTGTCCACCACGTTCACTTCCAATTGGTCATTTGGAAAAAAAAAATAGAATGGCTATGATCAATTTTAGTTAACCTTGGACAACCCATATCAAATTTAATGGTTTGCTTTACCCACCCCCATCACACTAGTCACTTTGCCAAAAAAATGGCCACAACTAATTCCAATCAACCTTAGATGATCAAATTTAATTAGATTGGCATGTCAACCCTCATTATATCCAAACAATCACCCAAAAAAAGAAGCCATAATCAATTATAGTCGACCTTGAATTTAGCCTACATTAGTTCAACATGTCCACCGTAATGGCGTTTGGTCAATCGTCCACCTTTAAGAATTAAAATAATGTTTGAGAGATGTATGTTTTTATAAAATTGACAACATTGCATCAAAATGAAAATTGAATGTCATGTTGGTGTAATTATGACATTTTAAGGTGGAGGGAAGGCTTGCACAAACAATTGCAAAACCTATGATTGGCATCAAGGTCTTTACATTTTAGCACACATGCATCCTTGAATTGGTTTTTGTACATGGGTGATAGCACTTTGGACCAAATAGTTGATATCAATGGGCAAGCAATTATTAGTTCTTATCAACCACCCAATAGTCCTTTTGTCTAGCATTGGAGGTCCTTGTAATTAGTTCAAATAATTGGGAACAATTATGTGCATAATTTTAACACATTTTTAAAATAGGAAGATTTTATTTTCTTGTAATTTCAAGTGTTTTGTGCATTTTTGCATGGAGATCTTAAATCTAGTAATTGTTTTTTCATTAAAATTAAAGGTAGCCATGTGGTGTTCTTGTTAAAGGTAAAATTATCAAACCCTTGGCTAATAGCCACATTTTATTGCATCAATACAATAATCCAAAATTACTAGGGATTGGTAGGAGTGGTTATAGGGTAAGGCGCTTACCTAATCCACTATTTAAACATGTTTAGTTGACTTTTAACCTCCATTACTTTAAGGAGTGTTAGGTTGTTGATTACCTTGCCCAACTATCTTCTTTAATTAAGGAAATGTTGCCATAAATTTAGGAGGTAGGTAGGAAAGTCAATGGGGTATACAAATTAGGGTAGAAATTGATGGATTTAAACTTGTTGTCATGGCCATTTTGGGTAAGAGGTAGGCAAGATCACCTCACCTATTTAAGGGGCTAATTCCAAGTGTGTGGAAATAGGTGTGTGTGAGAAAGAAGAAGAGGAGATGAGTAGAGCAAAACTATAATAAGGTAGTTCTAGTAGCAGAACATATTCTAATAGTGAAGGTTACTAGTACTTGAATTTGGTTTAAGTCATGATTTTGTTTAGGTTTGAATGGAAAGACATTTTCTTTTTGTCCCCATCAGATTTATTGGTACCTTGTGTTTTTTATTTTAAATGTTTCTTTATTGTTGTAGAAAGTCATTATTTTGTTGGATTTTCTTTCACAAATTATAATAGTCATTTCAAGAATGCATAATTCTTTCATTGTACATTGAAGCGAAGTGTTGTTGGTTCCACTAAGTTCTTAGTTGAATTAGTTAACTAGTGAAAGAATTAACCCTTGGGATGATAATAATGGGATAATAATAATAACCCTTTTTTGATAATAATAATGATTATGTTTCTTTCAAACACTACTATAAAAATGAGGTGAATTCATTAGCCTAAATCATTATGAGACCTTAAAAGTGAAATAAATTCATTGCATTTTAATGATTTCACCATGGTTAAAATTATTTCACTATAATATCATTATATAAACATTGTGTTTCACTACTAATTGACATAATTCACTATTATGATTTATTATAATAAATAGGGTTATTTATATATATTTTAAATACCTTATATATGTTGTTTTATGATATATTTTATATTACATTAGGCTACTTTAATTATTATATGTTATTATACCTTAAAATATCATAGTTAGCTTATTATAGGTTTTTAAGTTATTTTAAATTAAAATATTCAATTAACCTTAGGTTATACCTTAAGTGATTTAATTTTAAGTTAATATATGTTATTTCAAATTATATTTTAAATTATTCAAGGTCATTCTACTTTATGTTATTATAAGTTATTTTATCATAAGTATAATAATTTAAAATAATTTAAAATAATTTAAAATATAATATAATGACCTAAGGTAAAATAACCTATAATATTTAATAATAACATATGGAAAATAATTTAAAATAACCTACAATAAAATAATTACCAATAACCTTTGATAATATAACATATAATATCTAACAATAATTTATAGTACAATAACCATTAATAGTTGTAATATAACAAATAATAACCAAAAATAACTTATAATACAATAGCCACCAATAGTCATAATATAACATAAAATAACCACCAATAACCATTAATAAAATAATCACCAATAGCCATTAATAAAATAATCACTAATAATCGTTAATAAAATAGCCATCAATAGCCATTAATAAAATAGGCACCAATAGCCATTAATAAAATAATCACCAATAGCTATTAATAAACTAATCACCAATAATCACTAATAAAATAGCCACCAATAGCCACTAATATAATAGGCACCAATAGCCACTAATATAATAGTCAGTAATAGCCACGAATATAATAGTCACTAATAGCCACTAATATAATAATCATTAATATAATAACCATTAATAGCCTATGGTAATTTGGCCTAAAATAACCACCAATAAAATAACTATTAATAGTCATTAATCAAATAACCGTTTATAGAATAACCATTAATAAGCATTAATAGCCCAATAACCCCAATAAAATAACAACTAATATCCACCAATGGAATAACCACCAATAACCATATATTAAAATTGCTTAGAATTGCCAAAAATAATTTAGGGTGAAATATTCTACAATACACAAAAGTAACTCAAGGTGAACTAACCTACAATAGCCTAGAATTGTCAATAATGACATAAGGTGAAATAACTTTCAATAGCCAAAAATAACGAACAATAACCTCACATAGTCAAAAATAGCCTAAGATAAAATAATTTAGAATTAAAAAAATTATAATAACTACAAATAGCCTAAATTGAAATAATTTACAATAGCAAAAAATAACATAAAATAACCAAAAACAACTTGTAATAACTGAAAATAGCCTAAGGTGAAATAGGTTAAAATAGTTAAAAGTAACATAAAATAACTAAAAGTAACTTATAATAACCAAAAATAGCTTAGGGTGAAATAATAAAAAATAACCAAAAATAATTGAGAATAACCGTAAATAATGTAGGGTGAAATAATTTAGATTAATGAAAAAAGC
>Ga0209611_10000617_pt1 | contig 55102 bp, 36 predicted proteins | sample S1TSphgellanicum_3_FD_187693 | JGI IMG/M metagenome (GOLD analysis project Ga0209611, IMG submission 187693) | Host-associated microbial communities from peat moss isolated from Minnesota, USA - S1T2_Fc - Sphagnum magellanicum MG (SPAdes) (version 2) | ecosystem: Host-associated > Plants > Peat... | reverse complement strand
GGAGGGGGGGGGGGTGTTTTTTCATCTTTCTAGGGTATTTATTCATCCTTTTGTTTAATTAGATGGGTGTTTCCTCCCAAGTTCCCCCCACACCGCTCCCCACCTTTTTTTTCACAATGAGCCATTTTCATTGGTGGAACAAAAAAAAAACTGAAACATTTTAAAAGTTTTCGTTTTTATTAAAAGATGGAAGTACCTTAAACTATAGTTGTATAATGGTTTTGTCATTCCTTTTCATGGTGAAAGTGATGATGGTTTTTACACCTTGTAAACTTGGCTTATGAGTTTTTTTTTTGGTTTATGTTGCTTCATGTTGCTTTTGGAATTGTAATAAAAACTAAGGATGCCGATGAAATGATAGGCAATCATTGCAATTTGTCATTGTTTTTTGTGATGAAGGGATAATATGACACCTTCTTAGTTGTTGGTGGAGGCTTTTGAAATTCTCACATGTCCAAGTGATATGCACTTTGAACATTTACATTTGAGCACCTAATGAAGTGCTAGTTTGATTGTTGTAGTTTCAAATGAAAAACATAAAGGAAAAACTATGCCAAGTTGGAGGAGATTACTACAAAATAGCAACAATAAGATATTGAAGCTAAAGAAAGGTGTGTTTTTGTTCCATTTGAAATTATGGGTTTTACATATTTTGGGGTGCTATGGGTTGTTGTTTGGTATGTTATCTTCAAGCAAGTGGGATGTCAATCTAGTGAGAAAATGGGGGTGTGTTTGTGAAGTTTTGAGAAAACATTTTTTTCTTCTTGTTCTTAATTTGCAATCTGTTGCCATCATTTTTTGTTGTTGAATGTGTAAGGTTGTTTTTGTTCCATTTGAATTTTGGGTTTTACATATTCTAAGGTGCTGCACATGTTGTTTAGTTGTTATCTTCAAGCAAGTGGTATGTCACTTTAGTGAGAAAATGGAAGTGTGTGAAATTTTGAGAGAACATTTTCTTCTTCTTATTCTAAATTTGCAATCTCATGCCCTCATTCTTTGTTGTCGAATGTGTAATGAGGTTGTTTTTGTATGTTAACAATAGTGAGATGATGATTTCAAATTATAATTGTTGTTGATTTGAAATGTATGTTAGAAACAAGGTTAGAATGGACTGTAACAAGAAGGATGAAGTTGTTTTGGCAAGAGAAAGTGTTGTAAACAAGGTTGTGTCCATGATTTCCTAGGAATGAAAACTAGTTTGAACAATGCACATGCCCTATTCCCAAAATAAGAGGGTCTTCATCAATTACATGCATTTGTTATGGTTTTCATGACTGCTGAGGTGATGTTTGGAACAAATTTGATGCATTGGTATGCAATCCTTCAAATAAGTATTCATTATTAATTAATTTAATTTGTCGTTTTTTTCCCCTATTTTGTTGTATTTAAAGTATTGCATTAGGTTTTTTATGCATGTAAACATCCTTTAAATGTTGATTACAAGTGGAAGAAGGTGTTGACAAGAGCCTCATTGGCAACAATACCGAAAATTAACTTTGTTCTTACATCTAGAAAAGAACAAATATGCAATGGGTGAAATAACATTCAAGTTCATTGGGGATGTACTTAACATTCTAATAGATGTTGAAAAGAGAAATGCATATGACATTCGATGCTAATTGCTATTGTAAAAAGTTTGGAAGGGAAGTGGGGCCACATGGAGTACTAAAGACGATATGGCAATGTGCCACCTATAACTCCTACTAACGGTGAAAGTAGTGTGCCACCTACAAGTCCTATTAACATTGTGCCACCTACGACTCCTACCACAAATGTTGAGTTGAACACAACCACCTCTTTCCATTTTAATGATCCCATCCACACCCAAGAGAAGGGAACTGGGGCTACTTCTGTGGGCAATGTGGTGGGAATGGGGCAAACAAATGATGTGGTTGGAAATGTATTGGTGGGTGAGGAGATGAAGCGAAAAAAGGAGAAGAAGGAAAAGGAGTTGGGGGGTGAAAAAAAAACAAGGAGAAAAGATAAAAAGAAGGAGAATGAGTTGCAAAGACAAGAGAAAGAGTTACGGAGGCACAAGAAAGAGTTGCAAAACAAAAGTACATTGGAAACCTTAGTGAAGCAAACTTTTGATATTTTTGTAGCAATCATAAACAAGCAAAAGCTAAAAGGGTGGTTTCAAGGAGGTTGTGCCTGATAAACCTCCTCCTCCTTAGAAGATGAAAGGATTATTGTAACCTCAAACAATTGCTTTAAGATTGTCATTATCCCAAGCACCCCCAACACCTCTTCCTCTTAAAAAGGTGAGAAGAGTGCTACAACCTGAAACAACTAATTTAAGGCAATCATCATCACAAGCATTTTCACATTAGTAGAAATCAACAAAAATGTAACCATTCCATTTACGACTACATGCAACTTGTAGTCAATTGTAATTAAATTTGAAAGTATTTGCAACTATAAAACCAAATTTCAACTATTTTGGTCATTCCCACAATTATGATGCAACTATTGGAAACTTCATCTTATTGGTGGATGGATTTTAGGTTTGTTTTCATCCACGAATAGCTTGATATGTCCCATTAGTAGCATCCTTAAGGTATTCTATGATGACATAGGGGTGTATTTTAATGTATGTATTAAAATTATATACATATATAATGTATACATTAAATATGCATATGTATGTATATTGTTCATATAATGAATCTCAAAATTATATTTGAATTCTGAAATTTTGTTATTCAAACAAAAAATTATTTTGTTTCAATTCAAAAACTTATTAATTGCGTTTAAATATGGACATTTTAATCTTGAATATTTTTATTTGAATCTAAAAATTGACATTTCAATTCTGAAATTTTCTATTTAAATTCAAAAAAAATTGATTTGATCTAAATTTTGATATTTGAATTATGAGTTACTATTTTGGAATCTAAAATTTATATTTTAATTCAGAAAATTATTGATCAAGTTTTAAGGATTTTTTCTATTAGTGTTATCCATAATAAAAAACTTTTATAAATAATTATAAATTATTATTTTTATTAATTATAAGTTACGCTAAATAATTATTGTTACAACATAGATTTTTGTATTATATAATTTATATTCTTATAGTAAAAGAAATTAATTATTGTAATTAATGTTACATTCCTTTAAAATCATTGTAATTACTTCATATAAAAATTAATTAGTATGTGCATAATTATTTTTTAATTGAACATAATTATTCACAATTTGTAATTTATAACTTTAACTCTGAATTAAAATTTGGAAAAAATTATAATGTAGATTAAATAATTATTTTAATGATTTTAATTTCAGGAATTATTATTCAAATTTTCTTATTTTTAAAATTATCGAATTAATCATAGATGATAAATATTTTTACAGTAATTTTATAATAATTATAGAAATTAATGTTATGTTTAACAAATTATAGTATTTATAGTTAATAATTACGAATAAAAAAAATTTACTTGTCCTATAAAAGTTTTTACAAAAATTATTGTAATTATATGGTAATTGATGAAATTTTTTAATATTATAATTTTTAAATAGTAAAATTTTATTTTTTAATAGCAACTGTTAGTTCATTATTTATAATTTGAAAATAAATATTAAAAATATTTATTTAAAAATTATAATAATTAAATTATTTTTACATTAATTATATGATTTATAATTCGACTAGATTTTTAAAAGTAATAAAATATTTTAAAATATTTTAATTATTTAATTATATATGAATTATTTATTGATAACTTGTGAGTTACTAGATAGTTAGTTTGTTGAATATTGAAAATTTATTAGTTATTTAAATAATTGATAATGAATACTTAATATTTGTAGTGTGTAGTTTATAGTTTATAATTAAAATATATGTAAAATTAAGCATTATTAATAAAATGATTATCTAATTATTTGGAACCATGTACTTGAATTGTTTAAACATATAAAAACTAAGAAAGAAAAGGCATGAAAAAAATTTTGGAGTTACAATTTAGTTTGTAAGGAAATTACAATTTCAAAATTTATCCCATATTGTTTATTCTCCATTCTTATTTTGAACATTATATAAACAAGGGGTGTGGTCATCCAATTTCACATTAAAACATTTGTGCACATGGGATGAGCCAATCAAAAGGCTTAACCCAAAACAAAAAAAACAAATTATGCACAATCTAAAATACTTACCTCCCCAACCTACTTATCTACCTAGCTAGGTAGGTACCTAATTTGACGTACCCAATTAGGTCGACCTATGTACCTATCTACCTAAGTTTCTATTTATATGAGTAGGTATTTAACCTAGGAAGGTAGGACCTACCTACCTACCTACCTACCCTTTTACTTAAATAGGTAGGTAGGTATATAACCTAGGTTTGTAGACAGTTACTTATGTACCTATTAACCTAATATTAATATTTTTTATTAGATTCGTTTTAAAGTGCCATGTGGTATATTTACATTGGGCCATGTGTCATAATATAATATCATCCAAGCATTTGAATTGAACGTCCTAGATTGTTTCAAAATAATAATAATAATAAAATATTGGGACACATGGCAATACATCATTTGTCTTCATTGGTGACCAAAATAATTTCATTTTAATTACATGTGACAATACATATACAATGGAGTCAAAGGATGAACTTATATTTGTTGATTTTTTCTTTCATTCAATACCCTTTGTTGTTTACAACTAATATCACATGCAATTTGTCCAAGGCAATTAAAAAGATTTTAGTTACAAATGTTGCTTGCAATTCAAATTTAATCATAGAAATTAGTCGAAAATACTTGTTTTTCTTCTAGTGTCAATATTAGAAAGGCCAATGCAACTAAAAGTTTTGGATTCAAACTTCCATGATTTTGATGTAAATCACATAGAAAAGCACATCCAAGCTAGGCAATTTTAGGTCGTTTACGATGGTCCGAATTTTATGCCTCAATGTTATTATTGGATAGAAGAAGTGGACAACCTCTGAAGGTTTTTACATAAAATGCTTGCAATTCATTGGAAGGGAGATGAACACACAAGGTTAACTGATGAATGTTGGGAGTTGGACCCTACATGTTTTTCTCTGCTTGAACAATTAGTGAATCTTCTAGAAGCTTTTTCTTTTACAAAACTATGTATGTTGCTTGTCCTTTTTTTGCGTACAATCAACTATTTCACAATTTCTTGGTTTTTTTTTTAATGGATATAATTTGAAGTAGATTGAAGTGTTTACATGCCAAGAGTTGTGTAACATAGAACATTTTCCTTGGGTCTACTATAGATCACACTCTAAATCAAAAGCACAAAAACATGAATTCACATATTTCATTATGGATTTATCTTTTGTTACATTTACCCTCTTCTATATCTATGGATTCACTATTGGTGCTTTTGCCCCAAGAAGAAGGCAAAAAAAACTCTAACAAGATTTGTTGTGATGTTTCGTTTTTGTTCACTTCTTAAGTTTAAAATCTTCTCCCATTTTCAGTTTTATTATTTGAGGTTTAAGGTTTATGGTTTAATATTTTGATTGTTATATTGAACCCCAAATAATTTTTTAAAAATTTAGTTGTGGAAAATGAATGCATTATTAGATAGAATTGGTTCCTCCATGGTTATAAAAATGTATTGTTTTATTTACCAGCTACTATTATTGAGATTGATTAGTTATCCATGTCCCATAAGCACCACTGATGGGAACCTCAAAAGTTAGACTTTTGAATATTCATTCATCACCTATTCCTTGACCATAAGTGTTCATTGGGGAACCAAACCTCAATTTGCTTGAACTTCAACTTCCTGATCTTGAGCATTTGCACAAGCATCAAGTTTTAGAGCTTGAAATTTTTTTGGAATATTTCATTTCTAGAACTCAATGGCATGGGACATCAAAACACAGTTGGAATTCTTGTGGGATCGTTAGATTCCAAAATCTTGCTTGAATTTATGACAATGTTTTACCATGGTTCATGTCCATCCATGTTGGATGTTGTTTTATCTTTAGTTTGGAATTTCGTATAGTAGTTTTGGCGTTTCCCAACACCCTTGATGTGTTAATACCCCAAATATACAACCAATGTCTACTTCTCATTTGTTGTGAAACAAGGGAAATTTAGAACAATTGGATTAACATCTTTAGTTGGTTTTCTTGATCCAACAATTGGTGGTCAATTGAAATCTCATGCATCAATGGACAAGGAAGGAAATGAGACATGTTGTTGTTGACCCCCATTGGAACTAAACTTTCACAATCAATTGATGAAAAACCAAATGTTTTGACAAGAATTCCTTGTTTGAAGTGTTGTACTCTTACATGTCGAAATTTTCCTTTTGGATTGTGTTTATATATTGCCATAAATTTGCCTTCAAAAACACCCTAATGGAATGCACATGGTGTTTTCTTCTATGCATTCAGCCTTGGAATTGCATTATGGCACTATTTCTCACACTTGAGACTTGTTTGAATTGATGATAAAGTTAAGGCTACTCCTTGAGACACTAGGGATTTGCATTGATGTTGCAATAAACATTTGATGGGGATAGGATGATTATTAAGTTGAGGGAGATGTGTAAGTAGTAATCACTAGTTATAGCCTTAATTTCATGGTAGGAAACTTTCCAAGTTTTTGCTTCATAATGATAGTTTTGGGTTTATGAAATGAGTTTTTAAAATGGGTCACTTGGTTGTGATTGACAATAAATTGTGGCTTTTTGACCACCTCAAGGCCATAAATGCTTAACATTAAGGTGTTAATTTTGAAGTCCAAAATCCCCATATGTTAGCACTGATATGAAAGTAGAAATATCTCTAAAGAAGATGTTTTGATTTAAAAACCAACAATAGAGAAGAATTGTGTGAACAGATATTCATAGGGACTAGAGGTGACACAAGGAATTGGTCATGTTGTCACGTCGCAAATGGAGGGGTCACATTTTTATGTCGTGATGTGAAGAGTTCATGTATTCACGTTACGATGTCTAAGTTCATTTTGTCATGTTACGATGTTTTGAGCCATATCGACATAACCATGTGCGATAGTCTCAATTTTTAAGAGTTGTGTTAGGGATATTCGAATGTGGTAAGATTATTAGGGGTTTTTAGCAACTTCATGTTAGAATAAGGAATGGTGAATCTGCATGGTTGCATGGGGGGGTTATTTTCTTTTTCGAAATACGGTATTGTTGAATAAGGTGTTGACAAACATGACCAACATTAATTTTGGACCCAATATGTTGTATTCACTGTTACAAAATGTGGGTGCAATTCACTAGTCCCCGTTCATTATACCAATGAATTCACCACTTCTTCATTAGTCTTTGTTCATTACAACAAGTGAATTCATTAAAAATCCAGTGAAATCACTTGGCATACATGGACACGTTTTGTTGTAATGATTGTTCTTTCAAGCCATTGTGTGGGGTGTAGGATTCCCTACTTATTGTGGATGGGTGAAATTCTTTAGGTTGGGGTTCAATTGCCCAAGGAGGTTATTTTGTAATAGTTTAAACCAATGGTTGGGTCGATTTTTGTTATTTAAGAAATAACCAACATGTAAAGGTAGGTTATATGGACTTTTAGTTATTTTGAAAAATCAAAAAACCAATTTAAACCTTTGACTAATTTAGTTTCAAAAATCATAAAAAAAAATTTGACCATTAATTGGTATTTTTAAAAAAATTTAAAACCAAATTTAAAAACTACCTTAAATTGTTAATTTTTGCCATGTTTTTTCATATTCATGAAAACACACTATGGGCAATTATCATGGATGCCAATGCCATGGAGTTCATTCATAACTTATAATGGAATTGTATTTAATTCCTAGTTTAATTTTAGTTATCTCTATAAACTACTAATTAAGTTTTAATTCACTTCTAATTCACTTTTCGTTAATTTTCAGTTCATTTCCAATTAATTTTTAATTCATTCCTAGTTAACTATTAATTCATTTTTAGTTAATTTTTAGTTCACTTCTAGTTAACTCCTAATTCACTTCCAATTAATTCTTAATTCATTTTCAATTAATTCTTAATTAACTTTTAACTCGTTATTAATTAAATTTTAATTCATTCTTAGTTGAACAATCATAATTTACACATGGGTGCACATAGGCACATTGCATGGGTGAACATGGGTCACATGTAGGTTGGAAGTTGAAACTTTTTTGAGCTAGGTGCCCAATAGGTATAAATAAAAGTAAAATTTTCCATTATTTTTAGTTTATTTAACATTAGTTTAGAATATGTTTTCTTGAAACAATTTTGTTTTGTTTTTGTTTCACTTTTATAATAAAATCTTGTTGGATTATTGTCTTACACATGTCATGTTTTGTTTTTTTTTGTTTTGCAATTTGGATTTGGAATTAGGCATGCCTTTATTCTGGTTTTGGTTTAGGAAATCATGTAAACTTGGTTGTTTTCATGCCCGTGATAGTGATAACATAAACTTGTCACAACTTGATTATTGGCCATGGAACAAAAACAAAATGAATAAGGTGTGAAAAAAATTCCAAAAAAAATTCGAGTGACATAATAACTAATTGATATGGGGTTTTTTGCAAAAAGTTTTTTATGTCGCTTCTACATGACCATTCTGGTCATATGGTCATCCTTGGACCATTCTGAAAACAATTTAAAAATAACTACCTCATTTTCAAGCCTAACTACTTCATAACTACTTCCTTTATAACTACTTCCATTTCCCATTAACTTTCATAATAACTATCTCTCACCTTTCTTAATAACTACCTCCATTTCATAACATCATTCCTTTTTCTTATCCATCAACATGGATAAAAAAAATAAATTAACATGTGCCTTTTCATGTCCATGAAATGTATATTAGTTTAAACTAAATTTGACATTGACAGAAATGTATGAAAACATAAGAAAAAATTAAAATAATTGATCATCACTAGTAGCGCACAACAATGCAAGCTCAAATATCTTATATATGAAATGATTAGATCATATGGATTTCATGAATGGATTTTGAGTTGCCATAACATATCGAACTTTTTAACATCATAGTCAATATTATATGATTATGGATTGAACATACTTATTAAAATGCCTAGTTGAATGATTTTTTTTGACATGGAAAGCCATGTGATGCCATTGATAAAAGCGAAGACAATTTTGAAAGATTTTGATGACTATAATATTGAGATATATACAATGCAATATGCTATTCATTTAAATTAATTAACTTTTTTTTTTCAAATGTGAAGTTTTGATACAATTATTTATTATTGGCAAAGTCCCAAAACACAAAAAACACTTGTTTAGCCTTGCCATGTATGATGTGCAAAACAATGTGTCTTGCTACAATGTATTCAAACTATTATTTTGGCAATTTTTAGCCTTGGTTTGGATTCCACATATGTTAGATGGTACTACATCTTAGTGCACTTTCACCAATTTTCAAAAACCAAAAAATATGGGGTTTTTTTTCAAAAAAAAATTCAAAATTATAATTTAAAGAAACCCAAGGTTCTTTGAAATCTAAAATTAAAATAAAATCAAAACTAGAGGTCATCAACAAAATTAAAGGATTGCACAAACAATAATTTAAACTTCAAACTTTAGATATCTTGTTTTGAATTTATAATCAATTGCATTTCAAAGCCTTTTCTAGTGGTAGCCTATTATAAAAATATCAACTTTCAATTACATAAATTGCAATTGCTAGCACAATCATGCATAATATGCAAACTTATGGTGTTAAAATTAAGAAATGAGAGGCTCATTAAAAGTATCCATAAAGTACATTGAATTAGGGCTACTAGGCCCCAATTTCATTGAAATTGGAGATGAAACAAGATGCCAAGATGAAGCATTATGTAGGGAAAAAAAAACATGAAATCAAATTAGTTTTCTCATGACTTAAATTGGTCCTTGGGGGAGTTTCACCCCTAGTTTTGGATTGACCTTACTTGCACCTTCATTGCTATTCATATTTTTGATTAAATCAGACCTTATCAGAATAAAATCTTGCAAAGTCTTTTGAATTGATACCCATTTTGACAATGTTATGATACCCAATTTCACCTATTTTCTATTGACATTCGAATTGGGGATGAAACAAGATTAGCAAGTCAAATTATGGCCTGAAAATATAACTTCACATATAACTTTAATACTGCATTATGTTTAATGGATGTGTCTTTTAAAACAATTTCGAAACAAAATCATGAAAGATGATCAAACATGGTACCATGCAAAAGAAAATTGATTGAGAAAAACCAACTTAAAGAGTATTATTAATTTTCATCTTTCATCCATAGTTTGTGCTGAAATTATATCTCAATCCTACATAGATGTCCAGAATTTGTGATACATAGGTCACAATGACCCAATAGTAGTATACACATTAAGGAAATGCATTAGGTGTAATATTGTACATTATTCACATAGAGTCCTCATATGCACCACATGGTTCACATGGTTGTCCTAAACACATTTCTCCACAATTATGTAAATTTCATGTTGTTTATCTTTATTCACAAAATGCTCATGTAATGTGCATCACAATGGATAACATGATTCCCACCACTTGAAAATTTGCTTTACTTAGTGCAAACTTTCAGCTCCTTAGAGCAGGCCATCCTAGTCCAGAAGTGTATCTTCAGATCAGTAGCTGTGCAGCTGTTAGTTCCATAGGCTTTTGGCTATTGTGGCACTGCTGTAGTAGAGGTGCCCATGCTGGGCTTTGTGGCAGCTGCAAGGGCACCTAACTTGGCCTCTGAGAGCTTGTACTGAGAATTCTTTGGGTTCAGTTTTTGAAGGGAGGAGGGCATGTCTGAACTTGTGATCAACCGGGGTGTGTATTTTGTTGTGCATATCCATCATGCTTTTCATGCTTTTCAGGTGGGTTCTGCTATTACATCTATTTCAATTCAGTTCCACGGACACAAGACGATCTTAGTCTAACTGCCAATGATCTGCCATGACAATGACCTCAGCACAAATAGTAGCTCTCTACTTCAGAAATCTAATTCCATTTGTTGCAATTTGAAACTTGCTATGTTAACGTCTCTTGAATTGTTGACACGTTCTTGGGGAACCCACTCCAGCACATAGTTTTCAGATTTATGCCTGCCCATTTTGAAGAATCTTGGCTACTAGAGACAGGAACAGTTAATGTATCTGTAAATCAATTGCCTCATAAGCAAGAAGCAGAAAGCTTGGGAGGCCCATCTACTACATGGAATTATGAGAAATACATGGCAGTTTTCATGTTGGGCGGCAAATGAGCTGCACATGAGTGGCTTTGGACTTGGTCCATGGCAGGATGCTGTGAAGCCCATTTGGAGAAGCCCTGACATAATGTGCTTGTGCAGATATAACAGTTCACTTTGCTGACTTTGGTTACTTTGAAGCAACTTGGAGAGCATATCTTGCAACGGTGGCAGTGTCACTGTCTATTGCATTTGCTGAGTCTTTGCCCTTTGATTGCAATTTCACAGTGTCATCATCGTGATTGCAGCGGAGATGTTATTGCTCCCTTGTTACTGAAATAAAAGGAAGTACTGAACCCCATGCTATTTCATCTGTCGGTGAGTCTCTAGACACATTGACTCTTGAAGTGCTAGCCAACAACACGACTGAGTCATCCCTTTGCTTCCCAGATTGAAACTCAGGACTCGGATAATTGTATAATCATTTTGCCTGGAATTCAAGGTGGAGAATTATATACTTATCTACTCCCACTGTTGGGAGCTGATGAAGACCCAAGTCACCAATAGGAGATGATATCAAAGCTTTGAACACTCTTAAGCCCTTGCATCAATCTTGTTTACGGATCGACAATTCGGATACCAAAGAACGCATAACATGATCCACACTGGCATCTCCTCGCAAAACAACAAATCGAGTCGCCAATGAAGGCATTACCTCGCTAAGGATACGCTATCGTGCGAGAAGAGATCAGAGAGGAGCAAGTATCTACTTTTAGGGTTTGGCAAACCCTTGCTTCCCATAAACCTTTCCCTCCAATCTGGTCTTCCGAGCAGTGGGTGCATATTGTTCGCCATGGGAAACGCCCACTAAACCCTGGCCTCCATCTTTCTTTCTTAAACCCTACTCCCACTTTTCAACGTCAAGCGAGCTTCAAAGTTAGGGTTTGAAGCAATTAAGACCACTTCAGAAAAAGAACGCTGCTGCTGTTAGCTGGTGAGGAGAGTAACTTCCTTGGAAGTAGGAGTTGGTGGATGTGTGAATCTCTTTTCATACCGCAGAAGAGATGGAGAGTGTGGATAGTGTGTGAAATAAGTCAGATCTCATGGGAAACACAGAGGTACTGAGGAGGAGGACAGGTGGGGAAGCTGAAGAGACAGTAATGGGTACTACTCGGAGCAAGAGATGACAGCAAGGTTGTAGTATTGAAGCTCTAGAAGGGAGAGGAGGGTATCTCAGGCACAATTGCTACGCTGGTGGCCATGGTTCTGGGGAGGCAAGTGGTGGCTGGGCCTTTAGGCTGTAGCCAAGTACGCCTCGTGTGGAGACCCTCCTACTCCACAGCTTTCGATCGAAAGTGCTTCCGGTCGTTTCTAGGAACAAGAATATACCACTCTTTGCAACCTGTGTGGCAACTTCAACCCCTGTCGAGAATTTCCAAGCTCGCGGTAGTAGTGCCAGGAAGAGGTAAGGAACAGAATGGGTTGTGTGAATTTCATGGACTCAGTTTCGGTTACTCCATGGGCATTGCAGCTATGGCAGGAGCTTCTGCAATCACCAAGTACTATGAGAAACGGCTTAACGAGGAGGGGATTGAGCTGCCTTCTTACCATCCGGGTGCCTTCCGGATGACTTGCCCAAAATGTTTAGGTGGTAGCAGCAAGGAGAAAAGTCTGTGTGTTACCATTCCTGACGATGGCACTCATGCTGTGTGGATTTGTCATAGAGGGAAGTGTGGATGGAAGGGAAGCACCCATTCAGGGGTGGGTGTGCGTGGTGCTGTGGCAACCAATTATTCTATTGGGACTCGCACAAATGGAGGTGTGAAATCTGCTGTGAAACCTGTCAAGCGAACAAGAGGAAAATCAAATACAGTCCACACTGTGGAGAGTCTAGGTCTCGAATCTTTGGGGCCGAGGATTTTGTTGTATCTTGAAGGTAGAGGGTTGTCAAAGGAGACAATTGCTCAGAACTATGTGATGCAATGCCAGAACTATAACAATGGACTTGCCATTGCTTTCCCCTATCTTCAGGATGGGCGGATCTTGAATTGCAAGTTTCGGGATGCTGACAAGAAATTTTGGCAAGTAAAGGATTCTACCAAAATCCTCTATGGATTAGATCACATCAAGAACTGCACAGAGATTGTGATTGTTGAAGGAGAGATTGACAAACTGTCCATGTATGAGGCTGGGATATTCAACTGTGTCAGTGTTCCTGATGGTGCACCACCAAAAGTCTCTTCAGATGAGCTTCCTGCACCCGAAGATGACAAGAAGTATGAGTACCTTTGGAATTGTAAAGAATACTTTGAGAAAGCAACACGCATTATCCTGGCAACAGACTCTGATGAACCTGGACAAGCATTGGCAGAGGAGCTTGCTCGCAGGCTTGGGCGAGAGCGATGCTGGCGTGTAAACTGGCCAGAAAAAGCAGAGGGGGAACTGTTCAAGGATGCCAATGAAGTCCTTAGAGGATTAGGTCATGAAGGAGTGAAGGACTTGATTGAACATGCAGAGCTGTACCCTATTCGTGGTCTCTTCAGTTTTCGTGAGTTCTTCAAAGAGATTGATGATTACTACCATTTGCGGTTAGGAGATGAGAAAGGGGTATCAACTGGTTGGCGTTCTCTTGATGAGATTTACAGGGTAGTACCAGGAGAGCTTACAATTGTGACAGGGGTGCCAAATTCAGGTAAGAGCGAGTGGATTGATGCACTCATTTGTAATCTCAACAAGAGTAGGCATTGGACATTTGCTCTATGTTCAATGGAGAACAAAGTACGAGAGCATGCAAGAAAGCTTATTGAGAAGCACATTGGCCAGCCCTTTTTTGATGCATCCTATGCCAATTCGATTCCCCGTATGAGTAAAGAGGACTTAGAACGAGGGAAGAAATGGCTTCAGCAGAACTTTTTTCTGATTCGACATGAGGATGAGCAGCTACCCTCTGTGGAGTGGGTGCTGAATCTTGCAAAGGCAGCTGTGTTGAGGCATGGCATTCGAGGGCTGGTCATTGACCCATATAATGAGCTTGATCACCAGCGACCAGGGAACCAGACAGAGACAGAATATGTCAGTCAGATGCTTACAAAAATCAAGCGATTTGCTCAGCATCATGATTGCCATGTCTGGTTTGTAGCCCATCCAAAGCAGCTCCAAGTCTGGAAAGGAGAAGCTCCTGGCTTGTATGATGTCAGTGGGAGTGCCCATTTTATCAACAAATGTGACAATGGCATCGTGATTCACCGCAACCGTGATGCTAGTCATGGCCCCCTGGACCAGGTGGAAGTTCTAGTGCGAAAAGTGCGCAACAAAGTAGCTGGCACCATTGGGGATGCATCTTTGAGGTACAATAGGACAACTGGCCTGTATGAAGATATAGGGGGTCAGAGAGGTAGACCTATGCATGCCCATCTCTCTGATGTGCATGTTTTCTTAATCACTGTATGATTGGTTGTTCCATGGTAGGTTTGAACTGGCATGGTCTAATGTCCAGGTCAGTTTATGAGGCATCAGCTCTGGCTCAATGGAGGAATCTAGGTAGCAAGTTAGGAAGTCAAACCATGCATGGATTTTTCATCTATAAGATTGCATATTCTTCAGTCATGATGCACCTTGTGCCTCATGGGATGGGCTTACCAGTGAGTGAAGTGTCCAAGACTAGGACAGATTTCTCAATGGAACATCCAGACTTCATTGTTTAGAGGATCACATTGACATAATTTTATCAATCCAATTTTCCTGTGAACCAGACAAGAGATAGGAATAGAAGTAGAACCTGAGGTTTTATTCAGACTTCCATCTGATGAGTGAGCGGGAGTGATTTCGAGTGCATAAGGTTGGAGCATGTAGCAGCTGGCAAATTATACATACTGCAGGCTGGAAAGTTACCTCCACATTTCTGAGAATGTGGTTGCACCTTGCCAGAGCTCATGCATTACTATGTGTTTACATAGTTTGGAACCTGAGACTATTGTAGGCCCTATCACCTTTGACCTGAACTTCAGGGTGCTTAGACTTTTGCTAACTGAGAGAGAACATGTTTCACTTTCCATCCTGGCGTGTAATTTTCTGTAATCTATCTACGATTGGTCAATTAACATTGGTTTGGACCAGCATGGTCTACTTCACAGGTCCATTTTTGAGGCTTTAGCTCTGGCAGCATGGAGGAAATTAGGTGAAAACATGAAGTTAACAGCAAATGGATTTGTTTTCCCTTAGAATATGCATATCCATGATACAACTTCCACCTGATGGGATGGGCTTGCCTCTAATTGAAAATGTCAAGTGTATTTGGTTCTCATGGTCAGGTTTGCTTCTGATACTGTGATGTGATCAGTTGTAGAATGTTCCAATATACATTTTCTCTCTGTTCTGTAATCCACTTGCCCATTTGATGACACATCCTGAAAATCTCCTAGCAGGCAAATTAATGAGGCGCATTTGACTGTCAAAGGCTAGGTAGTCTCGTCAGCTATGAAATAGGAAACCTAAGCTTCATTCTTTCAGTGGATGGGTTGGCTCCTCTGAAATTTGCACTTTGGTTTAGTTTGAAATGTTGCCAATAACTCAATGGCAATGGGCTTCTTCATTGACAGTCAAGGGTCGAGTTGTCCAAGAACTGAAACATTCTTTGACTCACATCCACCTGTGCCCCAGGAGTACAAAGAGACCCAAATAAGTCTGAGTCTATGAATGAAATCCCAAATTGTAGATACAAAACAGAGAGCAATTGTGCAACTGAATGCCATGAATGAAGATGTGAATACAAATATGATATGACCAGAGACTCAGTACCAATAACCAAAGACTCACTTGTGATCACTTTGACATGAGACTTTCAATGACCTTCATTTAAAAAACCAATCAGAACACAACACATGTCATGCAGCAGTAGCTGAACTGGTGAATTACCACCCAAGGCTGTGAATGGCTGCTTTTGTATTATACCTAGTAGAATGCACTTCTGATCTTTTGCACAAGGACCTTACATATCTGACCTCCCTGCCAACTTTGTTTCCATACATGCAATGCCTTATCTCAAAATGAAAACAAGCAACTTTTCATTCTGCATCCAACCTAACCTTGTGAGTCTGTGTACAATTGAAAGCAATGTAAAAGTTGCACTTCAAGATCAGAAAACAGAAATGTGTAGAGGGACATTCCCAAAATGCAACCCTGGACTTGGCTATCATCATAAGCACCTCATTTTGGGAATGCTCCCACCCCTGGGTTTTACCCCCCACACACTCAAAGATCTAATAAAGAGATTGATCATTCAACTTGCCAATTTCACTCTATACTACCATAGTACCTTTGCAGCTTCAACACATGTATCTCAAATGATTAATTAATTCTGAAATTTTCATTTTGACAAATAAAAAACTCCTTGAAGATTAAATATTTTCCTTCACAAAATTTTGTCCTTTGCCAAAATAAATAAATATAAATATAAATATAAACAAAATTTGAAAATTTCAACATTTCTGAAAATAATATGATTAGGCCTGCTTTACACTAGCAGTCAGGGCTGGAAAGACTTGGGGGCAACTTTGAGCATTTTTGGCTTGTTGTTTGAACCCAAGTTACTAATAAATGCTAAAACATGGACATGAGGATATTAATAAATGCTGGAACATTGGCACTGAGGGTAGCAAATTGGCTTCCCAGATTAGGCCCCCTTTACACTAGGAGTCAGGGCCGATGTTCAATCCGAATCAAGCATTCCTATTGATGCAAAAGTTGAAATCAACCCCAAGGGCTTTACACTAGGAGTCAAGGCTGAACTAGAAAAAATCTTTTCAATCTGCCCAAAGTTACTAATAAATACTTTTATGGCCTTGTATTGGCCCCAAGGCTGGAAAAAGGATAGCATTGAATTTGGGAGGCCAATTTGAAACCCTTGGGGCCAATGTTGCAGCATTTATTAATATTCTGACGTCAATGTTCTAGCATTTATAAGTAACTTGGGGCCAAACAACAAGCCAAAAATGCTCAAAGTTGGCCCCAAGTTTTTTCGGCCTTGACTCCTAGTGTAAAGGTGGCCTTAGATGGTATCCTTTTTTCAGCCTTGGGGCCAATACAAGGCCATAAAGTTCAGCATTTATTAGTAAGTTCGGGCAGATTGAGAATATTTTTTAAATTTCAGCCTTGACTCCTAGTGTAAAGCCCCTTGGGGCTGATTCCAACTTTTTCACCAATAGGAATGCTTGATTTGAGTGTAAAGTGGGCCTTAGTGTCCAAGCTGCCAAGGTACTATGGTAATATAGAAGCTGGAAGAGTGGAAATAAAATTCGGTCCTGACTGAAGGAGCTCACAAGTATAATGGGCCCCCCTACCTGGGATCCATTCATAAATGTACAGAAACATTACGGCGAATACTATCCTAGTTATGTAGGCATAACATTCGTTGTTCAAGAAGAGCTTTGCGAGAATTCCCGGGGTGTAGTCCTCGAGGGGATGGCGATGGCGGAAGCTCCTCGTCAGCCTCATCACGGTCCAACGCTGCGTGGGGACGACATCAGCAGGCCGTTGCTGAGCAGTACGGACGGGGGTGTAACAGGGAGGCGGAGATGGAACCCGTTGCTGGCAGTGACATGCGCGTTGGTGGCTGTTCTTTTAGCGATGGTCTGCGTTTGGATCGGCTCGGAAGACCGTAACCGCAGCAAGGTTATTGTGCGACGAGGAGGAGGAGGAGGAGGAGGAGTAGACTGGGGCACCTCGCGGCCTCTGCAAGTGCTGGACAAGCCGCTCATCATACTTATATCGTCTGATGGGTTCCGATGGGGTTATAACTTCAAGGCTCCCACGCCGAACATTGATCGACTGCGTTTGAATGGCACAGAGGCAGAGACGGGGATGATTCCGGTGTATCCTTCCCTCACGTTTCCGAATCACTATTCCATCGTCACGGGGCTGTATCCGGCTTGGCATGGGGTGATAGCCAACTCGTTCAGAGATCCAGACCCAAGAAGCTCAGAGAAGTTCAATATGGGGAGCCACGATCCCAAGTGGTGGCTCGGGGAGCCCATTTGGGAGACGGTGGTCAATAATGGCTTGCAAGCAGCCACTTTTTTTTGGCCCGGTTCTGAAGTGGTGAAAGGTCCTTGGAATTGCCCTCCCAATCTGTGTCGGCAGTATAATGGCTCGGTTCCATTTGAGGAGCGTGTGGATGCGGTGTTAGGTTTTGTGGACTTGCCAGGAGAGCAGCGCCCGAGCCTCGTGACTCTCTATTTCGAGGATCCGGATCACCAGGGACATGAGACTGGACCTGATGCTCCGCAGATTACCGACGCCGTGGTGCACATTGATGCCATGATAGGGAGGTTGCTAGATGGGCTGGAGAAACGTGGTGTGCTTCAAGATGTCACACTCATGCTGGTGGGGGATCATGGCATGGTTGGAAATTGTGACGACAAGATGATATACCTGGAGGATTTGGCACCATGGATTCACATACCTCACAAGTGGATAGATTCCTACAGCCCGGTTTTGGCAATCAGGCCACCACCAGAGGTAGATGTAGCAACTGTGTTCTTCAATCTTTCACAAGGGCTCGCATCTGGAAAAGTGCACAACTCTGAGTACTTGCACCTATACCTGAAAGAGGACCTACCAGCACGGTTGCATTATTCAGAGAGTGAAAGAATACAGCCAATAATTGGCATGGTTGAAGAGGCCTACAGAGTGGCTGATAAGCGAGGCCAGCATGCACAATGTGGAGGGTCACATGGATATGATAATGCTTACCTTTCTATGCGAACTATCTTCATTGCTGCTGGACCTCAATTTGCCCAGGGTCGCAAGATACCTTCATTTGAGAATATCCAACTTTATGAAGTCATGACCACTATTCTAGGATTGAAAGCAGCACCCAACAATGGAACTTCTGCCCTTGCACAGTCACTGCTCCTTCCTTTGAAGTAGTAGTAGTAGGTATATTTTGCATCTTTGGTTGATGCTGGCCTGTATAAATGCACAGTTCAGATAGTACCAAAAGTTTGAGGCATTGAAAGTCTAGGATCAGCTGCCACCATTTGATGGCAGACTCTATTGTACACAACTCGTGAAGTTGGGGTCTCCAGTTGCAGCAATCATGATCAAGAGTTTCTCAATTGTTTAAAAGTGCAACTCTCCAGTTGTATATCTGCCCAGATCGGTTCTTGTGTCAGCAATGAATGTGCTTCATATTACGACCAGGATTTAACGTATTCCTGAGTGCAGTCTAGCACAGCACTGATGACATCAGAGTGGATAATCTGACTTAATCAGTGCAGCTGGCTGTTGCAGTTTGGTTTGTTGCTTGCTTGCTGACTAAGAAACTTCTCTGTGTGGTACCTGTTCTTGCAACAAGCCATAGGTAGTGTGAAATTCTTGAACATGATGCTTCCATCCTAAACAAGAAAGGTCTCTGAATATCATGTGCTTCTGCAGCAGTAGATGTCTATTTGTTCGAATTTCTCTCATGTCATTCACATTGGCTTCTCCTTGTTGCTTGAGTTTTAACTTTGCAATGCAGCTCTTTCATTTGCTCCACTCCACTGCATGTAAAGTACTCAACTTTTGCACATAAAACCTCACCTAATTTTTCCTTTGTATTTGCAGGTGTAGCCCAAAGAGGTGTGAAAACAAATTGACACCATGGCATAGAGATATTGTGAATAGGGCTTGATTAGGGTTTTGCATTGAACACATCTACTTTTGGCGTAAGGCAGAACCGTTTTGTGTTGATCACATCTATTTTGGCTTCAGGCAGAAGGTTTTTGAGATGATTGTCATCTTTCTTCAATGGGAGCTTCTTGAAGAGAGATGCAGCAAGAATTTCAGCACTGGATGTGATTGCTGCATGTTTATTTTGTCATTTTGTTTGTGTGCAGATAGTGGTGTCCCTCTGTTTTTAGAATTGAGGAGAGTGGGTGCTTGAGGAAAATAAACGAAGCTAATCTTGCTGGTGATGTGGGATGTGTGGTGGAGGAATGCTGCAAGGTGGAATAAGAGGAATGCAAGAGGCATGTGGCAAGATAGAGAGACTCTGAAGGAATTTTCATTGTTGGTGACTATTTGCTTGCTTGTGTGTTTTGATTGGAGGAAGAAGTATGTTGTAGATGCTACAGCCTTTTCTTTCACTATGGAACTTCTGTTAGCTTTCTGGAATGTACTTGGCAAAAAAATTTGGAGCATGGCTAGGATGTGATGACAAACAAAGGATAATTGATGACTCAAGTGAAGATGTATGAGAATGGGCACAAGGAAAGAATTGCAATTGTCTGTCTGTGGTCATGAGAATACAGTATGTGCTTATGGTCTGACTGATGGAAAGGCTATGGGAATAGGGCTGTACCTTGTGGACATTTAGAGAGGGAAACAGTATCAGAGTTGCATAGTTTGATGTTGTAGAGGGAGAAAGTCAAGAATCACTGAGTTGGGGGTGAGACGATGTTGTGTCTGAATGCAACTACTCTGAGATTTTGTTATCAGGATGGATGAAAAGTCTGGGACTGAATAATTTTCCTACAGGGGGCTGAATGTCTGCATTTGGAGATTGTGTTGAAAGGTTGACATCATTGTATAAGGAGATTCACTATATCCAGGTGGGTATTACAACATTGGGTACATTCTGCTGCTCTACTTCTAAGGGCCACTTTAGATGAGGGTCCAGGGTCCAAAATTCCAGGGACTAATTTGAAGCAAACTGGAGCAAATTATTGGACCTTTAAATTGGACTCTTCTTCACATTAAAAAAACACTTTTTTGTAAGGTACAATGAGTGTGTATAAAGGCATAGGTCCAATTAGTAAAAAAGTGAGATTTACATGTGAGAGGATTAGGTTGTCTTTTGTTCTTTTTTTTCTTTTTTCACTTTTTTCATGTCCTTTTCTTTGTTTCTTGCTTTTCGTTTCTTTTCTTTTGTGTGTTCTACTATAAAAACACAATGAATGTGCATAGGCACAAGATATTGGTGGTCCTAGTTTTTACTATGGTCATCTATTGAATCATTGCACAAGTGATCTTATTGCAACAAGTAGCTATTACACAACATTCAATGGAATATGATAAGTGCTTTGCTATTATTTTTAGAGTTTTGTGAACATGCCACTAAGAGTTCAAAGAAAATATGGAGGTATGAGAGGGCAGTTGGATATATGAAGAATCAACTTTTTGGAAGTTTTTTGGAAAAGATGTTTCAACAATGTACAAGGTTAAACTTTGACACATTTTGTGCTTTGATTAAGGTTGTAGGTCCAAGTCTTGAGTGAAAAAATACAAACATGAGGAAAAACATCCTTATGAAAGCTAAAGTAGTAATGGCTCTTGCAATATTGGGCAATGGAAATTCATTACAAATGTGTGGAGAGGTGTCTATGGCATTGTAGATAGTATGGCATCCATTATAGTGAAAGAATTTTGTGTAGCAATTAGAAAGCACTTGAAACCATTAGTGATACCTAAATTGACTAGAAACAAAATCAAAGAAATTACCACTAGTTTTGAACATTTACATGAAATTTCTTACATCCTAGGTGCTATAAATCACAAACTTAGCATCTCACAACTTAGTAGTGGAAATCGTGCAAAATTCAAAATGTTCAAAGGAAGGTTTTTAATTTTCCTCAAGAGAGTAGACATTCCATTTTGCCACATGCTGGACTTGGTGACGATTTGCATATGTTCGCATAACATGTGCATTATCAATTCGGATGGCTTTGAAATGGACTAGTGTTAAACCTTGGAATTTGGCAACCTAATTACCATCAAGGAAAAAGGTTGCCAAATAAAGAAAGGAATAAGAAAAAAGATGAAAATAAAACTTGTTTATTATTTGCCTATTGTCATGTAACAACCACTATCATGCAACAGCTACCGTCATGCAAAAACTACCATCTTGCAATAACTAATGTCATGCAACAAACTTGAAAGAAGACCCATAATTGCTTGCAGACTTTTGATAGTTGTTGCCTATTGTCTACAACACATGCGAACTCTTTGTAGTTGTTGCCTATCGCTTGTAACACCTACAGACCCTTTGTGACCGTTGCCTATCGTCTACAACAACGGTACCTTCCCTGTAAACCTCAAATTTCATGTCTACCTCTTTGTTGTTGCCTTTTAATGGCAACTATTGTCCCGTGGCAAAAGGTACTTTCTATTTAAAAACAAAAAACTACTACATAAAACATAACAAAACATTATGCAATTTTATTGTGTATTACCTTCCCCCACTATTTAACATCCTTCGAGTAGAACAAAATTTTAAAAATATGATATACTTTCAACCATTTTTCATTGCAAGAATCAAAATACAAGATATTTCCATACTTTCCACCTTTATCTCCAATGTCACATACACATTTTTTCCCCAATAGAACTCTCCTAACCACATCCAATTTAGAATCATACAAAGGAATGATCTACAATCCTCCTCTTCAAAGGATAAATGAGGAACTCAATAAGGATATTCACCACACAAAGGTTGAATTTTTATCTTCCTAGATTTGTTTATCCTTCTAAATCTACTTATCTTAGTCCCTTTCATACATCTTAGTCATGGGAAATCCATCCATCCTTTTTCACTTGAACTAATAACTTAAATGTCCTCACCCCCTAATAAATAGAAGATGGTAAGTAGAATATTTATCACTAATAACTAAATAGTTACTAAGATGCCCCTTTTAATAATTAATATTACTTTTATTAGAATTCTTCATAGAACTAAATTTTAATTATTTTGTCCCATGAAGGTAGTTCATTATATTGATAGTACTACCATTTCCTAACACTAATAAGGAAGTAAAAGAAGAAAGAATCAAGAAAATGTTGATGGAGGCTATGGCAATTCATGAACTTTTAGCAAAACAAATTTTGAAGTTCATTTTTTTTAAAATGTCAATCTTGCTTTCCTAGATACATCAAATTCTAGGTCAAATTGTGATGAATGTTCAAAGCTCATATGTTATGTAACCTATAGCTTATCTATGAGGCGTCCAATTTGGACATCCATATTTTTTAGTAAAGCACTGGTTTTTGCAAATTGTTGTAACATTGTTGTGTTATTTTCAACCATGGTTGAAAAATGTTCAAGAACATTGATCTTCTGCCTCTTGTTTTGTTTTATAACCTCATTTGGAGTGATTGGTTTATCTAAAGGCTCTTTTACTAGCATCATCCTTAGAACCACTATCAAGATCTATTTGAAATTTTGGATTGCCCACAATTTCATCAATTTTAGTTGTAGAAGCACTTACATGTTTCATCACATTTCCATTTCGATGCCACCAACTGTCCAAGGCATCATAAAAAGGACATTCATGATGATCATTACTTGAAATCCCATTTACAATTTTGTCATTTTTGTATTGTTTGTAACTTGCATTGAACTTATGTTTGCAAGCAATTGGAATCTTTGAGAAACCAGAGAATGTAGCCAACATTTGGGTGCGGAATTTGACCCATGTATCCACCCCTAAAAGAGAAAAAAATTGGGGTCAAAAACCTTGATTTATGGACTGAAAATAATCTTTGAAACAAAAAAATAAAAATTGATTACATGAATAAAACAAATGCAAACCACATCAAAACATTTGAAATAAAATTGGTTTTGTGGTTAGCTCCTCTCCTTCCCCCCAAGGAGATGTGGGTTTCAACCTCATCGTGACTAAAATGGTGACCTTTAATGGGGGGAAAGGGGGGCAAACACAAGAGGCAAATGTAAAGGCCCAATTGGCCCAATCTAAATATGATATTTTTGCTATTTTTTGGCCTACTTTGCTTTCAAAAATTTTATCATTACATCCAAGTTTCAACTATGAAAATAGAGCAAAAATAAGATCTATATATATATAAACTTTCAATAAGTTGGAATTTACCTTGTTTCTTCACATTTTTGGCAAATTCAAATTCCATTTCTCCTCGTAATGCCATTAGATGTAGAACTTCACAATTTGCCCAAATTTTCTAGTCTTCTCACCTTCCTCATCTTCCTCTTCATTGTAACTATAATCGTTTTTTTCTTTGTTGCTTTCTTTTTGGGAAAGGGAACCAATTTACGAATTTTTTGAAAATCCAAATCTCCTTCCATTTGTGAAAATGAACATTTTAACCCTCCATGACCAAAAACTTTTGTCCTCATTTCTGAAACACCTTCATTTTGAGCATTTTTAATAACTAAAAATGCATGCCTTTGAATAACAACCTTGTGTACAAAACTAGCCATGGGTGAAATCACGATCAAAGGAGTTAAAGAAACCAAGGTAAAAATCCTTTTCCAAGGATTGCACATGACACATGTCATTCTTGCGTTGGTTTATAACTTTAAATTATGTATTTCGAATGGCCCATTTAACATTGCATTTTAGATATAAATACATTTTGATTACAAATTGATTTTATATCATGTATATTATGCATTCATGCCCTCTATCACATATATATGAATAACTTTTGTTAAAGTCACATTTTCAAAATCCAAGGTCAAACACAATTTTGAACCAAATGTGCTCAAATGGGTATAAAAACAATTTTCATCAATTCAAGTCCTTTTGCCCTTCTAATCATCAATGTTAAAATCTTCTCCAATTTTCAAAAGGAATGGTGCACATTTGGTAGAAAAAAAGGATGTTTGATAAAAACAAGGATTGTCCATTCTTGAGGTTTGATTGTTTTGAACATGCAAAAACATTTTAAATTTATGTCAAACTTTGAGCATGTAAACTTTGTAATTAATGAAAAATATTCCAAAAACATTTATGACAATCCAAACTATTATCACTACTACAAAATGTGGGTGTAGTTCACTAATCCCCGTTCATTAAACCAATGAATTCATTACTTTCCAACTAGTTCATGTTTATTAAGATAATTGAATTCACTCAAAATCTAGTGAAATCACTTAACATATAGGGACACATGTTTTGTTATAGTGTATGTTTCCCTTGTGATTTTTCAAACATACAAAAATGCAATTTTAAGGAATGTCCACTCACTTGGTGGCTCCTTTGACTGTGATTTTACCCCCATGCCAACACTAGATGTGTTCAAAATGGAATGACGGGTGTGCACTCAACAATATCCTCCATTCATGAAATGTCCTCCATTCTTACACAATTTCAATTTCAAAAACAAGTGGGGAAAAAAACCTTGAAAAATAATGAAAACAATGAAAAATAATGAAAAACAATGAAAGAAACAACCTTGGACCATAGCTTACATCTTGGTTCTCCAAACCATGAGCTCTCTTTCAAGTTCCATTTTTTTAGTTTGGACTAATTAAATGTCCTTCCAAAATGGTGCCCTATAAATGCCACCTCAATTTGGCTTCAATTAGTCTTAGATTCTCATCTAAAGGCCTTGGGTCCAATTTTTAGTTCTTGACCAATAGGAATGCTCCATTTTGTTGGACCTTGGACCTTTGTTTAAAATGGCCCTAAGTATAAAGAAAAAATTGTGAGGGATGATACAATAAAATAAATGTTCAAAAAGCTTGTCCAGATTGTTATGAAAGAATGTAGGTCCCATCATATTCATCCTTTGTGTCACAAAATTTTGCATTTGAAAACATTATTCATCTTGAGAAATGGGCATAAAGGATATGAACCTAAAGCCATACAAGAGAGGATCTAATCCAATTTTGGGTAGGTATCCAGATGGACGGGTTAAACCTGTGGGTCCAAGTAACAAAAACCCATTTAATGTCAAAGACATAAATAACCATAAGAACAAAAGCTTAAAAAAATGTTTAAATCTAACTTTCAAACAAGGAACAAAATAAGATTATGTCATTCAAAACAAAAACACAAGAATTAAGAACAAAAACACAAGATGTGCAAAACAAACATGAAAACAAATTTTTATTATGTTAACATATGCAAACATGGACATGTAAAAAACATGACAAGGCTATGGTGCAAGATCATGCTTAGGACTGGTGTTGAACAAACTAAAAGAAATGAAAGGTCCTACTTCAATTTATTCCCCCTTGGGCACTTAGCTCAAGGAAGTTTCCAAGAAGGCTTTTATGTGTGCATCGAGTAAAGAAGCTTCTTGATAACCTTCTTATTTAAAAGTCACTATGAGTTAACTGAAATTTAACTGAAAGTTATATACCCATGACTTGACTAGAAGTTGACTTAGAGTTAATTAAAATTAACTAGGATTCAACTGAAGATTAATCAAGAATTAACTTGGAGTTAATTTGAATTTAACTATAAGTTAACTAAAAATGAATTAAGATTTAATTAAAAGTCAATTGGAAATGAACCAACACTTAATTGGAAGTTAATTAAAAATGAATTGAATTTTTAAAAAAAATCAAATACAAGTTTATTACACGTCATGGATGACCATCCAAATGAATGAATTCCATGGCATTGGCATCCGTGACACTTGGAAACTAGAACCTTTCTAAATACCCAATCAAATACCCAAACCATTGAACCCATGTTTATGGCATATCCAAGCCAAAATCCATAATGTAAAAATAGGTCCTAATGAGTACTTTTTGAAACCCAACCCTTGATGGGCATTTTTTCCCACCCTTTAGTTTTGGATATTAGTAGGTTTTTAAAGGTTCAAGCATTTGGGGATTAGGTTTTGTTTTCTTGCACCTTGCACCTCCTTTCTCCATCACCCATAAATAACAAAATGCCTTGTGCTCTTTGGCTTCATTCCTTTTTTCCATTACCTGCAAAAAACAAAGCATCGTGTTTTTTCATAAAACCTTTAGGTCTTTGTGTTTTTTCATTTTTATCATTAACGAAATGAACAAATTTGATTTGTGCGAAACCCTTCTCCTTGTTTTCATTTTTTCCTTTTGCTTCCTTTCTTCACCTCTTTCTCTCTCTCCCTCCGTCCTCCATTTATGCCTTGTTTTCTTTCTTTTTTTTTCTCTTCACAAAATTTTTATTTTTATTTTTTGCTACAGGTTTTACACCCTCAAGTCCTTGGTTGTTGCTTCTCCCTACTTAGGGCTTGACACAACAATATAAAAACCTTCATTTCATTAGAATAGATATTGTAATATGTAACCATTCAATTTGCAATTACATGCAACTACCATCATTTCCAACTTTGTTTTATCATTTTTACAACTAGTCACCATCTTTTAAACTTTACGACTATTTTTGCGACTATGGTGTGATTATTAAATCAAGCATCTTCCCATATTGATTAACTCCATTTTTTCATCCAAGAATAAGCTCCTATGTTCATTTAGTTGCAAAAGTAGTTATAATTTGGTTACTTATTATAGTGTGTTTATATATTTACTAATGTACACCAAGGTTTTGTGGACTACATTAAAGTATACTATATAAATTTTATTCAAGGTATATTAAACATATTTGTAATAAAGTCATTTTTTAATCTTTCACCTTTGAAGATGTAAAACCTTAGTAGAACTTCGCCTATTCCATTCATTACATAGTTCATAATTAACCATTCCCAAGATTTGGGAATGATGTAAATGTAATTTGAAACCTTTTTGGCCAAAACTCAAACTTTTGATTTTTTTATTTGCTTGGATGCATGTTTGCTTGGATGATTGAGTTCCATACATGATTTGCATTATAATTATTTTGAGAGTACACAACATTTGCAAGTTATTGTAGGATGTTTTGCAATTGTTTATAATCAACCTTTATGTTTAAAAAACTTCCAAAGCCTTTATTTGCTTGACGTTCAAATTTGGATGTTTGGTTTTGAACCAATACCACCAACTATTTTTTAATACACCATTACAAAATGGGGTAGCTTCATGTCATGGCCCTGACCTTGGGCTCGTGACCAAGATAAGGGCTTACAAAGGTGCGAAGTGAGAGTGAAGCCTAAGAATCACATTTCATGTTTCCGGGAATGTAGGAAAGTGTGAGGGAATGAACTCACACACTCCCAAGTGGGCTCTCACTTTGGAAGTTGGAATCCTGATGAACTCTTGAATTTTCAAATGATAATTTCAAGGGTCAAAACTCATTGGATTGAAAATTTCCTTATACCATTAAAAAGCTCTTGGAACTTAAATGTTTTAAATGGGCTTGCACATCCCATTTGAATATTTAAACACAAGTTATGGCCAAAAGAAGGGCCACGAGTCAAAGTGCCAATTTGATTCCTAACCACTAAAAGTCAAAAATTGCCCTGATTTATTTGCTTGTAGGTGGCATGCCACATATATTTAGAAAGCTCTTAATAAGGGCTACAACTTTGCTTTAAACCTCACCTTAATCGGAGTTTTGAACAAAAAGTTATGGGCTTCTAGAGTCGTGAGAGTCTTATTTTCAAGAATTTCAGGACTCCCAACTTGGGAATGCTGGGACAAAATGACATTTGGATGAAACCTCCGTGGCCAAACACAAAGAATATTATAAGGGGGGATGTGATGGGTTCCCCCAAGTCCAGGCCGTGGTGAGTCTTGTGAGTTCATGTGTGCCTGTGATTCATCCATGCACCAAAAGTGCTCAAATTATGCACTAACCAACTTGTTATTTGGTTTATGCAGGTCAATGTGAACAATTGACCTACTTGTCACTTGCCCTAATCCCCATCCTAGAACTTTAGCATGCCTTTTTTACCCCCCAAGTGTTACGAGTTAGAGAACATACTTCAACTCCTTATTTTTCCGTTGTTTTCACCTTTGGACTCATAGTTGAGTTTGTCAAGGAGTTTGGGAATGCTTCACTTCAAGTTTTTGTAAGCTCAACAACTTTCAATTTTAATTGTTGTAAAATAACTAACAAACCACATTTTTGCATAACCAAGATCCATGCTACTATTGCTACATTTTCTTCATATGTTAAGACCCTTGTTGGCACATGTTTTTGTGAGCTAGTTTTCCTAAATAAATAGTTTGAAAAGGAGGTCATTGGTATGTTTTATGACTTACTTGTTACCCTCAATAAACATGGACTTCTCTCAATTACATCCATGGCTTCTGCCAAGGCTTGATTTGTCCATTTTCCTTTGTTGTTTGTTGCTACAACTCTATTAATTCATGGTCCTTTGTAGTTTGGTCTTGATGTAGGTTGAGGTGAAACATTTTCTTTTTCCAATGCTTGTTAATTTAACATGCTTAAACATTGTTTGTGAAAGACACTTAGATCCATGATTACTATTTAACTTTTGGCTTAAGCCAAAGCCTCTAGCAAGTGGGTGGTGTGTCATGACCCAACTAGTGGGATTTATTTTTTTCCTATATGGATCCCATGAATTAAAAAATCAACAAGGTTAGGATATGTTTGCTATGCATAATCTTCTAGTGTTAAATTAGAGCATATCAAAATGTAGAAGTTTATAGAGTCTCCCCAAATGAAATTGAAATCTCTTGTGTTCGTGCAAGTTATAGGTATAAACTTGAAGTAACAATTCACACGAGTTATTTGATGTCTTTTTTTTTGGCCAAGGAGGTGTAGAGTTGGGCATTAAAGAATGTTGGATCCAACAATAATACACAAATTGCTTGAATTTCTCATTGTAAATCTTGTTTATAGGTTTAATCCCCATTTCATTTCCCTTTTGTTGTACTTCTAGGTCTAATTTTAGACTTGACCCTTCCTCTTCTTCTTGTTTCATATTTGATTTTTGGGAATCCTCACTGTAGTTTTTTACTTGATCTTGGCACATCTAAATGTTTTATATTTACTTTTATTTCATGGAACATTAGGTCGAGCTTATGATTTGATTCTAGTTCTTCTACATACTTTGCTTTTACTACAAACTTCTCCAACTTTAAGTCCTGCCTTATTTTTTTCTACTTGCTTGACATTCAAACTTGGTTGTAAAGTTGTTGGTTTGTATGATTTCATTTCATATGCAAAATACAAGATTTTTAAAAATGTGTTGAAACCTTCTTCTACACAAGTTGGTAAGGATGACATATTTGAAAAGTCAATTTAAAATTATAATTGTTTTCTTGATAGTTAGTTTCCTCATGACCTTTCATATTGTTTTGGATGTTTTAACGGGAATGTGAAATGCCCATCTTGATCCTTTTATGCCTTTGTAATAAAACTCTTTATTTGTGGGATCCAAAAATCCTAGTGTGTTGAGGTTGTTTAATTGCATTGTCGTTCTTTTTCATTGCATTCCTATTAGAGTGTTCTAGCCATTAATGATCACCTCCATACCCTTTAAAGGCCAAACTAAACCCCATAACCAAACATTGTGTTGCTTTGTATAATTGATGTGTCTTTCAATCCCGAGTCAAATGACCCCCACCACCAAACTATCTTTTTGAAGTCAATGATGAAATTGTTCAAATTTACCCCATGGTCAAACATCACAGTGCTCTTGTGGGGTAAATTTTTTTCGATTTTGAACCAAAATTAGACCCATACCTAAACACTCAAAGTTGTAACTCAACTCTTGTGGGGTAAATTTTTTTCAAATTTGGATCAAAATTAGACCCATACCTAAACACTCCGAGTTGTAACTTAATATGAGCCTTCTTTTTATGATCCCTTGTACTCAATGAACTAATATACTTCATACCACATTACCAAACACCATTGCACATAAACCCTCTTGAATTTTCTTTTGGTGATACCCTTTCATACTCATTAACAAACACAAATCCAAAATTCTGTTTGAAAGCTTTCCCTAAACCGTTTTCTTTTCAAATCAACTGTTTGATTATGAGCATCATCTTGAAGACTCAAAGGGGAGTCAGCACCCATTTACCAGCTACAGTTTGTGCCATGGGGCCATTTGGTGACAAGCCTGTGTTTGGTAATGAGACTGCTTACCCTATCAGACAGGCATACTGATAATATTGATCAAACAAAATATTGACCAAATTTAGTTGACAATTATTCACAACGAAATTGTTCATTTGTGCCCAAAAGAAAAAGAAAAAGAAAAAGAAAAGTTGGCAGTACTCTTCATAATGGACAGGTTAATTAAATAGGCTTGAGATTTAAGGTTGCAACTTGCTGCAAGCAAACTGTAACCAGTTCATGCACGAGACGATCTAGCAGATAGAAATTCATGTTAGCCGCAAAACAAATTAAGTTGGAACTGAAAAACTAAGTTTAAGCTTCTATGAATGTTTCATTCTTGGGGGGAAGCCCCAGGGAGTGCACAAATGTGCTGCTATTGAGCTGCTTGGAGGTGATGGATTGCATAGAGAAGGAAATAGGAATTGCATGGTTGGAGCCCCAGAGAAGAAAAAAAGTAAAACCATATGTGGCACAGAGAGAAAACTATTTCACAAGCACAATACAGAATTACACACTCTTTTGGTTTCTCAAAAGATGATAACCACAAAAGTTGCAAATTACAAACCTGGTGCAATTGCCACCCATAGAGGTTTTCATAGCACTTCCAAGTCTTTGAACAATCTTCCCTTCAATCAAGCTACGCAGCAAAGAAAAACTTTGTTTTGGCATAAGCAAAATCAAGCTACAAGATATAGAACTGGTACAAGATAAGCTTAACACAAAATGTCATTTATTTGTAAGTTTCCACAACCACAAAAACCTTTCCTATTCTTTGTAGTTCATGTTTGACAGCCATTGTCAGGCTCAAAGAAGTCAGCAATGATATTCTGGGATCTTATTCAATTAAGAACTCTTCCATCCTTTGAAAACTAGGGCAAGCTTTTGCGCCAGATAAGTGTGGGGCCCTCATCCCTTCCTTGTGATTCAGAGCCTGTCACTGAGGCTGCTACCCTCAGGAGTAGGCAGCTGAAAACAAGTGCCCTACCCTTCCACTATACTTCAGAATCTGACCAAGGTCTTGCACTACATCCATCTAATCCAAAAGGAAAAGGGAAGTATCACAAGTGCATGTAATAGTCAGAATTTGGTGAGGAATTTGGGAAACCAGGAGAATGATGTATACACATCCTGTTGCAAGAAATCATCTCCAGGAAGAACAAGCACTATAATGGTCTCAGTGACAACTGGAAGTGGGGTTTATGCTCTGCAACACCCCACATGACCACAATCTTCCAACACTACTTGTTCAGTTACCTTGTTGGATTGGTATGGTCTGAAATATGGTACAAAAGAATGCACAAGAACCACAAGAGAGCAGATCACAAAAAACACCATGTGTAAAACTAAAGGATGATCACCTGAACAAAAACACAGTGCAATTTTGATGCCCAATTGTAGGATCTACCTTCTCCCCATCCAGATTTGTTCAAACTGTGAATGCCACCAGCCTCCATGGTGATGACAGACTGCAAATCACCACAATAGAATGAAATAGCTACCAGCAGCAGAAGAAGGCCGCTGGCCAACTGCTGAAAACTCTAAAATTCTACCTGCCTAGTTATGGCAATGGGACTTTGCACTACATGGGTCCCATCAGTCCATGTTAAAAAACCAAACATGGTTTCTGCTTCACCTGGAAGAAGGTAATTAGCTGGAGAAACCTCAACAATTAGCTTAAACATGTGTTTTTCACCTAGTGTAGAGAAGACAAGCATTGCAGGTTTTACAGTGAGAATCACTCCAGGAGGTGCAACTACCCGGCTCCTGTACACAGCATTTGCCACTGAGCCTACATTGGTAAGCGTCCTGGAAAATGTGGCAACCATCAGTCGTGATGAAGAAGAAGAAGAAGAAGATGGTGACTGAGGAGCACTGGCTGGTTGATTGAGAATGGCTGAAAAAGATGGGTAATTCAAATCATTTGGTGAAACTGCCGGGGATGGGCACATTGGAGCTGCATGATCGATCACTTGGACTTCAGTTGCGGAATAATTCAATGCACAAAGAAAGTTGACATAATCTTGAGGTAGAAGATCGTAAACAAGACCTGGGTCCAGTGCCCTCTCGGGTTGCACAGCTCCAGCTCCGAAATCAAAGGGAGATGAGAGCTGATCAGTTGCTTCATCCAACAGTACACCATTGCTGTTGTCCAGAACAGTTGCACTGGTCATGAGAGCAGATTTGATGGCAGCTGGGCTCCAATCGGGGTGAGCTCCTTTCAACAAAGCTGCAATTCCACTGACATGTGGACATGACATGGAAGTTCCTGAGACGATGTTGTACTTCACGCGTCTTTGGTCGAAGGGCAACCCTGTTGGGCCACTAGCGCCAGTCCAAGCAGCAAGGATGTTGACACCGGGTGCAAGGAGGTCAGGTTTCAGAATCTCAGGAGTTTGCGAATTGGGTCCTCGGGACGAGAACGACGCCACTACCGGAGCAGGCTTGATATTCAGTTGCGTTCCTTGGAATTGAATCGTGGCTACGGGATTAGGACTTGATCGGATATAGAGACGGATCGCATTCCCTCCTTGATATCCTACCGCAGTCGCTGGTAGCAAATGGCTATCTGCAATCAATCCTTCTCCATCCGTCGCGGCGTTGGCAAGAATCATGCCCACGCCACCTGCTTCCAGCACCGCCAATCCTTTCGCTACTCTAGGATTGTTTCCTCGTTCACAGAGAACCAGTTTTCCTGCGACTAGCTTCGGATCCAGCGACCCAGCCATGCATAGACCGGCTACGGCTGTGCCATTGGCGCTCTTGATAAGAGCTGCATGCGAGGAAGCAACCAGGGAGAGCTTGGCGATGCCTAAGCCTGAGCCGCTGTACAAGGACACACCACGAATAACAGTGCCATCCCCAAGTATCACATTTGCAGGAAAGTCTCTGTCTATCGTGCCAGCGCCAACTGTTGTGATCCATGGAGCGATGTTTGCAGCTGACATTGGCATTGGTCCGGAGTTTCCTGCAGAAGCCGAGGTGAACACTCCCCTCTTGGCAGCGCCGAAGGTTCCAATTGCGATGCTGTCTAGATAGTATGGAGAGACTTGGCCACCCAGAGAGAGTGACAGTATGTCGACTCCATCCGCAACAGCCTGATCGAAAGCAGCGAGAATGTCAGAGTCGACGCATCCTTGCGCCCAACACACTTTGTAAACCGCAACCCGTGCCAAAGGAGCTGTCCCTTTGGCAGTTCCTTCTGCGTAGCCGTAGAGTGAAGCTCTATAAACAAATCGACCGGCAGCCGTGGAGGCAGTGTGAGTTCCATGACCGTCTGAATCCCTGGGAGACTTGTACTCCAAGCTCTCATTGATCGCTCCTGCCATAGCTTCATACCCTTTGTAGAAAGAGCGAGCACCGATGAGCTTCCTATTGCACATAGAGACGTTGAAGTCCTGACCTACCTCACAAGCTCCCTTCCAACGAGCCGGCACCGGAGGCATACGATGGTCGCTGAAGCTGTTGCTCTCCGGCCAAACTCCTGAGTCCAAAACTCCAATTATCACATCCACACCGAGATGGCTCTCAGGCCACAGCCCCTGCGAGTAGTTCAAGCCAAGAAACTCGGGGGTCCTGGTGGTGTGCAGCTGCTTGAAGCTGTCAGGGTACACACCCACCACTCCAGGCATGTCCTCCAGCCGCAAAACTTCCTCCTCTGTAAGCACCGCAGAGAATCCATGAAACACTGTTTCATAAACATGAAGAGGCCCAAACGACGGTGCAGAAGCTCCAGAGTTCCCCACTGCTGCTTCCACTCCCACTACCGCCGTCTTCACGGACTGCAAAACAGAAGAGTACCACTCAAATTTCGTCGTAAACCCAGCGGATCCAGAAGAGCCCGCCGCCATCTGCACAATGTATGTCCTACCAGCAGCTCCAATGCTGCGATCACCTACAAATTCGGAAACCATCGACGCAGGCGCACCCAGTGCTACTACTACTACTAATCCTAGAGCAAGAACAAAAACAAAAACCGCAAACATGAAATTACTCAACTGTCGCATGCCAACAATCCTTGTACTCCGCATACCCATCTCTCTTACACACAAAATTTCTCTTCGCCGCCTAATAATTTAGCCCTCAACTGTGGTAGTAGTCTTGAGACCTACTTATTACTGATCAACAACAACAACAAAAACTACTACCAACAGAAAATTTCTCTCACACATTATCTCATGCCCGGTACTACAAAACAAATCTAGCTACAATGCTCTTCAAGAACATTGATCAACTGCCAAGAAACATGAGCAACAGAAGAATTGTGGCCACAGCAATACTGGCGAGCGCTACAACAAAGTGATGAAGAATCTAGCAGAGTTCTAGTGCAGCAACTTTGAAATGCAACTGTTGCTGCTGCTCGGGTGATGCGTGGGGAAGAGGCTGCCTGCAGGGAGCATGTTTCTGTGGCCACATAGATACTACAAAGAAATTGTAGACTCGAGTAAGAACGTGACCCCACATTAGTACTGTGCCACAAGCAGCCTCTTTTTTTTCCTTTTTTTTTAATTGGCGAAATTTCACCAAAAAAAGAATTTTAGAATTTGAAAATTCGAAAATCCAGAAATTTTGAAAATGTTTCCAATCGCCAGAAATGAGAAAAAAGAGTTTAAAATCTTCAGATTTCTACACTTGGGTTTTCAGCAATGTTAACCAAGATATGGAAGGATAATTAAAAGATCTGTACTTCATAATTTGGTGTATAGCCAGATTTGGCTAAATCTTTCCTGTCGATCGATGATGATCGCCACTTTTAAATAGCCACTTTGGCTATTATAAAAACAATTCCTTTAAATTTTATTAAAAAAAACAAAGCTGCAGCCACGAGGATCCTTCACCACAAACCTGTTTCTCAAATGGAGCCGTAGTGGTGCAGTTATGATGGCAAGACCTGCAACCGCGTTAAAGACTCGCCACCTACACACAGCAGAAATTTGCGGGCGCATCATTAACGACAACCGTGCAGCAGCTCGTTCCTCCTCGTCGTCGTCAGCTTCTTCTACGTATGTACGCCAGGACGAAACCACACCTGGCATACTATAGCGAATACTAAACACGAATACGAAGGTAGTAAGAGTAGTAGTCATTACGAATACGAATCCGGCAGCTCGTTGCTAGTCCTTCATTCTTCTACGTATTTCCGCGGAGAATAGTATTACATACGAATATGAGAGTACTAATACAGTACGAATACGATATTATTTCACATACTGTACTATGATAGTACTTCATACGAATATAAGAGTACAGCAGTAGTACATACGAATACTCTGGTTATATTTAGTGCTCTTCCCAACGGCGTTAAATAAATTCCAACGTTTGATTTTTTTTTTCATCTCTTCTTTTTGGTGGCGGATTGCCACTGATGAGGAATTTCCAGTTGGTGAGGGCCTGATGCTTTAGTTGGATGAATATTGGGCCTGGTGGATGAAGAATTATCATTTACATCAGAACTTTGTGAGAAAATTTGAAGGTGCTCTTTCTCTTGTAGAGAGATCTTAAAAAGTTGAGGAGGCAGTGTTTGTTTTCCTTCTCTTTTTTTTAAATTCAATTTTTTGATATAGTAAAAGCGCTGAAATTTTGCTTGAAAAAACACATTTACCAAGCTTTTCCAAGCACAAAACAATTCGCAAAAGGTTTAGCCAAAAAAAGATTTAAAATTTTGATCTTTGTTAAAATTGTTGAAAATTAAACTCCAAAAAGGGCTATCATTTAATAACAAGATATTAGATAGCAGTCTCTGGGACTCTCCTAACAACAATATTTTTAGGGCTTGGGATAACAATCAAGAAATCTTTCTCTAAATTTGAGTACGTACATTATGAAGAAAATGTGACAAAAAGGAAAATCTCAGAAATCTGGCAATAATCTCGAAATAATCAGTCTTTTTTGGCACTTTTTTTTACTTCTAAAAATTCACAAAATTGCAAAAATATTGTACTAGGCTAGAAGAAATCAACATGGTACAACATTCTGATCTAGAGTTGGAGCCTTTTAGGGTTTAGGATTTGCCCTCCACAAGGTAACAAATGATTCCTCCCTCATCAATGTCCCTGACAACAGCATATTAGTCTCAGTTCTGGAGATGTTACAGGTCTTCAGGTTCAAGTCTCATTATCCTTCAAAGGGGGGTGTAAAATTGTACAGTGTAAAATGTTTATACCGTGGTAAACGTGAAGAGTGTTCAAATAAAAGTGTGTTTTCTACAGTAAAAACACACTCCCCTTTACTGAAAAAAATTTAAGTTAAAAAAAACACACTTTTACTGTGGTACCCGTCTTAAAAAATCATTGAAACGGTTTTTATACCAGTGTTGGGTGGATATCATCTTTTTGTGATATTCGTTGGATAAAGATATTTGGTCAAAATTATTTATCCAAATGAGATATTAGAATTTTTTTCATTTTAAATATTTGGGTCGAATATCATATTTTCAAGTTTTTTTATTCAACCTGGATATCAATCTATTGGTATTCTGTTGTTATTTATCAATTGGATATCGGTTCTAGATATCAACAATTTGAATTTTAAACAAGTTTATTAAATGTTTGAAAAACAATCTTATAGTCTAAAGTGTGTGCATGCAAGCATTTTTAAATTTTAAAAAAAAAAAACATTAGCATTCACTTTTCATTCCTCTCATGTCAAAAACTGACTATGATAAGCCAAAAGGAAAAAATATAATCATATAATAATCCTCTACAATGTGAAGGCTGAAAAACTCTTGTAGTCTTGCAATTTACAAAAAGCTAAAAACTAATTTTTAAAAACTAAAAATTCTTGAAAAAAAACTTGAGAAACAAGAGAAGAAATATTTTTAAAACAACTCAAGAAATTCCAAATTAAAAAAGAAGAAGACAAGTTATTAAATTTTTTAAAAAAATGAAACAAAGTTGTAACAAAAAAGAAAGAAACAGAACAAATATATATTTCAAAAGGGAAAAACTAAATAAAAAAACAGAAAAACACTTTAACAATTAGAAACTTTTTCTAAACACTTAAAAATAGAAAAAAATATGAAAACATATAAAATAAATCTATTAAAACATGAAACAAAAAAGGGAAATACAGTAAAATAATCTTTAAAGAAAATAAAAAATAGATGACAAAAAATAAAAACAAAAAAGAGAGCAAAAGAAAGAGAGAAAAAACTTAGAGTAATGAAAAAAAACCATACTTGAAAAAAAAAAAGAGGTTTGTCCTCTTTTTCCAAACTTCAAACCTACATCTAATCAAACAAAAATACAAAAGTTAAAAATAAACATTTTATTTTTATTATAAAAAAATTTAGAAAAACCAGAACTTTTTTGAAAAAGAAAATAGAAACAATAAATAAATAAATAAACACATCAAAATAGAAACAAAATGAAAATAGACAAAATAAGAATAGAAGAAATTAAAACATGAAAAAAACATAAACAAAAAATATATAAAAAAGGAATGGAAACAAATGAAATAAGGAAAAGGAAATACAGTAAAATAATTTTAAAATAAAATATAAAAAACAGATTACAAAAAAGAAGAAACCAAATAAAGAACAAAAAATGAGAGAAAAAAAACTTATAATAATGAAAAAAAACCCTACTTGAAAATGAACGAGCTGTGTCTTCTTTCTCCAAACTTCAAACCTGCATCCAAATAAACAAAAATACAAAAGTGAAAAAGAAACACTTTATTTTTATTTTACTAAATAATATTAAAAAACAGAAAACACATAAAAATAGAAACAAAATGAAAATAGATATTTAAAAAAAACTAAAACATGAAACAAACATTGTTGAAATAACACACCTTTTTTTTTAAATAGAATTTACAATAAGATAATCTTATGTCATATTGTATGACATGAGTTTAATCACGCATTGAAACATCACTTAATTCAAGTTGATGGCGCTCTAAGTTAGAAAAATAAGTTACGTTAATTTTGGTAAGTTACACATTGTGTTAATTAACTATATTAGTTAGAATGATGGTGATTAAAATAGATAAACTAGTTCCGATAGTATTCATGTATGTATGTATTCTCTTCTTCCCATTTATTCTTTCATCAAATCATTAAAAATTGATCTACAATGGAAAATTCTTACATGGTATCAGAGCAATCAATTCTCTTGGATATAGAGTGATCATGAATGTTTTTTCTTATTTTTATTAGTTCTTATTTTGTAGGGTATTGCAATTGGTCATTTTATAGTGTAAATAAATATCAAAAAAATTCAAGGAAGTGAAGTTGATCTTGATCAAAGTCTCTTAGAAGGAGATAGTGAAAGTGATACAAAATTTAAGAAGTTTGTCTTAAAGGGAAGATTGTCATAGTCAGTGCATGTTTGGTACATTAGAATGGCAACTAACCATAGTGATATGTTCATTGTAGATAGCATCACACTATCTGGAACAATGAACTATTCAGCTTGGATTTGAAAACATCCTCATGTGTGAAATGTTATGGGATTTGGTTTCCCCATATCAGCTCAAACATTTAAAGTTTGGGCAAATGACGAAGTGGCTACAATAGAAGATGTGAGTAGTATTAATTATCAACTTATCTATAAAACATGAAATAATTCCTCGTATTGTAGATGTTGATGATTTAGTAGTGTGTTGGAACATGTTGAAGAATCTCTATGAATCTAGCAACAATGCTAAAAGATTGATGTTCAAAAATCGTCTTTATAACATAAATATGGGGGAAGGAGAGGAGTTTTTTCTTGGAATGAAAAACCTCCAAATACAAATTGGAGGTATCGGTGACATCATGAAAGATGAAGATGTTGTTGTAATAGTACTAAATGCATTGCCATTAGTGTTGAAAGTTTTGTGTAGGGCATTACGTTGTAGGATGAATTACCGTCCTTTGAAAAACTTTCCAAAAAACTATTGCAAATAAAATCACCAAAGGACACTTTAAAGGGAGAAATGTTAGGAGGATGAAACCCTGATGTTGAAATTTCAATGGCTATCAATGAACAACAAAGGAGCAACAAAGATTTCCAAAAGACTTGGCAACTACCACAATTATGGAGAACTTCGACATTGGGCTTGGGATTGTAAAAAAAATCCTAGAGTGATGGAAAGGAAAAAATGAAGAACAAGTTGAAAGACAAGAGTAGTCATTCTACCAATGTTTTGGTTGACAACAAGCAGGATAATCAAGAAGAGCAAGAAACCCCAAGTGAAAAAAATGTAGATTTGTTTGAGACTATAGTTGCTTCCATGGAGGTAGAAAATTCATGTGAGACCATATTTAGTATATTGATTTAGGAGCAAGCAAACATGTTACATGCAATAAGAAGTGTTTGAAAAAACTTAGTACATCTATAGGAATGTCCTCTATTAAGTCAATTGGTGGGTAGTCTCACATTGTGCATGGAAAAAGGAATGTTGATTTTACAACGCCCCTTGGAGAAATAAAGACAATATCTAATGTTCTTTATATTCCTAGCATGAAAAAAAGTTTATTATCTATAGGAACAATAGTTGATAGAGGTTACACTATACTTTTTGATGCCAAAAAATGTACAGTGGTGAATCCTAAAAAGCCAAATTCTATTGTAGCTCATGGAAACATAGTTCCTAAAAATGGTCTATATAAATTAAAAGTTTGTGTGGAAAATTTGAATAGAAATGAAAACAAAACTATGAAAGAAGCAAAGTTGTGGTATAGAAGAATGGGGCATGTAAACTTTAAGTCATTACATCAGCTTAATACAAACAAAGTGGTCATTGGAGTTCTAGCACTATCTACCTTGGACGAAACTTTTGCACGATGTATGGTGAGAAAATAGAGTAGGGAAAAATTCCCACCAAAAACATTTCATCAGGTCGAAGCTATGCTTGAATTAATTCACACGAATCTTTGTGGACCACTTTTTGTTCCATTGATGTCAGGGTCAAGGTACTTCATCACTTTCACTAATGACCACAAAAGATGTACATGGATCTATTTCATAAAAGCAAAGTCTAAAGCTTTTAATATATTTAAGATGTTCAAACAAGAAACAAAGGTAGAATCTGGAGAATAAGTCAAAATGTTTTGTTTTAACATAAGAACGGTACAACTCAAAAAAATTTGAAGAATTATTGTTGTGATCATGGGATAAAGTGTCAATTTACCCAAGCTCGAACACCTCAACAAAACAAAGTTATAGAGAGGAAGAATAATCATGGACATAGCTAGGAATGTTGCTTAAAAACAATGCACCAAAGTCATTGTGGAGTGAAGCAGTACCCACCACCAATTACCGTGTGAATAGATTTCTAACTCAAGTAAATCAAAGGATGACTACTCTGCAAGTATTTATTGGCAGAAAACCAAATCTATGTCATCTTCGCATCGTTGGTTGCAAAGTTCATGTGCATGTACCATGGGAAAATTGAACAAAGTTGGAGGAATGTCCATTAGATTTCCTTTAGTTGGCTATGATGAGCAAATAGGTTGCTCAATCTAAAAACAAAGAATGTTCAACTAAGTAGGGATGTGTGGTTCAATGAAGAAAAAACTAGCTTTACCAAGGAGGAACGAAAGCAGGCAAAAACAATTCAAATTGGAATAACTAGCTTAGTTGGAGGACCCACACATTAGGTGGTGAGAATCCATGTCAACTTGAATGGAATTAACAATGGTGATTTTTGGGATGTCTTGCCAAAGGACTCTAATGATAATGATGAAGAAGATGGTTCATTTAAGGAAAATCTAGGAAATGGCATATTTGTTCATAACATGTTTAGTGAAGTAAGAAGAGATGAACACCCATTAGAGCTATAGGATATTAACCAAGATGTTAATGTACCAACACAAAACATAGATAACCAAATAGTGGAGATTAGAAAATCATTGAAAAGAACCAAGTTTCCAACACATTATGATGATTTTATAGTTGCATTAGTTCAAGCACCCTATGAACCCACTGCTTTTGAAATGGTAGGAAGTCATGCATGGCAAACAACAATGGTGTTTGACATGGAATCCATTAGGGAAGACCAAACTTGGGAATTGGTACAATTGCCAATAGGAAAAAGACCAATTCCTTCCAAATGGGTTTACAAGATTAAGAATGGAACTAATGGAAAACCAAATAAGTATAAGGCATGACTAGTGGCTAAGGGATGTTGGCAGCCAGAGGAAGTTGATTACGATAAAACATTTGCACTTGTGGTGAAATGGGGGACAATTTGTTTAATAATTACATTATTTGTTCATCTACAAATGGGTGTGTGAACAACCTTCATGAACATTTAGTTACATGAAGAAGTTTTGGTCCAACCAAAAGGCTTTGTTGAACTAGGGAAAAAAAAATCTAATTTGTAAATTCAACAAAGTTGTCAATAGTTTAAAGCAAGCTCCCGAAGCTTGGTATTTTAAGATTGATACGTTCTTTAGAGAATAAAGATCGAACAAAAATAATGTAGATTCAAATTTATATCACTTTAACAATGAAAAATTAATGGTAATTCTTGTATTGTATGTTGATGATTTGCTGATCACAAGAAATCACATTAAAAAAAATTGGTTGAAGCAACAATTAAAAAGTCGATTTGAGATGTCAAACTAAGGACAAATTGGAAGATATCAAAGTGTAGATTTTTCATTCTCAACAATAAACATTTCAATGTCAAACAACATACACGAAAAACATGCTAAAACAATTCAAGTTAGATACATGCAACCTAGCTAAAAACCCCAATAGCTAAAGGTATTAAACTTTCAAGTGACATGGGTGATATTAAAGTAGATTCAACCCTATATAAACAAATGGTTGGAAAACTCATTTATCTAACAAATATTATACATGATATTTTGTTTGATGTAGGAATAGTAAGTCATTATATGTTTGAACCACAAGTCTCACATCTAAATGTAATAAAACACATATTTAGATATTTTAGAAGGACCACTACTATAGCATATTCTACTAGGCTAAAGAAAACAATACATTACAAACACTTGTATATGTTGATTAGGTAGGCAATCAAGAGTCAAAATGATCCATTAATAACTATTTGTTCAATTGAGGTTTAGCACCTATGTCGTGGAATAGTAAACGATAAACTATAATAGTTTTGTCCTTTATTAAAATGAAATACAAAGCCTTGATGGAAGGAAATAAGGAGGCTACATGGTTGAGAAGCTTAATAGGAAAACTTGGATTTTTGCAACTAGGCAACCCCAATATCTTGTGATATGAGCAGCATGAAGATTGCAAAAAATCTTATATTCCATGCAAGGACTAAGCACATTGAATGTCACTACCATTTTGTTCATGAGAAAATGTTATCTCAAGAAGTTGAACTTATTCATGTGCCCATTAATGATCAACTAGTAGACATTTTCACTATAGCTTTATGAAGTTTGAAGAAATGAGATTAAAACTTGGAGTGGTGAAAATTATTATATTAGATTGAATAGGTTGCACTCCTCTCTAAAACTATAAAATTAATTAATCTTAAGATGATAAATAACTAAGGTGTGAGTAGGAGTGTTGAAGTAACACACCTTTTTTTTAAATAAAATTTACAATAAGATAAGCTTACGTCATATTGCATGACATCAGTTTAATCATGCATCGAAATAACACTTAGTTCAAGCTTACGATGCTTTCAGTTAGAAAAATAAGTCATGTTAATTTCAATAAGTTACACCATAGTGTTAATTAGCCACGTTAATTAGAATGATGATGATTCAAATAGATTAATTAGTTATAGTAGTATTCTTGTATGTATATATTATTTTCTTCCCATGTATTCCTTTATCATATCATTAAATATTGATCTACATTGGAAAATTCCTACAAACATAAACAAAAAAAATGAAACAAAAAATTATATAAATGAATGGAAACAAATGAAGCAAACAAAAGGAAATATGGTAAAACACATTTTTTAAAAGATTAATTTTTTTAAAAAAGAAAACAAAAAGAATAAATTTATAGTAATGAGAAAAAAAACCTAAACAAGAATATGATTTGTCTCATTTCTTCAAACTTTAAATCTACATCCAAACAAATAAACACTTTACTTCAAAAAATAGAAAAACAAAAAAATAGAAAAGAAGAAACAATAGAAGAAAAAACTTATTTCAAATGTTTCAACAACTTGCAAGAAGGCAAAGAAAGGGTAAGTGGAATGTGAAAGTAAAGCAAGGAAAAGAGAGAAAGTGAGAAAAAAGAAAAAAAAAAGGGGGAAAGGCAAAAATAAAATAAAAATGAGAATGAAAGAGAATTAGAAAAGCCAATTGTGACCTTTTTATCCTCTCCCAAGAAAGATGTTAGGTTATGACAACTGTAAATTTTTTTCCTAACCTAATCATCTATTAACTTAATTTAACTAGTAACTTGATATCGTAATCCAAGCTTGAATATCTTATTCAACTTAGATGTTAGGATCCTTACATCTAACATAAACCCCAAATATCAAGGAATAGGATATCACATAAGTGATATCCAACAAGTTGGATATCAGTTTAGATATCACCCAAGATGATATCCATTGGATATCATGAATGATATCTAGGTTGACATTCGAACATGATATTTGGATATTTTGGATGCCCACCCAACATTGGTTTTTATGTTAAACAAAGCCCTTTGCGCATATGCATTCACTAAATAACCAGATATTGGCCTTTTAAAAAATCCTTTAAAAGACTATATATACTATAATAAATAAATACCCTTAGTTTTTAATTAGGGTAAGTGGGGCACAATGAACCATCATCCTCCAGTTCACCATCCATTGGATGTTCATTATTATTTAATTATGGATGAACTTCAAGTGAATTTATATTTAATTTCACCTTGGTAACCAATTCTGTAAAAAATATTTATCATATATAGAAAGATAGGTAGGAAAATAAGTAAGTAGATGGTTTATAGTTTATGCATAAGTAAATGTTATTTTTACTACCTATTAACAACTTGTTTTGTTGGTAGGTAGTTAGAAAAAAACAACTAAGCTAACCACCATACTTAATTACGAAACCACAACCCACTAGAAAATTGTTTTTTGACCATGTACCATCCATCCTTCAAGGCGCATTAGTGAATGATGATTCATTGAAAACAAAAGTGGTTAGGAAACAATTTTGTGTTGTGTTGTACTCCACTATTTAACCATGGTGGTTAATTCAGTTGTTGTTTTACTAACTACCAATTAAGAACCCACAAGGTAGTGAAAACAACCTTTATCCATGTATAAACCAATGTTGGCCGGATACACATTCTAAGGTTAATTTCTAGATACCCATAAAGCATATTCAAAAAATATATATTATAAGTGGATATGCATTGAAAAATTTCAGTAACTTTATTTGGAAAGGTGGATGTGGATTCAAGTTCAATTTAAACCCTTTAGTGGATATAATTTGTTAGGTCTAAAATTCAAATGAACTATGAATACATACAAAGGTTATGCATATTCAAAAAAATTATATGATCATAATTTTTTTTACTCACCTAAAACCACATTCCTAAAATTGTAGTAATTTGTGGAGGAATTGAACCCCAATTTTTGAAAGAATTTTGCTAATTGCCGTGCAAGCTAGCCATTTTGCCAACACCCCAAATCCCACCTTAACTATCCATACAAAAACCCAATAGCTTACCATACAATATCCAACTTTGTAAAATCAACTCCTTTTGAACCCTCATGTGGAAAAACCTATTACATAAACTTGAAAATGTTAATAACAACAAAAAGAAATGAACAACAAAAGATTCATTTGTTGTTGAAAAGAAAAGAAAAAAAAGGAAAAATGGGAAAGTTGAAGACCTATGCAATGTTAATTACCATCTACATTCAAATATTTTGCTTCTTCAATCAATTGTAATTGTCATTAACCAAAGACTCTTCAACTTTTTGGTAATATTTCATGTTTTTATTTGGCATACAATAAACATGTAGATCATTAGGCTGATTTATAACAATTGTGATGATTATATCCAAGTTTTCCATTTATAAGCAACATCACCACAAAGCTATTAATACCCTAACAAGATTAAACACATTTTCCATTTCAATCTATGATTTTGGAATGCCAAAAATGCCACATTTGGAAATGATTTTCACTATTGCACCACTAAACAAGATGATCTTTAGAAGTAACAAGGCATATGGATAACCTCTTGAACAATAAAAACTTTCCAATGACAAATCCTTAAAAAGACCTTCCAAAGGATGTTCCAATGCCAAACATCTTACATTCATTTTCAAATTCAACACTAAAATTAATTGATGTCCATGCTTCAACAATAGGGTTTAAGGTTTCAAAATGTGTCATGAAAAAATGAATTACAACTTTCAAATCCTATTAAAAAATAAGTTGGATTGTTTCCCCGTGTTTCACCAAATTTTCCACAATTCATAATCATTTGGACTAAGGATCCAACATTATGGTAAACATGTTATGAACTTAGTCCAAATAATGTATTTTCATAAACTAAATAAAAGGTTTTAGGTCCTTCACAATTTTGTTTTACATATCTTTTTGGAAAAGTAGTTTAGAATCAAATTGGTCCAAAGCTTTTGTCCCATTTGAAACTTACACCATTTCAACCATTTCAACTTGAAATTTGATAACTAAAATCATGGTAGTAGTTAAAGCATCAAACAATAGCCAATGACCATGGGATTGGTTCATAACACAAGCCATGACCATAGGGTTCAAATATGATGTTATCACCTCTGCAATATCCGACAATTGGGTTTTCAAAACCTTTTTTGTAATATGACAAATTTTTCCTTTCCATAACAAGTGATGATGCCTTGTTTGAATTCCATGGTCTTCTAAAACATGATGACTTTGGATACAAATTTGGTTTTGATAGGGTTTTAAATTTTCAAAGTGGCATCCCACATTCAATGTTCCCATTCCTGTTTCTTTTTCCCATATTTATTTGTCCATGTAATTGTCTTTTGTAAAATAGATTGTGCATCCTTCACACTCACTTGTAGTAAACCTGTAGAATTTTTTTTGTCATTAATAACATACTAGCAAGTTTTAGACATCACATGCCCAAAACACCTACATTCATAAACCTTGATAAGCCTCAAAGGTTCACAATCAACTAGAGGGCCCATTCCTTTTCTTCCTTTGTTATTGCAAATGATCAACATCAACCATTGCCATTTTTTTGTAAGTTGTGATTTTCTTAGAGTAAACAAGATGGGATGCACAATATCAACATGAGTTTTCATGGTAGTGATCCTATTAATTTATTATACTTAATCAAGCCTTTTTTCAAAAAAACATTTTGGGACATAGATGTTTTCTTTGATCTATAAACAATACATTGTAGCATTTGCAAATTTTCAAGATCCATAGGAAAATCATCATTCATAAGAAATAAAACCCTAGAAAATTGAAACACAATGGTGTGGTTTCCAAAGTGTAATTTGAACTTGTGTAGTTATAAATTATAATATTTCATTTTCCAATGAGTTGCCAAGTTTTAAATGCACATTTTCCATGTGTCAATTATTTGTGGTCACATCTTCAAGTGTAGGTGGCCTATCAACCCCACCAACACTCTCAACAAGAACAATTTCAACTTTTGTAACCATGGTGCATAATGCATAATGCACACTGCAAAATGTTGAATTCCCAAACCTTGAACTTGTCAAGCCTACAAGGAACAACCTACAAACTCTAAATACAAGTTCAATGAGCTACAAAGTACAATACATATTCAATGACCTTCGATAATGTTTCAACTTGCAACAAAATAACAACAAAAAACCTTAAGCCTAAAATTGCATTCAAGCATGTTCATCTTTCACAAACCTCTTCTTTCATATTTTGACAACCTATAACAAAACTTTAAGGTCTAAAAAATTGCAACAAAATTTCAACAAGTTGCAACAAAATTAAGACGAACTACAAGAAAGTTTCAATGAATTACAATAGAGCTCCAACTTGCAATAAAATCATCAAACCAATGCTCAAATGTTTAACATCTTTGACCTCTAACCTATAACAAACATAATCATACTTTGTCCAAATGAAGCTTTGTGCATTTGAGTGCTTTGACATTTGGGTGTTTGATTGCACCAAAATCATTTTCGACATGACAACAAAATTGTTCATACAAGAAAGCCGTGTCAAAATCCTCCCCAACAAAGCTTTGATGTGATAGAAACATCATAGGAAAAAGAAGAAACAAAAAACTTTGAAAACCTTAAACCCTACACAAGGATATTCATATACACATGCATGTTTCAACCCTTAAAACAAGTTATTTAAAACCAATGTATGTGTAACATAATTATACATATTTTGGATGTCAACAATTTTAAGAAAAGAATATCCATGATGAAAAATAATAATAAACTTAAATGTATAAATAAAAGGATATGATTTGGACCTACATCTACCAATCACCTATTCCTCCAAATATGGGAGATGACAAAAATCTGGATATGAATTGTTCAGAGCCAGGGAGTTATGCATGTTGATAACCAACACTCACAGGTATAACCAGCCAAGACTGATATAAACCAGTGTTGGTCAGTTGTTGATTTTTTTCATGAATGACAAGTAGGTTATTTCTTCAAAACAATTTTGAGCATCAATAAGGTTATAATATCAATATCAAATCTTTTGGGGGTGCTGGTTATGTCATCAATATTTTTCGGTAATAATCATTGGTTATGCATAAGGGTAGGTTATTAAATAATCAATTATTTGATAATTGTCGGTTATAATGCCAATTATTAGTCAGTAACAGGGATTTGTTAATAATAATCATTTGATATGGGAGGGTGAGCAAAAACAAGAATTTCCTGCAAGTGAAGATTTTGTGCATATTGAGCTCTTTGAATGCTCATAATAAGAGTACATGACCAGAGTACTGAACTCTTTCCCAAGATATCCCAGACTGACATCACAAATGTGAAGATGAGAGAGAGAGAGAGAGATCTTGCAGGGTGAACCAGCACTCACATGGGTCCCATGGTAAAAATCTCAAAATTCATTTAAATTATTTAAAAATATAAAAAATGTCCAATGCCTAGACTAGATCAGAGTCTCTTGAGTTCAAATCTAACATTTTGATTGGGCTTAATATAGCCTCTAAGAGGCCTCACTCAAAAAGGTGAAGGTATCACCAACATGGGTGTTGGTTCACCATGGTTGAGAGGAGAGGGGCCAACATTTTTAAAAAAAACAAAGCGCCTGAATAAGGAGGAGAGAAAGGTACAAGATCATCAAGGAACTCAAGTCCACATGTAAACAAAAACCACCATTGTGGGCAGACCACAAGGGAAACATGAACAAATTGAGTACTCAAACCCCTGGTCACAAGGAGCATGTTAGATAAGCAGAGGGGAGGAACACCTGAAAAACCTCAAAACACAAAACATACAAAAAAACCTCAAAATGGATTCAACTGAAACCAGGGTGGGTTAATAAGTACTCCCAGTTTGTGCCATGTATCCTCTTAGAGATACATTGTTTGGCCAAGATGAACCAGCACCTGCACTAGTACCTTCACCTTGTTGAGTGGGGCCTATTAGTGGCCATATTAAATCCAAGAAAAGTTGGCCCCTCTTTACACTAGAGCTTGAAAGCCCATGACTATCAAAGTAGAAAAATATATGAACCAAGAAAAAGTCATTTCTCAGAAGTTCACTTTACACAAAGGTTGAAGGACTAAGGGATGGGGAAAATGTAAATAGATGAAAAATCAACATTGAATGCATTATCGATAATGTTTCAAGGTCTAATAGACTTGGTGCCAAGCCCAACTATTTGAGATGGGCTTGGCATCAAGTCCACCAGATCATGAGCTCAAAAAATCACGATTGGTCACATTTCAATGGTCTAAATTGTTATTTTTGTTTAGAGGCATTTGTTAGACCATGAGCCCAAAAAGCTGTGATTGGCATGCAAACCTTTTGTCATAATTTTTCCCCAAAACCTTAATAAGTGTTTTTTGAAGGTGGGTGTGAAGTTTGTTATCCCATGAGCCAAAAAAGTCATGATTGGTTGAAGTTGTCAAAAGTATATATATTTCATTTTTAAATTATTTTTTAATAAGTGGGTGCAAAGATTGTTAGCCTATGGTTAATAAAAGCTATGATTGGTGAAAATTTTAACAAAATCTTTTTTCAAAATTTCAGTTTCTTAAAAATGGAGTGAATGAAGTTCGCTAGCCCATGGGCCAAAAAAACTGCAATTACTCAGATTTTTTACCATATACATATTTTGTCTACAATCCATGATGGTCTTACTTGTTGAAATGAAAAAAATTAAAGAAAGTGAAAAAAAAAAGAAATGAAAGGAAAATGATGAAAAAAAAAGAAAGGAGAAATCTTTAACCAATATTTTAAAATGTTACATAAAATATCGAGTTAAAAATAAAATTTTACATAAAATAATTAGTTAGCCTTTTTGGCTCTATTATAATACCTCGATATTGAGGTACTAAAAATGGCAAAATGTAGTAATATAAATCAGTACTTAATTTTTTTATTAAAAAAATCAATGTAGCCACAACAAACAAAAATCCCCCTTTTTTTATGGCTTTCTGGATATTTGTTAGTCCCAGCAAGACTCCACTTTTTCTTTGTGGGATTGGCTGGATTTGAACCTTGGCATCCGTTATTGAAATGATGACCAGTCAGACAGACAGACATTATTAGACCAGGCAGTGAAGTAAAGATATCATATCAGACAGAAAGCATAGAACTGTCTGTGTTGCCTTCTAATCAATCCCAGTGATCTTTTATCAGAGTTCAAAGTGCAAGACCAGAGTGAATGTGGACCAACAGCCACCAGTGCACCATCCATTGGAAGCCCGTTATTGCAGCCTGTTATGACTCATTTGTAGATGAACCGAACTGTGTTGAAGGGGCATTTCATCTTTGTAACCCATCTCAGCATAGATACCTTCCTGTAGGTAGGTAGCATAGTAGGTGACTACTAGTGGCTAGATACTTGTCCTTGCTCAAAAGAATTGGCATGTTGTATGGAGACAGTGATAATACATCCTTAACTCAAAAGTTGCATTACAAGTTAATTTTTACATGATTTGTGAGGATCAAGTTTTTGTTGTCGATGTGATGATTATTGATTTGACATAAGAGACAATGATTATGATGTCATTAATTGATCAATAGGTGCAATAGGAAAATTAATGTCATTGTTAAGATTTGTAAATATAAAAAGTTTCATGAAGAGCATTTTATTCCAATGGCTATGAAGGTGCATGGTGCATGTGAACCTGATATGAATCATTTCATCAAGGAGTGTGCTCTTTTTTTTCACAATAAAAGATCGAAAAATTATTTATCCTTGTCTTTTTGCATCAATTTTTCAAGTAACATGTTAACATTGCTTTTCAACACACTTCAATCTCTCCTATATATAGGAAGATTGCGTTGTTAAGAGATGCTTGTTCTAGACATCCTATACTACTAGATTTCACAATTTGCATGCTAACGACATTAGAGAGACTGTGGATGAAATAGCTTCATACCATAAAAGGGACTGACTCTCTCTCCCTTATTTGGTTCCTGCAGGCTGCACATCTTTTGGCTTTCCATGCGATGGTTTTGGCCATCAGGTTTTTATTGGATTTTTTGGGGTTTATTCTTATATTCTTATACATATATATATGATCAGTACCTAAATAAAGGCTACTAGTGGGTTGTTAGTAAGATGGGTATCAAAACAGCAACTGAGCTTAACCACTATAGTTCACCAGGGTACTGGAACCCAATGAAAAGTGTTCATGGTCAAGAAAGCCAAAGGCATGGCCAGCAAAGGGCATCAATGGCCTTCCGCTGCCGGTTCTACATGTCTTCTATAGGCAGAGAATGTCTATAACCTAGCAGAGAACGTAAGTTACTTCTATTTTGAGGTGCGCCATCATTACAAGTGAATGCTCTTCTAGGCTTAAACCTTTTTCAGGTTTTCTTTCTCTTTTTTTCTCTTGTATTATATGCTTCTTGTGACTGGTGGGGGACTCTGAAACTTAATTTGTTTCTTTACCCTTTTTCATTCCTTTGGATTTTTGGCTCCGACTTGGGTCCTTTGTCTTTGTTCTTTACCCTTTTTTACCCCTTTGGATTTTTGGCTCCAACTTGGGTCCTTTGTCTTTGTTCTTCTTTAGATATGGTTTAGAGTTCCTAAGCCCATATTCACTAACAATAGATACCTACCCAATAATGTGGTATTACAACATGAAAAGTGATATTATTGTTAGGGTTTTATTTGTTGCCTTGGGTGAACGCTGCACCTACACTTTTATTTCTTCTTTTCACCTTTCATGTCATTATTTTTTCTTATTTCAATAAATTACCCAAGGCTAGAGAGGGGCTAGGGGAGGGGCACTTTGAGATGGTGAAGGACATGGAAGGGGTAGGGGGAAAAGAAAGTGGTAGGCAATAAGAGAGGGAAAAATGAAAATTTTACAGATGGGTAAGAATAGAGAAAGAAATAAAGTAGGAGGGAGGGGGTGGGAGTCCCTTGGCCTGGACTAGAACCCCAAAACCCCCCAAAACTATGGTCACATTTAAGTTGGAACTGGCCTTGTTTTGAACTTGGAATCATGGGTTCTTATGAAGGTTGAACCCAACGGATCTGAAACCATTAGTTAAGAAAATTCGAGCTGACCTTGAAATTGTCAAATTTTCCTATTTCAAAATATTTCCCAGACTTGAATCCAAAGGGTTGTCCATTGTACAAAAACCTCTAGACCTAAACCCGACGATATTTTAAAACATCAAGAATTGATCAACGTTGAATTACATTAGTGTTGAATGGTTATCTAAAATTTTGATAACGTTCAGTTCTGCTTGTTGAAAATTTTCAAATTTAATACTTTGGTTCCAATCTTTTGAAAAAACTCAAAATTCAATAACATTAGGTTCTAGTTTTTTGAAAAGAATCAGACATGAATAACCTTTGGTTCTAATTTCTTTGAATTTTTTTTAATAAAAAATCCCTTTGATATTGTTTTTTTCAAAATCTGTCAAAAAAGCTAGCAGTTCTCACAAAATAATGAGGAGAAAATAAATAGTTCTATAGAAGGTTATTTGACTAGTTTTTGAACTCTTGAGAACTATGCCTATATGTCAGAAATTAGGTCTCAGATTTGTGAGAATTGTAATTATATATCTTTTCATCACTACATGAGTTCCATCAGTGATTAAGTTCCATTATTTCTAACTATCCAACATTGGTTTATACCAACATTGCATGGATATATCTTTTACCTGATTATATTTGCTAGATACGAATTGAGTATATTATATACCATAACTTATTTTCCTCAAGTCAGCATACCCTAATTGAGGGCATACCCAAAGGTACGTAATCATATACATAACCTTTGATATATATGAGAATTACCCAAAGCAATATATGTCTTGGCATCCAAGTAAAAACAAATAGGTTACATGTGATTTAAACCTTAATTTAAAAAAATTCTATTAGTCAAACAGGATGCCACCCAAGTTTTTTGTTTTCGGACACGATTAGCCAATTTGTTTGACCCATCACATGAATAAACAAAAATAAACTGAAATTTTGAGGGCTCCCCACAATATAAATTTTTATGTGAATATATAGTGCCTCCCCTGTGATTCAAGTATAGATGTGAGAACTTTAGATAAATCATATGGATAAAATTGAGTATTGTTAACAAGTGATAAAAATGCACATGTTAAGAGTGGTAGGTGCTGGGTGAAGATATGTTTAAAGCGAAAGACCTCCACTATTTTGGAGGGCCACAATTTTCACATTACTTAATGAAATTAGATGATTCAAAAGTTCATTAAAGCACCCAAGGATGAGTTACAAATTATCTTTGGATTCTATCAATAACAAAATGTCAAATGTAACACCATTGTCTTTTCATATATGAAGTGTTCATTCATAAGCACAATTATCATAGTCAAGGATGTATCAAACACTTTGATTTTTGCATTTTGACATTGGATTTGGTCTTTGAAATGGTTTATAGAAATTCAAAAAAAGTGAAAATTTTCTTTCACTTTTAGTCAATTAAATAAATCATACAGACTCAATTTTTATTCCAAAAGGGGTATATGATAAGGTGCTAATCAGACCTTACCCACTATCAATTTTTATTTTTTTTAATGCTAATATACTCTTACCTGATGGGTAAATATAAATTAAAAATTATATACCGTTACCCAAGGATATCTCAAGAACAATCTATTGAGAGAACATTAGTTTACACTTTGTAAGTTTCCTCATGAACTTTGTGGTTCTTTGGTAATGTAACTGGTTTCTATGGCATAATTATAACATTTTCCCTAAGTGAGACATGCAACTGTATGCTAGCTTCATTTATTGGGTTTTGGGTTTTTATTTTGGATTGTCAATGTCAATTTTAGTGAATCAATGGTTAGGAGATGTGCCTGAAATTTGAATAATTGGCTTATAATTGGCTTAAAACTTGTTACATTGTGGAGGAGGCCATGGCAAAACTAGTTACCACCTCACATAACAACATCACCAGTTTTTTTTTTTTGGGTTTCGGCATTTCATACTGAGATCTAATAAAATTTCCTTACTTTGCGGATACCACTAAAAGAGGGGTTAGGGGGTGAAAGACAGGGTGACTTTACGGATATCTTGAGTGTGAAGCCAAAAATATAGAAAATTATTCAAGATTTGTACTTCATAAGTTTATAGCCAGATTTGACTAAATCTTCTTAAGGATGATCGCCACTTAGGCTACCTAAGAAAAAAACAGTGCGAGTCCTGAGTCCTCTCTTCTTCCTCCTTGCGAGACCTCAGTCCTCTCGTCTTCCTCCTTGGTGCCAGCCGTTATAGTTCATCAACACTGATATGAAACCATGACCTCACAGAGATTCATTGATGGATCAGTCCTGGCAGAATCATGAATGCTCATTAATGATGAGTTTGGTGGGCTCGCTCGCTAATTAAGACCCATCATTGATTGACTGTGTACACTTTTGTAGGGACGTAAGTATGTACCCTCTTTGCGTTTACATTCAATTCCAAGGGTAGTTATGAACGAAGGCGATATCATCATGTCTTTGAATAGCTTGTACAGCAAAGCAGAGGTAAGTATAAACCAGTGTTGGCCAGATATACCTGGGAGTTCCGGTTATCAGCATGCATAGTGCCCCGGTTACGAACAATGCATATCCGGATTTTCCTCATCTCCAATATGTATGTTGAGGTATAGGTAACCGGTAGATCTAGATGATATCCTTATATTTATATTTACTTGTACATATATGTTTGTTGATTATGCATATCT
>Ga0209611_10000616_pt1 | contig 55105 bp, 44 predicted proteins | sample S1TSphgellanicum_3_FD_187693 | JGI IMG/M metagenome (GOLD analysis project Ga0209611, IMG submission 187693) | Host-associated microbial communities from peat moss isolated from Minnesota, USA - S1T2_Fc - Sphagnum magellanicum MG (SPAdes) (version 2) | ecosystem: Host-associated > Plants > Peat... | reverse complement strand
GAAAATTCCTTAATTGAATTAGCCAAGAGAATGCTTTTGAATGAGAGAGAAAAGAACATGGCCAAGGGGGAAGCAACTCTACCTACTGATTTTCAGTAACAAAATACATCGAGCAGAGAAAAATATCCAACAAATGGCATTCCTCCAAGCCCCAAAGAAAGACCTCATTGTGACACCAAAAATTAAAAAAATTCAGCCTCAATCCTTGCATGTTTGCTATGAAATATGGTAGCACTATAATCAGCTCTAATCGCCCTCCAAACTTGGTGATATAAGAAATTAGGAGAAAATTTCTTAAATAGAAAAATTACTCTAATTTTCACTAGGGAAAAAAATTCCCAATTTTTTGGTTGAAAAAACGACAAAATTTGTCCCCCAAAAAAAAAACACTGAGATTTAGGTTGCACATAGTTTTACATTCTTAAAGAGTTACTGTAGAACCTTTTCAGGTTCCACAAAAATAATATTATTTTGTAAAATGTGAAATTTTATTAGACAATTAATGTCCCTTCCTGGTGAATTTTTTTAAAAACTATTGTTTATTGATGCCGAAATTTCATAGGATTCAAGAAGTTGTTACAAGGTAGTTTTAAGGTTCTAGCATTTATATTATTGCATGTACTTTAAGCAATTTCAGGTTATTGTCAAATATTTTTAAAATTTAAATAAAGTTTTGTCAAAAATTTAAAATAATAATTTTTTTGGTGCTGAAATCAAAATTTCAAAATAAAATAATTATTCTTCAGCGAGGTGCTGAACCTGAAAAGGTACTACAGTATACATCCAGTTAACACCATACTTACTCATTTGAGCACAAATCAACTTGGAATTTGGAAAGACATTTGTATGATTTTCTATGGGAAAATAGGTGTTGCAGTTTCATCAGCTAGTTTTAGCAATTTGTTTTGAATTTACACCAAGAACAGTGTTCCAGAAAATACAATAATTTTTTGGCTGTCAAAGTGGGAAAATTAACCCCCAGAAAAACGCTAGGAGCCATATCAGGGGCTCATATCCTAGTCAATCTTTTTTTGAATTTTTGTTATTTTTGTCCTTTGGAATATCAGTGGCTCACCTTGCGTGCTTTGAAACCCTGGTCCAATTAGTTGCCATTACGTGTGTGAATGCTCCCCCTCCCACTCCCCTAATTTGATGGTGGGAGCATGAAGGCGGTAGCCAGCCATTAATTTTCTGCATTACCTTACCTCTACAGCAGGTTTGGCTAAATTTATATTATTTTGAGAGATACCAATTTCTTAATTATAGAAATTTCTCACCCCAAAATTCTGTGAAAGAAAATCAAGCATCATTTTGGAATATTCTGTGTGCTGAGCCTTGTTTTTTTTAATTAATTAAGTAATTATTTGATAGAGACCTCTCGAACTTGCTATTCACCTGCCATGTGGACCAGTGTTGTGCCTGCAAATGGTTTAGGACTTACACTAAGTGTAAAACGTAAAACCGTGTAAAGTTATTTGATTCCATGTAAAACAATGTAAGTGTAAAAACAAATACAACTTATATGGTCTTAAGTGTAAAAAAAATGTAAAAATTGTGATTTCTACTTGGAGATGGGGCAATTTCATAATGTTTTTGGCAATGGGCCAACTAAATGATGAAATCCTACAAAGATTTATTAATAAACACATTATCGTAGATTTGGAAAATGTACAAAGGAGTAAGAAAAAGGAGAAGTTACAGGATGTCAAGTTAGCTCAAACTAGATGTCAAAATCTCTCCATATCTCGAAACAACTGCCTATAGTAAGTAGGTCAGCCATTTTTCTCCATTTCAAAAATCGATGGCCTGAAATAGGTCAACCGTGGCCGAGGTGATGGGAGGTGTGTCCTGAAGGGGTGGACGTGGGGAAGTAGCTAAGCCGTGGTCTATTGGAAAAACAAGTTGCAAATGGCTCACTTATCAGCATGCTGATGATGGAGGCACTTGCCTATGGCTGCTGCACATCCCCATCTTCATTGGCTGATCATCCTTACACCGGCCCCTATCCCTATTTGGCCCTAGCTTGTCACTTGCTGGAGCGGTATGATTTCATGGTGTTGTGGTGGATGTTTAAAGGCTTTGACTTGTGCTCGGAGGGATTGCTAACTCGGAAGCCTGGGTCCCAATAAGAATGCTCTTGAAGCTTTGCTTTCATGCCCACTGTCTGGTGGCCAGGTTCCCGGGATGTCCTACGCTCCGAGGGTAAATTGAGGCATGCAGCAACCACTTTATCAAAGGCAATTGACAAGCTCAGTTTCTGCACCTGGTTGCAGTGTGTTGCATCTAGAGTGTTTTGCTACACACTTCTTACTTATTCTACCGTAGTGAATTGGAATCCAGGGAGAGGTCTTGTGAACCTCAAGCGGATTCTACATTCAAGATTCTTCGAATTGTCTTATCCTCAGTCATGGGTTTTTTTATGTAATGCAGGTGGAAGAGTTACAGTGGGAGCTCTTCCGCCATCTCCTTCAATTTGTTCCGTCATAATCTGGTGAATTGCAACAGCAAGTGCCGGGTGCGGTTTTTTTTACGCAGGTTTCTTCAGCACTTGGTGTGCAAGAATCGTGGGACAAACAGGAGTATGGCACCGCCAGGCCATTTCCGATAACTCTGTGCTGGTTTCCGTTTACTGTGTTCTGTTGCGGATTTTGTCAGAAGGTCTTGGGACTGGAAATTAGGTGTGTGCTGAGTCTGTGGAAGGGACCGAGGAGCATTCAGAACATAGTGTGGGATTTCTTCACAGGTATGCTAACTTCGTATCCAGGGTTGCTGAGTTTAGAATATCCAACATCCAAAACTCTCTAGGCAGTATTGAGACCGCTTATATGCTGATTTATGTGCAGAAAGTGTTTTGGGTGTTGTTGGTATATCGAGGATTTATAACTCTGTTGTCATCTAATTGCTATGGTGACATGCAAGGAAAGCAAGCGGAGATTTCCTGTGCATCTTTTCTTGAACCATGGTCGCTCCTCCGATTTTTCACGCACGGCCAGCAACAAGCGAGTGAAGAACCCAGATAGTTGAGAAAACGGAGTTGTTGTGTTTAAGCAACCCTCTATGAGGGTTGAAACTCACGACCTTTAGCTGACGAAGCGAACGCACTAACACTATGCTACGAAGGCATGGGTGAAAACAAGTTTCCAGTAGAAGCTTTCAATAGTCTGTAAAGATGCTACAGTTCAATAATCTCTCATCAAATTCTGGGAAACCCTTTTCCCTGCAAGGGCCTCCCCATTTTTGATAAACCTAATTGTGAAAGATTGGCACCACACACCCAATTAATTAACCTCACCTAGATAGAATGATGTAAGAAAGTAGCCATCCAATGATTTTTTTGGGGACAAATTTTGTCCTTTTTTCAACAACAACAAAAATTGGGAAATTTTTGAAAATTTCTTTTTCCTAGTGAAAATTTGACTAATTTTATTAGAAAATTTCCCCAAATTTTTGGTATCACAAAATGTAGTTTTAACCCTTGAAAACCATTGGTTATACTGTAGAGGTAGGGTAGGTTATAGGGTCATTTATTTATTTATATATTTCTCATAAACATGTTTATGGTTTTAAGATTGATAACCCACTTGGATGAAATTCCAAACATCCAAGTAGCTTATTAAATTTTGAAAATTCAATACCTAGCTAGTAAGTAATCTACCCAAGTAATCTATCCATTTTCAAAAAAATCAATAATTGACTGGTAGGTTATTGATACCTAAGCCTAGACCTTGTCAACACTAGTGTAAACCTTTAGATAGCCAAAAACTGAGTTTGGACTTTGGACTTTGGACTTAGGAATATACACAAGAAAGAACTCATGACTCATTTCATGCTCAAAATATCAATGCAAGAGCTCATCATTCATCCCTTACTCAAAGGTACACAAACTCATCAATCATTCCTTACTCAAATATTGGTGCAAGAAAACTCATTCATGAATTCATTACTCGAATATTGGTATAATAACTCATTGTTCATTCCTTACTCAAATATTGGTAAACTATGATTATTGATGAAGAGATGCAATAAAAAAACACTCCATCCCTACTCAAGAGCTTGCCCACAAGAGTGGACCTTAGTTTTCAAAAGGACATTAACAATGCATTTGGATCCTTTGTACACACAACATGGGGTAAAAGCTAAGTCCCACCCAAAAAACATGGGACCCACATCTCATATTAAGTTTCACAATTTATGATCAATCTATGGTGTGAAGGATAGAGATCCTTGGGCTATGATCCATAAAAGGCTAGACATAAAATGCACATTCTAACACAACATATGAAAGGTGGTATCATAGATGTGTGTTCCAATTTTTATGGTCTTCATGTTGAATGTGCATTCATCATTTCATGATATACCATATTTATGAAATGGTCATTTTGCATCCACCAATTCCACCATCACATTTTACCCTTTAATATGATAATGATCACTATGATATTAGAGGGTACAAAGTATACATGAAATCTCCATTTTCTCCCAAACATATACACCACATATTATTAATTACTAGTAAAATTTAGAATCTTGAAAGGAATAATATTGATTACCTTCGATAAACAATTGAATGCTTCATGGACGCCCTCTCTTGCAATGGGTCCATTGTGTGACATGGGTGTTGCAAGGGAAGGAGGAAGATTAATGGGTGGTGGGAAAGGTTGAAGCAAAGGAGCACCATGGGGTGTAGATTGTAATTGCAAGGTTGAAGTGGGCAATGGAGGGGCAGTTGAAGTTGAACTACAAGGTAGAGGAGTGAAGAAAGTTGGTGTTATAAGAATTGTCCGCATTGGGTTGCTAACATTTGGAGTATCCACACACAAAGGAGGTGCTAGGGATGTATGTGGTAATGATGTTGTGAATGTAGGAATTGGCATAGGAACAATGGTGGAGGCAACTAATGTTGTGTGGTTTGGTAACATAAGAGCTATTGCAATAGGTCGTGGAAAAATTGTCAATGTTATATTTGGGGTGTTAATATGCCCTACATTATATTTCCAAACATCTTAAAATTAGTTCTCAATACATTAGTGAAACCATAACTGCAAAAGACACAACCAAATAGATAGAGAATGAGAGAAAACATTGTTTGGCCCTTGCCTTTTAATCATCAAGGATGCCATCAATTTAACATAAAGTTTACATAACACATCTATTATCATCTAAGTGTTCAAGCAAAAATGACAAAACATACATAAAAAAAACGCTCAAGAGGTTCATAAGTGCCTTCAGTCATAGAAAATAAAGCTCCTATAGGTGTTTCAAGTGCACCTTCTAACATGTTTGCCATTCACTTCAACTCTTGATACTCTGAGTTGCATCCACATGAAAATGTTAAATTAAACACAGGTCCAAAAATCCATGCAACAAATGAACCACATTAAAGGTTTGCTTTCTACATAATAAACATTTGCAATGTCATTTTATGTAAAGGTTGAAACTATCACCTAGAAAATGTATGTTTGTTTTGTGGGGGAAAAAAAACATGGTGCATCCGGTGTGTGCTAAAAGATCTTAGCATGATGAACTCATGAAACATTTGTATACATTGAACACGAAAGGAATATGTTAAGTTGCATTTGATGGATCCCATACCCAAATGAAAGCAACAAAAAAAGGAAAGAGAAAACACATTATGAGGAGAATATATATATATTTTTAGGCTTCTTGGAAAAGGTTGACAAAATCTTACACAAAAGCACAACAAACAAGTGAAGCTCCAGAATAGTTCCATATCACATATTCTAAAAGAATATCTATGAAATCCCTACCACCACAAATTTGTAGATAGAAAAGAGGTCCTACAAATAGACACCAAGAAAACTAATTGAAGTAAACATATCATTTTCACAGCCACAAATCCTTCATTCATGTCTACAAAACATCCTAGGTGGTGACACGGTCACATAACAAATGCAAATCTTGTTATATGATGCTATGTTAGAATTGTAATTTTGAATAGGATGAGATCGGGCATCTAGACTAAAAGGACAAAAAGGGAGTGCGAAAAAGCTTGGCCACCTTATCACACTAGCGTGGGTTGTAGAACCAAATGCCATTGACTTCATGTGCAACATTACAATACATGATATATGGAACTTGTACCTCATACTCAAAATCACCAAACAAATCCTCCACAAGATTTTTTGTTGTCCACCCACCATAAGTTATTCATCTAATTGCAGACATAATGCTCAAAAAAACATGTAAAGTAACAAAACAAATGTTGTGCCAATTGCAAAAGTCAATCCCATGTTGTTTCTCTTTGACCAACCTACTTTAGTTATAATCACACCATTATTCTGATATTGAGCTAGAAAAATCATAAAAACCAGCAACATGGTGTGCTTAAAAATTTGGGCATAACAAACCTTTCCCAAGCATGTTACATGGATTCATCTACAAATTAAATGGAACACCTTTGAACCTTAAGATACGTTTGCAATATATTCAATAAGGATGAAACTTACTACCAAGAATAAACCTATGTTACACCAATTCATGACAATAAATTGAAAGTGAGGTTGTGTCTACTTGCAATAAATGAAATTCCACCTTTTTACAAGAAAATTAACTGAAAGCAAGTCTTCTATCATCAAGAAAAAACTTCAACAATAACAAAAAATAAAATTGAAAAGCTAGAGTTGTACATGATTCACCATTTTACAACAAGTAATGAACCTTCTACATCCTTGTGACTATGTAATAAAAAACAATGAACTTGTCAACAATTCAATTTTTCCTCTCAATATCAAATTTTTAAAATATATTATGTTGAAAATAATTATAGAGTATAGTAACTTCAAGGGATTTTGCCCCCTATCAACTAGGTGAGATGATTCATTTTAATTTGGTTGCAAAAAATTCACATTCATCTTTTGACATTTTGTTTTCTTCGCCAACTCCTCAAATGTACACCCAGCCCAATTGACTTTGTCACCAATCCATAACCACAAAACTAAATATGAAAATACTTTCTCCAAAAATGGTTATGGCACCCATCATACGCAAGAATTTATGTAATACTTTCTAAATGCGAGAATGTGATTGAAAACATTCAATTAAACATGCCATGAAAACTTCTTTTTTTTTGTTTGAAAGAGAATATTTGGTCTTTTTATTTTGGGAGAAAAAAGTCATTAGATTTGCAAAAAATTTAAAATCATGTTGTGACATTTCCCTATTGGTTTTGGTTTGGTAACAAATTTCTAAATGTTTTAATAGGTTCCTAGAACATGTCATCATTTAATGTGAGATCCCTTTTGGGTTCCTCATAACTAATTTTAAAAATGAAAAAAATAATTTAAGTGTTTTCTTTTACAATAACATGATGTACATTAAAATAATGTTTCTTTAAAAAACATTTCCCCTAGCTATAACCAATTTATCATAATAATCAATTTTTGATATTAAATTAATTGCATGGCCATTGTGTATAACACACATTATTGAATGTTTTGGTCTAACATATAAAATTTTGATAGTAGACCAAAACACATAGGGAAATTTCATAATAAGATTTTTATTTTTCCAGATCTACTGATTTTTTTCTCAAAAAAATCAAATATTCTCTTTTCATATATATTTTTCATATTTATGAAAATTTTCAAACCAAAAAAAAAAAACTCATCATGACATGTGCATTCAAATGTTTTCAATCACATTGTCACATTTTGAAAGAATTACATTAATTTTTGTGTATGATAGGTGCCATAAACATTTTTGAAAAAAATAATTTCATATTTAGTTTTGTGGGTTTAGTCACTTGGGGTTGAGTGCACATTTGAGGAAGGGTTAGAAAAAACAAAATGTCAAAAGATGAATGTGAATATTTTTACAAACAAATTAGGATGAATCATCTCACCTAGTTTCTAGGAGGCAAAATCCCTTGAAGCTACTATACTCTCTTATAATTCTCAACGCAATATCCCTACCTTACAATGCAATGCCAAAAACCCATCAAAACATTTGTGTTTTGGGACACATCACAATTAATTTAATTAATTAATATGGATCACAATAAGTACCTAAGCTCTTGTGAAAGTTTAAGCCAAAAATGGCAATGAAAAAAATTAAGAATAAAAGTTTTACTCACGCAATGAGGTGGGACAAAATGTGCATTCAAGATATTCCTTGGAATAGCACCACTATGGTCCCATATTGATAGAATGTTAATGTTTGTAGAGTATCAAAGTATCATGATTTTTTTGTGAAGGGTCAATCAAAGTGGCCCACTACAACAAAAAAAAAAAAAAACTTTGGGATGCACTCACAATTAATTAATATTGATTTGCAAGAAGGTATGGTCATTAAGGGTATATAGTATATACATTTACACACCCCAATACATTTCATAGGGCCATGTAAGTTTATTTGACACATATTTACATTGGTTTCGTGTAAATGTGAATGAACACATATATACATGGCAACAATGTAAGTGTAAATGTAAAAAGTTCAAACATGTAAGCATAAATGATTTACATTTACATGAGACTTACATACATACCATATATACATTTATCGATATTTACAAACACAACACTGGTATAAATAAAGTTAGGCAATTTGTGTACTAACTATATGTTGGATAACTAAATCAAAGGTTTATAATCATTGCATGTCACATGCATTTTGATGGCAAAGAAAGACCAAAAAAATATTGCATGTCGAATGGAAGGCACTTTTAAAAATTTGCCTATCATAATGAAAGGCAAAAATGAAAAGATGTCACATGCGTGAAAATATGGACATTTCTATCATTAGCTCCTCTTTGGACACAACCATTTATGTGTTAAGTAAAATTTTAAATCTCAATAACTTTGCACATGGTGCCAATAACCTTGGCCCCGTTCATTATTACTTTTATATGAGAGTTCTTTAAGATGATTGAGAAGAGGGTATAGTACAATGCATTACATGCACCACACACGCATATTTGATCAACTTGATTTGTTGGAAAAGATGAAAAAATGGTTGGAGACTATTTGTAAGAAATTATAAATAGTTTAAACAAATGATTTCTCAACTTGTTGATTTTTTATGCAAAATTACTTGATCCTAAACATTATCTTGATGATGATGGTGATAACAACCAATATATGATGACAACCTACTTGTTATATAGGTTGATGGTGATGTTCATGATTTCATAAGCCAATGTTATTTTTTGCAAGGTTAATATTTTTAAATTTTCAAAAATTTGAGACATGAATGTGAGAACAAAGGCATGCTTGAACATGTTTGAGTCATGGTGTGTTTGTGGGCATATAAATCATTGGCATATGAATTGGCCATTCATTAATGAACCTACAGTAAAAATTAATTGTCATTTTGACAAGTACATCCATATGTGAACGAGGATTTTTCAAACAAAATGCTATAATAGTCATTTTCAATCACATTTGAGATTTTGGACACATTGGATGCTTTTATGCACTTGTCATTGTGTGGGATTGAAGTTGATAATATGAATTCAAGAACAATTTTTGACATTTGGTGGAACAACAAAGATTTAACTATATTGTTGGACTATAGGTGAACATTGTGTTTTTTTAATACAATCATGAAATTGTTCTTTGCAATTTTAGTTTGTACATATAAATTTACATTGTTATAACTAAACATAAACAATTTCGATTTTGCACATGTTATAATCCATTATAACAATGGGAATTGTTAGTATTTCTTCACATATATAATTAATTGAAATATTTTCATCTCACGATGATGTGTTAGTATTGAATGAATACCACAAGAATGGATATGGACTTTTTTGTAGCAAAATAAGATTTTTCTTTTGAAGTTTTATACCAATTAGTGCTTTTGTTGAAATTATATTCAAGAATTGAATTCAAATACAATTTTCCCTTGCAATTCATTCATTGTTCACTTTACTCATGGATGATTTGAGTTCATTTGTATAATTTTCATGTGAAAAATTTACTTTTTATAGCTTATCATGTAAAAAGCATTATTTGAAGTTGCACATCAAATGAAAGGCAACTAGCCAAAGTCAATGTGAAAGGCAAAGGCTTGTCAAATTCCTACATTCTGTAGATGGAACCAAATCAAATTGAGCTTTTTTTTTTTTCATTTTTTTTTTGGTATTTAAAGAACCATTCTCAAACATACCTTGAAGGTTCTACCAAATAAAACAATCAGCAAGAACTGAAACATGAGATTTTTTTCAAAACCAAGAATTAAACAACATTGGATATAACAAGTGTTGCTATGGTATATTATGTACTAGTTTGGTATTGATATACATACCTCCTTATATTCGTGCATGGGCCTCTTTTTGCGTGCATTGCACGCATTTAGGAAATCCGCGATTCACCTATTTTCGTACACATAGATTTATGTAACAAACTGTAGGATTCGAAATGTCTTGGCGATCAATTTAATGATTCATGGACCATGGCAAATCGACTCCCAGCTGATGATTTGGAAGAGGTCACTAGGGATGTTTCTCGAGTCTATGTTCAAGCTATGTACTCAGTCGCCGCTATAGTTGCTGAGCGTGACGTAAGAAACTGAGAGAAAACCGACGCTACTCCTCCAATACTGAGATCGCGGGACTTTCAACTATCAAGTTTACGGAGTTACAGTTTGAACACGAGGAGAGGCTGAGGCATTCTTTTCCGGGAACTGTTGTCGAGGAAATCGTCACCAACGAGTTTGAGCAGCTTGTGCGATTGATATCCCGAGACTCAAACCTCAAGGCAGCCCTGATGAAAGGAAGTGAAGACTCTAATTTTGGGAAAGCATGGCGGCCACTCAGTAATCGTTTCCCCTACATGCTTTGCTTTGCAGCCGGTTTGGCTAGCGTTATGCATGGAGCAACGACTGTGGAGGTTGATTTCTCGACCATCAACTACGAGAAGGATGATCATCGTTCTGCACTCACAAGTTTCTCTCTGGAAGGCATATTGCACTCGAGGTAGCTTGAGAAGTGCGACAAACCTTCAACGAGATGGCACTCCAAGAAGGAAATTAGCACCTCGTTGTCTTGTCTTCTTCCTCTTCTGTTGTTGGTTATTAGTTGTTATTAGTTGTAGAAGAAGACTGACTGCCGCTTATTATCTCCAGTAGCAGTGGTTAATAATAAGATTAGGGAGAACCTTAACCCATAGTTAATATACTAGTGCACAAATTGCACGCCTATAGGGGCAGCATGTGCCTGAAAAAACATCTGAATCGTACATTCGTGCGATTTTCGAACTTAAGGAGGCCTGTTGATATATATATATATATAGTTGTCTACAAAAATGAAACACAGTGCAAGGAAATTTGTCCCAAAGAACTTATGGAAATTACATACCAGTTTGATTTGAGTAACCCTTGCATTATGAATTGATGAAATGCATTGGTATCATTATAGAAATGTTAAGCTAATATATAGATATATTAATTGGTATAATGTGAATATTGGTACTGTTGTAGTAGTCAATAGGCCTTTCATTGATGTTGGGTTGATGTTTTTCTTTTGTTCCCAATATGGACATAATTTTAGTGCACATTTGACAACTTCTCTTGGACTAACTAGGAGCTTCAACACATGTCTGTTGAATAATTAATTTGAATTTTTCATGTTGAAAAATTGAATCTTCCTAGATCTTCCAAAATATTCTCTACTTTTCTTTTAAAAATGGTGTTCTTTGGGAAAAGTACATTTTGAAAACTTTAAGGCTTTTACGAAGAATTTAATTAATGTTGAAATTGCCAAGGTACACCAGTAGTTGTTCACCCAAGAACATGTTGGAAGCCTTATAATATGAATGGCACATAAGGGTTTATAAATACAATTTATTCGTACCCCACCAATTGTGGGTTGTGGCTCCCACCTTTTCATCACTCTACAAACAAGGGGTTAGTCTAGTCTTTCATATCAGACTCTACAGTTGATACTAATGTTGGCTAGTTATTTCCTTTTATTCATAACCAACCATGTATTAAAAATTTAGAACTGCTAGTTATCGATTTCATTGTCAAAGTAAGACCATCAGTTGTCAATCTTTTCAATTATTTTGTTGATAATAACCATCAGTTATGCACAAGGGTCAGTCAACAATTATTCACCTTGAGAATTAATAGTTATATATTTAAGTAGGGTGGGTTATAAATATGGTTTTTTATTTTGTTCTTTTGTCATAAACATGTTTAAAGTTTTAGAAGTTATAACTTACATGGATGGAATTCCAATCATCCTCATAGGTTCTTATAATCTGAAAATCAATATCCAATTCTTTCATTTGTGCCAAAATAAGAAAACTAAAAAAATTCAGCAACTAATTAATATGTTATCAGATAATCAAGTTGATAACCATGCATTTTCTCAATTACCGGCCAACATCAATTGATAGGATTGTTGTTATAAGGCACAAACCAAACGAACACTGGTCATAACCAATGTTGGTTAGTTACTAAGAAAATACTTAGTTATCAACCCAATTATTGATAGCCTATCAATTAGTTATTATTTCTTTTGAAAACCAATAGATAACTTACCCACTTGGTACATGCCATTCAATGAATTGCCAAGACTTTTATGGGTTGGGTATTGAATTTTAAAAATATAATGACCTATGAACAAGATAATCAATCCTAAAACCCTAAACATGTTTAAGAAAAATAACAGATTTAAAAAAAAATCATATAACCTACTTTACTTAAAGAGTATAATAATAATTTTCAAGACGGGTATTTTAGAATTGACATTTATGCAAAAGTTGTGGTAATTAGTAATTACCAAAAAGTAATGAAGTAATTTGATATTAATGTTGAGCAAGTATAGTCGTTTTGGTGGGTAAGAATTGTTGATGGTTTTAGTTTTGATTCCAAGGACTTGAATTGAAGCCTAGGAGAAGGTTAGGAACTGAAGAAAAATTGGACCCACCAAAGTTGAAGGTAAAGGGAACTAGGTTAAGAACCTACCACTTGGTTGTTATTTGCTCAAGGGGGAAACCAAACCCATTAGGTTGGTCTTAGCTTTCAAAAATTTAAACCTTATTTGTCGGGTCAATTTTAGAATAAGGTTTAATATAAAATTGAATTAAACAAATTTAGAATCTTGGTTTTGATTTTTGTTTAGGGCATAAGGGTCAAGGTTTTGAGTGAATTATCTCGTGTCCATTGCCATCGCACCAATCTTGAAACATTTCCAATTTCCATCATCTTTTGGATTTTTGGTTCATCTCTCATTTTTTTTTAATACCTTTCGTTCTCCATCATTTTTTATCATAAAATTTTCCATTTTTCTTTTACAAGTGTTCTCTCCATTGCTCTTGCTTTGTTTTTGTTATCTTTCCATTATAATTTGTTACTCACCAAAAGATGTTATGGTGTTCATCAATAATCATATCAATGATTTTAATTATAATAAACATATTATGAATATTATGAATACTAATTTGAAATATCAATTAAAAGTTATGAATATTAAATTTGATCATAAATCAAATTATTATTGTAATTAATGTATATAGACATATGTCGAATGCTATTAAACACCATTTCACTTGCAATGAATGGGATTTTAAATGGCTACTCTTGGATGATAATTCGAATGCATACATAGATGTAAACCATTTAGTCGCATATGAGTCACAGGTGACTTGGTTAATGTCATGTTAGTTGAAGAAGGCAAAAAGTTGTAAAAACTAAATAGACATAAGTAGTTGTAAATGCATTGGTCACATATTGGTTTTTTTCTTTTAGTGAATGCTAGTTGCGTTTTTTAACCCAAATGGCATTAGAATCCATTCATACAAACATGTATTGGTGATGAATGTTGTTTTTTTACATCATCATGATTCATCCTAATCTGCCAAAAACCACTATGCAAATCCAAAGTTGTGAACCATTCTGCAAAGCCCATTTGGCTCAAAACATCATCAATTAATGGCATAGGGCATGCATCCCTTCGAGTTTGAGTGTTCAATGGTTGATAATCACCACAAAAATGCTTGTTGCCATCCTTTTTCATAGGCAATGTGACTTTGTAAGTGTATTCTAATGAATTGGCCCACATTTTTCCTAACTTTACCAACACCTGGATTTGTCAGTTCACTTTTGTTTCCTCCTAAAAAGACAACTTGTTGGGGTTAATATGATAAGGTGGTAGACCTTGGGTATCAATCATATGCTCACCAACAATACAACACCCTAATTCCCCTTTTTGCCATACAAATATGTCTACATAAGTCTTTAGAACTTGCCAAAGTTCATTAGCTTGTCCTGATGTAGATTAGGATCCACCTTGATCAATCTCTTGATCCATTCCCATCTTCCTTCATCGACATTGTTAGGATTTGATACCTTATTGCTCATTATTGACATATCCCAATTGGAACATAGATGGCATCTTCATGTCCTTGGATCCTTTAAATTGACACATGTTCTATTGTTCTTTATGGGCTACCCATTTCAACCAATCTTCATAGTCATCCTCCTTAAGGACTGCCTCATTCATGAATTCATTAGCATGTTATTCCATCACCAAATTTATAACCTAATTAGGTCATTTAATCCCTAATCTCTGAGTTTTGTAACATTTCATGTTATTCTTGCATAATTAGTTGCAACCTTTTGTCTTCTGTCATTAGGTTAATCATTGCCCTTCATTGGAACTAGACTTAGATTCAAAGTCATATTTGGATTGGTTTCCATCCAAGACTTGAACTCCATTGTTTTTTCCAAGCTTCCAAAATCATGAATTGGTTCCATCTATTCCATCTTGTTAGTTATGCTCAGATGGGATAACTCAAGAATTACCTAGTTAGTGGATCTTTTAGAATGGTTTGATTGTTCCACAACCAACTATAACATATTAACCATGTTAAGTGGAAGTACATGCACATCAAACCTAGGACCCTATTGGACCTGAATCAAACCTCTTTCAATATCCACAATTGCACCAATCTTGATTAAGAAATCAAGTCCCAATACACATTGTAATTATTTGTGTCAACACCCATAAAAACCATGTTATAATTGATTTCTCCAATCCAAATAGGTAAACCCTCAATTCTTCCAAGTGTTTGTGTCACCACACATGAGGCGGTTTTATAGGACTCAAATCCAATTACCAATTGCATGATTCCCAACTCCTTTACTGTAGCAATTACCAACACAGACATTAATGCCCCAATATCAACCAGCCTTTCCACAATGTAGTTGTTGATTCCTACAAATAAGTGTAGTGTTTTATTCATTGGTTTTTATTGATGTTAATACAATGTATAGTGGGTAATTGCTAAGTCACTACATTTGTTGGAACAGTCTTGTGCTTCTCATTTTTACGCCTCCTTGCTAATTTGACCAACCCTTCCAAATACTCCAGTTGTCTTGGAATGGTTAAGATGGTCTCCATAGGTGTAAAAGGTATTTTACCCTTAATGAAATGTGTTAAAATTTTAGATCTTATTGCATATTCCTTCTCCAAACCGATTCCCACATCCTTCTTTAGAGCCAAATCACCTTTTGCCACATTAGTACCTTCACGTTCTTTTGTGTTTGCTTCCATAGGAATCCTTCACCTTGGTACCCTAATGTGTGAAAATAGGTCATGATTGTTTCCACAAATCTTATCTAATTGGTTATGGATATCTTCTTCATCATCTATTAGCACTTCCAGGTAGTTAATTATAGTTGCACATGTTTTAAGATCCTTCTTCTTCCAACAACGTCCTTTGGAATGCCCTAGACCTCCACACCTCAACCCACAATTTTCCGTGCTATGTAGCCCCCCACATTTCAAACACTTTGGTTTGAAGGTATCGTATTTTGGACATTTAGTGGTGAAATGGTCTTTTGTTTTACAAATCTAGCATCCATTGAAACTTGTAAAAGCCATAGAAGTTGACCTAGATTTGGTCTAGATCTTTGTTTACATCTTCAATAAATTAATCAGAGATTCATTCAACAGCTGCACTTGTTTTTCCATCATAGTTTTTCCAACTGTCATATTTTTTTCATGTTTTTCTTTTAGCATCTCAAGTGGTGTCTCACTAAGTTTTGCCAACATTCGTTCAACTTCTAATGTAGCACTAAACAAAGCTTCCAAGTCGACATGATCCTGCATCACACACAATTTTTTGATTTTAGGTCTCAAGTAGGACAGACAAAAATCTCCTACATTGTTCGGCATCTTCAAGTTTGCCTCTTGCAAACAATTTTTCCATTTGATCATAATATGTTTGAACCCATTGCTTGGGTTCTTACTTAATCGAATCCAACTTGGCTTCGACTTATTCCTTATCAATTGTGCCATGTTTCAACAACATAGCTACCTTCATGGCTTGTCGGTCCATAGGAGTTGCAATAAGTTTTTTGAACCTTCATTGTTGTTCATCAAGTCAATTATTCATTATTGTTCATCATGTTTAATTGTTAGACATTGGTTGTCATGTTTAGTCATTCACCATTGTTCATTGTTCAAGTATGTTTTTGTTATTCATCATTTTGGTTGTTTGTCATTCAAGTGCTATAGTTGTTCTTCATCACTCACATGCATTTACCATTGTGGGGTTCTTTTTTATTTGGTTATTTGTTTTTATTTGGTTTCCTTTTAGGTCATGGTATTCAACACTCAAATGTTTTAGTTGTTCTTCATCACTTAAGCGGCTACTCATCATTCGAGTGTGTTCATTGTTGTTGTTGCATTTTGGTTTTCTTTGTTATTGCAAAGGCTTTTTAGTTTATGCTCATCCTTTAAATGTTCTAGTCTACTTGCCATTCATTTTGTCAAGTGTTCATTATTTAGGTATGTCTTCTATCTCCAATTTTTTTGTTTATAGTTGTCATTCAACATTTTTTAATTTGTTGAATAATTAGGGTCTCATTGTCTTTATTAATTTTGAAAGATTTAATGGTTGAGAAGGTGAAAAAAGTTGAAAATTAACTTCACAACACGGTCAACATTTCAATTGATAAGGAATGTTGTGGTTTTGCTATAACATCACCTTTAATTGGATGTGATTATGTTCTTAACATTACAAATATATCTTCCCCAATGATAGATGCATTGCCATGTTCATTATTGGCAAAACAACATGACTTTTGGAAAGGAAAACATTAGATATTGCATGGGAATTTTATGCACCAATTGCAATTCTAGAATCAAATCCAATTCAACAATGATCACATGAATATCAATGATAAAAAAAAAAGGTTTGGTTCCTCCCTGTTTAATATTATTTCATTTTTTGGTAAATGCTAACATTTTAACATTTTTTTATTCTACAATTTGTACTTAACATATGTTTTTAACCATATAGAGTTTACATAACATCAATTACATAAATTAAAAGTAAAATTCAATACAAAATACATTACAAAATTCAAATCTATAGATTTACTACTTTTATAGTGATTTGAAAGTAGAATCAACCCATATCATATTGGGCAAAATAGAATACATGAAACATAATTACATTGTAATATCAAGGTTTTTCTTTATCAAAATTGATTTATAGCTTTAACATGAGCTTTTCTTTCTAAAAACATATTATATGTTCTTTTTTTCTTTATCATGATCTTCATAACGTTCCAATGTTCAACCATCGACAAAAATTTCTAAAAATCCTCCCTAGGTTTTGGCCACAAGGTTCAATTCAAAACTCCTCATGAATCTTAATCAATTCACCTATTTTGTCTTGTTACTTTTTTGTCCACCATGTTAGACATTGATATTCCACTTTTGTTTAATCTATCCAATAGGGACAACATAGGTCTACCCTTAACAATGTTGTTCCTTACTTTAAAGATGATGATCATCAAAAACAATTTGTAGAAGATTTGGTCCTATTTACTGCTCATGAATTGGTGCCTTTGTTTTTTTATAGAATTGCCATTTTTTCAAAGATTAATTGTGAAGTAGAATCTTCATGTTAGGTTTCCATCAATGTGTACCTTTATTTTCATAGGCACAAAAAACTAAAAAAATAGGAATTAAACCAAGGACACATCAAGAAAAAAAATTCACAAGAAATGCAAGCCTAAATCTAATCCAAGATTGGAAACACAAAAATACAAGGCAAAAACACAGTGTATGTTAGAAGATGATTCAAATAAAAATTTATTCTAATAACGTACGAAAACAAAGGTTATGATAAGAAAGTGTACCCAAAACTTATGTTGAACAAATTAAAGGTAATGGGAGGTTCTACCCTTATTTATATTCCACTGGGGACTTAGCTCAAGGAAGCTTCTATAAAGGCTTCCATGTATGCACTGACCAAGGAAACTTTTTGAGAAGCTTCTCAACAAATAATGAACTAAAAATCAATTAAAACTTAACTAAAGGTTACTTTAAATTATACCCCATTGGGGACTTAATTCAAGGAAGCTTCTATATATAGCTTCAATGTGTGCATCAACCAAAAAAGTTTCTTGAAAAACTTATTAACTAATAATAAATTAGAAGTTAACTGAAAACGATGATGCAAACGATTATGTTGGTGCAAGCAATGATGCAAATGACGGGTGATGGTGGTGTTTGTGACACTTATGTAGAAAACTTTGCTAAAGTTGATTGAAAAAATGAAGAGAAATTAATTGCACAATTTTCTTGAATTTTTTACACTATCACAGTGAGTTTTGATTTATAAATGTTAAAAGGAATAATTGACATTTTTGTTTTGATTGTTCATTTTTTGAACCATTAATTAGAACCTTATCATGTAACCATTGGGCTTGTTTGAAACAATAAACACCTATGGGGTTGCCATGGCCCTACAAGTGAATCCATCATTACAAACACATGGGTTAAATGTAAAGATTATTGCATATATCAAATATGAATGTAATAGTCTTCCAATTATGATCATTGTTTTAACTTGTGTTGTTTTCTATGAGGTGTTAGGATTGGTAGAACCTTTTACAAGAAATTGTTGGGGGCATGCCATGTCAAAATGTTGCCAATATGCAACTTATGACACCAAATTTTTGTTGGTTTAATGTTAATTTTCATGAAAGAGTGTCAATTTATTTTTTAAAAAGACAATTACTTGGACAAAAAAAAGTGGGAAGGGATGACAAGAATGGAAAAAATCTTGCTTGGATATTGGCATATGTCCATGCAAGTTAAAAATTATAATCAACACACAATTTGTTTCAAAGGTCATTTTATTCCAATTAACATTGGAATTAAAAAACCAAATTGCTTATTACTATGCACAACAACAATCTATGACATTTCAAAGGTGTGTTCCAAGTTCGTAAGCTTGGGTAGCAGCCCAAACCCTTTTACTACACTAAGGTTTGTCGTCAACCAATGCATTGTTAACCAAAGCCAAGGCTATTGACTATTGTCTAATGCACTTATTGCCATAATTTGTTTTGTCATCCAAAAAGAAATACAAAGTTTTTCACTTAAATCCTCAAAAACCTAATTTTTAATGTAGAAATTTTATAATTCTATGTCTATAGTCACACTAAGGGACTATTTGATCCAAGATGCCTCACCATACTTTCTTTTGAAGTTTTTGGTTGTGTTTTGTAAGTTTAAGGAAACTAATGTTTAATGAACTTGGCAAATGGAGATGTTGTTGTCCAATAACATTTTAACCTTGAAATTATTACCATTTTTTTCAAATGTTAGCATTTTAACCTTCAAACCTTGGTTTTGGGGCATTACACATGTTTTGAACTTTGAACACATAAGTTTACAGTCTCTATCTAGGCTGTAGATTGCAATGAATTTTTTTCATTTTTTCACAATATAATTATCTCATGTTTGTAGCATTGTTTTCTTTGGCATGTGTGCTTGTTTCCAAAAGTTTATCACAAAACCAGTGTTCTTTCAACTCTTTCAACAACATAACGAGAATGATTTTGTTGTTGTCCACCCAACTCCAAATAACTAATGAAGTTTATTTGAATTGGAATCTAACAAGGACCGCCTGGATCCTCTCCCAACCTAACCACTAATCAACCTACCTAAAAAAAATCACCAACTGGGAATTGAAAAAAGTTTTATAATTAAAAAAACCCAGATCTAGAACCATTTGATAATTGACAACCTAGATTTGAACCAGAGCACCCTTTTGATATTTTGCAAAAACCCAACTAAAACCATAACCTATCCCTAGTGATATGTATCCGGATCCTGCCCAAGGTTATTAAAAATCTTATTATCTCCCCAGACTTGAAAACATCCTTAATGGTTGATGCAAAACCAGAACCAGAGGTTATTCTAAAAAGTCCAAGAACTGCCCAACACTGGTTGATACCTCTTGTGGTCCCAAAATAATAAAAACAACAAAATAACCAACCCAGCCAGTTATGGGGAAGAAACGAACATGCCAACACTGGTTATATCTCACATTCCTTCTCATCCATCCTTCAAGACATCATCCAAAGAAATGTAAATTTGTTGGGTGGGAATGCTCTTTTATTATTAACTAACACGGTGTTGTGCACGGTAGGACATAGTCATTGTGCATGGTAGGACATAGTAGTCATTGTGCACAAAAGCACATAATGTTCGTGCGCATTCAACAACTTTTCTTGATAGTTGGACACCCTAATACACATTGGAAGACTTTCAATGTGCACGGCACATACGGTTTTAGAAATACCCTTTGGTCTATACCCCACTAGTTCTGGCTCCTACCTTTTCACCACAACACCCCTTCTTCAAGGCATTATGGAGCCATGATGTGGCCGGTGGGTAGGTGATTGGGACATAGTAGGGTTGGTGGCACTATATATTTTTAGCATTTCAATTCAAAAACTATGCAAAAAAGAGCAAGAAAAAGTGAGTGATATAACTAATGGAGCCCACATGCCCCAAAATTCCCTCACTCCCTCCTTTCTCAAAGACATGGGGATTGCAAAATATGGCCCTAGCTAATTGTGCACGAACAAGATCTATTTTGAATTTGTAAAGCACCAACAGAAGCTTCTTAATCTATTTGCCGGGTGGCTTATTTAATGAAAATTTTGCTCTGCAAAATGTGAGACATGTCGGGAAATGGAATGCTCGGAGGAACACACAATTTGCTTTTTAAAAAACAATACCTGGCCTCCTTTCCCACTTTTCCTGTGACACTCGCTGGGTATCACGAGAAAGGAGTGAAAATAATTTTATTTTCTGCCATGGTGGTTTCCACTGTGTAACACACCGGTGGATTGGGGCATTACCCTCAATGCCCCAAGTGTTGGGCACTAAAAGCACCACAAAGATGGTGACCTTCCAAATTAAATGACACCACAAAGATGCATGGAGCCCACATCCGAAAGGACTGGAAGGAGTAGGGTGGCGGTGGCACAATAGAAGAGGTCCACTAAGGGAAAAGATTATCCTTGAAGATTAGCATCAATATTAAGATTATCAAGTTATATCCAGTTAGCTCTTTGGCTACATCACAAAATTGAAAGAAAAAAAACAGGATATACAGTATACCACATATACCACTAGTCCATCACCTTCTGCCTTCACAAACTACACTTAAAGAAGTAGAATGTCGCTCATCACTTTGTAAGCACTTGTCTTTTTTTTTTTCAAGTTATTAAGACCCCCACCCATTCTATGGTCAATAAATTTGTGTCTATGGGCGCAGACTGGTTGGTCGGTTATGCACCAGGCCACCACAGACCAAGTATACACCTTAATTTTTTGTCAGTTTCCTTCAGTTCTCCCCCAAATTCTATTTTGTAGATAGCAAAGCTACTTTGTTGTTTATACTCGTTTTTTAATAAATAATCTCACTCTTTGAAAGGGCCAAATTCTAGTTTGTAGAAAACAAAACTAGTTTATAGTTTATACTAGTTTATGAATAAGTTAGTAACCTTGCTCTTTGAACGGGGTATTAGGTCAGCCCAAAAATTGTCACAATAAGTGTCAAGAATACATATTTCAAGGAGCCAGTGATATGGCTGAAATGCACTTGGAAGCTTACTTGTTTTTTTCCCCCTTTTGGAGAAAAGGGTAGGCTGAGGATTCTTTTTTGACATTTCACGGAGGTAGAAGTATAATTACAAAAACATCATTTAGGTCAAAATAGTCACCTTGCTGAGGTAGTGAGGTGAATGCCATTTGACTCTATTTGAAATAGCCAAAAAGGTATAATACTATTTTTTTGGGGGGCCTTTTATTGGGTCCTCCCTGCCTTCTCTTGACACTTTAATTTTATCCCATATGGCTTGTCCAAAGTTCCCCCATTCTTACTTATAGTGGGCCAAAGGGGAGGCATTGCATTTTCACATGGAAACTTTTATTTTGTGGAGGTTCTAATGTTTCAATAGATTGTTGTTTTTTAAAACAAACTTAAGAAGGGTTCATGGGCCAATCAAAATGGCTCATTGAAAAAAAAAAAATTTAATTTGGAGGCACCCACCATCTAATTAATAGAAGTAACAATTGGTTAGGCTTGAATTGTGAATTCATACTTGTCTCTGAATATTTTTCCATGAGACTAAATATGCAGATCTAGCATGGAAGCAGATAAAGAGCATGTCTCTGAGAAATTAGTGGGTACAAATTATTTTTGGAAGAGATCTGCACAAGAAATGAATTATTAGGTGGAGAATGGGTTGGACCCAAATTTGCACTGAGATTATGCTTACTTATTAGTCTTCTATAGTGTTCAGCATGTAGTCGAAGGCCTACTCCCAAAGGCCTCCCTTAATTGGAAGGTCGTAGCCTTGAGGGCCATAGTCCAAGAGCATAGGCCCAAAATTAGGGGATGCCCCAAGGAGCAGGCCTATATGGGAAAGGTTTTCTATTTGAATGGCAGAAGGTCTATTCAATTGATGAAAGCATCTCTGTACCATGAGGTGCTTTCACATACACAGGAAAGAGCCTTGGAGTGCTTTAAACTTGGACAAGCTTGGAATGGAGAATCAAAAGTAGAAAGCTCCAATGTGAAAGATATGTAGAACTGCACAATTACTACTTGTTTTGATTTTATAATAGACTTGATATTTGGAGTTTGTTTTCCAATGGTAGATTGTTAACCTCAATCCATCTTGCTTGGTGGCCTATGTATTGAAGGATTCATTAGAATATTGCCCTTTGCATTTGAAGGACAAACTAGTTTGACAAGTGGAAGGCAACATGGTCTCACCCTTTCACTCCTAAAGAAAGAAAAGAGAGAGCTCTCATACATCCCTTACATCTCTCATATTTTCAACAATGCTTGAAAGTTTCATCCAACCTTAGCATTTCCAAACAATAAATGCTGAACTTTTTAATGAGCTTCTCTTCCAAGATCCTATGGAAAGATTTGATTCAATTTGCAAGGTAGGTTGCACCATGCAATCTGAGTCCCTTGTATGTACCTGCGTTGGTCGGTTCTTGAGTTGCGACCCAGTTATTGACCTGGTTATTAGTAAACTAATAACCTGATATTGAATTTCCAAAATCTAATAACTACTTGGATGACCTGGTTATCATCCAGCTACATTATCAATCCTAAAACATTTTAATGTTTTGTGATTTTTTTAAAAAAACTTATAAACCTTATAACTGGCATATAACCGGTATGTTAATCAAAGGCTATCAATTGGCCTGGTTATAATCCAGCTACATTATCAATCCTAAAACATATTAATGTTTTGTGATTTTAAAAAAAAACTTATAAACCTTATAACTGGCATATAACCGGTATGTTAATCAAAGGCTATCAATTGGGTATTTGAAAACCTACCTTTATACATAATCAATGGTTTTTACCAAAAATATTGATAACCTAATGACAACCTGATTTTAAGAAAATAATCTGCCCAATCATTATGAAAAATTTCAATGACCAACCAAAGCTGTGAAGGACATCTCTTGACTACCTAGTTAGTACATGTTGGAACTTGGGGTTCAAGAGGGACATCCATGACATCCCATTGGTGATGAATGTCTCATTTAAATGTCTAGGAATCCCAACATCATGGGCACATATAATAATAAAACAAAAATGAATAATTTTAATAATAATACTAGTAATTAATAATTGTAGCAATAAAAAAAAAATTTTCACCTTTGTTTTAATGCCACTCACACCTCCAATTCAGTAAATAATCATTCATAAAAACTGTAGAGTTACAGAGTTGGAACTTTCAAATTTAAATACTGCCGATTCCAGTACTTACTACTCCATGGGTGCAGGTTTAGAAATCCAAATAATGCTTGTTTACTCTGAATTCAATAAGTGACTTTAATGGTTTGAAAGTGGTGTTGTGAGTGTAAGGCTAATATCACTCTAATTGCTTTAGATTAGATGAACTTGACAAAGAGAGCAAGTGAGCCAAAAATGTGAAGGGATTGTTGGTAAACACATTAATAACCTTATTATGCATATAATGGGTATCTCATATTTCAATAGTTCATTAATATTTTATTTTTTTGAAACAACTCCTTTCACCAATTTGTTTCCTAGCATTCATGTAATACTTGAATATACATCGAAAATTGGTGTGACATCATAAATTGAATTACATTATCTAATAGAAGTTTGAGATTTCACTTTGCCAAATTTACAAATAAATATCTTAGAATGAAAAAATATCTCACATGTGTAACCATGATTTTGATTAATTAATTTTTAAAAGTGCTTGTCTCATAAGAAAATCCATAGATTTGGTGATGGGCAATTTTTTACTCCTTTAATTAAAATCATATTGAAATAACATGTCAAATGTGAAACCGAGTGTGATAATCAAAGATCACCTTTCACAAATTGTTTTCTAATGGAACATGGTTGTTACAATAAGAAATCACTAATTGGTTCCATCCATATATTACTCCACTTTCTATCCCAATTAATTGTTCTAAAGTAGATGGGAATGGATCATTCTTTGTTGGACAACCCCCAAATTTTCAATCAATTTACAAGGATGGTTCATATTCCATATTGAATTATAGAACATCCATCATTCCATGAATTCCATACTGGATGTTATACATTCGAATCTTAATTTATGGAATATTTCATATTTCACATTTCATATTATTCATTTATGTTAGTTTTTGAGAAAACTGGAACATTTAATTTAATTTTTCAAAATCTGGTGAATTAAAGCTATTTTGTTTCCCACAAAAATTCATTGGAACCAGGGTTTGTTTTTTTTCAATTTGTGGTTTCAAAAGAATACTGGAGTGAACCAAAAATTAGAGCTGCATCAATTGGATGAATTTTTTTACTCTGTTATGGATGAACCACAAGCACCCACCAGGATGGCATACATGGATGAAAAATTGAAATGACTCTCTAAATCCTGGATGAACGAGCAGCACCCACCCGCTCATCCTTGTTTTGGATGAGAATCCAAACTGACTCCATAAGAGACAAGAACCGCACCCACATTAAGGCCAGAGTGAAGCAATAGCCATGAGCACACCAATGATGGATGGATGGTTGGTGGGTGGACAGGGGAAACACTTTTCCATTGGGTCCCAGTTCCAGCCCTAACCACCGTGGTTAATTTAGTTTCTGCTAGTGCTACCTACCTAGAAACAACCCACTAGCCTTTTACCCATGTATTTAACAAGCGTTGTTATACGTGTATGTCCCTTTTCACATTCAAGCCAGGTACTGATATTGGACTGGCAGTGGTCCCAAGGCTGATGTTTACCTGGTATGAGGTAGGTATAAACTTGGTACAAGGTAGGTATAAAATTGGTATGAGGTAGGTATAAATTTGGTATGAGGTAGGTATAAAATTGATATGAGGTAGGTATAAAATTGATATGAGGTAGGTATAAAATTGATATGAGGTAGGTATAAAATTGGTATGAGGTAGGTATAAAATTGGTATGAGGTTGGTATTACCTGAAGTCCCTACCAGTCTTGTAGTGATATAAGGTTGAAATGGCCTTGGGTTCTTCCATACCTGTATACATACTTGGTATTATATACCCAAATTGTTCCCAATATACCTGTACAACACTAGCATTAACCATCTGTGTGTATCTGTTAACCCTAATAGTTAACCTATTCACCTACCCCTACCTGTAGGACTTATCCTTTGTAGGATAGATTACCATTGTGAAACCCAACATCACCTTATTAGTTGGGGTTCATCCACCACTGAGTCATGATAGGCTTCCAATGAATGGTGACTGAGTCCTTTACAGAGTGAAGAACCAGCAATGGACCAGAGCATCAATCGATGAAATAGTCCAAATTAACTCTATTGTGGAGTGAACCAACACCCACCAGAGCATCAATGAATGAAAAACCCTCACACTCACTCCATTATGGATGAACCTCTAGCCCCCACCTGCCACGGCATCAATAGATGAAAACCCCCAAACTGACTCCATTATGGATGAAACTCCAGCACTACCCACCAGGACATCAGTGGATGAAAAAACCCCAAACTGACTACATTATGGATGAGCCTCCAGCATCCAAGCACAAGAGCATCACTAGCCAGAAAACCCCAAACTGACTACATTATGGATGAACCTCCAGCATCCAACCTTACAGAGTATCAATGGATGAAAAAACCCCAAATTGAATTCCTTCATGGATGAACCTACATCCACCCACACAAGAATTACTGCATGAAAAAACCTAAATGAGTTAGTTCATTTATGGATGAACCTCCAGCATCCACCCACCAAAGCACCAATGGGTGTAAAAACCCCAAACTGACTATGTCAAGGATGAACCTCCAGCACCTCGCCCACAAGAACATCAATGGACGAAAAAATCCCAAACTGAGTTCCTTCAACGATGAACCTCCATTCGACCACAACAGAATTACTCGATGAAGAAATCCCAAACGAAGGTAGTTCCATTTTGGATTAACCTCCCGCATCCACCCACCAGAGCATCAATCGATGTAAGAACCCCAAACCCACTACACGAAGGATGAACCTCCAGCACCGCAACCAAAAGAACAACACAATGGGTGAAAAAAATCCCAAACTAAGTTCCTTCAAGGATGAACCTCCATCCAACCATAAGAGAATTACTGGATGAAAAAATCCCAGACCCCGTTAGTTTCTTAATGGATGAATCTTCGGCATCCACCCACCAGAGCATCAATAGATGATTAAACCCCCAAACTGAGTCGGCTTTGGATGATGAAAAAACCTCAGCTGAGGCGAAGGTTGATGGGCAGCAGTTGCTGCTGCTCACAAAAGAGTGTGGCAAGCTTTTCGCAGCTAACGACGACCATACCCTAAACCCTCGAGCAGATGATGCAGATCACGAATGCACACCAGCAGGTGAGTGAGCAGGAACACCTCTCTCTCTCTTGGCCTCTCTTCCTTCTCGCATTGGTAACGTGTTTTTCATCTTCTTCTGGATTCTTTAGTATTGGAAGAAAACTCGCAGATTTTGCTTTTTTGGAACTTTTTGTTGATGGTAGTTTTTCTCGTTGTAAGACACTCTTTCTGTTTCTCGTTCCTTAAGCTCCTCGCTTGGCGGCTGGATTGGATTCGCTGAGCTTTTCTGTCGTGAGTTCCAAAGGATGTGATTTCGAAGAGGATTGCATTGTCGTATTGGTAGCGAGCTTAGTCCCTGTATAGACAGTATAGACAGTAGCTTGCGGATGAGATCTAGATTTGAGTTTGCTGGAAGTTTTTGTTTTTGGGTTTTTGTTTCTGTGTTTTTGTGGTTTTGTGTGTTGGATTTGTTTTGTGGAAGTGTTTGAGATTATTTTTTTTGAGGTTTGGAGTTTTGAGTGAGGGGCGTAGTTTTGTTGCTGAGGAATTTTTTTTTTGTGTTTTTGGGTTTTGTGTGTGTTTTCTGGGTCATCAGGGGTTGGAGGAGATGAGGCATTTGCTGATGCGCGCGACGCTGGAGCTGGATTCAGCGAGAGCGGTAGCAGAGGCGGAGGCGGAAGCTCACGAAGTGCAAGTGCGACACTTGCAGGAGCTGTTGGCTGCAACGCAGCGGGAAAGAGATGAAGCGCGGGAGCAGTTGTTGGGATTGCAGGGTCATCTTTCACGTTCGTCTAGTATGTCTGGACGTCACGGATCTGTAGCTCGCACTGACAGTCTTCCCAACTCCGGCCTGTCATCCGGAATGTTTCAGTCAGTTGCTGGTGAAGCCGAGCAGGAACAGCAACACCAGCAGCAGCTAGACATGGAGAAGCTGCAACAGCATCTGGAGCTTTTGCCGGACGAGCATCTGGCGCACTTGGACGATACAATGGACGTGATTCATCATCTTCATCTGGACTCAGCAACCGACGCGAGCTCCCTACAGTACCATCAGCACTATTTCGATCAGCCGTCCTCGCATGACTCCGGATCCGACCAGCTTCTGTCGCACATGCAGCAGGAGCAGCTGCAATCCGACCTACAATCCGACCTACAAGTTGCGTTTGTTCAGCAGCAGCAGCAGCCCCCCGTCGTCCTCGACTTGCCTGAACTGCAACCGGCGGCAGCAGCCGACATGGTAACGGTTCTTCAGCAGCAACCATCACCATGGCGACAACAGTCGTCATCGTTACCGATCGCTGGTGTTCAGTCTTCTCCTGCTGCTGGATTCTCACAACCTCTACTATGCTCTGCACCCGCTCTTCTTCCGAGCTTGCCATCCACAACGTCTTTGTTTCAGACTGTATCGCCGGTGGTTTCGTCACTTAAAGGCATTCCCACTCACGTTCTCCCGGAGCCGCCAGGAGCAGATTTGCACGCGATGCTCAGCACGCTGCCAGAGAAGGGCAAGCTTATGCAAGCGGTGATGGATGCAGGACCATTGCTGCAGACCTTGATGATGGCTTCTAGTCCCTCCTTGCCGCAGTGGCGTCACCCTCCTCCGGCTCTCGAAACTCTGGACCTCCCTTGTTTATCGTTTTCGTCTTCCACTTCTTGCGATTCCCAGAGCACGCCCGTGAAGAGCAACGCCCTGAACAACAACAACAACAACGCTGCTTCCATCATGGGAATGTCACAACCAAAGTACGGAGTTCACAAACAGTTGCAACGTCTCTCTTCCTTCTCTCCGTCCGCTTCAGGACTCGCCAGCAGCAGCCGCGATGTGGATCGGAGCTTGCGGCGCGTCAACAGCATGGGACATTTGGTATCGCCAGACATGGCGCTCATCAACCCTCCTCGAAAGTACACCAAAATCTATTGAAAAAGCAAACCCTACCATTGGACCGATCTGGAATGGGAAGCACTTCCGCTGCACCAGTTCTCAAGGCAACCCTGTGTTTGTGTTGTGCAAGGACGAAGAACACAGAAGGACAGACATCTTCCAGCATCTTCGTCTTCTCTTCGACATCACAGTGTGTTGGGTCATTGTTTCTTTGTTTTTCTTTTTTCTTTTTTCCTTTGTTTCAAATCTTTTTTTCATGCAACCCTGCTTTGTTGGTAGAGGGAAGAGCAACTGTGCCTTCCATGCTTAACATGACAGTGTGTTGGGGGTAATGGTAAAGCGTAGTGTTCTGTATTCTTCAGGGTTTATGAGAGACTGATGACGACCATGAGTTGTGAGCAGCAAGAAGCTGAAGGAGAGCAAACCCTTACTTACACCTCTCTCTGCTGCTTCAACTTCAGTGTGTTGGCTTCTTCTTGTTTTCTGTCTTCTGGTTTATGTTTTTTTTTCCTCTTGATTGATTGGGAGCACAAAAGATTTTCATTGCTGATCATCAAAATGCAGGAAGGACTCTACCTATGCTGCTGCGGCCCAGCTAGTATGCATCAGATAAAAAACAAAAGCCTGTTTTGTTTTGGAATTTGGCAGTGAAGATGCAGCTGGTGATGGAGCTGGTTTAGATTTTTAGGACTGTGTGCAGATATCTTTTCATGGACACATTATTGTATCTAGTACTCCAATGTGAGGCATGAACTTTGTTGGAGCTGACATATCATGCAATTGTTTTCTTTTTCTCCACCCAAGTCTGTCTCCCCCCCTCCCTTCCAAGATCTCTTCAACTGTTTGCATGTCAAATCCTTTGTGGTGATGTGTAGGACTTCAGCAGACTAGTTTTCTGGTTAGTATGTTATTGGTAGAGAAGCTCTTCAGAGGACTCAGTGAACACACTGTTTGCATCTATGCCGTGGATGTTTGAGAGTCTTGGTGTTGTCTTCTTTGATTATTCTAGTCTGCATAGTTCTGGACCAGTCTGATGCAAGAAGCTGGCCAACAATGGGCATTTGACATCAATGGAGGCCTCAACACAATTTCTGTGATACTGGAAAATTTGCACTTGGCACTAAAACTGTGATTGTCCATGCAGAATGATTCATGCATTACTCAATATTGGAGCTCTACATGGTTAAGGAACATTAGCGTGATGTTTGTGTTAAGATTGATGCAGCCATGCTACCAAAACTCATCTGTTCGACTCTATCTTATCCTGGTGCAATGTGACATGTTTACCATAGTGATCTCTGTTCATAAAAACTACCATTTGCCAAGTTTGCAATCAAAAACAAAAGAAGCTTGTATCAAAACATTCACCCAATGGTTTGCATCTAGAGTGAAGCTCAGAGAAGCACAGAAGAGACCTGCAAAGTAAGTTGTAGTATGGCCAGTGTTCACAGAGAAAGACAGTTGCCTGCCGTTTGTTCTTAGCCAGAGAGAGATCTTGCATCTAGAGTGATGCTCAGAGAAGCACAGAAGAGACCTGCAAAGTAAGTTGTAACATGGACAGCGTTCAGAGACAAAGAAGTTGCCTGCACTTTGTTCTGGGCCAGAGAGAGATCTAAATGGAAAGGATTAGGAGGATCTGTTTGCCAGCTGATTCTTGATTCTTCACCAGAAGTAAATGTTGACACTAAGTCACACATTTAGCTCTTGCCAACTCTCACTTCAAAGTTGAATATAGCACCAGAGACAGGGTAGCTCTCTCTGTGCCTGTCCCCTCTCTCTCCATCTCCATGTGCAAAAGGACCTTTACTGTCAACTGTTCTGGAGACTTTTCTGTGAAACCTAAAACAGTGTGACAGGAAAGAGCTAGAAGTACTTACTGTGAGATGGGCAAGAGCAGCATATGTATGAGAGTGTTGCTGAGAAAAACTCCAAAACAACAATAGAAAACACCGGGCTCCACAACAAGACTTGAACAAGATCACCATCGTTGTGTCAGAGATCCAGAGCAAAAAGCTAACAGAAAAATGAAATGTCTACACCCAAAAACAATCAATCCTTCATCAAGATCTTCTTCCTCAATCTCTTTCACAAGAAGGATCTTGGTCAATCCCATCGACAACAATATTTTTCCCTTGTCTCCTCCTCCCATCACGCATGTAATGTAGAGAGAGAGAGAGAGAGAGAGAGAGAGAGATGAGCGCGCCTCCTTGCGGATTTCGCATCCCTAAAGATACGCTTGAAGAATCTAATCCGCTGACTTTTGATCTCCTCATGTGCGCCTAGAAAAACGGAAGAAGTAATATAAAGAGAGTCAATGGAGACGAAGACTCAGAGAGGTCAGCTATGTTGCGTCTTCTTCTTCTCGGTGTTGCTGCTGGTCTGCAAGGTCAGCTCTCCTGCAGTCGCGGGTCAGCAGATTGCTCCACACCTACAAAGATGATGTCGCACACGAGCTTTCCTTATCCGCCATCTCTCCACTACTGTTTCTCATCACTTCCTGCTTCTGATTTGCAGTTCTCCTTGTCCCTAGAAGCTCCTGGAGTGAGAACATCCAGATTACAGTCTCCGAAAGAAGAAGAAGAAGAAGAAGAAGAAGAGAGGAAACAACAAACAACAACATGGTGGTGCAGAAACTCTGGCATGTGGAGCCCCTGAGATGCTCCGTGGATGCGATCTGGAAGGCGTGCAGGAATGTGGACGAAGTGTTGCCCAGAGTGATGCCCGACTATTTCCAGAAATCAGAGTATCTGGAAGGGAATGGAGGTCCTGGTACTCTGCGCCTCATCACAATGGGACCTGGTAAGCGATTCCTCAGGAAGATGACTTCTGCTGCTTCTTCCTCCTCTGTTTCATCTTCTTTCCTCCTCCTGCAATCCGAGCTTCAAAACTTGAGGATTTTTCTAGTGCTTTGCAAAAATTGTCGTGACCATCTTTGTCTGCTGTGGCTGCTTCTCGAGGATTTCCTGGAATTGAAGCAACAGCGGTAATGCTCAAAGTGTGTGTTTCTCTGTGTGTGTGTGTGTGTGTGCAGCTGTGGGGCATGCGAAGCAAGTGAAGGAGCGCATGGATGTGATAGACGAGGAGAACAAGACTTTGAAATACACAATGGTGGATGGAGATCCGCGCTACAGCAGCTTCGGCGGAATGATGAAGTTCACTTCCGGAGCGGAACAAGGCACCTCAGATGCTTACTGGGAAGTGCAGTACGAGCCTGTGGGAGATATGGGTCCTCCTGAGCATGTGAAGGGTATGGTGATCAAGGTTTTCAAGGCTCTTGAAGGTGCCATCAACGCCGATCCCCAGTCTTTCGCATAAGGACAGACACAAACAAACAAACACACACACACACACACACACAATTGCGCGCGTTTTGCCCAAGTCCAACAGCAAGAACAGTATATCATCACACAGATTTGCCACTGAATTGCCCCCACAAAAGGTTTTGCTTGCAGGAACTGTCTGTCTCCTGGGGCTATGTTCTTACAGTGAGGTTCTTCTTACATAATCGATCCTTGCAGCTGCTCTCTTTCTATTGTTAGGGTTGATGCTGCAATGGGATTTCTCATCAAGCTCTTAAAATCTGCCTGAATCTACTTGATGATGTATTCTTCTTCCTTCCAACTATGCAATTCTTGGACACAAGTTACCATGACATTCAATGTAGAGCCAACAACGAGTTTGTCACAGAAAGAAAATCATGTCAAGAAGCAGATCCAGGTCTCTTGAAACTTGTGATTGTATCTCAGTGTTCTTGATGAGTATAATCTATGTATGTATGTATCTGTGCAACAAGCTCCTCATGCATTCCAATACAAAGAAGAATTTGTTTATGGTCTGTGTGAAAATCTATCTCATCTGAAAGCTAATCTCTGATTGTCAAGTTCTTGCACTCCCAATTTTACCGAGCCACCACAGAACTGCTCTCCAAATGCAAAAACTTGCCTGATTTGATTGTCAAGTTCTTGAGCCACCACTGCCATATTTCTTCAACATATATAATCCTTTGGCTGAACTGCTCTCCCGTCTTCAATACACATTGCAAAAACTTGCCTGATTGAATTGGCAAGTTCTGGAGCTCCCAATTTCACTGAGCCAGAACTGCTGCCACCTCTTCAACAGAGAATCATTTGGCTGAACTGCTGGCCATCTTCATTGCAAAGACTTGCCTGATTTGGTTGTCAAGTTCTTGAGCTCCCAGTTTCACTGAGCCACCACCACAGCCATGTTTCTTCAACATATAATCCTTTGGCTGACCTGCTCTCCCATCTTCTTGGAAAAACTTGTCTGACTTGATTGTCAAGTTCCTGAGCTCCCAATTTCTCTGAGCCACCATGACTGCCCTTTGACTGAACTGCTCTCCCATCATTGTTGCAAAAACTTGCATATGTGTCTCTTGCATACCCCTGTGCAAATAGGAAATGTTTGTTCATGTCAGATGCAATACAGGAGGAGGAGCTTCCACATGATCTGCTCCACAAACTCTTGTCTATTGAAATTGAAATAAACAAAAACCTAATTGAACCACAAGAATGCAACAACTTTGACACCACAATCAAGATAAAATCTGAAAAACAGATGAACATAGCAAAAAAGGAGGCAGTCAGTCTCAAACAACTGATCTGGAAATCAAATCTGCAGCTCCCTCAGTTGGACTCCATCAATGGAGTCCAACTGTTTGCTCTTGTGACACCCTATTTGAGCTTTGCATTGCCTGCATCCCACTTGTCGTGGGAAGCAGCACTTTGTCAGTTTAGTCTGATACAGACAAAAGAAGTCTTGACAACAAAACTTAGCCAAAGTTCTCCATGTGATGAAAGCCCAATTTCTCTAGAAAAATGTTCAGGAATTTCTTACAGATTGTATGCTGTGGAGTAAGGAATCCCTGTGGACCAAAAGTCAGCAGTAGAGCTTTGGATGCACATGCGTTCTGCCTAATTCTTACTCCCATGGCCAAAAGACCCAAGAAAATCAAATTATAAATACTAACCCAGAACTCCAATCACATGTTTTGGGTATAGTATTTGATCACTTGGAGAGCTCAGAAGAGTCAAGAAAACATTGCTCAATACTAAACCCAAAACTGCAATTTACATGTTCTGGGTTTTAGTATTGATTATTTGGAGTCCTTCAGCAACCTTCTTGGTACCGAGTACTAAGTACTGAAACCCAACATCACTAGCGACAGGACAAATTTATTGGTACTGCCCCCAAAGGAATGCATCATAGGATTTTGGATACAACATAGTGTTGAACTGAAAACCATACCAATTACTGGGTGACAACTGGAGACCTAGTGTAGTTTCTAAGTTTATTTCAATCAAATGTTTGTTTTGCAGTAGAATTACCTCATCACATTATACCGTGTCATCCTATAAATTTGTAATTTCATTTGAGCACTCTCATGATTTCATTCTAAGCAAAACTCTATTGGGGCAACAGTGATCACTAGGGTAAGCACACCCATCACTGAACAAAGGGCCAGTGACCAAAAGCCTTGAAAATACAAATAGGAGCCGATTAGCAAACACTCCTGCACTAATCATTGTTCAATGTGGAACCTATGATCGAGTGTCCGGGTTTTTTTAATTTGTGTTTTACTTTTTCAACATCCAACCTGGGTTGGTCTCTTTTTTTGTTCGGTAATGGGTATAATATAGGAAAAATGTTCATTATTTATAGCTCACTTAGCATTGGGAAGTGTTCAGTGATGAGGTGATCTAATGCAGTTTTAAAGATTGCAAATGAAGTGCTTGGTGATGGGTGTAAGTTAGGACAAATATTCACTATTTTCAACCCACTTAATGGTCGAATTAGCAGAGTTTGACAATGAGGTTGAATCAATGTGGTTTTAAAGGATTTACAATCAAGGCTGCAAATGATATGATTCATGATAGCTTGTCACATTTAACAACACAAAACTAATTATTGTGCTAACATCTTGACTATATTCGAGTGCACAAACATGACCTAAAACATAATACCCATAGGAGCAACTATGGATCCTAACATTTAGGAGTGTTTTAAAGAGTCCCGTCCAAATTCCCCCATAGTGAATACATGGCATTCCTACCAAAACAATGTGTCTCAATTAAAAATAAACCAACAAAGCATTATACAATTGAATAAACACTAAAACATTTTTTCTTCTCAAATATTACTATAAGCATGTTTTCACCCCCAAAAAACTGTAATGGATGAATTTCAAGTTTTCTTGGAGGTTCTAATTCTTAATACAATAGAGTTGAGATCTGAAGTAAAAGAAAGCAAAGTACATTTGAAAGTAAAAGAAAAGGTAGGTATGAAAATAAATTATTGACAAGTTGTGGAAATATAAGCATGCTCACAAAATCTTAAAGTTACAAGCAAGCTCTCAAGAGATATGAACTTCTTACATAAATAAATTGTGCAAGGAAAACTACAATAAATTTTCATTATATTATCATTGGGTTTAGCAATTTCTAGTCCCAAAAATATAAGGAGTTCAAATATAACTAGCTATCACAAATTTTAATGTGCTCCAACACATTGTGATTTGAAATTCACACTCATGGCTTGCACATGAACTAAAAGGCCTTAATTTAGTGGTGGAGGACTTTGTAACTTTCTATGAGCTCATTATTTTTACATAAATCTTATAAGGACATGCATTTTTTTAAAGTACCTAGACCTAACTCATTTTTTGGTATTTTGATATGTGCATAGGAGAGAGAACGGCATACTTTTTGTAGGACCTAAGCACATACCTTTACTTATTAAAGGTTGGAGCCAAAAAGATAATGGTAGGCTGAGAGGGAATGTACAATGACATGGGGACATGTTTTGCAATAGTGCTAAGTTTGATTTTAGATTTAATGGATTGTTCACACATAGGGGTAGGCACATTGGTAACATTACTGATAGTTATAACTATCCAAACTACACAATTGCTTGTTGGTAAGTATACAACATGGCCACCACAATACGTGGCAAACTATTTCAATCACTAAATAATTGCAGTAGTGAACCCTAGTAAATTTATAACCAATGTTAGAAATCTTCAAATTTTGTAGATTCCCTCTAATGACAACAATGGTAAGTTATCACTTTCAATTTACATATTATAAATTACTAATGCATGATCAAGGTCATACCATTGTTTTGTTTTTAGTGTTGATTTTGTGTTTTCAGCTCATCATCTTCTTGGTTACAATATCTTCAATCTCTTTATTTGTTTTCATATTAGCACACCATTCTAACAATCATAATTGTTGTGCACATTAGTCTTTAATGGATGTAGCAAGAAGAGGATGTGAATTAAGAGGAGGATCAATAATGGGAAGATCCAAGTTCGACAGTGCAACCAATGACACAATAATTGGGAGTAACACGAAGTTTTTGCATTCATCAAATGTAAGCACAATGAACATGTTGCTCAAAAGGCACTCATGGATCCAAATACCCAAATGACCCCATTGCACAACAATGGACAGAAATTGCATATGACCTCCAGAAAATGATAAACATGTGAATGATGTAGAATGGGAAAATGTGCAAGGATAAATGGGATAGGCTAAGTTTTGATTAAAAGAAAATTTCAAATTACCACAAGGGAACAAGCCACAACAAATTTTTTTGGGATTTGATGATTGACAAGCTCAACAAGTTTCATTTGTCGAAATAGAAAGATGGCTTGTGCATGAGCATAAAGCCTCAGCTTGGAGCTTTGAGCTCGTAGCTTAAAGTTTAATGTGATTTTAATCCACCTACATGGATGAATGTGTCCATAGATGAATGATTTCATATGGATGAATTTCATTTATGAATTGGATTAAGTAAATAAATCATTCAATGAAATTCATCCATGATTATAAAATTTATTAATCAAATTTTAGTAATATTTGTTTTCATTTGTTGTCCAAATATTAATATCTCAAACTTAAATGTCATTTAATAATGATGGATAATATAAGGAAAATATGATGATGGGACCAAAAAAAAAAAATTAATTTTAATTTAAATCAATTTTATCAACAATGTTAAACAATTTTCAAAATATTGTCATGGGATGAATGTTAACCCCCCCCCCCTCCCAATTGTAGTCAATGACATATATATGGGTGCTTCAAAAATTAAGGTGCCTTGAAAATAAATCATTATTAAAAAATCCCTATTGTCATTTATGATATTAGGTTGTTTGAAGAAAATTAATTAAGGTGTTTGAAACTAAATTTTAATTTATTAAAATTTATCAATATCATTGTTATTAATAATAATAGGTAGTTTAAATATATTTGAAGCATTCAAAATCCATCGTTGTCAACAACATTAGTTAGATTTGATGAAAATTATGGCACCTTTGAAAAAGAATGAAAAAATATCCCTCGTTGTGACCCATGACACTTATAAATAGGTTTGAAGGGAGTTGTGACACCTTTGGAAAGGGGAAAAAACCCAATGTTGTTGACAACACTAGGTCAGCTTGCCCCAAAAGGAAAAAAAACCTTTATTTTTATTTTTAAAAATAGACAACAACCATGGGGTGGATGTTAGCATAATAATATAATTAAGACATATTGAGAATAATGGCATTTAAAATTATAGCCATCAAATACATTTATAATGGAATTTAACTTATATTATTCAACAAATGTTATATCATATAGAATTAAATTGTGTATCATAAAGCTCTAATTAATTAAAATTGGGGGAGGAGGGAGTTTCATTGATAATAATTTAATGATAAAATCAAAAATTCATCCACAATTTTGATGGAAGTTCTATATATTATAAACATGTAAATTCAATTAATTTTTCATCCATACATTGGATGAATGAAAAAAAAATCATTCGTCCATAATGAAAATAAATGCTTACATTCATCCCCATGTTTACTTCTAAGTTTACATGTATAACATTCATTTTGTAGTTAAATTCTTGGGTTTTACTTGCATATGTATAAAGGAAAAAAACGTTTTACGATTTCAAGTTCCAACTTTAAGCTTTAGGCTCATGCTCTAGGCTCATGCAATAACTCACCTTGCTGAAATAGTTCAATCAATAACATTATGATGTGATTGAAGCTTTCCAAGGAAAGCAAGTCATCAACATTCCAATTCATAATAGAGATTTATAAGTTGAGGGGGATTCAAACGATATTGCACCAATGCTAGGTGCTAATGCACATGATGAGCAAGAATCCATGAAACCACAACGTACATTCATGGAAGAACTATTAGGTGATGACTATGTTCCAAATGGGTAATTATTAGACAACAATCACAACAATCCACAAATGTGGGTGGATGTGGTGAACCTTGATGATTTTTCTGAGAGTAATTAACATTGCAAATTAACCTTCATCAATTTGTTGCAACAACAAACAAAAATATTTTCAACAACTCCCATCACCCCTAGAAACACATGAATTAAATGTAAACGATATAATGTTTTTCATCTGTCACTAAACAACAACCAAGAACAACAAAGTCATGGTCAAAGCCATGGATTGTTTCAACACTACATAGTTAGAGATTGAAGATTGCTGAAACAAGTTACGTGAGCAAACCTTCACCGAATAGTTACAATATTTGAAAAATAAAAACAAAAAAATTTACAAGACAAGTCATAATATGGTTACTGTTTTATCTAACCTCAACACAACCATGTGCCATGTTTTCATTTGTGATAAAACACTCATGCCTCCACTGTTGAATTTTGATTCAAAATCATTAGGTGAAGAAGGAACACTAATGTATGAAACAACAAATTACAAGCAAGACTACAACATAGTTTTCAAGTTTGATTGGAGTTTCAGCTTTTGACAAAACAATTCTTAATTCAACCATTTTTCCATAGGCCTATCGGCATTGCAATTTTGTGATACATTGTCCATGGCCATATTGCAATTAGATTTCATTCCCATACATTGTCCCAACTTGCATACAATTCAATTATATTTCAACTTGAAGCAATGTCCATAGAGTAATTGGATTTTAGTTTGATACATTGTCCATATAGTTCAATCAAATTTCAATGTGCCCTATGTGGCTTGTTTCCAAGGTAATGCTCTAGGAGGATGCATTGGTTAATTCTTGATATCTCAAATCCTTGTAAGTTTATTTCAATGTTAATTTCGTTTTCTATAGGCATACAATGTTTAGTGCCTTCTTTGTAAGCACAACTTGGATCAACAAAAACTTGATTAACCTCCAAGTCTAGTTGAGCCATAATAATGGCTATGTTTGAACCTTTCCCCTTCAAGTATCATGTTGTACAAAATTCAACAATAGACCATCACATTAGGTAAGAAAACTACATGCAAGTTAGTTTGAACAATAACTCTCTAAAACTTTTCTTCAAAATTCCAAACGAATTTTCTACAATGTTTCTCCCTCAATGCTTTTATTGAACAACGATTCCAAAATTGTATTACCCTATTTATGAGGTACCATCAACCATGGCAACAATGGATAACCCTTATCGCCTATGATGTAAAGTTTTATGCCACTTTCACCTTGATCAATTTGAAGTAGATTGCCATTTATAGCCTTTCAATGCAAGCTTGAAATTTGCAAAATGCGAGCATCACCCATCATCCCAGCATCCCAACAAAAATATCTTTGAACTTCTTTTGGCAATGCACTACTGCTTGAAATTACATGTTGTAGGACTTAGACTTGTTTGAAAAATAGTAAGCTATAGAACGATCTCTTGGTTTTTGAATGTGGATTTGAATGATGTGTACATGGCACTATGGATTGTTGGAAGACCACAAAAGTTTTTGAATGTTGCCTTGATTTGCACCAAATCCTCTCCTTTTGGCCACTTGATTTTTGCCCAAGAAACATGATTCACAAAAAACACAAATTTTTGTAGGACCAAATGTATTGTAGAATTTCCTACAACAAACATTTCACTACATTGCAAATACTCAGTTCCATGAATGAGTTTGTAAAGGATATGCAACACGAATGTTAATAAGTATTACACACCTATACCTTGTGTTTTTTTTCTCCATAAAAGATTTTAGCTTAAGAATCAATTGGTGGGCAAAATCAAAAGTTACTTTAAACTATTCAATCCATCGAGAATCCTCATATTGTGTCATCAAGAATTGAGAAAAACAAGTTGTTGATCAAGCTTTCACCTAGTCTCCAAGTTCATAGTCAAATAATGATTTGTAAATGAAAGACAATTGGAAGTGAGGCAAAACAATATAATTCAACAAATTTTTGTAGATTGCTTTATTTTTGTAGTGTATCTATAACATTTCTTGGAAACTACAATGGCATGTCAACATTGGATTTTGTTTCATGACAAATCATTATTGATTCACGCAATTGTAGCATCAATTGAATGAAATGTGCCAACAAAACAAGCTTGAGCGAGTTCATCTTGCATGAAGTTGAACGCCAAGAACAAACTACAACAAACAAACACATTGCACGAACTTGAAGAAGAACATCAAGCTTTTTAACACACATAATACATAATATATGAAGCAAACAAAAGGAAGCTATGAAACAAAAAGTAGATGAAAGAATGCAAAGATTTCTTGCCTACGAATTAGGATGCACATGTGCAATTGAAAACAATGAAAAATCAAAGCTCAATTGTGAGCAATATCAAAGAAATTTGCAAATAGCAATAGTTGTGAACAAGCATGAGCAAACAACTTGAAAGATTTGAGCAACTTGAAAGATATAGAAAAAAAACACAACAATGAACAACTTTAAACACCAATAAACATACAATTCTAAATGAGAGACTTGAGAGATCTAGGAAAAAAAAACATTGAACAAATTAAAACATCTATGAACAAACAATTGTGATCAACAATCAATTTGAAATATCTATAATTGGTTTTTAAAAATCAGAATATTGAACAAGTTTAAACATTTGCACTTTGGAAACAACCTTGAAAGATTTGGAAAAAATCATAACATTGAGGAATAAACATATGCAAACAAACAATGTTGTGTGAGCAAAGAAGAGAAATCTGAACAAACAAAAGAAAAAATGGAAAAATGAAAACAAATAAAATAAAAGCTTACTTTCTTCAGAGTGTGAAACTCATCATGAAAGAGTGTGATGTTGCGATGTGAAGATCATGATTTGAAAAGAGTTGGAGTCACTCAAACTGGATCCTCAACCAAGGAGCTGCATATTATCATCGTAATTATGAAAAAAATTGATGGCAACTCTTGGACAACAATAAAATTTAACGTAAATAAGTATGTCATTAGGGTTATAACTAGGTAGAAAGTGAACAACAATAGGTTAGATAAGTAGGCAAGGTAAGTAGGACTTATTTTCTCATGTTCACTTTGTGATAACTAATCATCTTTGAAATAAATAGGGATATCAATATTTAACACTACCCCTATGTGTGAACCACACTTAAATTTAAGGACTAGCTAGGATTGTTGAGTTGACTTAAACCCAACCAAGAACCAAACTCAACAAGTTTACATGGATCTAAGCTCAACCTTAAAATTGGACCCAATGGGTTTACATGGACTTGGACTCAACCAAGAACCTTGATGGTTTTGAATGGTTATTTACCAAGGTCCAATTCATGTTGTTTAGTGAGTGGTTTCAGTCATAGGTTTAGATATGGGTTTAGAAGTTAAGTGAGCTTGATGGAAACACCATGGGAACCTTTAGGGAACGTGGTAAGAATGTTTTGGAAACAACAAAATCCAAAAAAATCAAAAACATTTAGAAATCAACATTAGCACTATCCCCAAAATAATTTGGAATCAGCCTTGACCTAAACTCAAATTTGAAGGTTCTCAACAAGGTTGAACTAGTTAGTTCAGAACAATTGGTCAAAATAATTTGACCCAACTGCACAACCAACATGTTTTAGTTTTTGAAAATATTTAAAAAACCCAAAACCATTGGTAAAAGAAATTGACCTGGCCCTAGAACCAACATGTTTCAATTTTTGAAAATATTGTTTGAACCCAAAACCATTGGTCAAAATAAATTGACCTGGCCTTGAAATTGATAAGTTTTTAATTTTTGAAAACATTTTCTAGACCCAAAACCAAAAGATATTCCATTCTCCAAAAAGCCTCTTAACCCAAACCTAACGATTCTTGTAAAAGTCAAGAACCAGCCCACACTGATCATCACCTAAGCTCTCCCCCAAAATATAAATAAATAAATAAATAAACACCAAGAAACTGATTCTACTCCATAACTGTGGTTCTTGAAAAATCAAATAACCTTCTATGAAACTAATAGTCTATTGTTGGTTCTTTCATGAAAAGTGCTGGTTCTTGGAGGGTTTTGAATAACTGGAATGGTGAAACTCAGAGGTCTTTTTAATTCTTAAAATTTTCAAAAACCAGCACAGACATTATTAAAAAAATCAAATTACCAGCCAATATTGGTATTAATAAGTTGAATTATTGGAAATGATATTGCAAGATTCTGTCCATAAACTTGATGAATAGAGGACAAATCCTAAACTTTTCTACTCTCCTCTCTGACCTGTAGCCAGATTTGGCTAAGTCCTCTAGTAGAGTATCACCAACCCACCTAACTCACAAATTTGGGGAAAAAAAAAAAAAACACTGCAAAGGTTGTTTATAAAATCCCAAAACCGCACAACATTCATACAAACCTAAGAGCTTGTTTAGTGGTGAGATTGTGGCACAATAAAAATTCCTTAAACTATTGGAAGTTCCAGGTGATCTATGGCAAGGTTCATTAGCCTGTGTTGGCATCATGGAAACTTGGTTCATCCCAGAGAAAGAATAATTCTCCTTTTAGAAAGGGACCCTAATTCATCCATGGAGGCTCCTTGTATCTTTTACAAAATACAACAAATTACATAGCTCTATTCTTGAAGTTGTGTCAAATCAAATAAAGTTATAGAATACATGATGTCCATGCCATGATTTTTTCATTGATTTTATTTATTTTAATATTAGTTTAAAATTCAAAATAACTCAAATAATGTGCATAATAATTTGAATTCATTAACATAAGATTAAAATACACAATTATACCAAAATTGCACATGAATGAAATAAAATCAGATGCATAAAATTGGACTAGATCTTTGAAATAAGTGGGATATTGAATCATTTGCCTCCCCTTACTTACTTCTAGAGCTATAAGTGTAAAGTACTTAGTCTTCTAATATGGTTTCTAATCTACTTCTAAGTTACCAAGTAAGTATTTTATGTGGGTGAGTGTGGAGATCATCTATTTCTGTCTATAAGCTTTAAATTGTTGTAGACCTAGGGAATGGGTAGTCTTTGCCTAATGGCATGGTCCAATAAAATAAGAGGCTCATTGTCTCATGATAAAAGATGATGAAACCATGATTTGGTAATCTGGATGTAAAACAAAAATTTATGAAGAAAAACCACATTACAAAGTATGGCTAAGTTCTTGTTTTCACCCACAAATCGATTCCTAGTTTAAGCCGAATTTGCATCTCAAATCCTCCATGGATGCAAAAGTCTCTTCATTTCAGGCATAGCCAAAAAAGAAGGCAATGAAACACCAAGCACCAATAGACATAGATGTGAGGAATAACAATTGAATCCATTGATTAGGGTTCTATTGCTCACAATACAGTTTCCATATTACTAATGAAATTGTTGCAAAGTCCCAACACAGGTGATAGCAACTTTTCCTGAGCCAGGGTGAACCAGTGTTGGTCTGGTATTACTTATTTTTAATACCCATTGGGTCATCTGGTCCTTTTATATATAGGTGTTTCCAAAAATTCAATACTATTAAGAACTAGAAACTAGCACCAGGGACCAGTACAAATTTTTAATTAGCCTGATCTATATATTGAGTGGATTATGAAATGGTGAGATATTGGCATCAACATAAGTATTATTAGTATGATATCACATTGATATACATAATATATGTATCGGTATTAAAAACAATTCAGGAAGTCTTTGAATTATGATGCATCTTGGTTGTCATGAGTGATGTCCAAAAGTAATTATGCAACTAGCATCAACCCATAAACAATTCCTGTAAAGGGCATTAGGACACATCATTTTTTCATTTTGGAAAGAGAGATTCAAAAGGAACAAGAGAGAGAGGTTCTTTCAATTCCTTGCCTTCCAAAAATAGACAATAGACTTAAAGATCAAATTTCACGATTTCAAACTTTGAGAATGAGGAAGGGATGGTAATTTTTTTCTCTAAGGTAAGATTCATGGGTAGGATTGATGCTGGGGAGCTAGGAGTATGGCTCCTTGGTATGAGTATCAGACTACCTAGTATCTAAAATTTGACTACCAAACTGATCTGATCTCCCAAAAACTTCTATTGGGTCCAACTTCATATCAAGTCAAGTATTACCAAAAAGAGGACTAGAGATGTTTGATATTCAATAATAGTATTGATACCATTATTGATACCAATCTGAAACTTACATATATATCAAACCCACATTAAAGTAAACCAATGAGGTCAAAGTGAACCAATGCACCATTCACTAGATGTCCCTTATGATTCAAATGTGGATGAAAGTTAACCTGTAAACATTAGAGTGGATCAATTTGGTCTTATTTTCAATGTATTTTTCTTCTTCTAATGTTTAGGGGTTAATATATAGTTTCACCTTTGCAACTCATTATGTAAGATGTTAGCAAGCGTAGTTTAACTTCCCAATTAAGTTTTAATTATGTTAAAATTAAGTTGGGTTAGCACAATTAATTGTGGTTTTAGTTTGAAATGCGTTCATGTGTGAATGAATTTCAAGCTATTTTGTGTTTGGGATATAATCCCAAGTTGTGAATGATTTGAGATTTCAAAACATAGTGTTTTTTGCTTTATAATTTTTTTGAGGTTTTTTTGAAGTTTGTTTACACATGGTTTTGTGTTTTAGATTTGGATTCATGTTTGTTTGCAAGTGAGTCATATTTTGATTTGTTTGGCAAACAGTGAAGCCAATTATTCTTGTTTTCTACAACTCATCGGCAAACAACCCAACAAAGTCAAAGTTGTTTATTAACAAATAATTAATTGGAATTTTTTTTGGAATTCATATCTTTCACATATAGAGTTGGATTGTAATGCCATCTATGACATTGGAATCCTAGAAAAGAGGCTTACATTTGTGAGGAGTGTCAACTTGTTTGGAGATACAATTTTGGAGATTTTTCATGAATGTGAGAAAATGGTGCATGTGAAGTTAGTTTTTGATGGATTCTCAACATCAATTGTTTGTGTTGATAAGTTTAACTACTTGTAACTCACAAGTGGTGGAGTGCTACAACATAATATATTGAATCCTAATTTTAACATGTAGTTATGGCCAAGTTTCATGACCTCTCAACATGTTTAACCATTGATAAGGCAACAATTGGTTTTCAGTGTGGTGGTAATGCATAATGATGTGGGGGTTTTTTAATTGAAGAGGGTGTTGGCACAACAATACTGACCTTAGAGGATTTTGCTAAATTCAAGTGTTCAACCTTTGATGTTGGGTAAGGTGACAATTGAAAGTCTTGGATTGGCTAATGTCAATTTCGAACGATGATTGTCAAATTTTAACTAGGTGGATCAAAAAAGGTTGGGGGACTAACCAACCAAGAGATTGTGATTCATGTTAATCCTAATAAACTAATAAATTATACCATAATGTGAGCCCAAACGTTGATTATGCATGCCACATCCTATTGCATATTGGTTGAAGGAATGATTTTGTATCCCTTAAAGGTTACCATCGATTTATAGGAAGAAATCACATATTATCAACTAGGATGGTAGACAAGTACTAGCAATAATGCTTCACCCCCAATGAGATTTATTAAAGGCAAGTATGAAAATCCAATAAGTTAATTATGTTGCCCAAATTTTTGAACCTTTTCACATGGGTTTGAATTGTTGGAGGGTAACATTCATGATCAATATGAAACCCATAATAATGAGTTCACAATGTCATGGATAAATGGAATGCCATTGATTTTAATTTTTACATTAAATCCCATGCCACCACGGGGTACATGATTAGAATTGTAAGTAATAGCTAATCATTACATTCATTAGGCTTGGCATGTTCTATCGTCACCAAGCCCATAATTATTCATGGACGTGGATAATGGGCCAATAGGATTGAAGCTAGATACTACGGTTACATTACCAAAAATAAGATGTGCCTATTGGAATTTTGGAATTGTTTGAAAGCATTAATTATGGTTTAACCATGGCTTTACAATCTAGCACCCGAGTTTAGAGATATCACTATGTGGAAGGGGATTCACAGCCTAAACAAACTTCCATGTGTCATGTCATGATGTTGCAATAATGTTATCCCAACTTGTTGCCAACATTGATTGTATATGGTTATCACAGTTCCCTACCGAGTGACATTAGCTTGTTGAAGGTGCTGAATTTGATCAAGATTGGGCCAATTGATTTGATCATTTCAAGATGGTCATGCTAGGGTTTTTCACAAGCTGGTATAGGTAAAAAAGATTTAGACCCCAATTCAAAATCATTTTCAAGAAATTGATATGGATTTTGCAATATTTGTGGTTTACACATATGTACCCCATGTACATATTTGTTAGAAAATGTCCAACCATTGGGAGATTATTGGCTAGTTGTTTTAGCAAGATGGAAACATATTAAGGCTTGGATCAATGGGCTAGTGCATGTAAATGTTGCAATAGTTAATTCACATGCCCATTGATTTCGGTGGATGTAAATTAGTTTAACATGACCACTGAAGTGATCCAATAATCACATTAGCTCATCCCTAAGTCACCCACATGCCTGGTGGATGACATTTTGGATCCAAGTAGGCATTATTGTGTGAATTGTCATGATGATCAATCACCATTATGAATGGTGGATAAGGTTGGACTTCCACAAATAACCTTATCTATAATTCTAATTTTTTTGTGTTCTTATGCATTTTAGGATTGAGGCCCAGGGATGATTTGGGACTACAATTCATTCAGTACAGAGGAATCAAATGTTGATGAAAAGGAATGCATCACAAGGTATCAAATTGGCACCATGACTATGCCAATGCATTTTCAAAGGAGTTCATAGGTGAATTTTGGGGCAAGTTATGGACATTAACTACACCTCACTTAGATATTTAATTTATTATAAAACAAAGATGTTTTGCCCAATCACACCCACCCAATCCACCCAAATTATCACATGTTACACCTTGTGTTGGGATAATTTTGTTTATGCAAGGGGGGGTGATGTTACAATAACACAATTTATACATCTTTAACAATTGTGGGATTAGGAATATGAAGAGGGATGTATGGGTGTTGGGAGGGAAGTTGGGGATGTGGGGCCACCAAGGACAATTGACATTTGCCCATCTTGTGCATAACAATCATAGGCAACATTCTCATTTTTGGGCAATGTGGATAATCCATCATCCCAACCTAAGGTATAAGTGATTGCACAAATATGGGAGCCATAAATTGGTCCAATAGTTATAGGAGGTGAGATTCATAAAACAAAATGACTACTACATGATCACATTGGATGTTTTTCCTTTAGCTTGAAAGAATTAAGTTGGTTGAAAGGATAAAAAGTTCAAATTAGAGGATGATATTTTCCAATTTTTAGATGACTTTATAAGTTCAATTAGGTGAAGAAAGTTTTAGTTCAAGTTCGAACGTTAGTGTTATTATATGTTAATTTGGTAAAATTATTTAAGGGCGAGTATGCTTCCACGATAATAATGACAATTAAGAAAAATATTTTTGACAATTGAATTAAACATCACATGTGTGGGGATTATTATTTGGTGAATAACCAAACCCATTTAAACAAATATGCCATGCCCCTATTAGAAAAATCTTTGATGCTTTTGGGTAACTTAAGGTTTTCAATACTTTGGACTTGGATTTTGGTTAATTGCCATTGAAGGAAAATGACAAGGTCAAGATGACATTTCGAGGGATGAATGCACATGGGAAGGATTGTTTATATCAATGGCAATTCTTACCTTTTGGTTTTAAGAATGCTCATACAAAATTCCAACAAGTTATGGATCAAATGTTGGTGAGTCTTGGTTTTGTCAAATGCTACATGAACAATATTATTATCTCTAGTTTAATTCAAGGGGATCGCATGTAGCATTTGCACAAGATGCTTGATGAATTTAAAGAATATAACTTTAATTTGCATCTTAGTAAGTGTTAATTTTTTCACATCAGAATACATAGGTCATATGATTTATCCATGTGAATTGGGGTTTCAAAAGGCTAATGTTGAGGCCATTTCACATGATCCCTAGCCATTGGATGTTAGTTAGTTGGGATCATTTTTGGGTTTGTGTAACTATTATTGATGATTTGTTAAAGGATTTAGTAGCATTGCTAAACTTTTGATTCAATTAATGGCCAAACATACATATGGGGTGCAACATAGGAATATACATTTTAGGAGTTGAAGGCCATGTTCACATCTATTCCCATTTTGCAAGAATCCATGCGGGGACAACCTCTTTAGTTACATATTAATCAGATTATTATAGGGTTTGGAATTGTGTTTATTCAACTTGATGATGATGTTCAATAATTTGTGATGGCATATGTTGGCCAATCATATAACAAGACAATAGCCAAATATAAATCATTTAAAAGGGAGTACTTCATTATTGTTTGGGCAAATTCACCATTTCATTACTATTTTTATGGTAGTCCATTCACTTTGGTTACAAAATCACCAAAATTGAAATCCTTAATGGAATTAGATGGTAATGTTGATGGATTGACTCAAAACCTAAATTCAAACGAAAAGGACACCAATGGGGTTCATTGGTATGGTGACATGGATTTGGAAGTAGTTATAAATTGGCATGTCTTTGCATACCCATGTAATTTATTGGGATGTTTTGGGAATACACTTCATAGTAACATGGGTAACAAGGATTCCTATTATGCGAACATTAAACCAAAAGGTGATGGTTCTTTAAATATACTTGATGATGCATTATTGTTACATACTTGTAAACAATTGATTGAAGTTTCAATTGGATTGACTCACAGGGAACATGATTAGGTTGTGCATAGGGAAAAACAAATCAAATGGGAAGGCTTTCAATGGGTGTGGACAATTAATGGATAGGAATAGGTTGTGCCTTGCTTAAAATAATGTGAAATCCTTGTGTGGCATGTTCATGAAGAGTTGGGCCATTTTGGGGTTTAATGGACCTACAATTTGCTTTAAACATAATATTATTAGTGGGAGATGCAATTGCAAGTGTAATAATTTGTTTTTTGGTGTGTGGTGTGTGAGTGAGTGTAGGTGCCATGTAGTGCACTAACATTTCATTTACAACCCTTGCCCATTATGGGCCTTTGGGTGTTGATGGAGTTTGGATTTTGTTGGCCTGTTGAATTTGACATTTTTATATAATTGATATGTTTTGGTTATGATTGAACATTTCTTTAAATGGTCAAAGTTGTTGCCCTTGTTAAAACATAATAGTGAAGGTGTTACCTATGCATTTAAAGATTAAATGTTTAATAAATTTGACATTATAGTTGAAGTATTCATTAACCAAGGTACAAAATTCCATGGGGAATTCCAAAAATTATGTGAAAAAACACTTATTGATCATTTGCACAACTTCATGAAACCATTTTGAAATAGACAAATTAGCTAAATGGATGGTGCAAATAGTGAAGCAAGGTTTGCAAAAGTATGGGCTTCAAAAGGGCCATTTTGAAAATTGGGACCTATAATTACCATGGTCAACCATGGGACATAAGTTTAGTGCATAAGTTTCTCTTGCATATTTTTTACCATATTTTTTATTGTTTGATTGTGAACCTAAACTACCAATTTAAATCCAATGCAATGAAATGGTGGTAATTAATTTGGTTGATATGAATGTGTGGCTTTAGGCATGTGAACAATGGGTAGTTTTGTTTTGTTGTGTAATGCCAATGGGTATGGATAATTTAATAATTGTTCAACTTTGAAATATCTTATGTTATGCCATTATTCAAGGAGGTGGTTATTGGCTTTGAGTATGTAGATTTGAATTAAGAGATTATGTATATATGTAATAAACAACATTGATTACATTAGATGTGACTAGTGGAGGATATGTTATTTCAAATGTGCATAAGGTACTATATTTTGGAATGTTGTTTTAGGAGGGTTGAAATGGTCAAACATGGAAAGAGGACATGCGAAATTATGCATTGTGTCATCTTTTAGTGTGAATGGTCAATTTGACCCCTCTTTGTGTCCATGTTGACTTTTGATGTATGTTATCCATGCAATCTTGAACGGCAACAAAATTGTTGGTGTATGATTAGTGTTCAAGAGGTTGGCATATGGGATGTTTGACACCAACTTTGAAGGAAATACTTGCAAAAAATGGCTTTGCCTTTAATGCATAACATAAACCTAGGGATTTTTATAATTAGGCAGTAAGGAAATATCTTATGTTTTTATTCATGATGATGCACATTTGATTAAGGATTTGGGGGGATTATAGTTAGGTTATTAATGATGGGGCTAACATTTGCATTCAGCCTGTTGGTCCTTTCACCTTAAAAACACGTGTTCATATGTGGTGGATTTATAGGAAGGATTCTTTACATTACTATTTGGCTTAGTGGGACCTTAATCCTAAATAGGAGGGTGGTTTGAAATTTTGATGTGCCATTATGGTGGGTTTTCTCATTTGTGATATGTGTGTATACAATAACAATTATAGGCTTTCACATTGTAATGCACTACAATTGTCAATAATGTTAATTTAATTATCCCTTAAATTTTAATTATATTAATGTTAAGTTGTGTTAGCATAGTTAATTGTATTTTAACTTGGAACCAATTTGTATGTGAACAAGGTTCAAGTTGTTTAGTGTTTGGAAGATAATCCCAAGTTACGAGTTTTCAAATCACAACTTTTGGTGATTTGACATTTTAAAACACATGGTCTTTTTGGCTTTGCAGTTTTAATTGTGTTTTTACGTAAAAATCTATGCACATGGTTTGGTGGCGTTGTTCTCTATTTTGTGTTTTGGGCTTGGATTCCTGCTTGTTTACATGTCAATCACATTTTAATTTGTTTGAAAATGATATGCCACTAGGATAGTTTTTGTCATTTGTGATGTGTGTGCAAACAATGATAGTTATAAACACCAACATTATAGTGCATGACAAAGAAGTAGGTCCTCTATATAGTTACATAGCTAAGAAAATAAGTGACCATTAGGAAATTTGATGATTTATACATAGGTAAGTGCTGTTTAAACTACTTATCTACTAACAAACTGCACGGTGGCTTCTGATGGATGATGCATTGGTGGCCATTGGTTGCACCATCCAACAAAAGCCTATTGTGAGTCTGGTGCGGATGAACCCTACCTAAGTTGATCTCTAGCTTCACTCTTGTAACCTATCACCTAAACAATAGGTCTGTGACAGGGTAGATAGGTCCTGTATAGGATTGGCAGGTAGGGTTAAAAGTTGGTTATTTAGGGCCACACTGAACCAGCACCCACTAGCACACTATCCACTGAATGGCCATTCTTATTCAGTTGTGGATGAACCTTAACCAAGTTAATATTTGGTTTCACCTTGGTAACCAATTATGTAAGAAATAGGTTTCATACATAGGCAAATAGGTAACTACTGGGTATGTAGATGGTTTATACATAGTTAAGGGCTGTTTTTACTACTTACCTACTAACAGCCTACTTGTGAGTTGTTTGTAGGTAGGTAGGTAGGAAAAAAAAGCAACTGAGCTAATCACCATGGTTAGCGAAGGAACTGAAACCCAACAGAAAACTGTTTCCTTACCATTTACCATTCATCCTTCATGGTGCTCTGGTGGGTGCTGGTTCACTGTGGCCATTAGTTAGTGAGTAGAAGATACATGTAGATGATGCTAGTAAATATGTAAGCACCAGTGTGGTTAGTAAGTAGGTAGTAAAAACAGAAACAAAGCTATCCACCTTGGGCTACCTAGGGAACTGAAACCCAATGGAAAAGTGTCCTTTCCACACACCATCCATCCCTCATGGTGTGAGGTTGGTTGTTGGTTCACTCTGATTCTTTTCCCTGAATTTCTTTTGCAAATTCCCTTACAAATTAGAAGAAGTTCCTTTGGAAGCTGTTTCCAATTGCAGTATTCCTGATTTTTTTGGGGAATAATTTTTGTCTTTTCTGGAAAAGTGTTTTTGGAGTGTAAATTAAGCCTCTTTTGCTCATTTCTTGGAAAGGCATGCCATATTTTCAATATTGCAAAATTGAAAAAAAAACCAGGCTGTTTGTGATATAATTTCTTTCCAACGTAACTCTTGATCTCTAATGTTCCCAAAATCATCCCAAGTACAATATCCTTGAAACTTCAAAGCTGGTTGATAGAAAGCTACCAAGTCCATATCTATGACTGAAAAATGGCAACCAAATCTGAAGTTTTTATGAATGTTCAAAAGCAAGTTGACAAAACACCTCGCTTGCAATACAATCTTTGTTTTTCAGCCTGCTTTTTCTGTCCTTAGTCCCACTTCCACAAAAAATCCTCCAGACATGGGAAGACAAGTGTTTGTGCTTCCATGAATTTGCTGGGAAGGGTCTGTTGGGTGGGTATCTACCATCAAGTTTTAAGTTTCTTGCAGTGTGAAGCAAAAAACTATCACTGCCATATGGACTTGCCTGATGCAATGCGCATATATCAAAGTAAGTTGCTTACTTAAAGCATTTCTGCTTGTACTTTCTTCCCCGGCACAAAGTCCAGGCTTTTGAATGAGCCGCCCCTGAACTGTAAAAATCTCAACACTGCTCAATAAATGAACATAACTGTGTCAGATGCAAAAATAGACTTCTTCAAATATACACCTGTCAACTTTCAATTGCTCTATAATGGTCACTTGGGATGCAGTAGCCATGGAGCTAGGAGCAAGTAAATACTTAAATTGTAGGTAAGTATGGTTGCCTTCTCTTTTCTAATTAGCTTATTTAATTGATTAGGGGTGTGAGCACTGGATTTTGTTCTTGTGTGATTGAAGAAAGCACTGGATTGTGTTCTTGTGTACATATGCAATAATCAAGCTATAAACTAGCTGTATTGCAAATGACTAAACTTACAGTACACCAAGCTAATTATGTATTTTGGACTTAGCTCAAAATGAAGTTGATCTGCAATTTTGTCCCTCTCGAATTCCTGGGTTCTTGCAGAGGGTGTGTTAGGTTTTTATGGTTCCTGCTTCCTGTGTGCAGGGTTCTTACAAATGGGTGTGTGGGGGGGGGGTTTCACCATGTCAAGGAAATCCTGATGAAGATTAGCAAGTGTTCATTTCATGCCTTGGGGAGCTTCATCAAACACATCACCCAAAAGAAAAAAAGGTTCCATGATCAAGAGATGATTTTTTTTTGTTGCTGCATGTAAATCGAAGAGGATGATTGGACCTCAACAAAGAGACCATCTTTACAGCATGGAGATGCATTCTTGATGAGCATGATTTTGTAGTTAGCTTCTCAATATGAAAGTAAAGTTAGATTCATTTCAAGCCACATCTGAACTTTCCAGGTGTTTTCTTAGCAAAGGTATAAACACCCAACTTTGCCAAAAGAGTTTGATTGAATGACAAACATGCAACCATCATGGACCCACCCACGTATTAAGAATTATATCTTTAGTTTTGATACTCTTACAAAGAGTCATTCTAAGATAAACAAACAAAAAGAGTAGACCAAAATGTAGGTCTATTTTAATTTTAAAAAATTTCAACAAATTATTGAAATATTTTAATTTCAAAGCAAATTTGTCCCAGGTTTTAATGTTGAAATGGCATATTTAATTGATAGATTGTTTGTATGACAAGCATTATCTTTTTAAAAGCAGGTGTTGGTCTCCACGTCCTCTATTTTATTTGGCAATGAAATTTTTAAAAAGAAGAAATAATTGGTTTTGATTGAAATTTCACATTAACATTAGCTATGGGTCCAAATTTCATTGGACAGATTTCCCTAAAATCCAAGCTAATATCCTCCTTCAATCAGATCCTGGCTTTTCCTTTCTACAAATTTTCTGATTTAACACTTATATGTTTCCTTTGGCACGTTCAATTTTTTGTATCTATGTATCATGAATCCATTTTTTTCCCCCTCAAATAAATTGAGTTTTGCAAGGTGTTCATCTATCTTGAAGTATTTGTAAGTTCAAGTTTTTATATGTTTAAAAAGATTGCCAAAGTAGACAATGATGTGCAAATGTTAGAAGGTATGGTGGAAGTTCTTGTGAAGCAAGATTTATAGAGTCAAACAACTCTGTGCTGAAATATTGTTCACATATACTTGAATTCATTTTGTGAATTCAAAAGTAATGACATAAATGGAAATTGACAATTCTGTTTATCCACATCGCACATGGAATAAATGGAGTTCTGTATTTTGCTGCAATTAAAATATACAAAGATATTCTTAGAACACTTTGTTAACCATCTATCCAATACTTTGGTGTTCTTTACCATATCAAACTTCGGCTTTGTTTTGAAATGAGTCTATGGTTGTTCCCTTCACCAAGTTTGATCCTCATGCCTACATACAATGGCTTTCGCAATTTGGTGACTTATGACCTAAAACATAGCTGATTTGGATATAGAAGGTAACACTTATCATGGTGTAGTACTAAATGACTCACAAGAACATGGGAAGCAATCATGAATCGTGCTAGTGCATGATATATCAACCAGTTTGAGTCTATTCACGTTGTGAGGATGGGTACTCATCCATTGAATCCCATTAGGTGTTTGATACGTTTTTAGTGTTGTGAAAATGCTACATGTTTTATCTTTTTCAGTGAAAGGCATCATCAACATGGTACAGTGTACTATTGATATGGTACGAAATTGCTTGGACCAATGAGTGTGAAAGGATTTATCAAAGGCAATTATCCCCTTTTCAATTTTTTTTTTTGACAAGGTCAAAAAGACTATATATGTAGCCAAAGTTGATTCTGTAAAGGATTTGAAACATTGCAATATCTTTTTAATATCTACAGAACTGATCCTGCATTACATGTTATTTAATCTTGGTTGGAAATGACAAAGATTTGTATTGAATGTTTACATATTAAAATAGATTAACCCTAAACTTGAAAATTGGGCTATTAATTTATGTTTTTAAAAAAAAAAAAA